>Ga0182229_1000048_pt1 | contig 27977 bp, 37 predicted proteins | sample G6R1MG_32_FD_129663 | JGI IMG/M metagenome (GOLD analysis project Ga0182229, IMG submission 129663) | Miscanthus phyllosphere microbial communities from Michigan, USA - G6R4_MAIN_07NOV2016_LD1 MG | ecosystem: Host-associated > Plants > Phyllosphere > Phylloplane/Leaf | place: USA: Michigan...
AGATGGTGCATCCCTCCCGCATCGTGGATGAGGAGGGGCTGGCCGCCCTGCCCTCCGTCGAGCCGATCTACGGCGCCACGGAGGGGCTGACCTCGCGCGCCATCGGCAAGCTCGCGCACGCCGCCCTCGACCGCCTGCCCGTCCTGCCGGAATGGCAGGATCCGGCCTGGCTCCGGCAGAACCGGCTGCCCGCCTTCGCCGATGCGCTGCGCGCCGAGCACCGCCCAGAGGAAGCCGCCCCGCTCCACGAGGGCGCCCCCTCCCCCGACGCCCCCCGCGACGCCTCCCCCGCCCCGGCGCAGGGCCAGCCCCAGACCCTCGCCCGGCGCCGGCTCGCCTACGACGAGCTCCTCGCCTCGCAATTGGCGCTCGCCCTCACCCGCGCCCGGCAGCGGCGCAAGGCGGGTCGGGCCAATGCGGGCGACGGGCGGCTCACGGCGCGGATCGAGGCCGGCCTGCCCTTCGCGCTCACCGGCGCTCAGGCGCGCACCGTGGCGGAGATCCGCGCCGACCTCGCAAGTCCGCGGCGCATGCTGCGCCTGCTCCAGGGCGACGTCGGCTCCGGAAAGACCGCCGTGGCGCTGCTCGCCATGGCCTCGGCGGTGGAGGCGGGGCGGCAGGCGGTGCTGATGGCGCCGACCGAAATCCTGGCCCGGCAGCATTTCGAGCGGCTCGGCCCGCTTGCGGGCGCCCTGCGCCTGCGGCTGATGACCGGGCGCGACCGGGCCGCCGAGCGCCGGGCGACGCTGACCGACCTCGCGGCGGGCGAGATCGACGTCCTAGTCGGCACCCACGCGGTGTTCCAGGAGCGCGTGGTGTTCCACGATCTCGGCCTCGCGGTGGTGGACGAGCAGCACCGCTTCGGCGTTCACCAGCGCCTCGCGCTCGGCGCCAAGGGCGAGGCCGTGGACATCCTGGTGATGACCGCGACCCCAATCCCGCGGACGCTCGCGCTCACCTGCTTCGGCGACATGGACGTCTCGGTGCTCGACGAGAAGCCGGCGGGGCGTCAGCCGATCCGGACGCTGACCATCCCCACCGAGCGCATCGACGAGGTGGTGGCGGGCCTCGGCCGCGCCCTGGAACGGGGCGAACGGGTCTACTGGATCTGCCCCCTGGTGGCCGAGTCCGAGTTCATCGACCTCGCCGCCGCCCAGGAGCGCTTCGATGACCTAAGGCAGCACTTCGGCGACACGGTCGGCTTGATCCACGGCAAGATGCCCGGGCCGGACAAGGATGGGGCCATGGAGAGCTTCGCGGCAGGGCGCACCCGCATCCTGGTCTCGACCACGGTGGTGGAGGTGGGCGTCGACGTCCCCGAAGCCTCGATCATGGTGATCGAGCACGCCGAACGCTTCGGGCTCGCACAGCTCCACCAACTGCGCGGCCGGGTCGGGCGGGGAGCCGCCGCCTCATCCTGCCTGCTGCTGTATCGCGGCCCGCTCGGTCAGGTCGCGCGCGCGCGTCTGGAGATGATGCGCGCCACAGAGGATGGCTTCCGCATCGCCGAAGAGGATCTGCGCCTGCGCGGCGAAGGCGAGGTGCTTGGCACGCGCCAGTCGGGGGTCGCCGCCTTCCGCCTGGCCCGGCTGGAGAGCGACGGCGATCTGCTGGAAGTATCCCGCGACGACGCGCGGCTGACCGTCGAGCGCGATCCCGGACTCACGACCGAGCGCGGTCGGGCCCTGCGGGTGCTGCTCTACCTGTTCGAGCGCGACGCGGCGATCCGGCTGCTCGGGGCGGGATGACCCCTCGTTCAGATCGAGCGAATCTGAATGTCTGTTCAGGAGCCGCGCCGTGCGTGCCGACACGGAACGCCGCACCGGGGCTCCGCGTCCACGCGAGATTTTTTACGGTTATCCATCAGTTGTTTGCACCTGACATTTCAAGCTCGACGATGAGCGCTCCACCCGGTTCCGGGGGAGCGTTCCGACCCAGAAATCCTTGTAACCGCCGTATTTGTCGCTTAACTGGAGATGAACGAAAAGACTTGCAGACCGGGTCACCACTGGAAAACAGGAAGGTGGACATGTCGATCGGACCGTTCCAGAGCCTGCTGAGCTCCCACGAGATGACAATCGCCAACGTGCTCCCGAACGAGCCGTGGCTGTTGCCGATCTCGGACCGCGCCGCGCCACTTCTCGAGGAAGGTGAGGATCTCGACTCCGCCGTGCGTCGGGCCGCCCGCCCCTTCTGGCTCGCGGCCAATACCCTCGGCGTGGCCCTGGGCTTGATGCTCAGCGTTCAATTCGCCACGGGCTGGATGAGCCCCGCGTCCCGCGACGCTGGCCCCGTCGCCGCCGTCTCGGGACCCCCGACAATCGGCGCCCAGACTGCTTCTTTCGTCGCACACGCCGAGTAGCTTTGAACACTTTAACGCGGAAGGGCCCGACCAACGGTCGGGCCCTTCCGCGTTCAGGCGTCCTGTGAAGCCGGCTTCCGTGCCTCCGAGCCGGCCTGGGCGGTGCGAAGCGTCGCTGCCATCGCTTGAAGCTTGCCCTGCGGATCCTCCGGCTGGATCACGCCGGCCGACATCACCAGCTTGGCGGCGTCGTCCACGCTGATGGCGACCTCCACGATATCCGCCCGCGGCAGGTAGAAGAAGAACCCCGTGGTCGGGTTCGGGGCGCAGGGCAGGAACACTCCGATATACTCGTGGCCCACGCCCTCGCCGGCACCGTCGCCGGAAAGCAGCGCCCCCTGAATTTCGGGGGCGGCCGGCGCCGACAGGAACACGACCGACCACGTTCCCTTCACCGGGAACTCAACCAACCCAACGGTGCGGAACGAGGTGCCGTTGGCGGAGAACAGCGTCTCGAAGATCTGCCGCAGGCCGCGATAGAGCCCAGAGATCACCGGGGTGCGGGCGAGCAGCACCTCGCCGAACTCGACCACCGAGCGTCCGACGAGGTTGGCGGTGAGGAAGCCCAGCAGTGTCACCGCTACGAAGGCGATGACGAGACCGAGTCCGGGAATCGAGAACGGCAGGTAGTGGTCCGGCAGGTAGCTCGGCGGCACCAGCGGCTTCACCCAGCCGTCGATCAGCGCGATCACCCACCACGTCAGATAGGCGGTGATGGCGAGCGGCCCGGCCACGATGATGCCGGTGAGGAAGTAGGTCCGCAGGCGCCCCCGCGCGCTCACCCGCTTCTTGGGTGCCGCGGGCTCGGGCTCGGGGATCGGCGAGATGGTGGGCGCCACGGATCTGCTCTGGACCTCGGGGGACAGCCGGAAGCTCGGGCGTCAGGCTATCCGGGCAGGGGTAGCCGCTCGCATGATCCGCCTCAAGGGCGCGGGGCGCACCCCCTACTCCACCGTGACCGACTTCGCGAGGTTGCGCGGCTGGTCCACGTCTTTCCCCATGAACACGGCGGTGTGGTAGGCGATGAGCTGCACCGGTACGGCGTAGACGATCGGCGCCACCACCGGATCGACGTCGGGCATGGTCAGCGTCGCCAGGGTGTCGAGCCCCGCCTTGGCCGCGCCCTTGGCGTCGCCTACCAGGATGATGCGACCGCCTCGCGCCGCGACCTCCTGCATGTTCGACACGGTCTTCTCGAAGATGGCGTCGTGGGGGGCGATCACGATCACCGGCACACTCTCGTCGATGAGCGCGATCGGGCCATGCTTGAGTTCGCCCGCCGCGTAGCCCTCGGCATGGATGTAGCTGATCTCCTTGAGCTTCAGCGCGCCTTCCAGCGCCATCGGGTAGGAGGTGCCGCGGCCGAGATAGAGCACGTCGCGGGCGCGCGCGATTTCCCGGGCGAGCGTCTCGACCTCGGGCTCCAGCTTGACCGAATCCGCCATCAGCCCCGGCACGGTGATGAGTGCGTCGACGAGGTTCCGCTCGCGGGCGGCATCCAGCGTGCCCCGCGCCCGTCCGGCGGCGATGGCGAGGCACAGCAGCACCGTGAGCTGGCAGGAGAAGGCCTTCGTAGACGCGACGCCGATCTCGGGACCGGCCAGCGTGGGCATCACCGCGGAGGATTCCCGTGCGATGGTCGAGGTCGGCACGTTGACGACCGCCAGCGTGTGCTGGCCCTGGGACGTGGCGTAGCGCAGGCTCGCCAGGGTATCGGCGGTCTCGCCCGATTGCGAGATGACGAGCGTCAGCCCGCCCTCCTCGAGCGGCGGCTCGCGGTAGCGGGTCTCCGAGGCGACGTCGATCTCCACCGGCAGCCTGGCCAAGGCCTCGAACCAGTACTTGGCCACCAGTCCTGCGTAGTAGGCGGTGCCGCAGGCGGTGATCGACAGCCGCGACAGCTTCGCGAAGTCGAAGGGCAGAGCCTCCGGCAGGGCCACGCGTCCGTTCGCGAGATCGACGTAGTGGGCAAGCGTGCGACCCACCACCTCGGGCTGCTCGTGGATCTCCTTGGCCATGAAGTGGCGATGGTTGCCCTTGTCCACGAGGTAGGCCTGGGCGACGATCCTTTGGCGCGGGCGGGTGACGATCGTGTTGGCGACGTCGCGGATCTCGGCGCCGTCGCGGGACAGGATCGCCCAGTCGCCCTCGTCGAGATAGGTGATCTCATCGGTGAAGGGGGCGAGCGCCAGGGCGTCGGAGCCGAGATAGGTTTCGCCTCGACCGAAGCCGATTGCGAGCGGTGCGCCGTGGCGGGCAGCGATCAGGAAATCCTCCTCGCCCGCGAACAGGAACCCCAGGGCGAAGGCCCCGCTCAGGCGCGGGAGCGCCGCCTCCACCGCGGCGACGGGCCCCAGGCCCTGCTCCATCAGGTGGCTGACGAGCTGGGCCACCACCTCCGTGTCGGTCTCGGACTCGAAGCACACGCCCAGCGCCTGCAACTCGGCCTTCAGCTCGCGGAAATTCTCGATGATGCCGTTGTGGACGACCGCCAGCCGCCCGGTGGCGTGGGGATGGGCGTTGGTCTCGGTGGGGCGGCCGTGCGTGGCCCAGCGGGTGTGACCGATGCCGATGGCCCCGCCCAGGGGCTCGTCACGCAGGCGCAGTTCGAGATTGCCGAGCTTGCCCTCCGCCCGTCGCCGCACAAGCCGTCCGCCCTCAAGGGTGGCGATGCCGGCGGAGTCGTAGCCGCGGTATTCGAGCCGGCGCAGGGCTTCGACAAGTTGATCGGCGACCGCGTCGCGTCCGACGATGCCCACGATTCCGCACATGGAAACTCTCTCACCCTCTGTCCGCCACGCCGACCCGATCGGGACGCGGCGCGTCGATCGAGCTCGTTGCGCAAGGATCGAGCCGCGCGCGCGGCCCCCGTGGCGGGCTTGTACCGGATCGGATCGACACAGCGCTAGCGATCCGTCCCGCGACGGCACGGCGCCGATCATATCAACCCTTGGCCACGCCCTTTGCCGCACGCAGGAAGGCGAGGCGCTTACGGGCGAGCCCGTCGCGCTGGGTCAGGCGTCCGCGCTCCACCGCCAGCGCGTCGTCGGGCACGTTCGAGGTGATGACCGAGCCCGCGCCGACGAGCGCGCCCGCGCCGATCCGCACCGGGGCGACCAAGGCCGCGTTCGAGCCAATGAAGGCGCCCGCCCCGATCTCGGTGCGGTGCTTGCTCACACCGTCGTAGTTGCAAGTGATGGTGCCGGCGCCGATGTTGGCCCCCGCCCCCACCTCCGCGTCGCCGAGGTAGCTCAGGTGCGAGGCCTTGGCGCCGGCGTGCAGCACCGCGTTCTTGATCTCGACGAAGTTACCGAGATGGACGCCCTCCTCCAGCACCGCGCCGCCGCGCAGGCGCACGTGCGGGCCGATGTCGACCCGCTTCGCCAGCCGGGCCTGGACCAGATGCGAGAAGGCGCGGATGGTGCAGCCGTCCCCCACCACGACACCGGGGCCGATCACCACGTGCGGCTCGATGACGACGTCGCGGCCGATCACCGTGTCGGCACTCAGGAACACCGTCTCGGGCGCCACCAGGGTGGCGCCGCCGAGCTGGGCCGCGCGGCGTAGGCGCGCCTGGATCGCGGCCTCGGCCACGCCGAGCTGGACCCGGTCGTTGACGCCTTGCGCCTCCGCCTCGTCCACCGGCACCACGGCGACGGCGAGCCCGTCCCGTGCAGCCAGCGCCACCGCGTCGGTGAGGTAGTACTCGGCCCCCGCGTTCTCGTTGCCGATCCGTGCGAGCAGGGCGAGGGCGTGGGCGCCCGACAGCGCCATCAGCCCGGCATTGCACAATCGAACGGCGCGCTCCGCTTCGGAGGCGTCCTTCTCCTCGCGGATTGCTTGGACACGGCCGTTCTCGACCAGCACGCGGCCGTACCCCTTCGGGTCCGCGGCCTCGAAGGCCAGCACCGCGATGGACGCGCCCTGCGCCAGCGGGGCCCTGAGTCGCGAAAAGGTCTCGGCGGTGACGAGGGGGGTGTCGCCGAAGGCCACGATGACGTCGTCGCAGGGCTCGCTCAGCACGTCGCGGGCCATGAGCACCGCGTGCGCCGTGCCGAGCCGCTCGGCCTGATCGCGGATGTCGGCGCCAGGCGCCATCGCGGCGACCTCGCGGGCGACGTCCGCGCGGCCCGGCTCGATCACCACGGCGATCCGCGTGGCGCCCGCTTCTTGCACTGCGGCGAGCACGTGGCCGAGCAGGCTCCGGCCGGCGAGCGTGTGCAGTACCTTGGGCAGGTCGGAACGCATCCGGGTGCCCTTGCCGGCGGCGAGCACCACCGCGGTCAGGGCGCGTGCCGCCCCGCTCCGCGCATCCGGGATCGCCTCTGCCGTCATGATCGTTCACCCGCCCGCCGTTCCGGAATGCTCCGGCGCGTGTAGCCGATCGCCGCCCCCGCGCAAAACCGATGGGGCGGCGCGTGCGGCGCAACCTTAACCTCTGGTTCAGGCGTTCCTGTGCTAAGCCTGGACTCGTTCCGTTTCCTTACCCAAGTGTTGACCGAGCCCGATGGCCGCCGAGGCATGACCCAACCGACCGATCGTTCCGGCACCGAGGCCGGCCGCACCGCCACCGGGGCGGCAGGGCCTGACCGTCGGCAGATCCTGCTCCGGGGCGCCGCGGGGGCGCTCGTCGGCACGGCGCTCTCGGGGTCCGCGTGGCCCGTGGGTGCCATCGCGCAGGCCGCCCCCGCTCTGCCCGACGCCGGCGCGTCCTTCACCGCCGCCACCCTGCCCGACCTCGCCCGGGCGCTGGCCGCCCGCCCCTACGTGGCCCCGCGCACCGACGACCTGCCGGACGCGCTGAGATCCCTCACCCGCGAGCAGTACGCGGCGATCCGGACCGTTCCCGCAGCCCGGATCTGGGAGACGGCCGATCTCGGCTTCACGCTCGAGCCCCTGCACCGCGGCTTCGTCTACACCGACCCGGTGTCCATCGCCCTGGTCGAGGACGGCACGGTCCGCCCCCTCGCCTACGCCCGCGACCGCTTCGAGACCGGCGGCCTTACCCTGCCCGAAAGCGCGCAGGATCCCGGCTTCTCGGGGTTCCGCGTGCGGGCGCGCTTCGGCGGGGACGCGCTCTCGGACTTTGCGATCTTCCAGGGGGCCTCGTTCTTCCGCTTGGTCGCGCGCGGACAGGGATTCGGCCTCAACGCCCGGGCCCTGACCCTGCGTCCAGCCGACAGCCGCGGCGAGGAGTTTCCGCGCTGGCGCGCCTTCTTCATCGAGAAACCCGGCATCGGCGGTCCCCTCGTGGTGCACGCGCTGATCGACTCGGAATCCGCGGTCGGCGCCCTGCGCCTGACCCTGCGCCCCGGGGACGCCTCCGTCGTCGACGTGGAGGGCACGATCGTCACCCGGGCGGCCATCGACCATCTCGGTCTAGCGGCCATGCAGACGAGCTACCTGTTCGGGGCGCACGACCAGCGCGGCGCCGACGATGCCCGGGCGGGCGCCTACGCGTCGGGGGGGCTGCAGATCCGCAACGGCGGCGGCGAGGCGATCTGGCGCCCGGTGCGCAATCCCCCCACCCTACAGATCTCATCTTTCATCGACGAGGATCCGAAGGGCTTCGGCCTGATGCAGCGGGCGCGTGACTACGCTACGTTCGAGGACGACGTGCAGCATTGGGAGTGGCGGCCCTCGCTCTGGGTCGAGCCGCTCGGCGCCGCTGGGGTCGAGGGTCTGTGGGGGGCGGGCGCCGTCACCCTTCTTGAGATCCCGAGCGATTCCGAGCTGAACGAGAATGTCCTCGCCTATTGGCGGCCGAAGGTATCGGTGCCGGCCAGGACCGAAGCCCGGTTCAGCTATCGTCAGGTCTGGTGCTGGCAACCGTCCACGGCGCCCCCCGTGGCGATCGTGAGCGGCACCCGCAGCGGGCGCGGCTCCCAGGGGCCACGTCGGCGGTTCGTGGTGGACTTCACCGGCGACATACTGTTTCCCGAAGGTGCCGCCCAGAACTGGGAGATCGTGCTGCTCGCCGGTCCCGGCACCATCACCGCCCAGACCCTGTATCCCTATCCCGACCGGCGCACGGTCCGCGTCGCGTTCGAACTCGATCCCGGCGGCGAGCGCGCCAGCGAATTGCGGCTCGCCCTGAAGGTCGGGGGGCGCCAGCTCACCGAGACCTGGCTCTACCGCTGGACCGCCTGACCCTCTCTCGAAGCGCGAAGCCGATGGCGGATGCCGTGACCCTCGATCTGTCCGCCCCAGCGTCCGCCGAGGCGCCGCGTCGCAACGCCAGGCCGGCGATGCCGACGGAAGTCCCGCTGGTGATGCCGGTGCAGGATCTCGCCCGTTGGGACCGGAACCGAGCCCATCGCGGCCGACCGGTGCGGACACCCTGGGCGGCCCGCGGCTTCGTGTTCGGCGCCGCCGCCGGACTCACCGCTTACGGCACGTGGCAGATGTACGAGGTGATCTCGGTCTCAGGCGGCACCACGCCGCTGCAGTACCTGTTGCTCGTGCTGTTCACCCTCAACTTCTCTTGGATCGCTCTCGCCTTCACCGGGGCGATCCTGGGCTTCGTCGCACTGCTGCGCCGCCCTCCACCCGATCCGGCGGTGACCGGGCTCGGGGCCCGCACGGCGGTGGTGATGCCGGTCTACAACGAAGCCACCGCGCGCACCTTCGCCGCACTCCAGGCCATGCGCGAGGAGGTCGAAGCCACCGGCTTAGGGCGGCACTTCGACTGGTTCGTCCTGTCGGATTCAACCCAACCCGACGCCTGGATCGCCGAGGAGCGGGCGTATCTGGCGCTGCGCGACGCGCTCGGGCCGGACGCCCGGCTGTACTACCGCCACCGCCCCAAGAACCACCACCGCAAGGCCGGCAACATCGGCGACTTCGTCACCCGCTGGGGCGGCGGCTACGACCACATGCTGGTGCTCGACGCCGACAGCCTGCTCACCGGCGCCTGCATCGTGCGCCTCGCCGCCGCGATGGAGGCCGACCCCGATGCCGGGATCGTGCAGAGCCTGCCGCTCATCATCAACCGCAACACGCTGTTTGCCCGCGTGCAGCAATTCGCGGCGCGCATCTACGGCCCGGTCATCGCCACGGGGCTCGCCGTCTGGTCGGGCCGCGACGGCAACTACTGGGGCCACAACGCGATCATCCGCACGCGGGCCTTCGCGGCGGCCTGCGGCCTGCCCGACCTCAAGGGCCGCCCGCCCTTCGGCGGCCACGTGCTCAGCCATGACTTCGTCGAGGCCGCCCTGATCCGCCGTGCCGGCTGGGCCGTGTACATGCTGCCGCAGCTTCCCGGCTCCTACGAGGAGAGCCCGCCCTCGCTGATCGATGTGGCGGTGCGCGACCGCCGCTGGGCGCAGGGCAACCTGCAGCACGCGCGCATCATCGGCAGCGCGGGGCTGGCGGCGGCCTCGCGCCAGCACTTCGCCACGGGGATCGCGGGCTACGTCGCCTCGCCGCTCTGGCTGGCACAACTCGTCATCGGTATCGTCTTGGTGCTGCAGACGGCCTGGGTGACGCCGGAATACTTCTCGTCGGAGTTCGGCCTCTACCCGGTCTGGCCGCGATTCGATCCCGTGCGCGCGCTCCAGCTGTTCGGGCTGACCATGGGCATCCTGCTCGCCCCGAAGGTCTTGGGTCTGTTCCTGGCGCTCATCGATGCTCCGACGCGGCGCGCGTCGGGTGGCGGGATCCGGCTGGCATTGTCGTGCCTGATCGAGATCATGCTCTCAGCGCTCATCGCGCCGATCGCCATGCTGATCCAGTCGGGCTCGGTCTTCCAGATCCTGGCCGGGCGCGACACCGGCTGGAACCCGCAGCGGCGCGACGACGGCTCGATCCCGGTCTCTGACATCCTGCGCCGCCACCGCTGGCACACCATCCTTGGCCTCGTCACGGGGGGGGCGGCCTTCGCCATCGCGACTTCGCTGTTCTTGTGGATGTCGCCGACGATCCTCGGGCTGGTGCTGGCGATCCCGATTTCCTGGGCGAGCAGCCAGCTCTCCCTCGGCCTCGCGCTGAAGCGCCTCGGCTTGCTGATGACGCCGGAGGAGCGGGACCCACCCGCCATCGCAGTTCGAGCCGTTACCCTCGCCCGGGCCAACGCCGCTCTCGGCCTCGACGACGCGGATGCCCTGACGGCGCTGCATGCCGACCCGCGCCTCGTCGACGACCACGCCGCGATGCTGCCGGACGCGCCCCCCTGCCCCCGCGGCGCCATCGATCCTGAACGGACCCTGGCCGGGGCCAAGCTTGCGGAGGCCGAGACGATCGCGGAGGCCGTCGCATGGCTCGGCCCTAGGGAGCGCATGGCGCTGTTGCACGATCGCGCCCTCCTCGATCGGCTCTCGCGCCTGGGGCCGGCCTGACTTATCGGCCGCCCGAACTGTGCGAAGGAATTTTCGCCGCTCGGTTTCGCATTCCCGTGTTCAAGTTTTGAGGCTACAAGCGCCGCGACGCTTGTCCTGGGCAGGCGCCGTGCCGGAAGGGTGGCCGAGTGGTTTAAGGCAGCGGTCTTGAAAACCGCCGTGGGTGCAAGCCTACCGTGGGTTCGAATCCCACCCCTTCCGCCAAGACACACTGATCTCTCAGGGAAAATCGGAGCGGCGCAGGGTCTTCCCCACCGCGTTCCCCACCAGCGAACGAGAGTCTGCCGTTCGCGGTCGATCCGGCTGGGACATGTGGATCGCATCTCGCCTCGCCCCTCGCACGACGGGAGGCGCGTGATGGGACGCTGGCTTGACCAAACCATCCTTCATAGCGAGACGACTCGCGGCAACTGTATGCAGGCGGCAGTCGCCAGCCTGTTCGGGCTGCCCCTGTCCGATGTGCCGAACTTCGCTGAAGCTGGCGATCGGAAGGCGCACCTAGCGCTGCTCAACTTCGCGCAGAGCTACCGCTTCGATCTGACCTACGAGGCGAGCGCGAAAAGCCGCGAGGGGCTTTACCTCGCGTGTGGGCCGACCGAGCGCGGCACCTCACACATGGTCGTCTACCGCGACGGCAAGCTGTGGCACGACCCGCACCCGAGCCGGGCCGGACTGACCAGCGTCGAGTTCGTCTACATCGTCGAGCCGCTGGACCCGGCCATTCACGTCGCGGCCCTCGTCGGCGCGAAGCACATCGGGCCGCTGATGGCGAAGGCGTCGGACGGGCCGTGGGAGTCCGACACCTCGTACGGTGAGGATAGCCGAGGGCGCTACAACGCTCGGCAGATGATGAATGCCGCTGGCAAGTGCCTGTTTGAAACCAGCAACAGCGACGTTCAATGCGTCCGCGAAGAACACGACGAAGACAGCACGTATGCATGGGACGAGCAGGGCGAGGCTGATCTTGCGTACGTCGAGGCTTTGGACGGGATGTTGCGCGCCCTAGCGGCTTTGCTGGATGGTGGCGCCCCCTCCCCTCCCGCCCCTCACACGACGGAGGCCGGGCGATGAGCGAGCGTCCTATCGTGTTCTCCGCGCCGATGATCCGGGCGCTGATCGCCGGCCGCAAGACGCAGACGCGGCGGGTTCTGACGCCGGGCACGTGCACCGTGCTCGGGAACCGCGTCACGGCCAAGAGCCCTGCCTGGACCGGGCTCAAGTTCGACCGGGCATGGTCTCGGACGCACTCGCCGGCCAGCGGCGGACCTCGGCCGCACCTCGCCGCGCCGTGGGTCCACCCCGAGGACGAGGCGCGCGGCATGGAGGCCGACGCCATCTACCGGGTCGATCCGGCGATTGAAGTCGGCGACCGGCTGTGGGTGAAGGAGGCGTGCGGTCGCCGCACCGCGTCCTTCCTCGGCATTGAGGCGAAGAATGGCGTCGAGGAGGCTTTCTATCGCGCCGACGACGAGGACGTGCTGAACGAGCACGAGTTCAATCTTTGCCCCTGGTGGGAGGGCAAGACGATCTCGCCGATCTTCATGCCCCGCTGGGCCTCCCGCCTGACACTCGTCGTCACCGACGTACGGGTCCAGCGCTTGCGGGACATCAGCGATGAGGATGCTATCGCAGAAGGGTGCAAGGTTGTCCGTGACCACTGCCACGTTTTTGAGGGCAGCGGCTATGACCGGATCGGCTTGTGCCACACTTCTCCGGCCATGGCGTTCTCCTGTCGGTGGGATGAGATCCACGGTTCCGGATCTTGGGCCGCGAACCCTTGGGTCGCCGCCATCACCTTCGACGTGATCCAGGCCAACATCGATGCGGCCCCTCCCTCCCCCACCCGATCCACCATCCTGACGGGAGGGGCGAGCCATGGGTGAGGCGATCCGAGACGACATCTTGGCCGCGCTCGCGGACGCGCTTCACGATCAGCCAGACCGTATCCAGGGCTTCCTGTACGGCAAGGATCACGTCATCCGCGACGTGTGGCTGCCGTACGAGCAGCAGGAGCTGTGGCGCGCGCCCGCGAGCGGTGAGGATGCCGACGAAGCGTTCTCGCGGCAGATCCGCATCGAGAGAATGCGGCTGGCCGTGGCTGAGGTCGCCAAGCAGTTCGGCGGGCATCCGCGCCTTGCGGAAACCCTGGCCCTATCGTCCGACCCCCTCGGCGTCCAACGGACGGGGAGGACGTGATGGCCCCTCTCGTCCTCAACAAACACTGCTGCGGCGACCCGGCGGAGGCGGTCTACATCGGTCGCGGCTCCAAGTGGGGCAACCCGTTTCGGATCGGCCGAGACGGGTTGCGCGCTGAGGTGATCGTCAAACACGAAGTGTGGCTTCGGGGCCAGCGCGACCTCTTGGGCAGCCTGGACGAGCTTCGCGGGAAGCACCTGATCTGCTTCTGCGCCCCCGCTGCCTGCCATGGCGATCTCCTGCTCACGCTGGCGAACGCGAGCCGGGAGGAGCGGGTCGCATGGTGGCGATCAGGGTCTTCACTGCCTGCCCTTAAGCCAATAGAGGCGGTGTGATCCCCCTCCCCCTAGCCCTCCGGGTCTTTGGGCTTGGGGGTGCGCTCTCGGCGGCGGAGGTCAGCCACGAGGTCTCTCTTCCTCGTCAAGAGCCTTCTCTACGAGGATGCGGACGGCCTCGGACCACGTCGGGATGCGGGGTTGCCGGCGGCGCCACTCCTCGATCCGAGCGACCCATCTCGGCGTGGCGACGATCTGCTTGCGCTCGGTCGCGTGCTCCCCATCGGGTTCGACCCGTCGCGTCACGCTGTCTCTCGTCGTCTCAACTCGGATCATCGCGCCGTAGCCCCACACGCCAGTTGACGCAACATGTGTAACTTGCTTATATGGGGATAGCAAGAGACAGAGATGGTCATGACGACTTCCTTCGCCCCTCCCGCCAGCTACGCCGAAGCCTGCGAGATGATGGGCTGCGTCGTCATGTTGCCCAACGGAGAAGTCGCCTGCATCAAATCTGTCGGTGCCGGCGACGACATCAGCGTCTACTTCGCCCCGATCGAAGGCCCCCACAGATGGCTGGCCTACTGGAGCAGTAAACGAGGATTTGAGACGCAGCACGACCGCAAGGCTCGCTTATGGGATGAGGGGGCGGCAAAGCTTTCTGCCACCAGCCGTAAGATGATTATCACCGTCCTTGGCGATGTATTTTCCCGCGAAGATCGCGCAAATCTGAAAGATCCGGCCCGTCTGGCGAATGTCGCCAAGGTACATTTGAACAAGGCGGGAAAGCTGGACTATGAAAACTGCAGCCGGTGCGGTGGTTCCGGGCATTACAGCTACAATCAGATCAGCGGGACGAGGTGCTTTAACTGCAATGGCAAGCAGTTCGTTTTTCCCAGCGATAGCAAGGCGCTGAAAGCCGCACTCCGTTGTGAGCCCTCCCCCTAACCACCCGACCCCAACCCCGATCGACGGAGACGAGACGATGAATTTGGAAGGCTTCCTCAGGGCGAGGGCGGAAGAGCTACGGCCTGCCGATGATGGCTTCCTTTGCGACGGCCGTGAATACGCTGAACACATCAACCCCGACGCGCTAACCGACGCGTGGTTTGAGGGGCAGACCAGCTACATCTGGAAGGTCGGAGTCCTTGCGCAGTGGGACAGCAACAAGTGCGACCACGCCTACGTCTTCATCGGCCACGAGCGAGCACCAGGGCAGCGCCAGTTCATTGGCATGCTGGAGTGGACTGGCGGCGAGAACGACGACATCGGCCGGTGCTGTGCTCGCTACGTCGACGTGCTGCAGAACCTCAATCATCCGGTGTTCCACGAGGACTAACCACCCCTGACAGGGCGATCCTGAATACGGAGACGAGATGCCATGCCGAAGCTGACGAAGCCACAACGAGTTCTGTTGGAGGGAATAGCCAAGGCACCCATGGCGGCAACTAGTACCTATCCACCGGTGCTGAAGTTGCTCGGCATGGGGCTGATCGAAGAACGCAAGGGTAAGTGGAGCGACTGGTACGACATCACAGAAGCCGGCCGCGCCGCCCTCGCCACCCCGCCCGCCTAACCCCAGGAGCCCTCCCATGACCGAAGACGTGAAGGTCGGACAGACGGTGTTCGTGACGAAGTATGTGCTGAGTAAAGGTATTCAGGAAGCTGAGATCACAGAGCCAAGCAAGGCTTGCCCGCGCGCTCGCTGGAAGACCCCTGACCTCGGATGGGTTTGGGATTGGCTTCTCCCTCGTGATTTCCGCCTCACGAGAGAGGCTGCAATTGCACAAGCTCGCGCCCTCCGCGACGCCAAACTCGCCGAACTTGAAGCCGAAGCCGCCCGCCTCCGCGCCCTGACGTTCTGACCCCCGCCCTGCCGAGCCTGTCGAGAGGAGAGGACGATGACCAATCAATCTATCCAATTGATGCCTGTCGGCCAGTCCCCTGTCGAGCCGGGCTGGTACGTCGTCGATTACATAGACGACCACAACACAATACCGGAGAGGCGCGTCGTCCATGTCGTACGCATGGATGAAGACCTGTACGTTTTCGACGTGGAGGCGCCATGCGCGATCCCATTGATAGAGTTCGACTGGCTATTCGTCGCGCGGGTCTTCCCAGAAAAGGTCCAAGCCATGCTGCCCGCGACCCCGGTCAAGCAGCGGGAGAGCGAGGATGCCTGAGGCCGCCCACCACTGCCATCGCGTGACGCAGGCGATGGTGCGCTACGGGAGGGCTGCCCTGGCCCTCTACCTCCTCGGATGGATGATCGCCTACCACACGGGATTGCTGTGATGACCAAGCGCGAACGCAAGGCTCGCCGAGAGGCAATTAGTATCCCGACGTACTATCTAGCGCCCATTACGCGACCGCCGGAATACAGGGATATGGCCGCCGCAGTCGCATGGGACCAGTCGGATCATTGGATCACGGCACCGGAGTGGCTGGCATGGCTCCGCAGGCGCGGCCCTCGCCGCGCCTGCGTCTGTTACGGCAAACACACGTCCAGGCGTTGGGTGCCGATCGCCCGCCCCTGCATCACAGCGCATAGCAGCCCGCCGAGTACTCACAAGCGCGGGAAGCTCCCATGACCCGCCCTCCAATCCTCCCACCCCTCCGCCGCACGTCCCGCGACGCCGAAGCCTTCGCGCGGATCGAGGCTGCAACGCGAGCCTACTGCGAGGCGTGGTGCAACGAGTGGTCAGACCTAGGCGCCCCGGTGCCGCCGGCCATGCTGTTGCGCTCCGGCCCAGCCTACGAGGCGACCAAGCGGTGCATGATCGAGGCGCTGATGGCGGCCGACGCTGTCGCGTCTCCGCGGCGCTCCTGGTGGACCCGCCTCACAGCCAAGTACGCCGCCTCCCTCCCGGTCCTGCGGGCTGCGGCGGATGCACGGGGAGAGGGACGATGATACCGACGTGGCAAATCTTGACTTACACCGCGCTCATTCTGACCGGCATAGCCTTGTATGCTTGGCGGGAGAGTCGCCGTCTTGATGATCTGGATCAGCAGGCAGCCCCCACCACCAAGGACCACCCCCATGACCGATGACGTGCCGGAGATGGTCGAAAGATTTCTGGCTAAAGCAGATAGACGTGATGCGTCGGGATGCTGGCTTTGGACCGGGACGACCAACGCCAGTAATGGCGGCATGCGGTACGGGATGTTCCGCATGAGAAAGAAAATGGTGCGAGCGAACCGGGCGTCTTACATGTTGTTTAAAGGTGAAATTCCTCAAGGACTCGTGGTTCGGCACACCTGCGATAATACTCTTTGCGTTAACCCGCAACATTTGATTGTTGGAACTGCCTCAGACAATCAAAGGGATTGCCGAGACCGCAAACGAAGCGCCGCCACTAAAAAGATTGTTTGTGTAAATGGACATGGTTTGTCTGGCAAGAACCTTTACATAAGCGCGCGTGGACACCGTAATTGCAAGGCTTGTCAACTTGAAAGAACCAGAATTTGGCGAGAAAAAGCGAAGGAGGTATCCGGGAATGCACGACACCATGATTGAGCGCGTGGCCCTCGCCATCCGCAAAGCCGGCAACGGCCTGGACGGCGACACGATCGGGACGATGCTGCGCGAAAACTTCCGGGTCGAGCCGCGCGGCGACGACCATGGCGAAGCGGAGCTAGCGATCGTGTGCGAGGCTGCAGCGCGGGCGGCGATCGAGGCGCTGCGGGAGCCGAGCGAGGCCATGAAGCAGGATGGCGAAGAATTTGGACCGCTTGATTGCTCAAGCGGGGGAGAAGGTGAGCCTCTTATCTATCTTGGGAGGGACCAAGCGGTAGCCGTTTGGAAAACCATGATCGACGCCGCCCTCACCGCCCCGGCCTCGGAACCGTGATCGTGACGAGGCGACCGGACACGGGATCGAAGATCGTCAGCGTCACCAGCACCTCCCCAGGTTGTGCCGGATGCTGAGACCGCAATGGTTAACGAGGAGTTACCGATGAGTGTCACCTATCGCGGTTCTGGGGTCTGGGGGGAGCGATCCGCTTTGGCCCGTGCAATGGCTCGCGCTTTTGCAAATAAAGGATTTGGCCTTGATGTCGGCATAGGTGTTTTTGAGCACGCTGTAGATCAGGTGATGGAGGCTAGAGAAGCCTATGTTGATGAGGCCGCCGAGATGGCTTCACGAACAATACTCAAGATCCCCGGCAATCCGCCAGCAAAATAGCCATGACCACCCCCTACCGCCTCCCCCTCAAGATCACCGAGCACGAGGAGGCCTTCGGGATCACCGACGCGGCCGGCAAGTCGGTCGCTTGGATCTACTTCGACGATGGCTGTCCGGTCAGACGATCGGTCCGGAAGCGGATGACGAAGGACGAGGCGGTCGAGACGGCGAAGGCCATCGCGCGGGCTCTGACGGAGCGGGCGAAAGAGGGAGAAGACGATGCCTGAGTGGACCGTAAGACGGCACGCCGAATTGAACCTCAGGAGCGGCGCGGAATGCCCCTACGACCACGCCGGGGACGATCCACCTAGCGCGGCACTGGATTGGGCGGAGGCGGCTGCCAGAGGCGTGCTGAGCGATCTGTGTGGGCGGGGCGGTATCAAGCACGAACTCTACGGCATCGACCAGGGCGTGAGGGTCGAACTCGTGGCTACAATGGCCGAGATCATCCGCGTCGCGCACGAGCAGAGCACCAAGACCTGAAACGCGAAAGCCCCGCTTCAGCGCTAGGCTGGGCGGGGCTCTGGTGGCTCGGCACGGGGCTGGCGGGCTGGATAGGAGGCGGGGATGATACTTGAGGCGATGATTTACGGCTCTGCTGGCGTCTACCTCGTTGAGGAGAATGGCCGAAAATACTGGTCAGTAAGCGTTCCCGACCCCGGCGGTTGGGTGCTTCCGCAGGAGTTCTGTACGCAGGAGGAAGCCGTTCGCTATGCAGAGGAGGCGCTTGAGCGAAACCGCGCTTACCGGGCCAAGCAGGGGAGCTAACTTCCCTTCCCCTGCCCCCAATCCGATAGCAGCTTACCGGCCGCAAGGCCCACCAGCACACCCATCAGGATCAGAGACCAGCGGATGTCGTAGGGGTCGGGGCAGGTCATGCCGGTGGCCATGGTGGTTCGGTCGGGATCGCCCCGGTGTGGAACAGATCCCGTGTCCACCCAGGCAGTCTGTCGATCATCGGCTGGACGTCCGGTCGATAGATCAGCGTCACGAACACCAGCAGGCTAGCAAGCCCGAAGCCGACCAAGACGGACGCGGTGTTGCCCTTCGGGACGATGCCGTTTGCGGCCCCCCTCGGAACGATGTGGAGCACGGCCGCGACCACAGACAGGAGCTTGATCGGGACGAAGAACTCGCTGTTGGCGAAGGCCGGGTTGAAGTTGGACAGCCGCAAGATGGCCCGGAGCCACGCCTGCCCGTCTTGCGACATCCACGACAGTGCGATCCCGACGATGAGGTAGTCGGTGTTGGCGCGCGAACCGGTCCAAAGTGCCAAGAGGGCGGCCGGAATGTAGAAGGCCAAAACAACTAGAGCCATGACGCCTATCAGGATGTCAACGGCTATGTTCACGTCGTTATTCGGAAGCGCGACGTTCAAGACAAGGTATCCGCATCCGATCACGAATGCTGCCCATGCGATAACGCTTCTGATATTTTCTGGCGTCGGGTCGTGATAGATCAGCACGGCCGGTTGTCCTTTGCTTTTTCACGGCGCGGCTCAAAGCCGCGCAGCATGTCGTCCACAAGCTGCCGGATTTCACTCGTTTGCAGCGCCTGCTCTTTCAGTCCGCGGGATGCCATTTGAGCGTGCCGGCGTTGGACGATGGCCTGCCGACGCTGGCGTACCGCCGCATGAGCCGTGGCCTCACCCGCCTCTTGGACCGCCTCTTGCGCCGCGACGTTGCTCGCGACGGCAGCGTCCAGCCGCTTCATGCTTGGCGGCGCTCCCCAGCCGAGCCACGCCTTGAGACGGCGCCACATCAGGAACGCCCCCGCTCGGCGGCGTTGCGTCGGTCATCGCGGATACGCTGCAACTCGTTCGTCACCCCCTGCATGGCACTGGAGGTGTTGCCGAACCCGTGTTGCACCTTCTCGATCAGGATGCCGATCTGGTGAGTGTGCTCGCCTACGGTCTTGCCGCTGGCGTCGATGAGCGAGCGCAGCTCATGCAAAGCGCTTTGCACGCTGTCGGCAGCCTTGGTGCCCGCCGCGAGTCCTGTGATCAGCCGCTCGATATGCCCCGTGCTGAGGGCTTTGATGTCGGCATACTGCTTCGCGACGACGCCCATGAGGATGGCGGAGAGCCCCCACCCGCCGAATTCCTTGAGCAGGGCCGCGATGTCGAGGCTGGTCACGTGGAAGGACGCCCTCGGCGGCTGTTGCAAATCGGCTCTTGCGGAGGATGCCATCGGCGCGGGATCACTCTCTCAGCCATGCTGTGTCGCTCCGTTCGACATGGTGTGGTCAGGGGAGGAGCCGTCGTTCCGCCAAGTCTGGCGGCTCCACCCCGCTGCTCTGCCTTGACCCCGGCAGGGAGGGCATGGGGTCAGCGGCGCGCGATGGCCGAGCCGACCGCAGCGTTAGCAAGCTGCCGTACCGAGTCGGCATTCCGGCGCGCGCCTTCGCTGTTGCCGAGCCAGTAGTTGCCAACCTGGGTCATCAGACCGGCCAGCACGCCGAGGATCACGCTGAGAAGCTGAAACACGCTCGACGGCATCTCGACGCGCACGAAGAAAAGCATGATCAGCACGGCGAAGAAGCCGACCGAGATCGTGAATGAGATGACCGGGGCGCCCCAGGCGATCGTCGATCCGGCCTGCGCAAGTTGGATCGTCTGATTGCGCGCGTTGGCGAGGTCGGCCAGTTCGCCCTCTCGCGCCTTGGTTTCCGCCTCGATCTGCGCGAGCTTCACCTGCGCAGCAGAAGGATCGGCCTGAATGGCCTGAGACACGGCCTCCGGCGTCGCAGGAACCCCAAGCGCGCCCGCAACCGCCTTCCCCGCAATGTTGCCGATGGCGCCCCCCAGAGGGCCGCCAAACAGCCCGCCAAGGGCAGGGAGCCCGATCTGCGCGAGTTGCCCGGCGATAGTCTGCCACCCATCCATCACGCGGTACCTTTCTTCGTGAACATGCTCTTCAAGGCGGACCAGAGCCCGCCCGTGACCACGACGGGATTGGTCGGCGAGGCCATGGACGGCAGGGGTGCGGGCGACGATGAATTTCCCGGCGGAGGGGCCAGAGGCTTCGTCTCGACGGGCGGCGTGGGAACCGGCGAACCAGCCGGCAGCATTGCTGCATTGAGGCAGGCAAGGAATGTGTTGTGGTAGCCAGCGATCCGGCCCCCATTCTTGGTCACGTCGCCGTTGATGATGTCGCGTGCGCCTACCGGGTTGTCGGTGCGCTCGTTGAAGAACTTGGCGAGCGTCTTGCCGGCGCGGAACAGGCCGTCGCGGGAGCCGATGATCAGGATGGCGGCGCCGATCTCGGGCACGAGCGCGAGGTCGGGATTGCGGGCAAGGTCGAGGCTCAGAAGCCGCCCGAACTTAACGTAGTTGTCGTACCACGTGAGCTGGCTCGGCCCGCGGCCGTAGTAGATGAGCCCGTAGGGGCCGGCGGGCTTGCCATAGGAATATCCCGCGCCCTTGCCGATCTCACGGATGCCGGCATTCAGCCGGGCCTCATGCCATGCTGTTGCCATCGTATAGGCTACGAACCGAAGGTCAGCCGGCCAGCCCTGCTCCTCCCACGCCGCCAAAATGCCCTGCAATCCCGCAAACTCGACATCCGAAATGGTGGGTCCGAGCAGCTTCGAAGCGCGCAGCCGCGCGTAGAAGACCGCCCGATCAATCGGGGCAGCGGCCATGGGTGTCTCCACGATGTCAAAGAACGGGGCCGTCAGGCCGGGGTGATCAGGTTAGACGAGGCTCAGGAAGGCCCACCGCTCCCACCACAGCCTGAACCCGGCCCAAGCAACCGCCTCACACAAGTCGAGGTAGGCGAGTTCATCGCGGGTCATGGGTGAGCCTATGCTGCGGGTTTGAGCGCCACCGCCACGGACCGCCAGTCGTCGGAAGCCGAGAGCGTCCAGACCAGCGACTGCGCTCCGGGCGCGCCCGCGGTTCGCTTCGAAGCTAGCGCGAGGCCGGCGTTTGCATCGGGGTGGTCGCCGTTCGTCACGACGGTCTGACCCGCGCCGACCGTGGCCGTCAAAGGCAGTTCGGCGCCGGACTTGGTCTCGACCGCGTCCCAGAGGAATGCGCCCGCGGTGGCCGTGGTGAGCGCGGTGGAGACCGCGTTGCTGATGCCGGCGTTGACGGCCGAAGCATCAATGGACCCGGTCTGCGCCACGCCCGCGACGCCTTGCACGACGACGGACACGAGCTTGTAGTCCGCCAGCGCGACGACGACCTCCTGATTGCCCGTAGGCGGGGCGACGAGCCCGTAGACCGCCACTCCCGCGACGTTGGGGTTGCTGGACGACCGGATCAGCGTAGCCGCCTGCCCACCCACCGTAACGCCCGTCACGCTGGCAAGGTCGCGCGAGTAGACCGCCACCAGGGCGTACCGGTTCGTGCCCGTGAAAGTGTGGTTGATCGCCGCCCGGTTGGTGTAGCCGAAGTGCTGCACGTCAGCCGTGTCGAACACTCCCGCGGCGGCGGCCGCCACGGTGATGGTCTGCGAGTCACCGAGGGCTACGTTGCCCTGCGCATCGGTTACCCGAGGCACGAACGTGAAAGTTCCGCCGGAGCCAGAGATCGTCGCAGCCGGGATCTTCCCGGTCACGGGATCGATGGTCAGACCGCCGGGCAGGGAGCCGGACGCGATGTCGTAGGTGTAGCCCGGCAGACCGCCGACGCCGTAGATCTGACTACCGGCGGGGAAGCTCGATCCGGAGGTTCCGGTTGCCTGGATGTAGGATACCACCGCCAGAGGCTTCGAGAGGCCGAGGAGGTAGCGACGCAGGAGCGTGTAGATGGGTGCGTCGGCACTCATCCGGTTTACCGGAGGGTCCAGGTTGATCACGTAGTCTGGCTGACCGAACGCCGCCCAACCCTGCGCGCCGAGGTAGACGTCGCTGTTGGCTGTGAGATGATCGTAGAAGCCTTTCAGCTCGGTGAGACACTGGGTGTCGCCCGGTGCGCCGTACTCGGTGATCATACCCTTCTTGCCGTTCGTCTTCAGCCAGTTGGTGAACGGAGCACAGCGGCTTGCGCCAGCGCCGACCGTACAGGATGCCGAAGAAGAGCCGGAATTCTGGTAGAAGCCTGAGGAGTCCGCGTCGAAGTACTGGTGGGCGACGAAGCCCATGTTGTTGCCGGGATCGACCGCCTGCAGGAGGAAGTTCGCGTTGCCGGAGCTGACCCACGAGTGAGCGCCCGAGTAGGCGATACCGGTCACGAGAACGAGGCCTGTGAAGCCGGCCTGACGGATCGCCGCCACTGCCGTGTTCTGGGTCGCAACCCAGCCCGCACCGTCCATATTGTAAGGCTCGTTCATCAGCTCGATGACGACCTTGTTGTTGGCCTTGTAGCGATCCGCGATCTTGGCCCAGCCTGCGCCGAGCTGAGCTGCGGTCACCCCGCTGCCGCTCTCACCGATCACCTTCAGAGCACCGCTCACCGTCCGACGTGCGTAGTTGTGCATGTCGAGGATGACGTTGGCGCCGCCGTTGGTGATGCGCGAGATGACGCGATCCATTTCGGCGATGTCGGCGGAGGAGAACTCGCCACCCATGGTGGGCAGCAGGCGCTCCCAGAGGAACGGCACGCGCAGAGCGGTGACGCCGGTCGCCAAGAAGTAGTCGATCTTCTCGTTCGAGGGGTAGTAGTAGTCCTGGCCCATGGTTCCGGGGACGTTGCTACCGAACTCGCCGCCTGCGATGGAAACGCCGCGCAGGGCGAGGAGCGGAGGGGTCGTGGAAACGCCAGGCGCGACTCCAGCGCTCCCCGTGACAGTCCCTTCATAGGTCATCACGGCATTGGGGGTCGGCGCCGTACCAAGCGTCCACGTTGCCGTGCCGTTGGCGGCGACGGTGGTCGAACCTATCTGTGCACCGTTGGCGTACAGGATGGCCGTAGAGCCGGCTTTCAGGCCGGAGACGGTGTAGACCTTGCCGGTAGCGTCGGAGCGCCCCACGGGCAACCCTGTGCCGCGCGGACGGGGCGTGATGACGGAAAGACCAAAGGGCATGACTTAGCCTTCCGTTACGCTGCGATCCAAGCGAGCTTGTCGCCAGACTGAACCAGAACGGTTCGCGGATAGCCGTCACCCTTCAAAAGGAAGCGTGGGCCAGTCGTGGCGTTGGGGTTCGGGCCAATCGCGAAGAACACATCGGTGCCGGCAGAGACCTCGAACATGCGGCTGCTTTGGCCGGGGGCCGAGTTCGTCGTCGTGCCAGCCGCCGCAAGGGTTTCCGACCAATCTAGTGTGCCGACGAGGGATGCCCCGTTGACGACGTTGATCGGACCGCAAGCGACATGGACGCCTGTGAGGGCCATGGTGGTCTCCTGGTTTGTTAGGGGCAGTGGGGACTAGACGCCGATTGCCGCGACGGTGACGACCGTGCCGGAGGGGGCTGTCGTGAATGGGCCGGCTGAGAGCAGCAGCGTTGCCCGAGACACCATGCCTTGCACGGCACAGCCCGTAGCGGTGGCCGACGTGACCTTGCCGCAGATCATCTGCGTGCCCGCCCAATCCTCAATCAGGAAGGCGAGCGGCTTCGATTTGAACGCGGGCGAGAATGTGATGGAGGCGACCCCGCTGGCATCGCAGGTGCCGGTGTAGGTCTCCATCCGCAGGCCGCTCGCCAGCGTATCAACGGGTTGAAGCTGTTGAGGCAGGCCGTCCGATCCGATGACGACGGGGGTGCGCGCAGCCATAGGCTCGGCTCAGAGAAGGATCGGCAGTTCGACGTCCACTTCCATCTCGGTGCTGGACAGAGCCGAGCCGACACAGACGTTGACAAGGCCCGGCGTCGTGGGAGGCGTAGCCGTCAATTTGCCGGGGTTGGTGGCATCGAGGAAGTAATAGGTGCCGAAGGCCAGCCCACCCGTGGTGCCAGCGACCGCGTCCCACTGTGCGGTCGTGCCGGTCAGAATGCCGCCCTGCGCCACGCTGCCGTTGGCGCCTGCCGCAATCGATGCCTCGTAGGTCAGGCCGATGATCTTCGATGTCGCCTTGGCGTTGGCCTGCCCCCGCTTCACGGCGGTGCCGGACGACGCGTAGACGGGGGTCCCGAACGGCAGAGCCGTCGCGCTCTCGCCATTGGTGGCCGTGCGAAGGGACGGCGCGTTGGTCGGGGCCGAGATCGTGTCGGAAGGCTGGAGAGCCTGCGGCAACCCATCGTCGCCAAGAACAAGCGGCTTGCGTAGTGCCATGAGACGGTCTCCCTAGAGCAAGATCGGATCGGAGGGTGTGGGTGTGAATGTGCGGGATGAGGCTGCGAGGCCGACCCGCACGAGGCACAGCCCCGGCGTCATGTCGGGGGTACTCGTGAGCCCACCCGTCACGCCGAGAAAATACGGTTGTCCGACGTGAAGTGAGGGGCCTCCCGTAACCAGCGACCAGTCATCGAGGGTGACAGGATCGCGGGTCGCGGCTTCGACTGCGCCAGCCTCGCACTCCTGGGCTGCGAGCCCCACGACGAACGCTAGGGCATAGGTGTCGGCTCGGGCCGGCATCAGCATCCCATCGGCGCGAGAGACCGCCATGGGCAGCCCCGCGTGGGTCGGCATGCCGGCGACGGCGGTGACGGGAGGCATACCCCTCGGGGCTTCCTTCGCGCATTCACCGTCAAGGTAGGCTTTAGCCTCCGCAGCGGATGCAAAGGTGTGGCCGTCAAGGTCGGCGAGGTCGTCCCAATCCACGACCTGCTCGGCTCGCCCGGCCAAAGACCATATCTCGAACCGCCCGTGTCCGCCGTCCGCGACCCGAAGCGACCCGGCCGGGAAAACTCCATTGCCGACGATGATCAGCGCCTTGGACGTTGGGTCGAACCCGATGCGCTTCATGGCTTGTAGGAGAACGGAGCGATCTCGGGAGAGAACTCAAGCAGGGTCGCCCCCGCCGACGACAAGGCGTAGATTTCCGCGCCGAACAGCGCGAGGCGAGACCGAGCCTGCGCGAAGAAGGTCGCGCTGCTGGTCTCCTCATCCCCGGCATCGGCCGCGATCATGATGGGGCCGGGCGCGAAGTCGAACGCCTGCTCTCCGTTTGGCCAGACGCCGAACTTGATGGACGAACCGCGCTGGCTCGGCACGACCCTGAAGGCGAACTTGAGGACGTAGTTGTCGCCCTCGGCGCGAGCCCAGAGCCGACCGTCGCGCCAGAACTGGAACCCAGCCCACGGTCCGGAAGGCAGGTTGCGGTTGCTCGGAGACGGCGACAGGTTGCGCAGAACGCGCGTCCACACCCCCTCGGGAAGATCCAGCGGAATGTCCCGATCCTGATCGGCGTAGTCGATGGAGCCGAAACCGGCCTGCAAGCCGGGCGGGCCGACAGGCCCTGTCCCGCCCTGCGGTCCCGGCTCCATCACCGCAGTGATCGTTGTTCGCGTCCCAGAGACCACCTGAACGGCCGGTCGGCGTCGGGTCGTTACGGTGACGACGGAGGCCATTGCGTCGTGCTCGGCTTGACGAGGAAGCGGATGGTCTCAGCGCCTTCGACCGCGAAAGGCTCGGAAGCCGAGGGTCGGCGCAGCAGGTCGCCCTCAATGGTTTGCAGACGCCGAAGAGAGAGTGGGGCGCCGATAGCCGCCCGCCACGTCCGGTTCTTTACCGGCAGCGACACCGCGATCTTGCCTGCGGTTGCGGGGGCAAGGACGGTCAGCGAACCATCGCCGGCCTCGGTGGATGCCGTCTGAACCTCGCTCCCATCCGCAAGGGCGCGGAGCGTAAGCTTGAAGGCCGAACCCGTCAGGTCGCGGGGCGCTCCCGTGTCTGGATCGGCGAGCACGAGCGTGAAGCTCCAATCCTCCGCGTCGAGAAGCGTGCCGGGGGCGTCACGGGGCATGCCGTGTTGTCTCCAGATTGTCGGGGTGTCAGAAGCTCGGGCCGGGTGGCGCGGCGGGTAGAGGTCAGCCGAAGAACTCGACGCTGATCGTCACCGCGCCAGTAAGCCTGTTCTCGATGTAGAGAAGGCCATCGGGGGCGAGCGACACGTTGAGGTTGCCGTCCGTCCCCGTCGTACCGGTCAGGACCGAACTCGCGACGATCTTAAAGTTCGCGCCGAAAGTGCTGGACTGGACTGCGTTCGGAGAAGCCGTCCTATACAGGATCTCCCCGAATGCGCCCGCCGTTGCCAGAGCACGGATCTTGGCAAATCCACTCGTCTTGGGCGGAGCAACGGAGGTGACTGAGCCGACCACCAAGCCACGCTCTAGCGTGCGCGGCAATCCGGTGGCACGCCAAATGGCATCCTGTCCATAACGGAACCGCAGCAGCGTGTTGGCAGGGATCGTGACCGGTGACGACACCGCGATATTGCCGCCGGGGACAAGCTCCCGGGCCGTCACGAAAAGGATAGCAACCTCGCGGTCGGTCCACCCTCCATTCAGGGTCGCCAGTGCAGTGTTGCCGCTGACGCGCACGCTGGTCGCGTTGGGGGGCAGGTCGATCACCCCTGCCGCATCGGGGCAACTCGTCGTCACAAGCGTGCCGCCGGCCAGAAGGCTCGAACCGTTGGCCCCCACGGTGCGCAGGTTGACTTTGATAAGATCGGTCCGGCCGCCTGTTGGCGCGACGAGGGGCGGGATGTTCGACCTGAGCTTGCCGTCGATCTCGACCGTGGACGTGGTGCTGTTGATCTGGACGGCAGGGCCGCCTGTATTGCTCCAGTCCTCCATATCGAGGATGCGCAGATCGCCACCATCGACGATGACGAGCGGACCGGTGCAGTTGTGCGCCTCGTACATCCCGATCGTCGTACGGGTCGTCGGAGACCCAGCGATGCGCAGCCCGCGCGGATAGGTGACGATTGATAGCTGATTGATCTTGTGAAGGTCGGTCTGCGCCCCGATCTCGACGGCGCACGCCTCGGGGTCGTTGGCCCAGGTGCTGACGCCCTCGAACCGAACATGCCCGAACTTGCCGAGCGAGCACGTCGTCAGCTTCATGCCCTTCTTGTAGCCGAACGAGAAGAAGTCGTAGAATTCGGAGCCGGTCAGTCCGCCGTTGCACTCCAGCGCGATGCCCGACCGAGCGAGCTGGCTGGAGTCGGTCGCTCCGGCCGCCACGAACGCCTCGATCGTCGCGAAGCACCAGAGGTGGACCTTGCCGATGCGAGAGGGGTCGGCCGAGCGGCCCAGATAGATCCCGTTGTTACCGTCGCCGAACAGCTTGTCGATGAACTGTCGCGTCCCCGTATTGGCAAGGGTCTTAAACAGATAGTCGAAGCCCAGCACCATGCACGAGATCACCCCGGCGCCGTACTGCGTCGAAGTGATGGCGTCGCCCGCAAACCGGCTGCTGTCGGCCTCTAGCGGCGTCCACCCGGCACGACGGATGAAGCTGTCGAGCACGAAGGATGATGCGTTCAGCTTGATCGTGCCCGTGGGGTCGAGCACCGGCCCGCGGTGATAGCGGAACGTGCCGTGGGTGCGGAAAGTCACCCCATCGGCCCAAGTGTCGATGTGCTTGTACGGCCCTTGGATGGAGCACATCGGCGGCACGTCGAGCCCCGAGAGCGGATAGTCCACGCCGGGCGCCATCTTTACGACGCCGCCGGCCGAGCCGAGCCGGGAGAAGGCCCTGTCGAACGCGGCGCGGCGGTCGGCGCTGCTGGACGGGTTCGAGATCCAACTATCGACCCAGACCGTGCGACCCAGGACAGCCTGAAGCGCCTCGGGA
>Ga0182229_1000049_pt1 | contig 27833 bp, 27 predicted proteins | sample G6R1MG_32_FD_129663 | JGI IMG/M metagenome (GOLD analysis project Ga0182229, IMG submission 129663) | Miscanthus phyllosphere microbial communities from Michigan, USA - G6R4_MAIN_07NOV2016_LD1 MG | ecosystem: Host-associated > Plants > Phyllosphere > Phylloplane/Leaf | place: USA: Michigan...
CCAGAAGAAGGTGCCCGATTGCGTGCGCCTGACCCCGGAGGCGGTGCGCGCGATCCCGTGGCTGCCGCCGACCTGCGCCTACCGCTTGGTCCGGGACGGGCTGCCGCTCTATCCCTGGCACCACCTCGTCTCGGGCAGCCGCGCCACGATCCACGAGGCCGGCATGTCGGTGCGCGGGCGCATCGCCGGCGCCGAGGAGGAGTTCGGCGAGGACGAGTATCCCGAGCGCATCGTGGACTGGCCGGCGCTCTCGCCGGAGGACGAGGCGTAGCGTCGCGCCCTCAGGCGGGCGCCTTCGAGAGCAGCCGCCCCCCGGCCAGAGCGTTCAGCCCGATCACCCCCACCACGACCACCGCATGGACGAGGAGGTCGGACGCGGTGGCCTCCGCCGGGTGGAACGGCACGAGGAGCGTCGCGGCGGCGCCCGCGACGGCGAGGCCGGCGAGTGCCGCCGTCAGGTTCGGCCGAAGGGGACAGGCCCGGCGCAGCATCGCGACGATCAGCAGCGATAGCGGCACCGAGACGCAGACGAGGAAGCTGAAGCAGCTCACCGGCTCGTGCGCCTCGCTGAGGTCGAGGGGCGGAGCGACCCAGGCCCGCAGGCATCCGAGGCCACTCGCGCCGATCCAGAGGGCCGCTGCCGGCACGGGCAGCAGCGCCCAGGCCGGCGAGCGGCCCGGCACGCTGGTGGCGAAGGCGGCGTAGGCGGCGGTGATCGCGGTGAGCGCCCCGCCCGCCGCCGCGAGCCAGAGATCGGCCCGGCCGGTGCGGTGTTCGAGCCCAATCATCGCGAGTTTCGAGGCGAGCAGCGTGCCGATGACGACGGCCGCGCCGATCCACAGCGCCGCCCGCAGCGAGGGGCGGGGCAGGGGCCGCACGGGTTCGAGGCGGCCGGCGAGATCCTCGACGAGCCGGTCGTGGCGCGTGTCCATCATTCGCCCCCCGGCGTGAGACTGGCCCGGAGCGCCTTCAGGGCCCGGTGCAGATTGACCTTCAGGGCGTTCTTGCTGCGCCCGGTGAGGGCGGCGGTCTCGTCGAGGCTGAGTTCGCGCAAACCCAGATGCTCCACCGCCTGCCGCTGCCCCTCCGGCAGGGCCGCCACCGCCCGCGCCAGGGCGGCGCCGCGCTCGCGCGCCTCGATGCCCGCGCCGGGGGCGGGGAGGGGATCCACCTCCGCCTCGTAGGAGAGGGGATCGAACACCTCCTGAGGCCGGCGCGCGGCCCGGCGCAGACGGTCGATGGCCCGGCGCTGGGTGATGGCCCGCAGCCACGGCATGAAGGGGCGGGCGGGATCGTAGCTCGCCCGCGCGGCGTGCAGGGTCATCAGCGTGTCCTGCACGACGTCGTCCACCGCGTCGCCGCGCACGCCCTGCGCGCGGGCGAAGCCGGCGATGACCGGCAGGCAGGCGCGGAGCAGCGCGCGGTAGGAGGCCGCATCGCCCCGCTGCGCCGCCGCCATCAGGCTCGCCAATTCGCCTTCGAGCGCCATTCCGCTGCCGGCCCGTGCCTCTCCGCGTGCGCTTTCTAGCGCAGCCGGCCGGAATGCGCGACCGACCGGCGGGAACCCGCCGGTCCCGAGGGCGAACGAGGCGGCCATGCCTACCCCCCTGTCCGCGCGGCGCCGATCACGCGGCCCACTCCGTCCTGCACGATCACGGCGGCGGCCTCGCCCGCCGGCCAGGGCAGGGTCCATTCCCGTGCGGCGCCGCTCCAGCGGCCGATCTCGGCGACGGAGCGGACGACGTTCGCCTGCTTGATGGTGCGCCCGGCATTCTCGCCACGGGCGACGGATGTCACGTGGCTCGGATCGAACCCGACGAGGGTCACGGTGCCGGAGCCCTCCCCGGCGCCGAGGCTCACCCGGAGGCCGCCCTCGCGCACGAGGCTCACCGGCACGGCCTCCCCAGCCCCCGCCTTCGCCGCCGCGATGGCCGCGCGGACGGAGGCCTCCTGCGAGCCGACGAGACCCGTCTGCCCGTCGATCACGGTCTGCGGGGTGTAGACCTGCCCGTCGAGCCGCTTCGCATAGGCGTTCTGCCGCTCGGTGGCGGCGGGGAGGGAGTACGTGTCCCGCCAGTCGAGATGGTTCCAGTAGGTCACATGGTAGGCGAGAGGCAGGACATCGGCGCCTTCGCCGGCCAGGGCGCCGATCAGCGCCTCGGCGGGCGGGCAGGACGAGCAGCTCTGCGACGTGAACAGCTCCACCACCACCGGGCGGGCGGTGGCAGGCGCGAGGCCGGCGAGCAGCGCCAGGGCGGCGGCCGGGAGGAGGCGGAGGGAAGGCTTCGGTCTCATGGAAGGCTCCAGCGGGTCGCGAACCGCGCCCCTGCCCGCTTGTTCGGCGGCCGAAGCGTTCCGGTTACGCCGCCGGGCTTCCGAAGCAGCCGACATCGCGCAGAAGGTCCACGAAGATCCGCGCCCCGTGGTCGAGCAGGCGCTCACCCGCCTCCGCGCTGCCGAGCCGGGCATCGCCGATGGCGCCGGCCGGGTTGAGGTCGCCGGCCTTCCAGGCGAGCGCCGCCGGGCGGCCGGTGCGCAGCACGGTGTGGGTGCGGGCGATCTCGGCCCCGCGCGAGGGGAAGTCGGCGATCCTGTCCCGGCGCACGAGGTCGGGGCGCAGCGCCAGCATCAGCGCGGTCTCGATCCCGCCCGCATGGATGCCGTGGGTGATCTCGTCGGCGGGGAACAGGCCCTCCGGGTAGCCGAGCCGGCTCCACGAAGTCGTCACCGCGACCATCCCGAGCCGGTTGCGCAAATCCCCGGCGACGAGGTCGATCAGGGTGGAATTGCCGCCATGGCTCGTGACGAGGACGAGGCGCGTGCAGCCCGCGCGGGCGATGCCGGTGCCGATCTCGGTCCAGGCGGCGAGCGCGGTGGCGGTGGTGAGGGTGAGCGTGCCGGGGAAGTCGTCGTGCTCGTCAGACTTGCCGATGGTCTGGATCGGCAGGATCAGCGCGTCGATGTCGTCGGGCGTCAGCGCGACGACCCGGTCGAGATAGCCCCGCGCGATGTCGGTGTCGGTCGAAAGCGGCAGGTGCGGCCCGTGCTGCTCGGTGGCGGCGACGGGCAGGACGGCGACCGTCCGCGCCATGGCGCGGGCGGCGAACTCCTCGGTCGTCAGGTCGGACCAGTAACGCGCCGCCATTCCCTCACACCGTCCGAACCCGGCCCGGTGACGGTGTAACTGTCTCCCGGCGCCGGAGTCGACCGTCAGGCGAAGAGGGCGTCGATGTCGTCCTGGCTGGTGGCGATCTCCTCCGCCTGCGGCCCGTTGAGCATCAGCTCAGCGGCCCGCTCGCGACGGGCGCGCTCGGCCGGGTCGGAGATGGCGGCATCCCGCGCCCGGACGGCGCCGATGAAGCGGTCGAGCCGCTGCTCGAAGCTCTGCAGCGCGTCCACCACCTTGGAGATGCGCTGGCCGGTGATGTCCTGGAAGGCACAGGCCTCGAAGATCGTCCCGACATGCTCCTCAAGGTCGGGGCGCGCCTCCGGCCCATCCGGCAGGTTCAGGATCGACTCGGCGGCGGCCATGATCCGGTTGGTGGCGCCCGCCGTGGCGTCGAGGACGCTGCCCAGCTCCTCGTGCGCCATGGGGATCCGGTCGCGGGTCATCTCATTGGCACGCAGGGCCGCGATCTCTTCGCGCATATGCGTGATGTATTCGGCGATTTGGATCAGTTCGGAGACCACGGCGGTCGATTCGAACTCTCGGATATCGGCGGATTTTCTCCGCAGCGCGTCAGACATCTGATCTACCTCGAGTGCCGGACCACCTTCTGTGACCCGCCCGTCCCCCCCACAGTCTTGCCGGGGGAAGGCGGCGGATCCGCCGTCGCGCCCCGGCGGGGCCGTCAGCTGCCGCAGACGGCTTCGATCTTCGACTTGAGCGTGGCCGCGTTGAACGGCTTCACGATGTAGTTGTTCACGCCCGCCTTCTTGGCGGCGATGACGTTCTCGGTCTTCGACTCGGCCGTGACCATGATGAACGGCGTCGTGCGCAGCGCCTCGTCGGCGCGGACGTGGCGCAGGAGCTCGTAGCCGGTCATCGGCTCCATGTTCCAATCCGAGATGACGAGACCGTACTTGCGGCCTTTCATCCGGGCGAGGGCGGCCGTCCCGTCGGAGGCGTCGTCGACCTCTTCGAAGCCGAGCTGCTTCAGCAGGTTGCGGATGATGCGGACCATCGTCTGATAATCATCGACGACGAGGATCGGCATGCTCAGGTCGAGAGCCATGAACCAAATGCTCCGAAGTCACCCGGGAGATTGAAATCCCGGATCGTTGGATTGTCGTGTCCGCCGGAAGGACCGTGCGGAACCTGTTATGACCCTAGCGCCGACCGTGTTGCAAAGGCGTTAAAGCGGTCGAAGAGAGCTCGCTTGACCGGCTCGGCCCGTTTCGGCAGGGTCCGGCCGCGTCGGGGGGTGGGCGGCTGCCCCGGCCTTTCCGTGCTCTCGCGAGTTTCGATCCCAGATCCGATGGCCTCAGGCGACGACACGACCGCGCGGCCCTTCCACCTCTGCCGTGTGGACGAGCCCGTGCCGGCCGCCCTGCGCGGAGCCGTGGCGGCGATCGGCAATTTCGACGGCGTGCACCGTGGCCACAGGGCGCTGGCGGCCGCCGTGCGCGAGGAGGCGAGGGCGGGCGACCACCCCGCCGTGGCCCTCACCTTCGAGCCGCATCCCCGTGCCTTCTTCCGCCCCGACGCGCCGATGTTCCGGCTGACCGGGGAGCACGCGAAGGAAATCCTCTTCGGCCATAGCGGCCTCGACGGACTGATCGTCCGGCGCTTCGACGCCGATCTGGCGGGGACGAGCGCTCGCGCCTTCGTGATGGATTTTCTGCGTGACGGGCTCGGCCTGTCGGGCGTCGTGGTGGGCCACGATTTCCATTTCGGTCGCGCGCGGGAGGGCACGCCGTCCCTGCTGCGCGATCTGTGCCGCGAGGCGGGGCTCACCTGCCGCCTCGTGGATCCCGTGGCCCTGTCGGGGGAGGAGGAACCGGTGTCGTCCAGCAAGATCCGCAATGCGCTCGCCGACGGAGACGTGGCGCGGGCGAACGCGCTGCTCGGCTATCGCTGGTTCGTGACGGCCGAGGTCCGCCACGGCGACAAGCGCGGGCGCGTCCTGGGCTACCCCACGGCGAACCTGATGCTCGCCGATTGCGCCCTCGCCCACGGCATCTACGCCGTGCGCATCAAGCTGCCGGACGGCGCGATCAAGGACGGGGTCGCGAGCTACGGCCGCCGGCCGACCTTCGATGACGGCGCGCCGCTCCTCGAAGTGAACCTGTTCGATTTCTCGGGCGACCTCTACGGCCAGGAACTGGCGGTGGAGTTCGTGGCCTACATCCGGGGCGAGGAGCGATTCGCCAGCGCCGACGATTTGATCGCGCGGATGCATCTCGACGCCGCCGAGGCGAAGCGGCTCCTCGCGGCGGACACCGTGCCGTCCATGCTCGCCTGAACGGGCGGGACGGGTATAGAAGGGCGCGAATTGTCGTCGGAGGCGTGACGTGCTGGGCCGGTTGGATCGTGGAAATTCGGGTGAGGCGGTCGTCTCCTACGGCGACGGCACGATGCGGGTGGTGAAGCCCGGCGCCTTCGTGCGCTGCGCGGTGACAGGGGATGCGATCCCCCTCGACAACCTCCGCTACTGGAGCGTCGCGCGGCAGGAAGCCTATGCCACGCCGGAGGTGCTCATGCAGCGCCTGAAGGAACACGGTCGTCCGTAAGCACAGCCAGCGGGTTACACCGGAAACCCGAGGTCCGACTTTAAGGTGTTTTCGGCGACGATGACAGCGCGGTGGCCAGTTGCCGCCGCAGCGGCTCGGGCTCGGCGAAGACGAGTTCGACCTTCAAGACCGCGACCCGCGCCAGGACATCCGGCGGCAGGCGGACGGCGTCCTTCTCCGTCGTGATGAGCCGCGCGTCGAGGCGCTCCGCGTCCGCCGTCAGCCCTGCGAGGTCCCTGTCGCGATAGGGATGATGGTCCGGGAAGGCGCGGGCCTCGGCCAGCACCGCGCCCTGCTCCCGGAGCGTCGCGAAGAATTTGTCCGGCCGTCCGATCCCGGCGAAGGCCAGCCAGCGCCCGCCCGCGAGGTCGGCCCGCTCCGGCACGAGCCGCGCCCGGTGGATGGGCAGGCCCCGCGCCCGCGCCTGCGTCGCCACGGACTCACCCGCCGCGCCCTCGCCGACGAGGATCACGCCGCCGACATGCGGCCATTGCCGGTCCATCGGCACGCGTAAGGGGCCGGCGGGGAAGACGCGGCCATTGCCGATCCCGGCGGCGGCATCGACCACGGCGAAGGAGAGGTCCTTCGCGAGGCTCGGGTTCTGCAACCCGTCATCCATCACGATGGCGGTCGCGCCGAGGCTGCGGCACAGGGCGGCCCCGGCCGGGCGGTCGCGGGCGATCACGGCGGGCGCCGCGCGGGCGAGGAGGAGCGGTTCGTCGCCCACGTCGGCGGCGCGGTGCGCGGCGGGCTCGACCCGCAGGGGGCCGGGGAGGCGTCCGCCATAGCCCCGGCTGAGGAAGACGGGCGAGGCGCCGAGGTCGCGTAGGATCGCCGCCACGGCCAGCGCCGCAGGTGTCTTGCCGGCCCCGCCCAGGGTGAAGTTGCCGAGGCAGATCACGGGGCAGGGGGTGTGCGCGCTCGGCCTGTCCATGCGGCGGGCGCCGGCCGCGCCGTAGAGAGCGCCGAGGGGGGCCAGCAGCCGCGCCGCCGGATGGCGAGGCCCGGCCTGCCAGAAGCCGGGCGGGCGCATCAGGCCCGGCCGCGCGCCGCCGGGTGCAGCCCCTGCAGCTTCATCTGGGCCACGAAGGGATCGAGCACCGCGAGGGTGCGGGCCACCGCGCCCTCGAAGGGCTGCAGGGCCGCGTGGCCGGCCTCCGCCATCGTCGCGAGGCGCGCGGGATCGTCGAGCAGCCGCCCGACGGAATCGGCGAGTTCCGCGCCGTTGGCGACGAGGGCCGCGCCGCCCGCCCGGTCGAGGGCATCGTAGACCTGCGCGAAATTGCCCGTATGCGGCCCGTGCAGCACTGCCGCGTCGAGGCGCACCGGCTCGATGGGATTCTGTCCGCCGCGCGGCACCAGCGATCCGCCGACGAAGACGAGGGGGCTCAGCCGGTAGAACAGGCCGAGTTCGCCGATCGTGTCCGCGACGTAGAGGTCGACGCCCGGATGCGGCCGCCCCCCCGCCGAGCGCCGGGCGCTGCGCAGGCCGGCGGCGGTGGCGCAGGCGGCGGCCTCGGCGCCCCGGCCGGGATGGCGGGGGGCGAGCACCGTCAGGAGATCCGGGAAGCGGCCCTTCAGTTCCGCATGGGCGTGGGCGATGGCCGCCTCCTCGCCGGGATGCGTGCTCGCCGCCAGCCAGACCGGACGCCCGGCCAGCATCGGCCGGAGGTAGTTCAATTGCTGCGGGTCCACGGGGGGGACCGGCGCGTCGAATTTCAGGTTCCCGGCGATGGAGACGCGCGGGGCGCCGAGCTGGGCGAAGCGGGCGCCGTCCTCCTCCGTCTGCGCGAGGCAGACGGCGATCCGCGAGAGCAGCGCCGCCGCCGTGCGCTTCGCGCGCTCCCAGCCCCGGAAGGAGCGCTCGGACATCCGGCCGTTCACGAGGATCAGGGGAATGTCGCGCTCGTCCAGGGCGACGATGGTGTTCGGCCAGATCTCCGATTCGGCCAGCACGGCGATGTCGGGCTGCCAATGGTCGAGGAAGCGCTCGATCCAGCGGGGCGCGTCGAGGGGCATGTATTGATGCACCGCGCCGGGCGGCAGGCGCGCGCCGATCAAATCGGCGGCGGTGCGGGTGCCGGTGGTGACGAGCACCGAGTAGCGTCGTGCGATCATGCCCTCCACCAGGGCGACGAGGGACAGGACCTCGCCGACGCTCGCGCCGTGCATCCACACGAGCGGGCCGACCGGACGGGCCCGGCCCGGCAAGCCGCGCCGCTCACCCAGCCGACGCGGATCTTCCTTTCCGCGACGGGCACGCCACGCGAGCAGCCCCGCCACGGCCGGCTCGCCGATGCGCAGGCCGGTGCGGTAGAGCCGCAGGGGCAGCGTCAGCGGGGCCCGCCTCATACGGCGACCTCCGGCATGGCGGCCGCCGGGGCGACGCTCTCGCCGTAATAGGCGGCGCGGTCGGGCCGCCCGACCAGGGCGTAGGCGCGGGCATGGACCCGGTCCATCTCCGTCTCGACGAGGAGGCGCAGGCGCTCGAATGCCTCGCCCTCGCATTCGCGGGGCACGAAGACCGGATCGCCCAGCACGATCGCCGCCCGGCCGAAGGGCAGGGCGAGGCAGGCGCGGTCCCAGGAGCCGAAGCGGATATGGCGGCTCATCACCACCGCCGAGGGCACGATGGGCCGCCCCGAGAATCGGGCCAGGGTGAGGATGCCGGCATCGCAGCGCCGCGTCACCTTCGGCACGTCGGCGCTGAAGGCGACGCATTCCCCGGCCTTCAGGGCCTTGAGCATGGCGCGCAGGCCCTCGGCCCCGCCCTTGGACCGGGCATCGGCCGTCCGCCGCCGGCCACGGGCGCCGGAGGCGCGCATCACCCGCACGCCGAGGCGTTCGAGGGCGATGGTGTTGATGTCCCCATCCGGGTTGCGGGAGATGATCGTCGCGACGCGGTCGGTCGCGCGCATCATCAGCGGCATCTGGATGTGCTGGCCGTGCCACATGCCGAAGATGGCGGGCAGTTGCGCGTCGAGCCACGCATTCGCGGCCGGCAGGTCGCCCGCGAACCCCGCGCCCGTCTCCATCGTGAAGCGATTGGTGGCGCGGACGAGGCGCAGATAGCCGGCGGCGAGACGCCCAAGCGCCCGCTTCACGAGCGGCTGTCGAAGGAGGCGCTTGAAGAAACTCATCATGGCCCGCGTGTCAGGCCCGGCGGCATAGCCCCGCGAGCCGGCTCGGTTCAAGCCGCCCGTGCCGGACAATCGCGCCCCGCGTGAGGGGAAGAGCCATCGCACACATGCCTCACAAAGGCGTGTCTCGCCCTTGTTTTGAACGATTACAAACTGTAGATTGGAACCGTTCCAGGAAGGGGGCGGCGATGGCAATGGTGGTGGACGATACGGCGACGGCACTGGCCGAGGCGCGGCGCGACCTCGTGCTGCGCTATGTCCAGCCCGGACTCGCGGGGCTGATCGACGGGTCGGTCTCCACCCTGGCGCCGATCTTCGCCGCCGCCTTCGCCACGGGCCACAATTGGTCGACCTTCCTCGTGGGACTCGCGGCCTCGGTGGGGGCGGGAATCAGCATGGGTTTCACGGAAGCCCTCTCGGACGACGGCAGCGTGACCGGGCGGGGCAGCCCCGTGATGCGCGGCCTCGTCTGCGGGGTGATGACGACGCTGGGCGGCCTCGGCCACACCTTGCCCTACGCGATTCCCGACACCCTGCCGCCGGGCTGGCCCAACGCCTTCGTCCTCGCCACCAGCCTCGCGGTGGCGGTCGTGGTGGTCGAGCTGGCGGTGATCGCGGGCATCCGCACCCGTTACATGGCCACGCCGTTCTGGCGGGCGGCGCTGCAGGTGATGCTCGGCGGCGTGCTGGTCCTCGTGACCGGGATCCTGATCGGCAGCGCTTGACGGCGGCGCCCGGCGCCGCGATGCCGGGGCGAAGCCCGGAGCGCCCCCTCGCCTTGATCTTCCGCCTCGCGCATCTCAGCGACCCGCATGTCGGCCCCCTGGGTCGGCCGCGCCTCCGCCAGTTGTTCGGCAAGCGCGCCACCGGCTACGCCAATTGGCGCCGGGGCCGCTCGCGCAGCCACGACATGGCGACCCTCTCGCTCCTCGTCACGGACCTGCGGGCGCAGGGGGCCGGGCACATCGCCTGCACGGGCGACCTCTGCAACATCGGCCTGCCGAGCGAATGGGCGACCGCCCACTCGTTCATGGAGGCGCTGGGACCGCCCGAGGATGTGAGCCTCGTGCCCGGCAACCACGACGCCTACGTGCGCGGCTCGCTGGAGGGGCTGCTCGACGCCTGCGGCGCCTACACGGCGGACGATTCGGGCACGCAGGCCCACTTCCCCTATCTCAGGCGGCGGGGTCCCCTGGCGCTGATCGGCCTGTCGAGCGCCATCCCGACGAAGCCCTTCGTGGCGAGCGGGCGCCTCGGCCCGCCGCAGCTCGCGGCGGCGGAAACCCTGCTGCGGGCACTGGCCACCGAGCCGGGGCGGCCCTGCCGGGTTGTGATGATCCACCATCCGCCCCATCCGGGCGGTGCCTCGCCGGGGCGCGAACTGAAGGACGCCGCCGCCTTCACGGCGATGATCGGCCGGGTCGGCGCGGACCTGATCCTGCACGGCCACAATCACATCGCGAGCCTCGCCCGCATCGCCGGGCCGGGCGGGCGCAGGGTGCCGGTGGTGGGCGTGCCCTCCGCCTCCGCCCTGCCGGATGGTCATGGCGCGGTGCCGGCCCGCCGGGCGGGCTACGTGCTCTACGACATTGCACGGGTGAACGACGGCTATGCCATCGCGGCCCGGCGGCGCGGCCTCGACGCCGCCGGGTCCATGGCCGATCTCGGCCCCCTCGATCTGGGGTCGAGCGCGACCCTGTCGGCTTGAATTTCAGCCGGCGCTGGCGAGGACCGGGGCCTGCATCCGGGTGATGCTGGCCTCGTAGCGTTCGGCCTGGGCGCGGGTGAGCCCGCTGACCAGGGCGAGATGGCCGCGATAGACCGTGTAGGTGCCGTCGTGGGTCGGCTTGACGCGAATGGCTTCGGACATGGAAACCTGCCTCTTGCTGGAGAAAGCTGCCGCAGGGGTCACGGGATGCCGAACCCGTTCTGGGCCGACGCCCAGGTCGGACGCGCATCCAAGGCGAGGTTAGGCGAGCGCGTGTTGGACGCAAGGCCGGCCTGTGGTGAAGTACGGATGGCAGGGAATGTGCAGTGCGGGAAAACGTTGAGCTGTCACGCAATCCTGCCGATGCCTAAATTCAAGGCAGCATCGATGCATTTTGTATAAGTCGGCCGCAGGTCGATTTAGCTGGTTCAACAAGTTCCGAATCACGCAAGTTCAGCACAACCGAGGTCGATTCATGGAACTCTGGCGCCTGTCCGCGACGGAACTCGCGAGTCGCATCCGAGCCGGCGACGTGTCCGCCCGCGAGGTGGCCGCCGACGCGCTGGATCGCCTCGCGGCGGTCAACGGCGCGCTGAACGCCGTGGTGGATCACCGGCCGGAGGAGGTTCTGGCCGAGGCGGAGGCGGTGGATGCCGCCCGCGCGCGGGGCGAGGCGCTGGGGCCGCTCGCCGGCGTGCCGGTGACGACCAAGGTCAACGCCGACCAGCGCGGCTTCCCCACCACCAATGGCCTGCGCCTGCAGAAGGACCTCGTGGCGAAGGACGACAGCCCCGTCGTCGCCAACCTCCGGCGGGCGGGGGCGGTGCTCCTCGGGCGCACCAACACGCCGGCCTTCTCGCTACGCTGGTTCACCACCAACAGCCTGCACGGCGAGACCAGGAACCCGCGCGATCCCAGCCTGACGCCGGGGGGCTCCTCCGGCGGGGCGGGGTCCGCCGTGGCGGCGGGCATCGGCGCCATCGCCCACGGCACCGACATCGCCGGCTCGGTGCGCTACCCGGCCTATGCCTGCGGCGTCCACGGTTTGCGTCCGAGCTTCGGCCGCATCCCCGCCTGGAACGCCTCGTCTCCCGAGCGCGGGATCGGCCCGCAACTCATGGCGGTGTCCGGCCCCCTCGCGCGCAGCATCGCGGATGTCCGCCTCGGCCTCGCCGCCATGGCCGCGCCGGATCCGCGCGATCCGTGGTGGGTGCCCGCGCCCCTCGAAGGTCCGCCCGCGCCGCGCAAGGTCGCCCTCTGCCTGCGGCCGGGGGGCCTCGCCATCGTGCCGGAGGTCGAGGCGGCGCTGCGCGATGCGGCCCGGCGCCTCGAAGCCGCCGGCTGGCAGGTCGAGGAGATCGCCGACACGCCGCCGCTGCGCGAGGCGAACGACATCCAGTTGACGCTCTGGCTCGGGGACGGCTTCGCCGCCGTCCGCGCCGCGGCCGAGCGGGAGGGCGATCCGGCGGCCATCGACCTCCTCGACGCCTTCCGCCCGAGGGCCGAGGCGCTGGGGCCCGACGCGATCACCCAGGCGCTGACCCGCCGGGCGACCCTCGCCCGGCAATGGTCTGTGTTCCTGGCGGAGAACCCGGTGCTGCTCGTGCCCGTCTCCGGCGAGTTGCCCTTCCCGGATGGGCTCGACCGCACGCCGGAGGGCATCGCCCGCGCCTTCGAGGCGCAGTTGCTTCAGATCGCCCTGGCGCCGCTCGGCATCCCCGCCCTCACGGTCACGACAGGGCTGGTCGGCCGCACGCCGGTCGGCGTGCAGGTGGTCGCCGGCCGCTTCCGGGAGGATCTGTGCCTCGCGGCGGGCGAGGCCATCGAAGCCGGGGGCGTCCCGCCGATGCCCGTGGACCCGGCGGGCGCCTGAGCCTCACGCGCCGAGGCGCATCAGCAGGCCGGCGAAGAGCGCCGCCCGGCTCGGCAGGGAGTCGATGAGGACGTGCTCGTCCAGGGTGTGATAGCCGTGGCCGAGCACGCCGAGCCCGTCGAGGGTCGGAATACCCATGGCCCCGGTGAAGTTGCCGTCCGAGCCGCCGCCCGCGCTGCAATGGGTGAGGACCACGCCGGCCTCGGCCGCGAGGTCCTTCGCCAGGGCGTAGAGGGCGAGCGTCCCCGCATCCGGCTCCCAGACCGGCCGCGTGACGCCCCGGCTGACGGTGAAGCGCACGCCGTCCTCCTCGCCGGAGAGGGCGAGCATCCGCTCAACCACCCGGTCGAGATCCGCTTGGCGCTTGGCCATGCTGAGCGCCTGCCCCCGGCACAGGGTCGGCACGCAATTCACCCACATCCCGCCGGAGACGATACCCGTCGAGACGGTGCACTCGGCATCCGTCAGGGCGTCGATGGCGAGGACCTTGCGCGCCATGGCGCGGATCGCGGAGCGCCCCTCGCCCGGCGACGAGCCCGCATGGCTCGGCCGGCCGACCGCCTCCAGGTCGAACCGGGCGATGGCGTAGCGGCCCGTCACCACCCCGTCGCCGGGCTGGCCGGGCTCCGGCACGAGCACGTAGGAATGCCGCGACGCCTCGGCCTCGATCAGGTCGCGGGTGGCGGGGCTGCCGATCTCCTCGTCGCTGGTGAACAGCACCGTCACCGGCAGGGGCGTCTGCGCCCCGGCGGCGATCAGGGCGCGCAGCGCGGCCACCGCGATGACGTTGCCGCCCTTCATGTCGAGGATGCCCGGGCCGTAGGCGCGGTTGCCCTCCACCCGCCAGGGCAGGCGCGCGAGAGTGCCCACGGGATGGACCGTATCCAGGTGGCCGAGGACGAGGATGCCCTTCTCGTTGCCCTTCGGATGCGGGAAGCGCGCCCGCACGCAATCGCCGAGGCCCATCCGGCCGGGGATCGTCTCGACCTGCGCGCCGATCAGCGCGAGGTCGCGGGCGGCCAGCGCCATCATGCGGTTGACGGCGAGCGCGTCGTAGGTCGGGCTCTCGCACTCGACCCAGGCGCGCAGTTGCGCGAGCAGCGCCTCGGGGGCGAAATGCAGGTCACGGGTCATCGGGCAGCCTCCGGGGCCGGGCCGGCAAAGGGGTCGTCCACGCGCGGCCAGAAATTCGGGTCGCGCTTCGTGTAGGGAATCGCCCCGTAATCGGGCGGCACCGCGCCGGGCGCCGCGACGTAGCGCACGGTGGAGGCGATGGGGACGAAGCCGGCATAGAAATGCTGCATCGACTTCACCACCACGATGCGTTTGTCGTCGAGGGTCAGGCCGAGGCCGGTGAAGGCATCCGGCGCGAAAGGCTGCTGCCGCTTGTGGGTGAGGACGAGGTGGATGCCATCCGCCTCAACCCAGGCGGCGGGGCCGAGGGTGGCCCGCCCGCCGCTCAACCCGCCCTGGCTGTGGTCGTCCGAGAGGCCGCGCACGGTGACGCGCAGGTCCACCGGATCGCCGGAGGTGACGCCGCACTTGCCGCCGACCCGCAGGTCGAAGGTCGCGCCGAGCCCGGCCTCGTGGCAGATGCCGACCGCACCGGGATCCCAGATCATGCCGAGCGCCGCGCCCTTCACCTGGCGGGCGACGAGCCGGGCGAGGATCGCCGTGTTGTCGGAGGGCGCACCGGCGCCCGCATTGTCGGCGGTGTCGGCCAGCACCATCGGCCGGGGATCGTCGGAGGCCAGCGCCGCGTCGAGGGCGGCGTCGATACTGTCGAAGGCGGTCGAGGCTTCCACGCGCATCGTCCAGATCTCGGCGGCGAGGGTGTCGGCCAGCGCCTGGGCCTTGCCCGCGTCGCCATCGGCCACGACGAGCATCTTCGCGCCGACATCGGCGACATCCGCGTAAGGAAAGCCGTGCCCGAAGGAGATCGAGAGGATGCCGTCGTGGCCCTCCAGTTCGATCATCCGCCGCACGAAGCCGGCGATGGGCTCGCGGGTGGTCTTCCACATGCTGACCATCCGGCAATCGGCATAGGCCATGACCGGACGGATGCGCTTCTCGACGGTGCCGATCACCAGCGGGTAGAGGTCGCGGGCGCGGTCCACGATGTCGGTGTGCGGGTATTCCTTGTAGATCACCATCACGTCGGCTCCGCGCCGCAGCGTCTCCGTGAGGTGGCAATGCAGGTCGAGCTCGACGCCGATGGTCACGTCCGGCCCGACCAGGGCGCGGACCCGCTCCACCGTATCGCCCTCGCAATCGTCATAGCCCTCGGCCACCATCGCCCCGTGCATGAAGAGCAGCACGGCCTGGACCGGCATCGCGGCGCGCAGGTCGTCGAGCAGCGTGTCGCGCAACTCCTCGTAGACGTCGCGCAGGGTGATCCCGCCGGGCTGGGCGAAGGTCGAGATGCTCTCGGAAACCTCGTGGCCGTCGGCCTCGGCCATCTCCCGCCACGCCTTCAAGCCGATATTGCTGAGGGAGGGCGGGGCGCGCGTGCCGTCGCGGCGGGAGTAATCGGCCAGGAACGCCGCGCGGCCGGTCGGCAACGGGGCGAAGGTGTTGGTTTCGGTCGCAAGGCCGGCGATGAAGATCTTCAAGACTTATCCTTCGCGTCTTTCCGCGCCGGCCGACGAGCAAGTCATGCGCCGGTTTCGGGGGTGAGGACGATGACGTGCCGCGTCGCCGCCGCGACGGCGTCCGGCGAGTACGGCATCGGCGCGTAGCCCTGTCGCGCCCACACCTCCCCGAGGTCGCGGTAATGGGGATCACGTGGGTCGCCCGACTGGCCGGGCACGTTCACGAAGACCGACGCGTCCCATGCGCCGACATCCACCACCATGCGGAACGAGGCGCCGTTGGTGACGCGGAACGTATCCGTGCGGTACTCGGCGTGCATCACGCAGGCGCCCGCGCCGCCGAGGGGGAACGGCCCCACATCCCATCCCTCGTCCCCGCCGAGGGCCGACCGGGGATGGGCGAAGAGCGCGCGGTGGAGGCGCCCCCAGGCCCAGGCGGAGGCCTCCGCGCCCATCAGCTCGCCACAGGTCGTCCAGGCGGCGGCAAGCGCCGTATCGAGGAGCGCTGCGGGCCGGTCCATGGCCTCCAACCGCGCGAGCAGGCTCTCCGTGTCGCCCGGCGGAATGAGCCTGCGGAGCGCCGGATCCGGCACCAGCGCCGCGATCAGCGCCGGCCGCAGGTGGCGGATCCAGAGCACTTCCACCAGGGCGGCGGCGGCGCTGTCGGGGCCGAGCCGTCCGTCGAAGCCCCGCAGCAGGTCCTGCGCCTGCCGGGCATCGTCGCTCTCGGCCGGCGCGGCGCAGGCGAGGCGCGCGATGCGCAGGGCCGGCTCCGAGACCACATCGGCCTGCAACGCCTGCGAATCGGCCAGCGAGTGCCTGTCCTGCGCGCCCAGCACCGCGCGCAGACGCGTGGCGCGCCACGGCTCGTGCCACTCGAAGCCGACCTTCCTGTCCTCGGCCGGGTAGCCCGGCGGAAGGTTCATCTCGTTGGCGGTGGCGAACCAGCCCTCGGCGGGATCGATGGCACGGGACAATTCCTCCGCGTCGAGGAAGCCCGCCCAGTCGAACCGTCCATCGCCCGGCACGGGCAGGAGCCCATCATGCCCCGGCCGGCGCGGCGCCTTGCCCGCCATGAACCATGCGATCCGCCCATCCCGATCGGCATAGAGCTGGTTCACCGAAGGCGCGGACCAGTGCCGCAGGGCCTGCCCGAACGCCTCGGGGGTCCGCGCGTCGAGATAGGCGAGGCTGCCGAGATAGGCGGCCGAACCCGGCGCCGACCACACCGTGGCCAGGGCGAAGGCGCGGCGCGCATCCTCCGCGATCACCGGCCCGTGGCGGGTGTAGGCGAGGGAGACGGTCTCGTCCGGCCCGCCCCGCACGGGGATCGCCTCCAGGACGCGGGCGATCCGCTCCCAGCCCTCGCCGTCGCGAATCAGGTCGGGATCGTCCCCGTGCTTCTCGCAGACGAACAGGTCCTCCTGATCCATCGGCGCGATGGTCAGGCTGAAGGCGGCGTGGCCGTTATGGCCGATGGAGATGCCGGGCAGGGCCGGCTCGCCCGCGCCGATCACGTCGAGACCCGGCGCGGTGAGATGCACGGCGTAGCGCAGGGACGGGTTGAGGTAGATCCGGTGCGGATCGCTGGCGAGGATCGGCCGTCCGGTGGCGGTGCGGCCGGGGCCGATCACCCAGTTGTTCGAGCCCTCGCTCGATTCCGGCGGGGGCGCGCTCGTCCGCCCGACAATGCCGTGGGCATCGACCTTCGACCACGCCCACGCCTCCTCGCGGGTCGCTCTAAGCCGTTCGGGGCTGAACTGCACCTGCGCCGTGGCGAGGCGGAACAGGTCGAGGAGGTCGTCGGGCCAGTCGGAGGCGTCGAGGCCACCGGGCACGAACGGCGCGTGCGGCGGGCTCAGGTGCTTGCGCAACTCGTCCGTTTCGTGGCCGCCGCCGAGGCTGAGCACCTTCGCGCGGGCCACCTCGGACAGGACGTTGCGCACGAGGCCATGGCTGCGGATACGCACCACGTCCTCCGGCGCCCAGACAGCGGGGCGCGTGCCCATCCGCGCGAATTCGGGCGGCAGGAGATCCGGCTGCGACTCGGTCAGCGCGACGTAGGCGTTCAGCCCGCCGACGAAGGCCGTGACGATGGCCTGCGTGTCCTGCGGGCCGTAGGCGGCCCATTCGGCAGCCATGTCGCCCCGGTAGAGGAACAGGCGCGCGGCCCGGTCCTGCGCGAGGTAGCCCGGGCCGAAATCCGCCGCGAGCAGCCCGAGCCCGCGCTTGCGCCACAGGTCGAGCTGCCAGAGCCGGTCGCGGGCGGCGTTGAAGCCCTGGGCGCGGTAGGCGTCGAGGGCACTGCCCGCCCGGATATGGGCGAGGCCGGCGGCATCGATTCGGATCTCCGCCGGCCCGGTGAGGCCGGGCAGGGCGAAGGTCCGGCTCAAAGCACCACCTCGATGAGGTAGGGGCCCTTCTCCGCGAGCCCGTGCTTCAGGGCATCGATGAATTCGGGCAGGGTCTCGACCCGCCGGCCATCGACGCCGAAGCCTTGCGCCAGCGAGACCCAGTCGAGGGCGGGGTTGTCGAGGCTCAGCATCCCGATGGCCTTCGGGCCGGGATTGTGCGCGCCGACATTGGCGAGTTCGCCCCGCAGGATCGCATAGGCGCGGTTCGACCAGACCACCGTCACCACGTCGAGGCGTTCGCGGGCCTGCGTCCACAGCGCCTGCACCGTGTAGAGGCCGCTGCCATCCGCCTGGAGGTTGATGACCTTCCGGCCGGGCGCCCCGATGGCGGCGCCGGTCGCCATCGGAATGCCGACGCCGATGGAGCCGCCGCTCAATTGCAGCCAGGCATGCGGGGCGCTGGCCTTGGTCAGCGCGAAGAAGTTGCGCCCCGTGGTGAGGGATTCATCGCAGATCACCGCCCCTTCGGGGATCAGCGCGCCGAGGACGGCGCCGATGGCGTCCTGGTCCAGGGCCTCGGAGGTCGGGATCTCCGGCCGCGTGCCGAGATCGGGGAGGGCGGTCTCCGGCGCGTTCACCGCCTCCGCCAACCGTTCGAGGGCGTCGATCTGGTCCTGCTCCGGCGTCGCCAGCGTCAGGGTCGCGCAGCCCTCCGGGGCGAGGAGGCTCGGCTTGCCGGGATAGGCGAAGAAGCCGACCGGCTGGGTCGCGCCGATCAGGATGATGTGTCGGAAGCCCTTCAGGGCGTCGATGGCCTGATCGATCGGGTAGGGCAGGCGCTCGATGGGCACGGTGCCGACGCCCCGGTCGATCCGGGCGTTCGAGGTCATGGCCAGCAGCTTCGCGCCGGTCTTGCGGGCGATGCGGTCGGCGATCACCCGGCCCTCCCCGCGCACCGCCCGGTCGCCGAGATGGAGCAGCACCGGCTCGCCGCTCGCCAGCACCTTCGCCGCCTCGCGGATCGCGTCGTCCTCGGCCCGCGCGCGCTCGGGGATCGGCGGCACGGGGGCGATGCCGGTGCCGGGGTCCCAGGCGGTGTTGGCGGGCAGGATCAGCGTCGCGACCTGCCCCGGCGCGGTGCGGGCGGCGGCGATGGCGTCGGCCCCGTCGCGGCCGATCTCCTCCGCGCTCATCCCCGTGCGGACCCAGGCCGACATCGGCCGTGCCAGCCCCTCGATGTCCGAGGTGAGCGGCGCATCGTATTGCCGGTGGTAGATGGCGTGCTCGCCGACGATGTTGACCAGCGGGGAGCGCGCCCGCCGGGCATTGTGCAGGTTGGCGAGGCCGTTCGCGAGGCCGGGGCCGAGATGCAGCAGCGTCGAGGCCGGCTTGTCCGCCATGCGGGCATAGCCGTCCGCCGCGCCGGTGGCGCCGCCCTCGAACAGGCAGAGCACGCAGCGCATCCCCTCGACCCGGTCGAGGGCGGCCACGAAATGCATTTCCGACGTACCGGGGTTGGTGAAGCAGACCTCCACCCCGCCCGCCACCAAGGTGCGCACAAGACTTTCGGCGCCGTTCATCGGCGCAGCCGCCGCCCCATCCGTCGGTTCAGCCACGCCAATCCTCCCTGCACGCTTCAATTCAACTCATCGTGGCACGGTGGAGCGGCGGCGCAAGGCCCCTTGGACGCAGGATGGACAAGCATCTCCCTGCGGCGTCACCGCCTGTTCTGGCGCGAGACTTGCCGGGGCGCGGCGTCAGCCACGGTATCCGGACACCCGATGACGTTCCCCCGACGCACCGCCCTCGCGCTCACCGCCAGCCTCGCCCTCGCGGCCCAAGCCCAGGCCGACAGCGTGCTGCGCATCGCCATGACGGCGACCGACGTGCCCACCGCCACCGGCCTGCCGAACAACGGCTTCGAGGGCATGCGCTTCATGGGCTACCCGATCTTCGAAGGCCTCACGCAATGGGACCTGACGCAGACGGACAGGCCCTCGGGCATCAAGCCGGCCCTCGCCCAGAGCTGGGAGCAGGACCCCGCCGACGGCCACATCTGGACCTTCCACCTGCGCCAGGGGATCAAGTTCCACGACGGCACACCCTTCGACGCGAACGCCGTGGTCTGGAACCTCGACCGGTTCTTCAAGAACGACAGCCCGCAATTCGAGCCGCAGGCGGCGGGCATCTCGCGGGCGCGGGCGCCCATCGTCGCCAGCTACCGCAAGATCGACGACGCGACGATACAGATCACGACCACGCAGGTCGCGTCGTACTTCCCGTACATGGTGGTGTATCTGCTGTTCACCTCGCCGCAATCCTTCGAGAAGGCGGGCCGCGACTGGACGAAGGTGCCCGCCCTGCCGGCCGCCGGCACCGGCCCGTTCAAGATCGTGAAGGTCAGCCCGCGCGAATCCGTCGATCTCGCCCGCAACCCCGAGTATTGGGATGCCGGCCGCATGGCCAAGGTCGACCGCATCCGACTGATGCCGATCCCGGAGGCGAATGCCCGCGTCGCCGCCCTGCGCTCGGGGCAGGTGGACTGGATCGAGGTGCCGGCACCCGACGCCATCCCCTCGCTGAAGCAGGCCGGCTTCACCATCACCACGGGCTCCTACCCGCATGTCTGGCCGTGGATCTACAACATCGCCGGCACGAACAGCCCCCTGAAGGATGTGCGCGTGCGGCAGGCGCTGAATTACTGCGTCGACCGAGAGGGCATCGTCGCCCTGCTGAACGGCACCGCCGAGCCCGCCTCGGGCTGGCTCAACGACAAGGATCCGAATTTCGGCAAGCCTCAGAACCACTACGGATCGGATCCGGAGAAGGGCAAGAAGCTCTTGGCCGAGGCCGGCTACGGGCCGGGGAAGCCCCTCTCGCTCAAGGTGATGGTGTCGTCGTCGGGCTCCGGCCAGATGCTGCCCATGCCGATGAACGAGTACCTTCAGGAGAACCTGAAGCAGTCCTGCAATGTGAACGTGTCGTTTAACGTGGTCGAATGGCAGGTGCTGCTCAACGCGAGCCGGCTCCTGCCCGATTCGGGCAATCTGCAGGGTTCGAACGCGCTGAACGTCTCCTCGCCCTCCTCCGACGCGGCGGTGATGGAGCGGTACTTCTCCTCGTCCCGGTTTCCGCCGGGCGGCTTCAACTTCCCGAACTGGAAGGACGACCAGTTCGACGCGGCCCTGAAGGCGCTCGCGGAGACGAAGGACCAGAAGGTGATCGACGCGCAGACGCAGATCGCCCACGAACGCCTCGTGGACAATCCGCCCTGGCTCTACGTCGTCCACGATCTCAATCCACGCGCCATGTCGAAATCGGTGAAGGGCTTCGTCTCGCCGCAATCCTGGTTCGTCGATCTCACCCGTGTCAGTGTTCAGTGAGCGGCCGGAGCCCGTCATGACCGAACTCCACACCCTCCCGGCCGCCGCCCTCGCCAAGGACATCGCCGCGCGGAAGCTCTCGCCGGTCGATTGCGTCGAGGCTCTGCTCGGCCGGGTCGAACGGCTCGAACCGCAGCTTCAGGCCTTCACGGAAGTTTTCGCGCAGGATGCGCGCCTCGCCGCCGAGGGCGCCGACAGGGCGATCCGCTCGGGCCACGCGGTCGGCCCGCTCCACGGCGTCCCCGTCGTGCTGAAGGACCTGATCGACATGGAGGGCCGGATCACCATGGGCGGCTCGGCCGCCCACCGGGCCCGCCGAGCCGCGCGCACGGCCACCGTGGCGCGCAAGCTCATCGCGCAGGGCATGATCGTGCTGGGCAAGACCCATACGGTCGAGTTCGCCTATGGCGGCTGGGGGACGAACCAGCATCTCGGGACGCCCTGGAACCCCTGGGACATGCAGGTGCAGCGCGTGCCGGGGGGATCGTCCAGCGGCACGGGCGTCGCCGTCGCCGCGCGGCTCGCCCCCTGGGGCATCGGCACCGATACCGGCGGCTCGGTGAGGCTGCCGGCCTCGTTCTGTGGACTCACCGGGCTCAAGGTCACGGTCGGGCGGGTCTCGACCCACGGGATCGTGCCACTCTCCGCGACCCTCGACACGCCCGGCCCCCTGGCGCGCACCGTCGAGGACGTAGCCCTGCTCTACGAGGCGATCTCCGGGCCCGATCCCCTCGATCCGGTGACGAAGGGCGTCATCCCGTCGGACCCGTGGACGACGCTGCACCGGGGCGTGCGGGGCCTGCGCCTCGCGCGGATGCCGGTGGCCGAGCGGGATGGCGTCGCGCCGGACATGCTCGCCGCCTACGACGCGGCACTCGACACCCTGGCGGGGGAGGGCGCCGAGATCGTGGACATCGCCCTGCCGTTCCGCTTCGCGGATTTCCTGGCGATGAGCGACATCACCAACGCGGAGGCCTATTTCGAGAACGGGGCGCTGGCGCAGGATGCGGCCTCGCCGCTGGGCGACGCGGTGCGGGGGCGCATCCTGGCGGGCGCCACCGTGTCCGCGCAGACCTACCTGCACACGCAGCGCCGCCGGGCGGCGATGAAGGTGCAGTTCGCGGCGGCGATGGAGGGGATCGACGCCCTGCTGACGCCGACGACGGAATGCGCGGCGATTCCCGTGTCCGAGGTGGACGAGGCCTACGCGCCCTCGCGCTTCACCCGCTTCGGCAACCTGCTGGACCTCTGCGCCCTCAGCTTGCCGTCAGGCTTCACGTCGGGCGGCCTGCCGCTGTCGCTCCAGATCGCCTGCCGGGGCTACGACGAGGCCATGGCCCTGCGCGTTGGCCAGGCTTTCCAGCGGGCTACCGAATGGCACCTTCGCCAGCCGATTCCTTGAGGATGCCGAGCCCCGCGAGCAACGTCGCGCGGGCGCGGCTCACCCGGCTCTTCACCGTGCCGACCTGACACCCGATCCGGTCCGCCGCCTCCTCGTAGGTGAAGCCCTCGGCTCCGACGAGGAGCAGCGCCTCGCGCTGGGCGGCGGGCAGGAGGTTCAGGTGCTCGCGCACGGTGTTCAGGGTGCTCGCATCCTCCTGATCGGACAGGGCGACCATCCGCTCGGCATGGACGCCGTCGGCATCCTCAACCTCGCGCTTGGCCTTGCGCAGGTCCGAGTAGAACAGGTTGCGCAGGATCGTGAACAGCCACGCCGTGAAGTTGGTGCCGGGCCGGAAGCGATGCTGGTTCGCCCAGGCCCGGGCGAAGGCTTCCTGCACGAGGTCGTCGGCGCGAATTGCATCCCCACACAGGGAGAGGGCGAAGGTCCGCAGGGCCGGCAGGGCGTTGATGATGTCCGCGCGGAAATCGAAGGCCAGCGCGGCGTCGGCACCCGCGAACAGGGTTTCGAGCCGGGTCACGAGGCCCGACAGACCCTCGGGCAGCGCGTCGTTCGTCGTGAGCGCGAAATAGTCCTTCAGCGGCGCGGACAGATGGCGCCCGACATCGCTGGCGCCGTGCGTCGGCGCGGCTTCGGTGGCTCCTTCCGGCAGATCGGCGATCATCCGGCCTCCCTCGATATATTACATATTGGAATTTGTCTAAGGTCTCGTACAAGCCCCTGCATGAACCGCTGTTAAACAACCCCGGACGGATTTGCCGGATCGTCCCGAAGTCCGAGGCGGTAACGTTTCGGGGTTGGCATCGCGGCGACGCGGGGTGCATCCTCCCTGCCCGAGGATCAGCCATGACGCACGACCATCACCACCACGATCACGACCATCCGCACGGCAGCGATCTCACGGCCGTCGAGGCGCGGGTGCGGGCGCTCGAATCGCTCCTCGTGGAGAAGGGCTACGTGCAGCCCGCCGCCCTCGACGCCCTGGTCGAGATGTATGAGACCAAGGTCGGCCCCCATCTCGGCGCCCGCGTCGTCGCCCGCGCCTGGACCGATCCCGCCTATCGCGACCGCCTCCTGAAGGACGCCACGCCGACCATCGCCGAACTCGGCATCGGCGGGCGGGGCGGCGAGCACATGGTCGTCGTCGAGAACACGCCCGAGGTGCACAACATGGTCGTGTGCACCCTGTGCTCCTGTTACCCCTGGCCCGTCCTCGGCCTGCCGCCGATCTGGTACAAGGCGCCGGCCTACCGGGCCCGCGCGGTGATCGACCCGCGCGGGGTGCTGAGCGATTTCGGCGTCGGCCTCCCCGAGACGACGCGGATCACGGTGTGGGATTCCACCGCCGAGACCCGCTTCATGGTGCTGCCGATGCGGCCCGCCGGCACGGAGGGCTTTTCCGAGGAGGCGCTGGCCGCCCTCGTCACCCGCGACGCGATGATCGGCACCGGCCTGCCGCTCTCGCCCGGCGCGGAGATCCGCCCATGAACGGCGCGCAGGATCTCGGCGGGGCGCACGGGTTCGGGCCCGTCCGGCCGGAGCCGAACGAGCCCGTCTTCCACGCGGAGTGGGAAAAGCGCGTCTTCGCCATGGCGCTAGCGATCGGCTTTACCGGAGCCTGGAATCTCGACGGGAGCCGCGCCGCGCGGGAATCGCTGCCGCCCGCGCAGTATCTAGCGTCGAGCTACTACGACATCTGGCTCGAAGCCCTGGAAGCGCAGATCCTCGCGAACGGCCTCGCCACGCGGGAAGAGATGGCCACCGGCCGCGCGGCCGAGCCGCCCCGGCCCTTGGCCCGCGTCCTCACCGCCGACATTCTCGAACCGCGCTTCCGGGCGGGCTTCCCGAGCGACCGGGATCCCGAAGGGCCCGCCCGCTTCGCCATCGGCGAGACCGTCGTCGCGAAGGTGATGAACCCGGTCGGGCACACGCGCCTGCCGCGCTATGTCCGCGGCCGGCGGGGCGTGGTCGAGGCGATCCACGGCGCCTTCGTCTTCCCCGACACCAATGCCTACAAGCAAGGCGAGAACCCTGCCTGGCTCTACACGGTCGCCTTCGCGGCGTCCGAATTGTGGGGGCCGGAGGCCGATCCCGCCGGGCGCATCACCATCGCGGCCTTCGAGCCCTACTTCGACCCGGCATGAGCACGCCGCGCCCGCAGGGGCCCTTCGCCGCGCCGTGGGAGGCGCAGGTCTTCGCCATGGTCGTCTCCCTGCAGGAGGCGGGCCTGTTCACCTGGGGTGAATGGGCCGAAGCGCTCGGCCGCACGATCCGGCCCGACGGGACGGGCGAGCAGTCGGCCGATTACGGCCGCTGGCTTGAGACGCTGGAACGCCTCCTCGCCGAGCGCGGCGTGGCGGACGGGGCAAGCGTCGAGGCCCGCACCGCCGCGTGGCTGCGCGCGGCGCATGCCACGCCCCATGGCGAGCCGATCGTGCTGGGAAACGATCCGGAACAGTCGATCGAGGGCCAGCCTGCCGCAATCCACCCCTCGCCCTCATCCTGAAGAGCCCGCCCGGGCGGGCATTTCAGGATGAGGGGGGTGGAAGGGAAGCCCCCCTTACGCCTTCCGCAACTCGTCCAGCGGCACCGGGTAGGCGTGCGGCCGGGTGGAGAGCATCGCGTCGATCAGCGCCAGCACCTCCGCCCGGCCGCAATTGGCGGCCGGTTCGAAGGGCGTCCAGGTCTGGGTGAAGTCGAGCCGTGCGAACACGTCGCGGTAGTGGCGCAACTCGTTGACCGTCAGCGGCACGCCGCGCACGAAGGCCTTGTGCGCCGAGATCGTCCGCGCCTTGCGGAAATCCTGCGGGTCGAGTTCGAACTTCAGGGCGTCGCCGCAGAAGCAGATCCTGCGCTTGCGGTCAAACAGCACGGCGTGACCGTCGAAATGCCCCGCCGTGCGGTGCAGTTCGAGACCCGGCAGCGGTTCGAGGAAGTCGTCATAGGGCCAGCTCACCTGCAAGGCGGCGCTCCATGTGAAGTCCGCCGCCGGCAGGCAGAGTTCCGGATCGAACCGGTCCTGCAACTGCACCAGCGCCCCGTAGGAATGCGGGTGCGAGGCCGAGAGGATCGTCATCCCGCCGAGGCGGGCGATCTGGTCGAGCGCCGCCTCGCTGAAGACCGGGCAGCCCTCGAACCCCATGTTCCCCGCCTCGGTCTGGATCAGGTAGGCCGAAGGGCCGATGCCGGAGACCGGCTCGTTCCAGAACCGCCAGACGCCCGGCTCCAACTCCTGCCAGTGGCAGGGGAAAGCCTCCTGCGCCTCGGTGGTGCTGCGGAAGCGCCAGCCGTCCTGCGGCACCACGTGGCGCGCGTCGAGGCACATCGGGCAGGCGGCGGGCGTCTCGAAATGCCGCTGCCAGAACCCGCAATTGTCGCATGTGTAGGCAGGCAGGTTCAGGGCGCCCGCGAAGGGCAGATAACCGGGCATCGTCTCGCGTCCTCCGCCCTCACGCAGCGGTGAAAGCACCGCCTGAAACTGTCCCCGGACGCCATGGTTTCCAGGCCATGCCGCGACATCGCCGTCCGGACTCTCCGCTCGACGCGGACAACGATCCAGGACACATTACGCGTTCGGTGCGGATGGGAGACCCCCGCCCATGACGACAGCACGCTCGATTCGGCGCCCGCTCGACCGCTGGCCCATCGATCCCTGGCCCCGCGCCTCCCTCGGGGAGCGGACGGCGGTGGGCTCGGTGCTGATCCTCCTGCTCGCCCTTCCCTGCATCGCGGCGGCTTTGGCGCTGGCGCTCCTCGTCATCCTCGTGCAGCACGCGTGCCGCTCCTACGATGCGGGCGCGATGCTGCGGGCGAGGCTCGTCCGCCACTGAGGAGAAACAAGTCCGGCTCACGCAGGATTTGACCTCGGCGCCGCGCCTGGGTCAGTCATGGCGCGAGGCCGGAGACCGACATGTTTCGTTCGTTGATGACCGCGCGGCGCTTCGCGCCTTTGTTCTGGTGCCAGTTCTTCTCGGCCTTCAACGACAATTTCCTCAAGAACGCGCTCGCCTTCCTGATCCTGTTCGGCATCGGCGGGCATGGCGGCGCGCCCGAGGAGGGCCATGCCGGCGTGCTGGTGACGCTGGCGAGCGCCGTGTTCATCGGCCCGTTCTTCATCCTGTCGGGGCTCGGCGGCCAATGGGCCGACCGCTACGACAAGGCGCTGATGGCGCGCCGCCTCAAGTTCGCGGAGATCTTCGCGGCGGGCTGCGCGGTGATCGGCTTTCTGCTCCATTCCGTGCCGGTGCTCTTCGTGGCGCTCGGCCTCTTCGGGACGATCGCGGCGCTGTTCGGCCCGATCAAATACGGCATCCTGCCCGATCACCTCCGGCGGGAGGAGTTGCCCGCCGGCAACGCGCTCGTCGAGGCCGCGACGTTCCTCGCCATCCTGCTCGGCACCATCGCGGCGGGCACCGCCTCGGCGATGGGCGGGTCGGGCGTCCTGTTCGCCGCCCTCGTCATGGCCTTCGCCGTGCTGTGCTGGCTCTCCGCCCGGATGATCCCCGCGACGGGGGAGGGCGCGCCGGACCTGAAGGTCGATCGCAACATCGCCCGCTCCACCGCGAGCCTGCTGCGCGACCTCTGGGTCGACACGCGGCTGTGGCGCGGCTCGCTCATCGTGAGCTGGTTCTGGCTGGTCGGGGTGGTGGTGCTGTCGCTGCTGCCGGTGATGGTGCGCAACGCCTTCAACGGCACCGAGACGGTCATCACCCTGCTGCTGGCGACCTTCTCCATCGGCATCGCCCTGGGCTCGGGCCTCGCCTCCTGGCTCGCCAGCGGGCGGATCGTGCTGCTGCCGACGCCGGTCGGCGCGGTGCTGATGGCGCTCTTCGGCTTCGACCTCGCCTGGACGGTCTCGCATCTCCCGCCGGTCCCGGCGGAGGCCATCGGGCCCGCCGCGTTCCTTGGCAGCCACCACGGCCTGCGCACGGTGATCGACTTCCTCGGCCTCGCCATGGCGGGGGGCCTCTACATCGTGCCCTCCTTCGCGGCGGTGCAGGCCTGGGCCGACAAGGCGATGCGCGCCCGCATCATCGGCGCGGTGAACGTCATCACCGCCGCCTTCATGGTCGGCGGCACGCTGGCGCTGGCGGCGCTCCAGGCGGCGGGCCTGTCGATGGCGAGCCTGCTCGCCCTCGTGGCGGTGCTGAACCTCGTGGTCGGCGCGGTGGTGCTCGCCACCCTGCCGACGAGCCCGTTCCGGGACGCGATCTCGATCCTGTTCCGGGCCTTCTACCGCCTGGAGGTGCGCGGCCTCGACAACATCGAGAAGGCCGGGCCGAACTGCATCGTGGCCCTCAACCACGTCTCGTTCCTCGATGCGCCGCTGGCCCTGTCGCTCCTCGATCAGGAGCCGGTCTTCGCCATCGACAGCGGCATCGCCAAGCGCTGGTGGGTGAAGCCCTTCCTCAAGATGACGAAGGCGATGCCCCTCGATCCGACGCGGCCGCTCGCCACCCGCACACTCATCAACGCCGTGCGCTCCGGCGAGACGCTGATCATCTTCCCCGAGGGGCGGCTCACCGTCACCGGGAGCTTGATGAAGGTCTATGACGGGGCCGGGCTCATCGCGGACAAGTCCGGCGCCATGGTGGTGCCGGTGAAGATCGACGGCCTGGAACAGACCGCCTTCTCGCGCCTGTCCCGGCG
>Ga0182229_1000050_pt1 | contig 27818 bp, 24 predicted proteins | sample G6R1MG_32_FD_129663 | JGI IMG/M metagenome (GOLD analysis project Ga0182229, IMG submission 129663) | Miscanthus phyllosphere microbial communities from Michigan, USA - G6R4_MAIN_07NOV2016_LD1 MG | ecosystem: Host-associated > Plants > Phyllosphere > Phylloplane/Leaf | place: USA: Michigan...
GCCCGACGGCAAGGTTCTCGTGAACACCTCCGAGACCACCAACATGGCCCATTTCATCGACACCAAGACCTTCCAGGTGATCGACAACGTGCTGGTGGACGCCCGGCCGCGCTTCGCCGAATTCACGTCGGACGGACAGTTCCTCTGGGTCTCGGCGGAGGTCGGCGGCACCGTGTCGGTGATCGACGTGGCCGCGCGCAAGGTGGTGAAGAAGATCACCTTCAAGATCCCGAGCGTGACCGACGAGCAGATCCAGCCCGTGGGGGTCCGCATCACCAAGGACGGGACCAAGGCCTTCGTCGCGCTGGGGCCGGCCAACCGCATCGCGGTGATCGATACCAAGACCTACGAAGTCCAGAAGTACCTGCCCGTGGGGCAGCGCGTCTGGCAGCTCTCCTTCACCCCGGACGAGAAACAGCTCTGGAGTACCAACGGCACCTCCAACGACGTGTCGGTGATCGATGTCGAGGCTCTGAAGGTCGTCAAGAGCGTGCCCGTGGGGCTGCTGCCCTGGGGCGTGACGATCTCGAAGAACTAGAACCGGTCATCGCATGCCGGGACTGCAGAACGGATCACCGGGACACGGTGGCCAAGAGAGGACATGCCGATGACGCGCACGATGAGACTGGCCCTGTCCAGTGTGGCCCTGATGCTGGCGGGCGCGCCCGCACAGGCCCTCGACTTGACCAAGAAACGCCAGAACCTGCCCGACCTGGTACTCGGCAACGAGGATGGCAACGACTTCGTCGTCGAGAACAAGGATATCGAGATGGAGGCCGGCAAAGCCTATCGTCTGCGCATCGTCGCCAAGGGACGGCAGGAGTACAAGTTCTACGCGCCCGAGTTCTTCCGCTATATCTGGCTCAACCAGCTCGTCATCGAGCACAAGGAGATCCACGGCGGCGGTCCGCCCGACCATCTGGAGTTCGACGAGCCGGGCGAGATCGCGGTGGAGTTCGTCGCGATCAAGCCGGGCGAGTACACCTGGGAAGCCCGCGGCCTAGAGGCCAAGGGCATGACCGGCAAGATCGTCGTTAAGTGAAGATCACCGGAAGATGAGCCAAGACCCCGCCCTCCAGGGTCCGGCCCTGGACGTCGCCCGTGTCAGCCACCGCTTCGGCCAACGGGCGGCGCTCTCCGACGTGTCGCTCACGGTAGGGCGGGGGCGCTTCATGGCGCTGCTCGGGCCGAACGGGGCGGGCAAGACCACCCTGTTCTCGGTGATTACGCGGCTCTACACCAATCAGGACGGCCGGGTCTCGATCCTCGGCCATCCCCTCGACCGCGAGCCGTCCCGCGCGTTGGCCCGCCTCGGCGTGGTGTTCCAGGCCCGGACGCTGGACACCGACCTCACCGTCGCCCAGAACCTGCACTACCACGCCAGCCTGCACGGCATCACCCGGCGCGCCGCCCGTGAGCGCATCGCGCAACTGCTGGAGCGGGTCGGGCTCTCGGAACGGCGCGACGACAAGATCAGGACGCTCTCGGGCGGCCAGTCCCGGCGCATCGAGATCGCCCGCTCCCTAATCCATGCGCCGCGCCTATTGCTGCTCGACGAGCCCACCGTGGGCCTCGATCTCGAATCGCGGGCCGACATCGTCGGCATCGTGCGCGCCCTGGTGAGAGAGGAGGGGCTGTCGGTGCTCTGGGCGACCCACATCTTCGAGGAGATCTCGGCCGAGGACGACGCGGTGGTGCTGCACAAGGGTCGCATCGTCGCCCGCGGGCGGGCCGGCGCGATCGGCGAGACGGGCGAGACTCTGGAGGCCGCCTTCCGCCGCCTCGTCGCCGAACCCGCGAGGCAGGCCGCATGAACACGCCCTCCCGCCTCGCAGAGGCGGCGCCCCTGACCGACGCGACGGCTCGGGTCGTACCCCATGCCGGGCGGCTCGACGCCGTGGGCTACTCCATCGCGCTCGGCGGCATCGTGCGCCGCGAGCTGCTGCGCTTCTTCAATCAGAAGGAACGCTTCTTCTCCGCCCTGGTGCGGCCGCTGGTCTGGCTGTTCATCTTCGCGGCGGGGTTCCGCAATACGCTCGGCGTCTCGATCGTGCCCCCTTACGAGACCTACGTGCTCTACGAGGTCTACGTGATCCCCGGGCTCGCGGTGATGATCCAGCTCTTCAACGGGATGCAATCCTCGCTCTCCATGGTCTACGACCGCGAGGTCGGCTCGATGAAGGTGTTGCTCACCTCGCCCTACCCGCGCTGGACCCTGCTCTTCGCCAAGCTGATCGCGGGCGTCTCGGTCTCGATCGTGCAGGCCTACGCCTTCCTGGCGGTGGCCTGGTTCTGGGAGGCCGACATTCCGCCGACCGGCTACCTCTCGGCGTTGCCGGCCTTCCTCATGGCCGGCATGATGCTGGGCGCGATCGGCCTGTTCCTGTCCTCGCTGGTGCGGCAGCTGGAGAATTTCGCCAGCGTCATGAACTTCGTGATCTTCCCGATGTTCTTTGCCTCTTCCGCCCTATATCCCCTCTGGCGGATCCGGGAATCGAGCGAGCAGCTCTACTGGATCTGCATGATCAACCCGTTCACCCACGCGGTCGAGTTGGTGCGCTTCGCCCTCTACGGGAAGTTCGAACCGCTCGCCTGCGCCGTGGTGGTCGGCACCACCCTGGCGTTCTTTACCCTCGCCGTCATCGCCTACGACCCCGGACGCGGCATCATGGCCAGGCGCGGAGGTCCGGCCGGCGAGCCGACATGAGGCTTCGCATGATCCGTTCCGTCATCCTCGCGACCTTCAGCGCGGGTCTGCTGGCCGTGCCGGCCTTCGGCCAGCCCAAGTCCGACCCCGATTGGCCCTGCGTCCAGCGCAAGGTCACAACGTTGGGCGCCGGCGCCGTCTGGACCGGCCCCGACATCGCCGCCGCCGGTCCCTGGGGAGACGACCGCCAGGCGGCCCAGCTCGCCCGCAAGCTCGCCTCGCGCCGGACCGAATTGAGCGAGATGGACGGGCTGCTCGACGAGTTCCTGAGTCAGGGGGAGGCGGCGGAGAAGGAAAAGCGCCTGACCCGGGTCTTCGCGGGCGTGTTCGAGGTGATCAACGGCGAGCGCGACACCGTGGTGAACGGCATCACCCGCTACGCCCAGGGACAGCGGCGTTTGGCCGAGCGCATTCGCGACGAGGCCGACAAGGTCAGCACGGTCAGGGACGCCCCCGACGCGGACACGACCAAGGCCAGCAAGGACGTCTCGGATCTCGAAACGGCCTTCAATTGGGATCGCCGCATCTTCCAGGAGCGCAACCAGTCGGTGAGTTACGTCTGCGAGGTGCCGACCCTGTTGGAACAGCGTCTTGGCGAGATCGCGAAGAAGATCCAGGCCAGGCTTTAGGCCCTTTCGCTGCCACTGATTTGTCACAGGAACGGTCCGTCGGCTTCGGTCGGCGGGCCGTCTGCATGAGACCCGTCCCTCGTAGCATTTGGAGCGGCCCCCCGGCGAACGGATATGTGTTCGCACGAGTTCGCTAGACAACTAATCCCCCAACGTGCAACAATTTTTCAGCCCATTCATTGCCAATTTTACCCAACCTATACTGCCTGATGATCCCTAAATCTTTGGTCGGCCGGCAAGAATCTGTTGCTTTGACACCACGCATAGGTTGTGGCCGATCGCATTCTTAGACTTTTGCCGAATTAGAGCTTCGCCATGGATTGTCCGGCCGCCCGACCATGAGCACACTGATCTCACGGCCCTGTGAAGAGGCCGATCGGGTTCACGACAAGGGCTGGGGAATGGGCATGCGGGCGCTGCGGAGCAGCCTCCTCCTGTCGGTAGCGTTGCTGCCGGGGACGGTTCACGCGCAAGGAGGCGCACAACAGGCGGTATCGCTGGACGAGATCAGCGTGGTCGCGACGACCCCGATCCCGACGGCACGCAACCGCCGGGTCGTCGGACCGGCCGGTGTCGGAGCGAGCGCGACCGTCGCGACGCGGGCCGGTAGCATCGACGGCACGGAGGGCGTCGACCGCAACAAGGTTCCCCAGAACACCTACGTGCTGACCCCGAACGATGTCTCCCGCGTCGGCTTCCCGAGCACGGTGCGCGCGCTCGACGAGCGCATCGGCTCGATCAGCGTCAACAACGCGCAGGGCAACCCCTTTCAGCCGACCATCACCTTCCGCGGCTTCGAGGCCTCGCCGCTCGGCGGCTCTCCGCAGGGCGTGGCCGTCTACGTGAACGGAGCGCGCTTCAACACCTCGTTCGGCGACACCGTGCAGTGGGACCTCATCCCCGACATCGCGGTCGACCGTATTGAGCTCGAAGGCTCGAACCCGGCCTTCGGCCTCAACGCGCTCGGCGGCTCGCTCGCCGTCACGCTGAAGAACGGTTTCACCTACCAGGGCACCGAGGTGAACCTGCTCGGCGGCTCGTTCGGCCGCGGCGCGGTGGCGTTCCAGCACGGCCAGCAGGTCGACAACATCGGCCTCTACGTCGCCGGCAACGTGCTGGCCGAGGACGGCTGGCGCCGCCACTCGCCGTCGCGCCTCCACCAGATCTACAGCGATGTCGGCGTGCTCGCCGACAAGGGCGAGTTCCACCTGAACTTCACCGGCGCAAGCAACGGCCTGACCGGCAACGGCACCGCTCCGGTCGAGCTGCTCGCGGCCCGCTACAACGACGTGTTCACCTATCCCGACCGGACGAACAACGACTTCTTCCGGTTCGTCGGCAGCGGCACCTACGACGTCACCCCCACGATCACCCTCCAGGGCAACGCCTATTACGGCCGCTTCCTGCAGCGGACCTTCAACGGCGACGCCGCCGAACTGGAGAACTGCGGACCGGGCGACGCCTTCATCTGCTCGGAGGGCCGCAACGACGTGCAGTCCTTCCTGGTCGACGGCGCGGGCCGCCGCGTCCTGAACAACCGCGTGCGCACCACGGATTTCGGCGCGGTCAACCCGATCTTCGCCGAGCAGTTCGACGAGGGCGGCCCCTACGCCTTCCTCAACCGCACCCGCACCGCCACCACCAACTTCGGCACCACGGTCCAGGCGACGGTGCGCGAATCGGTGTTCGACCTCCCCAACCGCTTCACCATCGGCGGCTCGTACGACGGCGGCCGCACCTTCTTCAACGCCGACAACCAGGTCGGCGGCCTGACGCTGGACCGCGGCTTCCTCGGACCCGGGATCAGCGTGCGCAGCGAGGACAACCTGATCACGCCGGTCTCGGTACGGTCCTCGAACGATTACGGCGGCATCTACTTCTCGAACGTCACGCAGCTGACCGACAGGGCCACCCTGACGCTCCAGGGCCGCTACAACATGGCCCATATCGTACTCCAGGATCAGCTCGGCACGGCGCTCAACGGCGACCACTACTTCCAGCGCTTCAACCCGGGCATCGGCGGCACCTACGCCCTCATCCCCGAGGCCCTCATCGCCTACGGCAGCTACGTCGAGGCGAACCGCGCCCCGACCCCGGCCGAACTGTCATGCGCCGATCCGCAGGCGCCCTGCTCCCTCACCAACTTCTTCGTCGGCGATCCGCCGCTGAGCCAGGTGGTGACGCGCACGGTCGAGGCGGGCCTGCGCGGGCGCCTGCCCGCCATCCTGCCGGCCGAGTTCGGCGTCGTGAACTGGAAAGCCGGCTACTTCCGTGCCCGCAACGCGGACGAGATCCAGTTCATCCCCTCGACGGAGGCGATCGGCCGCGCGTTCTTCCAGAACGTCGGCTCGACGAAGCGCGAGGGCGCGGAGATCGGCGTCTCGATCACCGGTCCGAACTGGAATGCCTTCGTCGACTACGCCCTGGTCAACGCGACCTACGAATCGCCGATCACGCTGGGTGCCGCGGGCAATCCGCTGCTCGGCGGCGAGGAGGACGCGGTCGCCAACGTGCGTCCCGGCAACCGGCTGCCGGGCGTCGCCCCGCATCAGGTCAAGATCGGCTTCACCTACCAGATCACCCCGGAGTGGCGCATCGGCGCGCTGGCCCGGTTCGCCACCGGCAAGTTCCTCGTCAACGACCCGACGAACCTGAACCGGACCACGGGCGACTTCGCCGTGTTCACCTTCAACACGGCCTACCGCATCAGCGAGAACATCGAGGTGTACGGCTACGTCGAGAATGCCTTCAACCGGCGCTACTCCACGTTCGGCACGTTCTCGCCGGTGGACGAGGTACCGATCGTGGCGGTGCCCGGCGCGTCGAACAACCGCTCGCTCGCGCCCGGTGCCCCGGTCGCGGCCTTCGGCGGCCTGCGTATCCTGTTCGCCCCGCCGGCCGCCACGATGCCCGAGGTCGCCCCGCTGATCCGCAAGGGCTGATCGAGCGGCCGACGGTCATTCGAATCGCAACGGGAAGGGCCCGGTCGGCGAAAGCCGGCCGGGCCCTTCCCGTTGCACGGAGCTGTCCGGAGAACCGCAACCGCATAGCCTCCTCGAGAATGTTCTGGATTGGGCCGCGCGGATAGCGATCAGCAATTGCCAAATCATCCCGGGATAGTTAGGCAACGGAATCAGGGCCTCCCCCGCCGGTCCCATTCGGCTGGCAGGTCCGTCTCAACGTAGCCCCCCGGCCACCACTCTCGGGAGTTCTCCAGACATGACGTTTCGTGCCTCCGGCGTTGCCGTCCTCGCCACCCTCCTGCTCGCAACCCCCGTCCTCGCCAAGGGCGGCGTCTCGGCGTTCGATCCCGACCGCGACGGAACGATCGATCTGAAGGAAGCGCAGGCTGCGGCGTCTGCCAAGTTCGACCGGCTCGACCCGGACAAGGACGGCACGCTCGACGCCCGCGAGTTGAAGGGTCGCGTCTCGCCCGCAGAGCTCAAGCAGGCAGACCCAGACGGCGACGGCTCCCTCGACAAGACGGAATACCTCAAGCTGGTCGAGACCCGCTTCATGGCCGCCGATCCGGACGGCGACGGCACCCTCGACGCCAAGGAGCTCAAGACCCCAGCCGGCAAGTCCTTGCTCAAGCTGATGAAGTAAGGCCATCACAGGCACGGCGGGCCGCGAGCGGCGGGCACCCGCCCAGTGCCGCCGCGGTCACGGAAGGCGCGGATCATCTGATCCGCGCCTTCGTCCGTTCACGGGCCTGCTTCGCGACGCCGCGGACGAACCGTCGCAGCCCTGGAACGCTGATGCCCGCCGCCGCTTCTTCTGCGACCCCGGAAGCGGACCGCCATCGGAGCGACCGCCCGGACGATGGGAGATTGAGACACGATGCGTACGATCCTCGCTCTGCCGGCCGCCCTGTTGCTCGTCGCCTCGGCGGCACCGGCGCTCGCCACGTCCTGCGCCGAGGAGGTCACGACCCTGCAACGCCGCCTGGACAGCGCAGGCGCGACGAAGGTGACCGGCAAGGAGCCCGCTGGTGGTGAAACCTCTTCGAACTCGCCCAAGGCCCTCGACAAGGCCCCCTCCGCCAAGCCGAGCGAGGCCAACGTGAAACCGAGCGCCGGCGGCGTCGAAGAGGCTCGCGCCCTCGTCTCCAAGGCGGCCGAGCAGGACAAGGCGGGCGACCTGACGGGGTGTCAGGATACCATCATGAAGGCCAAGCAGAAGGCTGGCGCGCTGCCGTAGGCGGCGTCCCGTCGACAAGAGGCCGGGAGCCTGCCAGGCTCCCGGTTCGTCGAGCACCGTCAGAGATTGGAAGCGGCTCGCCGCGTCGGCTACGATCCGTCTTCACGACGAGGGCGTGTGCCGACCCGGTGCTGCGCCGGTCCGAAAAACCGGGGACGACGGTCCGGTCACGAGGTGGCGGTTCGCGGCGAGCGCAGGACTCGCCCTAGCGGCCGGGGTCGTCGGGGAACGGGCGCGACTGCGTCGCGTCCCTGGGACGCGTTAACCCCCGCCCTGGCACCCATTGAGGTGGATAGCGGGGGCGCCCGGGCGTCGGTCTTCTCGATACCAGCGCTGGAACGCGTCTCGACCGTCGGGGGACCGAGCGATTTTGGTTGTGCGGCACTTTCGAGGTGCTCGCCGCCTCGGCGGTCTTGACACGGGTGGATCGCGGCGAGGAGTGCCTGGACCGGTGGGTGCGGTTCGAGCCGATCGACGCGGTTCCCTGTTCGCCGTTCACGGGGCCACGGACCGGCGGGGAGGGCGCAATGCTTGCCGAACGGTGCGAGGCGGCGATCACGCCGAGCGGCGACACCGCCGCCAACCTCATGCTGGTCGCGATCGGCGGGCCGGCCGGGCTGACGGATTTCGTGCGAAACGTCGGTGATGACGCGGCCCGCCTCGACCGCGCTGAGCTCGATCTCAACGAGGCTCGCCCCGGCGATCCGCACGATACCACGACGCCGCTCGCGATGGCTGACACGCTCCATGGGTTCGTACTGGCCGACATGCCGACCCCCGCCTCGGGCGCCCTGCTCGCGGACTGGCTCGTGGGCAACCGGACGGGGCAGGGGTGCCTGCGGGCCGGACCGCCGAAGGACGGGCGGGTCGGCGACAAGACCGGCTCCGGGGAGAACAACGTGGGCAACGACGTCGCCGTGCTGTGGCCGCCGCGCCCCCCCTGATCCTCGCGGTCTACCTGACCCACGCGCGATCGGCATCGGAGGCGCGCAGCGCCACGATCGCCGCGGTGGCACGGCCTGTCACCGAGGCGCCCGCGCGCTGGGGTATCCGCGCAGTCAGTAGGCGTTCTTGGTGTTGAACAGGGCAAACGGCGTCGCCAGCAGGATGCGCAGATCGAAGGCGACCGACCAGTTCTCGATGTAGTACAGGTCGTGCTCGACGCGGCGCTGAAGCTTCTCCGAGGTGTCGGTCTCGCCGCGCCAGCCGTTGATCTGGGCCCAGCCGGTGATCCCGGGTTTGACCTTGTGGCGCGCGAAGTAGCCGTCCACGACTTGATCGTAGAGCGCGTTGGCGGCCTTGGCCTGGAGCGCGTGGGGACGCGGGCCGACCAGCGAGAGGTTGCCCCTGATCACGTTGAAGAGCTGCGGCAACTCGTCCAGCGAAGTCTTGCGCAGGATCCGGCCGACGGGGGTCACGCGCGGATCGCCTTTCGTGACGAGCCGGGCCGCCCCGGCATCGTTCTGCTCCACATGCATCGAGCGGAACTTGTAGACCTCGATCAGCTCGTTGTTGAAGCCGTAGCGCTTCTGCCGGAACAGCACCGGGCCGGGCGAGGAGAGCTTTACCGTCGCCGCCACGGCGAGCATCACCGGCGAGAGCGCGAAAAGCATCGCCAGCCCGACCATCCGGTCGAACACGGTCTTGGCGATCACGTCCCAATCGGCGAGCGGCTTGTCGAACACGTCGAGCAGGGGCACCGTACCGAGATAGGAATAGGCCCGCGGACGCAGGCGCAGCTTGGTCGCATGCGCAGAGAGACGGATGTCTATCGGCAGGACCCAGAGCTTGGCCAGCATCTGCAAGATGCGCGTCTCGGCGGTGATGGGCAGGGTGAAGACGATGAGGTCGAGGCGGGCCCGCCGGGCATAGGCCACCAAGTCGCTGACGGTGCCGAGCTTGGGATAGCCCGCCACCACCTCGGAGGAGCGGTCGTTGTTGCGGTCGTCGAACACGCCGACGATGCGTATGCTCCCGTCGCCCGAGGTTTCCAGCGCCCGGATCATCTCCTCGGCAGCCGGACCGCCCCCGACGATGGCGGTGCGGCGGTCGAACAGCCCCCGGCGCATCCGCGATGCGATGAACAGGGCGAGGACGACGCGTCCGCTCATAAGCATGACCAGACCGGCGGCGTAATAGGTGGCCAACCATAGCCGCGAGTAATGGTCGGAGATCTTGGCCAGCACCATCGCGGCCGCCACGCTGAGGAAGGCCAGCGTCCAGGCCCCGATCAGTTTCATCGCGGTCTTCGGGAAGGCGCGGAAGGCGCCGATCCGATAAGTTCCGGCGGCCTGGAACAGGGTAAGGGCGAGGCCGGCGATGCCGAGGATGGCGCCGAAATAGGTCAGTCGCAGGGGCACGAGGCCCCGCAGTTCGATCTGGTGACAGGCGATCCCGAGCCCGACGATCAGCGCGAACTCCGCGATCCGTACGATACCCGCCAGCACCACGGGCGACAGCAACGGCCCCGCGGGAACCGGCGGGGGCGCCTCGGACGCGAACGTCGCGCCCGGTATGGCGGAGGTGCCGAGCCCGTCTCTCACGGACTGCGGAACCGCACCGGCCAGGGCACCGGGCTGCCCGGCCGCCTCCAGCAGGTCACGGACGTCGAACGCACTCATCGCCATGTTCCGCAAGCTTCGCCACGGTCCTGAGATCCGTCCCGAGAGTGTGCCGAACCGGGGTCACGGAAGCTTTAACGCCTGCTCGCCCGCAGCATCCGACACACCCTCGATCCGCTGCTGGAAGGCCGCGGCATAGCCGGAGAGCACGTCGGCCCCCATTCGCCGCATCGAGAAGCGTGCGCGCACGGCACGGCTCATCGCCTCGAAGCGGGCCTGCCGGCTGACAGGCGACTCGTCGAGGATTCCGGCCAGCGCCGCGCTCAATGCCGTCGCGTCGCCGGGGGGAACGAGATCGCGTGCATTCGCCCCGAAGATCTCGGGGATGCCGCCGACGTCGGTCGCCACCAACGGCTGACAGGCGGCAGCGGCCTCCAACACCACGTAGGGCAGGGATTCCGCCAGCGACGGGACGACCATAATCCGGCCACGGGCGAGCACCGGGCGGATAGCCTGCGGGGGCTCGAAGGTTACCGCCCCAGTTAGCCCCAGACGGACGGCATGGGCCATGAGCGCGTCCGCATCCGGCCCGGAGCCGACGAGCAGCAGGGTCACGGAACGTCCCCTGGACCGCAGGGAGGCCACGGCATCCAGCAGCACCGGCACGCCCTTGGCGGCCCGCAATTCGCCGATATAGACGAGGTCGAACGGGTCGGGGCTGCGTTCCACCGGCGCGAACTCGGCCTCCGAGAGGCCGTTGTGGACGATGCGCGCCAGCCGCGCCCCGCCAGCATAGGCGCGGTGACGGGAAGCGACGTACTCGCTTTCGAACAGGAACACGTCGGTGCGCAGCGCCAGCAGGCGCTCCGCCCCCATGTAGATGCGGTGCATCAGGGTGCCGGGCCGGTAGTTGTAGCTGCCACCATGCGGCGTGTAGGCGCGGATCGGCGCGCCATCCTCCAACCAGACAGGAGCCAGCCGCGCGTAGACGCCCCCCTTGGCACCGTGGCCGTGCAGCACCGTGGCATTCACCGCCTCCGCCCGGTCGCGCACCGCGAGCAGCGCCTTCAGGTCGCCGACGTGCGGGTTGCGCCTCATGGCGACGCGCGCGACGCCCAGGGCAAGGCTCGACGTCAGCTCCGCCAGCGCGCGCTCCGCCCGCTCGCCGCCGGTTGTCGAATCGCAGACGATGCCGACCTCGTGCCCGGCCGCTGCCTGGAGGCGCACGAGATCGACCACGTGCCGGAACAGGCCGCCCACGGGGGCCCGGAACACGTGCAGGATGCGCTGCCGCTTCGACGGGTCGCCATGCCCGTCTGGCGTGGCGAGGGGTACGTCGGCGACCGCGGAGGAGACGGGACGGACGGAAGATGCGACCACGGGCAAGGACTCCGCGCGAACGACGCGAGAGCGCCACGATCCGGAGTGCCCGGCCTTGCCGGCCGGCCCCCGAGAGCGGCGCTCGATCGATCGCAGGCTAGGAGACCGGAGTGGGCGAGACGTTAAAGTGGCGCGGGGCGGCGACCGCACGGCCTCGGCGCACGGCGCCTTTCGCGTCGCACGGTTACGGCGACCTTACCGTGCCGCCGAGCCCCGTCAGAAGAAGCGTTCCTTGATCACGATCGTGTCGCCGGGGCGCACGGGATAGCTCATCGGCACGATGCCGTTGACCAAGCCCTCGGGTCCCGATCCGCCACGGGTCAGCACGGCGTAGTCGCGGGCGGCACGGGGGCCGAAGCCCGCGGCGATCGCGACGGCCGTCTCCACGGTCATGCCGTTGACGTAGGGGTACTGGCCCGAAGTGGTGACCTCGCCCAGGATGTAGAACGGACGGTAGGCTTCGACCTCCACCGTGACGTGCGGTTCGCGGACGTAGCCGGCGGCGAGCTTGGCCTCCACGGACTTGGCGGCCCCGGCCGTGGTCTGTCCGCCTACCTGCACGGAGCCGATCAACGGCATCGCGATGCGGCCGGCACCGTCCACGGAATAGATGTTGGAGAGGTTGTCCTGCCCGAACACGATGACCCGCAGCCGATCCCCCGCAGAGAGCGTGTAGCGCGCGCCGATCGAGCCGGTGCCGGTGGCGTCGAGTTCGTTGGTGCGGAAATCCGGGCGCAGGCAGCCGCCGAGCGCCCACGTCGAGGTCAGTGCCAGAAGGAATGCGCGCCGCTGCATCGTCATCGCCGCCGTGAGTCCGTTTGGAGACGGTGCTAAGCGCACATGGTTAACGAAGACTGACGCCGTGCGCGCCGGCCGCGCCCCGATGCACTCTTAACCGACAGTCAACCTTAATCGGTATTGAGTGTGGGCAGGCGCGCCGAACCTTCGTCTCGCCTTCCGAGCTCGCGTGAAGTCCTGCCCATGCCTCGCCCGACTTGGTCGACAGACCCCGTTCCCGCAATCGGTAACCTGCAGCGGGCCGATGCCCCGGACGGCCTCGCCGTGTCCCAGATGTTCGGCGTCCTGCGTCGGTCCTGGGCCTGGGTGCTCGTGCCGACGCTGGCGGCGGGCGTGGTCGCGGGTGTCTTCGTGCAGGTCGCCACGCCCCGCTACACCGGCGAGGCCAAGCTGATCCTGGAGAGCCGCGATCCGTCGTTTGCCCGCACGGCGGCCGAGCGCGCCGAACAGGCACAGCCCATCGACGAGCAGGCGGTGGCGAGCCAGGTCCAGGTGGTGATGTCGCGCGATCTCGCCCGGGAGGCGATCCGCCGGCTCAAGCTCGTGGGCAACCCGGAATTCGACCCGAGCGCGGGCGGGGCGGGCCCCGTGCAGCGCACGCTGATGCTGCTGGGGCTCGCCAAGGCGCCGTTCGAGACGGTTCCCGAGGACAGGGTGCTGGACGCATACCTCGAGCGCCTGCTGGTCTTCCCCGTGGGCAAGTCGCGCATCCTCCAGGTCGAGTTTCGCTCGCGCGATCCCCAGCTGGCTGCCGCGGGCGCCAACACGGTGGCCGATCTCTACATCGCCTCGCTCGGCGCGGCGTCGGTCGACACCGCGCGCTACGCCTCGTCCTGGCTCGGCACCAACATCGGGGCCCTGCGCAAGCGCGTGGCGGAGGCGGACGCCGAGGTCGAGGCCTATCGCGCCCGACACGGGCTACTCGGGAGCGGGGCGGCCAACACGCCCTTGTCCTCCCAGCAACTCGGCGAGCTGTCGAGCCAGCTCTCGCAGGCCCGCACCGTCAAGGCCGACGTGAGCGCGCGGGCCAAGCTGCTCAAGGAGATGATCAAGGAAGGGCGCGCCTTCGAGATTCCCGATGTAGCCAATAACGAGCTGATCCGCCGCACGGTGGAAAGCCGGATGAGCCTGCGCGCGCAGCTCGCCATGGAATCGCGCACCCTGCTGCCGGCCCATCCGCGCATCAAGGAGCTGACCGCTCAGGTCAACGACCTGGAGACCCAGATCAAGGCCGCCGCCGAGCGCGTGGTGCGGACCCTGGAGAACGACGCCCGGATCGCCGGCGCCCGGGTCGAGAGCCTGCAGGCCGCCGTCGACGGGCAGCAGGCGGTGGTGGTCGCGGGCAATTCCAGCGGGATCGAGTTGCGCTCCCTGGAGCGTGAGGCGAAGGTTCAGCGCGAACAGCTCGAATCCTACCTTGCCCGCTACCGCGAGGCCGCCGCGCGCGATGCCGAGAACGCCACGCCAGCCGACGCCCGCGTCGTCTCCCGCGCGATCGTGCCGGACCTGCCCTCATTCCCCAAGAAGCTACCGATCGTCGCCTTCGTCACGGTGCTGGCGATGCTGCTCTCCGCAGCCGGCGTGCTGGCCCGCCACCTCCTCGCGACACCGGCGAGTGCGCGCCGTTCGGGCGGGAACAAGGCCCCCCGACGCGAGGATCCGCCCTTCGAGGGCGCCTCCGTCGAGGAGGTCCGGCCCGCACATCCTCCCATTCCCGACCTCTACCCGGAAGCGCAGCCGGCCTCGGCGTCGGTCCAGGCCGCCTTGGCCACGCCGATCACGGCCGCCGTGACGCCTGCGCCCGCCGAGCGCGAGGCGCCACCGACACCGCTCGCGGGCACCGTCCCGGTCCATCCCGAATCGAGCGCGAGGGTCGTGTCCGCCACCACGGTTCCCGGACCCTACGACTTGGGCCTGCTGATCGATCGGTTGGATCTGGCGCCGAGCCGGGGCGGTCGCTGCGTGCTCGTCGCGGAAGGGGCCTCGCCCCGCGCCGGATCGCGGCTCGCCGACAGCCTCGCCCGAACGCTCGCCCTTCGCGCCCGCACGGTCTGCATCGACGTGAACGGCGCGGGCGACGGGCCGGACGTGCCCGGCCTGACCGATCTCGTGGCTGGGGAGGCGGATTTCATCGACGTGATCCAGCCCGTCCGGGGCACGCGCCTGCACAGGGTCGGCGGTGGCTCGATCGAGACCGACTTGCTGGTCGAGGAACCGCAGGGACTGGCCATCGGCCTGCAGGTCCTGGCCGAGGCCTACGACTGGGTGGTCTGCCGCATCGATCTGGGTGCCGGCCCGGCGGTGCACGAGCTCTACGCGACGCTCGCCGGTTGCACGGACTGCGTGGTGATCGCCTCGGAAGCGCCGGTCGCTGATCCCGATCTGATCACGCTCCACGGTCTCGCGCACGAGGCTGGAACGGAGCAGGTTCTCGTGGCTCGCGCCTCTACGATCATGGCTCGAAGATCGGCGGTGCCGGAGCCGGAGTTGCGCCTGTCCGCCTGAGGGCGGAGCACCGACGATCGGCACCGGGATGCTCGCATCCCGTTAGTTCGTCGTATCCCTCAGTTCGTCTTATCTCTCAGTTCGTCTTGGCGGGCGTGAAGGCGCCGTTCTGCCAGACGTAGAGCACGTAGCCCTGGGCGGTGACGTCGCCCTTGGCGTCGAACCCCACCGGACCGAGCACGAGGTCGAAGCGCTCCGCGTGCAGCACCCTTGCGATGGCTCGGGAATCGACGGAGCCGGCCAGGTTGCCGGCGGCCACCAGCGCCTGGAGGGCGGCGTAGCCGTAGATCATCGAACCGTCGGGCTCGACGCCCTGCGCCCGGAACGCGGCGACCACGGCTTGCGCCTCCTGCTTCCGGCTCGGGTCGAGGTAGAAGGTCATCAGTACGCCGTTGCTCGACCCGCCCGCCACCTTGGCGAACTCGGGCGTGGCGATGGCGGAGGTTCCGAGCCATTGAGGCCGGAAGCCCCGCTCCGCCGAGATCCGCACGAGCCGACCCATCTCCTGGGCATCGCCGCCATAGTAGACCACGTCGATCCCCGCCCCCTTGAGGCGGTCGGCGAGCGCCGCGTCGTCGGCCTCGCCCGGTTGGAAGGCGGCGAACAGGGCTTCGTTGACGCCGATCCGGTTGAGGTTGTCCTTGGTCGCCGCCGCCAGGGTGCGAGAGGGAGGGGAGGGGTCGTACATGAGGGCGATCTTCCGGTCGCGAAAGCGCTCGGCCAGGATCGCGGCGGAGAGCTTGCCCTGGTCGTCGTCGCGTCCGCAGACCCGGAAAATCGTCGGCAGGCCGCGATCGGTGAGCTTGGCAGAGACCGAGGCCGCCGTGATCATCGCGATGCCGTTGGCCGCGTAGGTCTCGGAAGCCGCGAGAGACGCGTTCGAGCAAACGTGACCCACTACCAACCGGACCCCGGACTGGACGTAGCGGTTGGCCACGGCCACGGCCTGATTGGAATCGCAGGCGTCGTCCTGCACATCGAGACGGATGGCCTCGCCTGCGATGCCTCCCCCGGCGTTGGCGGCCTGGGCCGCCGCCTGGACGCCGCGCAGGACCTGCTCGCCGACCGCCACGTAGGGACCGGAGCGGGGGACGGCGACCCCGACCACGACCTCGGCCGAGGCTTGAGGGGGGCTGAGCAGGCAGGCGAGGGCGAGGCCGAGGGGCGACAAGCGTCTGACGGTCATCTCGCCCCTTCTAACGCCCCTGACCGCCCGTCCAAATCGGATTGTCCCGTGCCGGTTCGGGCGACGGTGCGGATACGGGCCGGCCATCATGGAAAGCGCGAGCCCTCGCCGTTGGCAAGACGTGGCGGTCGTGCGGGCCCAGATCGGGCGGAGGTCGGCCCGGGGCGTCCACCGCAACCTCGGGTCGAGGCGCTGTCCTCAGCGTGCGACGCCGTAGATGGAGGCGCCTGCGGTGACGGGGGCGGTGACGGTGGAGAACACGCCGAGCACCTTCTGGACCTCCGAGAACGGGGCGTTGGAGACGTAGAGCAGGTCGCGGTTGCGCATGCGGAAGGCCTGGGACAGGAACAGGCTGTTGGGATCGCGCATGTTGAAGCGATAGACCGTGGGCACGACGGCGGTGGCCAGCAGCGGCGAGGCCGGGCGCAGGCGGCGCACGAGGCTGGCCGGCTCGAAGCGGAACAGGAACACCCCGGCCGGATCGGCCTGGGAGTCGGACAGGCCGCGCGAGCGGGCGAGCGCCTGGGCCAGCGTGATGCCCTCGGCGGCGAACTGCACCTCGGTGGCGGAGGCCAGCGCGCCCACGGCCATGAAGGTCTGGGGATCGCGCACCAGGGTGAGCACGTCCTCGGGGCGCAGGTAGATGTTCTCGCGCGGGTTCGAGACCACGGTGGTGAGCGGCACGGTGACGGTGGAGCGGCCCCGCGAGAGCCGGACGTAGGTCTCGTTGACCGCCCCCCTCACGCCGCCGGCCGAGGCGATGACGTCGAGCAGGCGGTCGCCCTTGCCCGAGAGCGGGATGCGCGCCCCCGCCGTGACCTCGCCGGTGACGGTGACGGCCTGCGAGATCGGCCGGGAGACCGAGACCAGCACCTGCGGCTGGATCGCCTTGCCGGCCAGTTCGGTCTCGATGAGCGCCTGCACGTCCTGGGTGCGCCGGCCCGCCACCTGGATGCGCCCGGCATAGGGCACCGAGATCGCCCCGTCGCGGGCCACCACCTGCTCGGGGATGGTGGCGGATTTCGAGCCGGCCGAGAAGCGGTCGGCCACGAGCGGCCCGGAGAACAGGCCCCCCGAGCCCGCCTCCCAGACCTGCACCGCCACCGAGTCGCCCACCCCGATCACCGCCTCCAGCGCGGGGCGGTGGTCGCCGAAGGTGGCGAGCAGGCTGTCGAGGGGCCGTGCGCGCATCGCCTCGATCACCGCCGCGTCCACGTCCACGATCTCGTAGCGCGCGAAGATGCCCTCGGGGGTGGTCACGTCCGCCCCGTCCGCGATCGCGCTCGCCGTCGGCCCCGCCGCAGGCAGCACCGAGCACCCCGAGACGAGGGAAGCCGTCAAGGCCGCAATGGCCACCGTACGCACCATACACCGCTCCTTTCGGGGCCGCGGTGACACGCGACGCCGAGCCGATCACTCTTCCCCTAGGCGCCGAAAGCCTGAGATCCCTTTAACGGTCGCTCACGCCCCGCCCACGGATGGCCCATGTGCCCGTGCCGCTCCCGCCTGCCGGAAGACGAGACCGGCAGCGGTCAGGCACCAATGCGTCACGAGGGAGGCACGGTCACGCTTACGCGGGGGAAACGGTCGTTTCCGGCGCGAGTGCGTCTCTCAGGAGACAGCCGAGTTCGTGTGCGGCGAGGTCCGCCCGGCGGGGCGGGGACGGGGCGTTCGCGCCGAACCGGAAGATCGCGTAGTCGGTCGGCGTGCCCCCGAGGCCCGGCCGGCAGGTCGGAAGCGAGGGGGCGTGATCGCCGAAGACGCACAGCGTCGCGCGCCGACCCGCGAGTCCGTCGATCAGGGCCTCGACGGCGCGGCCGGTTCCCGCGACGTGATGGAGGTACTGCGCCAGTGGGTCGTCGATGCCGGGAAGCCGCCCCGGTTTCCACGGCCCGTGGTTCTCCATGGTCACGCAGAACACGAAGACCGGAGCCGGGCTGGCCTGGACCTCCTCCAGGATGCGCGCGGCCACCGCCTCGTCGCCGACATACGGACCGATGCGGGACGCGTCCGCGAACGCGTCCTCCGTTATGAGGCGATCGAAGCCGAGTTCGCCGAACACCGTGGTCCGGTCGAAGAAGGTCGGGTCGAAGGGATGGACGAACACCGTCCCGTAGCCCGCGCCCCGGGCGATGCGGGCAAGGCTCGTCGGCTCCCGGCCGCCGCCGCTGAGGTAGGGATCGAAGGCGCCGAAGCCGAGGCTGTCGGCCGGTCGACCGGTGAGCACCGCATGCTCGGTGCGCATCGTGTAGGCACCGTGCGCGGGGACGCGCAGGCGCCCGTACTGGACCGATTCCGACCGAACCCGGTCCATCAGCGGCAAGCCCGCGCCGTCGAGCCGCGCGGGATCGACGAAGGATTCGAGCTGGACCACTACCACGACCTCGTCCCCTGCCGCGTGCCGAGCGGGAATGGCGGGCGGCGGGGATGCCGTTCGTCGCTCGTCGGCGCGCCGCAGAAGGTAGGCCAGCAGGGTGGCGGGCTGACCGTACCGGGCGACGTCCGCATCGAGATCCGGCCGCGGCCAGCGGGTCCGGACGAGGCCGCGGAGCGGTTCGACGCGGGCGGCCGACCACAGGAAGACGAGAGCGGCCGGCAGCGCGAAGAACGCGGCGACGGCGGCCAGAGCCCCTGCCGGGAGCCATGCGGGCTCGATCGCGTACCAGGCCGCAATGCCCGCGATCCCGAGCCCGATCGGCCCCGCCATGCGCGGATCGGTGAACGGGGGCACGTAGTACAAGTCGGGAAAGCGCGGCACCTGGGCGAGCAGGGCAAAATCGCTGAAGACCAGCGGCTCGCCGATCACCCGCCGCTTGAGGCGGCTCACCGCCTCGAAGATCGCCACGGTGAGCAGGCAGGAGAACGCCGCGAGCCAGGGCCGCCAGGAGAACTGGAACCAGAACGCGGTGAGGAGGGCGTAGCCGCCCAGCCGGATCGCCAGATCCGTCGGCCGCCGTCCGATCGGGCGCGGTGACCCCGCCGCCTCGATCGCGAGCGACCCGGCCCATGCGAGCAGGAGGGGAAGCAGCATCATCGCGGACCGACCGGCCTCCGTTACCGAGATGCCTCACCGCCACCGCGCACGCCGCGCCGCGCCCGCAGGCGGCGCAGGATCGGGTTCACCAGCGCGTAGCGGGCTCGGATGACGGCGTGACGGACGGTACCGAGCGCCAGGGGCGACGCCGAGGCTTGGCTGCGCGCCTCGCTCAGTCGATCGAGCAGGTGCTCGGGCGTGCAGGGCTTCGACGCCACCGGATCGAGGTAGCGGGGGTAGAGGATCAGGGTGCCGGCCACGAGTTCGTCGAGACTGAGGCGGCGGCCGCGGTCGGCGTCGGGGGCCAGATCCTCGGTCAGGCCCCAGCCGGAATAGAACGGGCGCCCGTGCACGCCGACGCTGAGGCCGCGGATCAAGGCCTCGAAGCCCGCGAGCGAGGTCATGGTCTCGACGTGATGCACCCGATCGAGCAGATCGACGATGGCGAGGCCGCCGACGATCCTGTCGGCTACCGACAGGATGTCGGCCTCCGGGATCGTGCCGGGCCGGAACCCCGCCTCGACGTCCGGATGCGGCTTGTACAAAAGGAAGGCGCCGGGATGCCGGGCGCGGGCCGCCCGGAGCAGGCCGAGATTGGTCCGCACGCTGGGCGAGCCGTGCATCACCGAGGCGTCGTCCTCGACCTGCCCCGGCACCAGCACGATCCGCCGCTCCGTCGGCCAGTCCTCCGCCCGCTCGGTCAGGCCGACGTTGTACTTGCTGAGGCGGCGCGCCACGATCGCCCGGCGCAGGGCCCCGGCGCGGGCGACGAGGTCGGGCGCGAAGGCCGTCTCCTTGAGAAGGCGCGCGAGACGGCTCTCGGTACGCGGGTCGTAGTAGATCCCGAGATCGTCCACGACGATGGACGCGCCGGGCTGCAGGCTGGCACCGAGTCCCACCGAGCGCAAAAACCCGTCTTCGATGCGGGAGAGAGGCAGGCCCGCCTCGGCGCACAGCGGGGCGAGCCGCTCCGGCATCCGCGTCGCCCACGCCTGGACCTGGACCCGGCCGCCGCAGCGCTTGGCCGCCGCCATGGCGTCCTCGGCGGTCATCGTGTGGATCGGCCGGCCGTGCGGACCGTCCGCGAACACGTCGATGGCCTGCCGCTTCCAGCCCGAGATGCCGACGAGGACGCTGCGGGCCCCAGTGCCGTGGAAGCGGTCCCGCAGCCACGCCACGTGCTCCAAGGCCTCCCCCGCCGGGATCGGTCGGCGTGTCCAGGGATCGAAATAGTGGACGCCGTCGCCGTAAGGGCTCGACGGATCGTCGGCCAAACGCTCTTGCGCACAGACGACTTCGAGTCCGGCCAGCCCTGCCTCGCTCCCCGCCTCCGCTCGCGCGACGTGGACCCGCGCCACACGCTCGAATAGCCACCAGGGATCGACCGGATCGACCAGCCGCACCAGCGCGGACGAGGCCGGGCCAGGGGGGCAACCGTCCGGTCCGGCCGCGACGAACCGGCGGTCGGGGTATCGCGCCAGCACATCCCGGATGAAGGCGTTGGCCGCGCGCGGGGACGCCGCCGTACCGCCATCGATGAGAACGAGGGAAGGTTTCGAGGAGCCATCGGAGCCGAGCCCGTGCATCTCGGGTCCGCTCGGCGGGAAACGGTTTCGGCCCGCCAGACGCAGAGCGCGCAGCCGATCGCCGAACGCGTCGGGCAGATCGGCGCCGCCGAAGGGGTGTCCACGGTAGCTCAGCCGCAGGCTCGACAGCCCGGTCCGTAGCGAGTCGTAGGGGCTCAGAAGCGGGCCCGGTGCGACGACGAGCGGCGCGCGTCCGAGACCGTCGACAACCCGGCGCCACGGGGATCGCGCCCAGAGAACGGGCGTGCCGCTGACCCAGGACGCCCCGAATTCCCGCCCGGCGGCCGATGCGATCTCCGTACGCAGACGACGGACCGTACGGTCGCCGGCAAACAGCCGCTCTGACAGGGGGCGATCGGACACGGTGCGAAGTGACTCGTTACGGGGTGGAGGCGGGATCGTCCCGACGCCCGGCCCTCATAGCGGAGAGCGGCCGAACACACATCCACTGAGTCGTCCCGGTCTCCCGCGCCGAACCCTCAGACGGAGAGTCCGTCCGCCCCTCGTCCGGCGGTGGCCTTGGCGTCGTCCAACTCGTCCGGGTTTTGCTCGGCCCGTCGATCCGGATCAACCAGGGGAAACAGCATCGACAGTCCCTCGGCCACGCCGAAGAGCAGGGGGTTGGCCATGGGACCGGTCGATGGTGGCAGGAGGCTCGTGGTCTCGATCACCGGTCAACACATCATGATATTCCGCCCCGGAACGGGGCGGGAAGAACACACAAGTCTCGAATACTTCATCGGTTGCATCGTCTGGCACGATCTTATCGATCGGATGGTCCCTCCAAGGACGGGTCACGATGAGGCGCAATCGAGGAGCAGAGGGATCGCGCCGTCGGGACGATGCTGGGCAGCGAGCGTCCCTCGACCGAAAGGCCCGCAGGTCAGGCCGGCGGACGAGTCGCGATCATCGAGGGCCGTTGCGAGAACACGGCATACCATTCGGCCAGTGCCGGACGCCCGTCGCGCCAACCGAGGTCCGAGAAGCGCAAGTCGAGGTAGCCGAGCGCACAACCCAGCGTGATCGTGCCGATGTCGAGACGCTCGCCGAGGCCGGCCGCGTGCTCCTCGAACCAGCCGAGCGTGCTCTCGATCTTGGCGGTCTGGCCCGCGATCCACGCGGCCGAGCGCTCGGATTCGGGCCGGGCCGTCAACTCGTAGCGGATCAGCAGCGCTGCATCGAGGATGCCGTCGGCGGCCGACTGCTCGTTGAGTGCCTTCCAGCGCGCCGCACCCTCGGCGGGGAACAGGCTGTTGCCTGCCCGCGCGTCGAGCATCTCGCAGATCACCCGGCTGTCCGCGACGCCCTGCCCCTCGTCGTCGATGAGGGTCGGCGCCTGTGCCAGGGGGTGGTGGGCCAGCACGTTGCCGTCCCTGTTCACGGGGTGGACCGAGGCTGGCAGCAACTCGAGCGCGTCGGCGAGCCCGAGTTCATGAGCCGCCACCATCACCTTCCGCACGAAGGGAGACGCATGCGAGTGGAACAGCTTCATCGGACCTGCTTCTTCAAGAAACCGAACGCTCATCCCGCGCCGTCAGCGCCGCGGAGCCATGGTGCCGGTCGCCGTAGGCGTCGCGGGCCGGGGCACCTCGACGCTCAGACGCTTGACCGGCCAGCCATCGCCCCAGCGCTGCATGTCGCTGAAGCGCGGGTCGCTCTTGAGGCTCTGCGCGTCCCGGCCGCCGAAGGCCGCGGCCGCTGCCAGATCGAAGGTGCGCCAGTAGGCGTGGTAGTCGAGACTGTCGGCACGGGCGGTCTTGATCTGGGCCACCAGCGTCGTCTGCTCGCCCGAGAGCGCCATGTCCGGTGACCACTTGAACGGCGGCGGGCGCTGATCCTTCGGCAGGTCCTTAGGCTCGGGAGCCAGCTTGATCGCGTCGCCGTCGTAGGCCGGATCGACCCCCGCGGGGGAGGTCAGCGTCGCGGTCAGCGCGGGAAAGCCGTGGTCGTCGGAAAGCGCGCGTACGAACAGCTTGCGATCGGGCGCGACCTTGGTCGCCGCCCGCAGGATGCGCCGGGCCGCCGCGTCGGCGGCCCGCGCGTCACGGTCGCCGATCACCGTGACGAGGAGGGTGGCGGCGGGGATGGCGTCGAGATCGGCGAGGGGAATCCCGCGGGATTTCGGGTTGCTTGCGATACCGCCGGGCATGACCGCGAAGATCAGCCGCGGCGCGGGCAGCCCCTCGGCGGAGGCGTTTGCGGCGAGGTTGGCGGCGAGGGGGGCGCCGGCGAGATGCCCGATCAGGGCGAGCCGCCCGGGATCGGGCTTGGCCTCGGGATCCGAGCTCAGCTCGGCCAGCGCGGATTTCACGAGCCGTTGGGCGTTGCCGCTGGCGTCGGAGGGCCGGGTCCGGTTCACCTCCTGGACGCGCGGCACAAGAACGAGCCAGCCGTTGCGCGCGAGGTGATCGATCCAGGCGCCGTAGCCCTGTGGATTCGGAGCACCCCAGGCCGGCAGCAGCACCGCGACCGGGCGCCCCTCCTGGGGGGCGGCGCCGGACTTGTGGAACGCGAAGGTGGCCGCTCCCGCATGCCCGAGGCCGCGCTTGACGATGGTTGCAGCCTTGTCGCCGACTCCTCCGGCACCTTCGCCGGGCTGGGGCGGCGGCGGCGCAGCGAGGGCCGGAGCGATCAGCGTCAGCCCGGCGAGCAGGGCTGCGGCCGGGAGGCCGAAGCGGGTGCGGATGGACATCGGCAACTCGGCGGTACGGCCCCCACCGTGCGGAGGCGGCCCTCCATACCAGATTCCCGCCCCAAGGCGACCGCGACGGTCAAGGGCGTGCGGAAGGCTCGATCCGCCCGCCTCCCCTCAGGTCTCGTCGCCGGAATGATTCTGGCGCCGGGCGGTCTCCTCGAGCCATGCCAGGATCTCCGGGGCGCGCCACGGTTTAGGGATGAAGGTCGCCGAAACGCGCAGATCGCTCGGCTGATCGCCCGCCTCCCCGGAGGTCAGAAGCACATGAACGCGCGGCCATGTCACACCGATGATGCGGGCCAGTTCGAAGCCGCCGATCGGGCCGGGCGTGCGCACATCGGAGAACACGACGCTGACATCGCCATCGCGATCCGTCAGAATCTCAAGGGCGCGCTCTGCGGTCTCGGCCTCGATCACATCGAAGCCGGTCTCCTCCAGCATCTCGGCGGCGAGGAAGCGCTCGTCGGGTTCGTCCTCCACGACGAGGATCACGGGCTTGCCGCCCTGCGGTCGCACGTCAGTCATGGCCCAGACACACTCTCACCGCTCGACGACGAGTCGAACACTTCGCCGCGTCGATCGCCGACGCGGTGCAACGATAGTTCGATGCGCCGCCGCGTCTGTGATGATCAGGCCACTACGATCAGATTTATTTCGAACACACGTCGCGGCAAGGTGCGTTTCATCGGATATTCAGCCCACGACGCCGGCTTGCGACGATCGTCGGAATGTCACCGAGTCCGACGCCTCCCCAGCAAGCCGCGACTGAGCCGACCGATCACCGGGCAAAGCCCGTAGCCGCTGACTCAATTCTGTCGGTCTCGACGCGATGTGCGGATCCGGCACAGCCAGCTGCGGCACGTGTTCGATGGCCGTCGGATACGTCCGGCCATCACTCAAGCTCGATAGTCGGGATGGAAACGGATCCGCGGATTCCCTCCCCCAGGGGACGAGCCCCGGCCGGCCTTCCGGGGAGACCACGCTTCACAGGCGCGTGGCTGCCATCGTGACCGGCGCATCGCTGCGGCGGCGGGCAACGGCGGGAACGCCATTGGCGGCGGGTCGCTTGCGGGCGACGGATTTCGGGCGGACCAGATCGCCCAGCGCCACGAAGCCCTGATCCTTGCTTGCACCGGCCGAACCCGGTCGAAGGCCGAAAGCCATCGCGAAGGACGGCGTCAGCATGGCATCTCGCGACAAGCCGAACCGCTCCACCGCCGCCATGAACGCCTCGCGAAACAGCCGTGGGGTGCACCACGCCTTCTCCGACAGGTGCAGGGGCCAAGCCCAGAGTCCATCGTCGCGGCGTGCCGCGATCGCGTCGCGAGCGATGAAGTAACCGGTCGGGCGATGCTCCAACCCCTCGTCGGACACCTGCCAGTCGGCGTTGACGAACGACACGTCCGTCGAAGCATCCATCTCCGCGATGGCGTGGTCGTCGCCCATATCGATCATCTGTCGCTCCCCGCGAGGCGCTCGACGACCCGTGACGGGTCGAAGCAGGCTGGAACAATAAGGGAACAGTGGCGACGAAAGTCGGGGGGGTCAAGCCTTTCGTTCACGGTGCGTTCGTATTTTGGACAGCTCCGCCGTTGTCCCTGTCAGCGACTGCGGAACATCGGATGGTCGATGCGGTCACCCGGCCGGATCCCGAGCTTGGCCGCGGTTCCGGCGTTCAGTTCGAGCACTCCGAGCACCGGTTCGCCCGAATCGACGATCCGGGTCGAGAGCGGTTCGGTGTCGGCCGCCACGCGGGCGATGGTGCCGTCCGAGCGGATGAACACCATGTCGAGGGAGAGGTAGGTGTTCTTCATCCACATGGTCACGGGCGTGGGCCGCTCGAAGTCGAACAGCATCCCGCGATTCGCGGCCATGCTGCGCCGGAACATCAGGCCACGGCTGCGCTCGGCATCGTTGCGCATCACTTCCACGGCGAAGCTGTGCCGTCCGGTGCCGGAGACGATTCCGAGGGGTTCGGTCCTGGCCGACGCCGCCTCGGTGGAATCGCCTGCGGCGAGGAGCGGCCCGGAGGACGTGACCCCGAACAGAAGTGCGGCCAGACCGGCGCGCGCGAGAATCGACAAGTGCACGGAGAGCAACCGTCAGTGGGAGGCGGGAAGCGCCCCGTCCACGAGGCGCACTTCGGCAGCCATAGCACCCTTCGAGCCGTCCCCGTAACGCACCAGCACCGGATCGCCCGGCTTCAGCTCGGCGATGCCGTAGCGGCGCAGGGTCTCCATGTGCACGAAGATGTCGGGCGTACCGTCGCCACGGCTGACGAAGCCGAAGCCCCGCAGGCGGTTGAACCATTTCACCACCGCCAATTCCAGTCCGGACGTCGGCGTCACGCTGACATGCGTGCGTGCCATCGGCAGCTCGGAGGGGTGGACGGCCGTCGATTGATCCAGGGAGATCACGCGCAGGGCCTGCCAGCCGCGGGGGCGCTCCACCGCCTCGACGACGATACGCGCGCCTTCGCTGGCGTTCTGGTGCCCGTCGCGTCGCAGGCAGGTGACGTGCAGCAACACGTCGGGCGAGCCGTCGTCCGGGACGATGAAGCCGAAGCCCTTGGAAACGTCGAACCACTTGATGCGGCCGGCGACCTCGATCAGGTCGAGCGCTTCGTCCAAGCCGTCCTCGACCGCACGGCCCCTGTCCGCGTCCGCCGAACGAAGGCCGGATTGCCCGGAGGCGTGGTCGTTCGACATCGTGAAAGCAACCTGTACCGAATCGCCCTTGGCGGATCGCAAAACAGATTAACAAAGTAAGGAGTCGGCGGAAGCCCGTTTGTCCGGCGCGACTGCACCCGAACGTTTCATTTTTCCGGTAGCGGCAGAAGCGCCGCACCTGGACGAGCCCGTCGCCAGCGGATCGTGCGGCGGCAGGAAGGGTGCTAGGTGCGCGCCTCATGCTCGCACCGACGCCCGTTCCGACCCCGCCCGATATCGATCCCGAGACCCTGCCCGCAGCACCCGGCCGAATCGACGCGCTCGATGGGGCGCGCGGCCTCGCACTCCTCGCCATGGCCGCCTACCACATCACCTGGGATCTCGGCTTCCTGCGGATGACGCCGGAGAACTACGCCCTGACGCCACCGGGCAAGGCAGCGGCGCACATCATCGCGGGAAGTTTCCTGGCGCTGGTCGGGATCGGCCTCGTGCTGGCGAACGGCCGGGGGGTGCGTCCGCGGCCGTTCCTGTGGCGGCTCGCGAGGATCGGCGGGGCGGCCGGGCTGATCACGGCGGCGACGTGGTTCGCGTTTCCCGAGAGCTACATCTTCTTCGGCATCCTGCACTGCATCGCCCTGTCGAGCGTGCTGGCGCTGCCCTTCGTGTTCCTGCCGGCCGCGCTCACCGGCCTCGTCGCCGTTGCGGTCGTGGCCGCGCCCCACCTCGTGCAGGCGCACTGGCTCGATGGGCCGGAGCTGTATGTCCTGGGGCTCGGCCGCCGGCTGCCGATGACCAACGACTGGGTGCCGCTGTTCCCGTGGTTCGGGCTGGTTCTCGCGGGCGTGGCGCTGGGGCGCCTCGGGCTGCCCGCGCGGCTTGCACGCTGGCGGGCCCGTCGACGGCCGGGTCGCGCCCTCGCCTTCGCGGGGCGTCACAGCCTCGTGATCTACCTCGTCCACCAGCCCGCCCTGCTGGCGATGCTCGCGGCGCTGGCGTGGGTCACCGGACCGCATCCGCGCGCCGGGCTCACGGAGTTCCGGCGGGAGTATCAGGCGAACTGCACCCGCACCGGGGGGGGGCCGGAGGCCTGCCGCATCGCCGGACGCTGCACCGGCGACGCCCTGCGCCGCGAGAAGCTCTGGGGCGGCGGCAGCTTCACCCCCGAGCAGCGGGCGCGGGCGCAGGCCCTGTCGCAGGCCTGCTACGAGGCGGCGGAAGGCACGGCGGCGCCATAGGGACGCGGGCGCACCCACGCCATCGGTTGCCCCCTCGCCGCGCTCCCCGACGGGGGGAGACGCGCGGCAACGCTCACAAAATCAGTCCTTGGCGCGTTCCACGTAGGAGCCGTCCGCCGTCATGATGACGACGCGCGTTCCCACGGCGATGTGCGGCGGCACGGTGGTGCGCACGCCGTTCGACAGGGTGGCGGGCTTGTAGGAGGACGAGGCGGTCTGGCCCTTCATCGCCGGCTCGGTCTCGGCGATCTCCAGCGTCACGCGCTGGGGCAGCTCGATCGTCAGCGGCACGCCGTTGTGCTGCGACAGCATCACGGCCATCCCCTCCTGCAGGTAGGGGGCGGAATCGCCCACCACGTCCTCTGGCACGGCGATCTGGTCGTAGCTCTCGGGGTTCATGAAGTGGAACCCCTCCGCGTCGCTGTAGAGAAAGGTGTGCTCCCGGTCCTCGACGAAGGCGCGCTCGACCTGCTCGGTCGTGCGGTAGCGCTCGGAGACCTTCACGCCGTCGGTGATCCGGCGCATGTCGAGCTGCGTGACGGGCGTGTCCTTGCCGGGGTGGATGTTCTCCACGGTCAGGATGACGTAGAGCTTGCCATCCTTGTCGACGACGTTGCCCTTGCGGAGCGTAGA
>Ga0182229_1000051_pt1 | contig 27569 bp, 29 predicted proteins | sample G6R1MG_32_FD_129663 | JGI IMG/M metagenome (GOLD analysis project Ga0182229, IMG submission 129663) | Miscanthus phyllosphere microbial communities from Michigan, USA - G6R4_MAIN_07NOV2016_LD1 MG | ecosystem: Host-associated > Plants > Phyllosphere > Phylloplane/Leaf | place: USA: Michigan...
AGAGCCACTACTTCCTGAACTCCTGCTACGCGAACATGGAGGACAAGCAAAAGGGCCAGGGCGAGCAGTTCGTGATGATCAGCGCCGAGGATGCGCGGGCGCGGGGCATCCTGGACGGGGACCGGGTGAAGGTCGCCAACGACCGCGGCGCCTTCAAGGGCGTGGCGCGGATCACCGACGACGTGAAGTCCGGCATCGTGGTGGCGACGCTGGGCTACTGGCGCCAGCTCAACGAGGGCACGGTGAACAGCATCTCGTCGGGCGCCTTCACCGACATGGGCCACGCGCCGTCGTTCTCGGACAACCTCGTTGAGGTCTCGCGCGCCAACTGAGGGGCAGTGACGGGCGGGAAACCGCCCGTCAGCCCGCCGGCACGCTCATCTCGAAGCGCAGCCCGTCGCCGTCGATCGTGCGCGAGAAACGGCCCCGCAGGCTGCGTTCGATGGTCTGCTTCAGCAGCCGCGAGCCGAAGCCCGTTCCCTCGCCCTTCACCGCCCCCGGCTCGGCCCCGCCCTCGCGCCATGCGAGCCGGATCGTGTCGCCGGTCATGCTGCCCTCGACCCGCACCGCACCGGAGCCGGACAGCGCCCCGTACTTCGCCGAGTTGGTCGCGAGTTCGTGGAAGATCATCGCGTAGTCGTTGGTGTATTCGGACCCGACCACGACGCCCTCGTCGATGGCGACGGCGATGTTGTGGCCCTGGTGGTAGGGCGACAGGATCCGCTGCGCGAGGTCCTTCAGGTGCACATGGCCCTGGTCGAACTTCTGTGAGCGCGTCGCCAGGGTCGTGGCCTCGTGCAGCACGCCGAAGCGGCGGGCGAGGTCTTCCGCGAAGGCGGGCATCGAGGTCGCCTCCCGCGCCACGATGGAGGTCAGGGCGCGGGCCACGCTGAACATGTTCGAGACCCGGTGCGCCAGTTCGGCGGTGAGGAGCCGTTCGGCCTCCTCCGCGCGCTTGTGCTCGGTCACGTCCATGAAGATGGCCTGGAGCCATTCGCCGACGCGCCCGGCCTCGCCGCCGACGCCCCGCGCGGAGATCCATCGCGCCTCCGGCCCCACGCCGACGCGGAAATCGAAGCTGTAGGGCTGCGGGTCGGTGGCGCTGGCCTCCCATTCCCGGATCATCCCCAGGCGGTCCTCGAGGTTCACCTTCGCGAACAGCTCATCGATGCCGATGACCGTCTGCGTGGTGCCCCAGAATTCCTGGCAGAGGCTGTCGAGCCGCGCGAGGCGCCGCACGGGCGACCACGCCCACAGGGCGACCCCGCCGCGATGGATCGTGTCGCTGAAGCTCGCCAGCGTCCACACCTCGTCGGCCGTTCCACCCCGCTCGGTCATGGCTGTCCGGGTTTGCTCTGTCAGGTCGGAGGGATCGAGACCCATGGGCGGGATTCTGTCTCCATGGCCCCCCCCGCGACATGGAGGGAGCCGGGGCTTCGGCAAGGGGATCACGGTGATGCCTCACCGGGCGCCCGTGTCAAACACGGCGGATTGCCGCCCGCCGGCCGGTTAGTCACTTTCGTTCACGCTGTGGCGAAGAAACCGCTAGTTGCGCAGAATCTCGCAATGCTCGCGTCTTAAACCACGTGCCATACGAACGTCGACAACCAGTCGTCGCATCTTGCCGTTGGCACGAATGAAGATCATCACCCTTGCATCCGCCCTGATCCTGGCGGGCATAGGCCTCATCACCGGCCGGGCGACGGCCGAGACCGGCCAAAGCGATCTCGGAAACCTGATTTGGCGGGCGGGAGCGACCTCCCGCCGGGACGTGCAGGGCAGGGACGTCTCGCCCGGAGACCTCCGGGACCGCCTGACCGTCGTGTCCTTCGCGAGTTCGGGCTGCGCCATCCTCTGCGTCACCCGCACGATGGACCTCGACAAGCTCGCCCGCGACCTGCCCGCGTCGCTGCGGGAGCGTGTCCGCTTCCTCGTGATCGGCACCGACCCCGCCGCCGACGACGCCGCCCGGCTCCGGACCTTCGCGGACGGGCTCCTCGGGCCCGACCGGCGCCTGCGCTTCCTGGCCTCCGATGCCGGGGAGACCCAGGCGCTCGCCGAGCGGCTGCGCTACCCGGCCGACCGCCTGCCGGAGCCGCCCCCGACGATCCTGCTGTTCGACCGCCGGGGCGGTCTCGCCATGACCTATGGCGGCGACCCCATGGACGCGCCCCGCCTGCAGCGGGACCTCGCGATCCTCGACACCTTCACCCAGGGAATCGGCCAGCCGGCCGCGCCCGCCTCTGACTGACCCCGAACCCCCGCCTCGGCGGCGGTCGGCTGGACTGGCAACGGCGCGGCCGACCAGCTCTTCACCTCAACTGCCTCGCAGCTCTGAGGTCGTCAGCGCCGCGCGGATCGCGGCGCAGGCGGGATGATCGGTGCCGGGCGTGGCGGACAGGGCCACGCCCGGTTGCCAGACGAGGAAGTCGGTCCCTGTCCGGGTGCCGCCGAGGGCATAGACCCCGACACGCCCGGCCCGCGCCGTCCCCTGCGCGAGGGTGACGGACATGCGGAAATACTGGCGCGGGGAGGGGGTGCGCCTCCCATCCTGCGGCGGCAGCGGGCCCGAAGGCCGCAACCGCCGCACCAGGGACGCAAGGTCGAACGACCCCGCCTCGTTGTAGACCGTGAGCGCCGGCTGGAGCCGCGCCGCGATCTCCGGCGTCATCGACGGAAGCCGCCCGATCTCATCGACGCTGAGAAATGGCCCGTTGCGCGGGCCGTAGGGGAAGCCCCTGGCGCGGTATTGCGCCAGTTCGGCGCCGCCATTGGGCTCCGGCACGTCGTCCGCGTCACGATAATCGGCGATCTCCGCGCCGAGGGCGAGGGCGGTGGAATCGGGCACGCCGAGGATCCGGAAGGCCTCTTCCATCGCCGGGCGCGGCGTGCGGTTCAGGTCGATCAGGCGGCCCTGATCCTCCAGGGACACCACAGCCACACGGCCGGAGGGGAGGGCGCAGGCGACAGGGCTGCCGTCCTCCGGGAGGCCGAGCCCGGCGAGGCGGTAGGTCCGGGCCACGGCGAGGTCGTGGGCGAGGAGGCGGGTGATGCCGTCCGCCATGCCTTGCAGGTTCACGAGGTCGGCGCGGGTGCGGGCGAGGGCGGCGTTGGCCCGCGTCTGCAGGATCGCCGTGGCGAGGACCGCGCTGACGGCGGCGAGCACCATCACCACCGAGACGAGGACGAAGCCGTCCTCGTTGTCCCGCCGGGCGCCGCCGCTCACCGCACGTCTCCCGTGGCGATGAGGAGCGGCGGCCAGCGCCGCGCGTCCGCCGGGGCGAAGGCGATCCGCACCTCGATGAGATCGGGCTGACGGTCACGGCGCGCCCAGGCCGCCGCCCAGGTGGCGGGCATCCCCTTGGCCGGCGCTCCGTAATAGCGGAGCCCTAATCCGGCCACCCGTTCCAGCAGCACCTCCGAGCGCGCCGTCGCCGCCGTGCCCTGGAGGGTTTCGAGGGGGATGCGCCGCTCCACGAGATCGAAGCCGCCATCCCCGCGCGGGACGCCGACGAGGGTCGCGACGAGTTCCGCCGGGCGCTCGACGGCGCTGTCCGGGGCGATGGCCGCCGAGAGGCCATCCGGCCCGCCCTGCAGGACCGGCTGGGTGCCGTCCATATGGCGGCTGGCGAGGCTCCCGAAGGTGCGGGTCAGGTGGTCGCGCACCGCGCGGACCTGTCCCGATCCCTCGGCGGCGGCGACGGCGGCGGAGGTCCGCCCCGCGACGCGCACGGTCTCGATCAGCAGCACGCCGACGAGGGCGGCGAGCGCCAGAGAGACCAACACCTCGACCAGCGCGAAGCCGTCCTGCAAGCCTGGCTTGTTTTCACGCATCGGGCTTGCCCGGCACGAGGGTGGTGTAGACCGGTCGCCCCTCCGGCCCGCCGAGGGTGAGGACGAGGCGCCAGATCGCCGGGCCGCGCCGCGCGGGCAGGGCAGCGCGCACGTCGCTCACCGTGAGCGTCCAGGGGCGCCCATCCGCGAAGCGCCCCTCGCCGATCCCCACCGCGAGAGGTCCCGCCGCGATCCGTTGCAGGCAGATCGATTCGGCCTCGTCGGCTTCCGTCTGCCACAGGGCCGCGCGGCGCAGGCCCGTCACCGTCTCCCCCGCGATCTGCAGGGCGAGGATCATGCCGATGGCGGCGATGGCGAAGGCCACCAGCACCTCGACCACGGTGAAGCCGTCCTCCCCGCCGGATCGGGATGCGCTCATGGCGGCGTCCCCCGCGTGACGCGGCCGAGCAACATGCCGAGCGTCAGCACCCGCCCGCCGATGACGATGCGCCCGCCGCTCGATCCGCCATCGGGCAGGAAGCGGATTTCCCCCGGCGTCGCGGTCGCGGCCTCCTCGACTTGCACGACGACCGGCAGGGGCGCCGTCGCGATGGGCACCGCGCCGGGCCTTGAGGAAAGGAACCGCCCCGAATCAGGCTCGAACACAAGATGCGCGGTCTCGCCGGAGCGCAGCGCCTGCACCCGCAGCAGAGCCATCTCCGCGCCGAGGGCGGCGGCGATCCGGTCGGCCCGTCGCCCGGTGCCGCTGCTGGCGAACTGCGTCGCGACCGCCGCCGCGAGGCCGAGAATCACCAGGGTCACGAGCATCTCCACCAGGGTGAAGCCCGCGTTCTCGCCTGCCTCCTCCGGAGCTGCTCGGGCCGACACGTTCGCGAAATCTCCCAACCCCAGCGCGAGGTTGCACGCGCGTGAGACAACCGGAGCGTGGTGAAGATTCGGTTTCGCGGCTTGGCCGCTGCCAATGGCCCGGCCCATGCTACGCTCGCGTGCCTTCCACAACGGAGCGTGTGATCGTGCTGAACAGACGACGTTTCATGGCCGTGTCCGGGGCCGCGCTGGCCGCGCCGGCCCTCGCTCAGGGTGCGAACTCGCGGGTGCTCAAGTTCATCCCGCAGGCCGACCTGACGGTCCTCGACCCGATCTGGACCACCGCCTACGTCACCCGCAACCACGGGCTGGCGGTCTTCGACACGCTCTACGGCCTCGACAGCAGCTTCCGCGCCCAGCCGCAGATGGCGGCGGGCCATGTGACGGAGGACGACGGCAAGCGCTGGAAGATCACCCTGCGGCCGGGCCTGAAGTTCCACGACGGCACGCCGGTCCTGGCGCGGGATTGCGTGGCGAGCATCGGCCGGTGGGGCAAACGCGACGCCATGGGGCAGTCGCTCCTGAGCTACACGGACGAACTCACCGCGCTGGACGACACGACCATCCAGTTCCGGCTGAAGAAGCCCTTCGTCCTCCTGCCGGATGCGCTGGGCAAGGTCGGCTCCAACATCTGCGCGATCATGCCGGAGCGCCTCGCCAAGACCGACGCCTTCACGCAGGTGACGGAGATGGTCGGCAGCGGCCCGTTCCGCTTAAAGGCGGACGAGCGCATCGTCGGCGCCCGCGTCGTCTACGAGAAGTTCGCCGATTACGTCCCCCGCGAGGGCGGCGAGCCGCAATGGACCTCCGGCCCGAAGCGCGCCTACATCGACCGGGTGGAGTGGACGATCATCCCCGATCAGGCCACCGCCGCCTCGGCCATGCAGACCGGCGAGATGGATTGGTGGGAGCAGCCCCCGGCCGACCTCGTGCCGACGCTGCGGGGCCTCACCACCACCATCAAGGACCCGACCGGTCTCATCGGCACGCTGCGGCTGAACCAGCTGCTGCCGCCCTTCGACAACCCAGCGATCCGCAAGGTCCTGCTCAAGGTCGTGGACCAGACCGACTTCATGCAGGCGGTGACGGGCACCGACCCGAAGCTGATGCACGCGCCGGTCGGCTATTTCTGCCCAAAGCTGCCGATGGCGAACGATGCCGGCCTCGATGCCCTGACCTCCACCCGCGACTTCGCGGCGGCCAAGAAGGAACTCGCCGCCGCCGGCTACAAGGGCGAGAAGATCGTGCTGATGGGCGCGTCCGACTTCCCGACGCTCAAGGCGCTGGCCGACGTCGCCGCCGACATGCTCTCCCGCGCCGGCTTCAACGTCGATTATCAGGTGATGGATTGGGGCACCGTCGTGCAGCGGCGGGCGAAGAAGGACCCGATCGCGCAGGGCGGCTGGAACGCGTTCTGCACCTTCTGGGCGGGGCTCGATCAGGCGAACCCGGCGGTCAGCTCCTTCCTGCGCGGCAACGGCGCGGGCGCGGCCATCGGCTGGCCGACCAGCGAAAAGATCGAAGCCCTGCGCTCGCAATGGCTCGATTCGCCCGATGTCGCCAGCCAGAAGACGGTGGCCGCCGAGATCCAGAAGCAGGCCTTCGTGGACCTGCCCTACCTGCCCCTCGGCCAGTACTTTGTGCAGACCTCGTACCGGCCCAACATCTCGGGCGTCCTCGAAGGCGTGCCGGTGTTCTGGAACGTCAAGAAGGGCTGAATCCTGCGGCGTCCCGCCGGGCCTGCTGGCGGGGCGCCCTCCCGATCCTATCTCGGGGGCGGGAGGAGCACCGATGCAGACGATCGACCACGGCAGCCATGGCGAGATCCGCGATGCGGTGCGGGCGCTCTGCGCCGACTTCCCGGCGGAGTATCACCGCCGCATCGACGAGGCACGGGGCTACCCGGAGGCGTTCGTCGAGGCCCTGACCAAGGCCGGCTGGATGGCCGCGCTGATCCCCGAGGAATACGGCGGCTCCGGCCTCGGCCTGACGGAGGCTTCCGTCATCATGGAGGAGATCAACCGCTCGGGCGGCAATTCCGGCGCCTGCCACGGCCAGATGTACAACATGAACACCCTCGTCCGGCACGGCTCGGAGGAGCAGCGCCGGCATTACCTGCCGCGCATCGCGGCGGGGGAGTTGCGGCTGCAATCCATGGGCGTCACCGAGCCCGGCGCCGGCACCGACACCACCAGGATCAAGACGACGGCCGTGCGCCGGGGCGACCGCTACGTCATCAACGGGCAGAAGGTGTGGATCTCGCGGGTCCAGCATTCGGACCTGATGATCCTGCTCGCCCGCACCACGCCCCTCGATCAGGTGAAGAAGAAATCCGAGGGGATGTCGATCTTCCTCGTGGACCTGCACGAGGCCGTCAAGAAGGGCCTGACGGTGCGGCCGATCCTCAACATGGTCAACCACGAGACCAACGAGCTGTTCTTCGACGAGCTCGAAATCCCCGCCGAGAACCTGATCGGCGAGGAGGGCCAGGGCTTCAAGTACATCATGACCGGGCTCAACGCCGAGCGGGCATTGATCGCCGCCGAATGCATCGGCGACGGCTACTGGTTCATCGACAAGGTCACGGCCTACACGAAGGAGCGCGTGGTGTTCGGCCGCCCCATCGGCCAGAACCAGGGCGTGCAGTTCCCCATCGCGGAAAGCTTCATCGAGGTCGAGGCGGCCAACCTTATGCGCTACGAGGCCTGCCGCCTCTACGATGCCGGCGAGCCCTGCGGCGCCCAGGCCAACATGGCGAAGTATCTCGCCGCCAAGGCAAGCTGGGAGGCGGCCAATGCCTGCATCCAGTTCCATGGCGGGTTCGGTTTCGCCGCCGAATACGACGTGGAGCGCAAGTTCCGCGAGACGCGCCTCTATCAGGTCGCGCCGATCTCCACGAACCTGATCCTGTCCTACGTCGCCGAGCATATCCTCGGGCTGCCGCGCTCGTTCTGACCCGCCCGGCCCGATTGCGCTTGAACCGGTGCCCCAACCTTGGCACCCCCTGGGGGCCATGCATGCACCCCGCACGATCCGTCGCCCGGCCTCCGCCCTCAGACGCCTGCTGACCAGCGAGGCCGGCGGCGGGCTCGTGCTGATGGCGAGCGCCGCGCTGGCCCTGGTCGTGGCGAACTCCTCCCTGGCGGAGGTCTATTTCGCGGCGCTCAAAGCCCATCTCGGGCCGCTCAGCGTGCTGCACTGGATCAACGACGCGCTGATGGCCGCGTTCTTCCTGCTCGTCGGGCTGGAGATCAAGCGCGAGATGCTCGACGGGCGCCTGCGCACATGGCCCGACCGCATCCTGCCGGGCGTCGCCGCGCTGGGCGGGATGATGGCCCCGGCCCTGGTCTACATTGCCGTGAATCGGCACTCGCCCGAGACCCTGCGCGGCTGGGCGATTCCCGCCGCCACGGACATCGCCTTCGCCCTCGGGGTGCTGGCCCTCATCGGGTCGCGGGTGCCGGTGTCGCTGAAGGTGTTCCTGACGGCGCTCGCCATCATCGACGACCTCGGCGCCGTGGTCATCATCGCGGCCTTCTACACCGCCGACCTCTCCCTGCCGATGCTCGGCGGGGCGGCCGCGACCCTCGCGGTCCTCTACGGGCTGAACAAGGCCGGGGTCTCGCGCCTCTCGCCCTACCTCGTCCTCGGCGTCGTGCTGTGGCTGTTCGTGCTGAAATCCGGCGTGCACGCCACCATCGCCGGGGTGCTGCTGGCCCTCACGATCCCCCTGCGCCTCAGCCGGGGCACGCCCGACGACCCGGCCTCGCCCCTGCACCGGCTGGAACACGCGATCCACCCCTGGTCGGCGTATCTCGTGCTGCCGATCTTCGGCTTCGCCAATGCCGGCGTGTCCCTCGTCGGGTTCGAGCCGCGGATGCTCCTCGATCCCGTGACCCTCGGCGTGGCGCTCGGCCTCTTCCTCGGCAAGCAACTCGGCGTGTTCGGCTTCGTGCTCGCCTGCGTGAAGACGGGGCTGGCGCAGCGACCGGCCCACGCGAGCTGGGCGCAGGTCTACGGCGTCGCACTGCTCTGCGGCGTCGGATTCACCATGAGCCTGTTCATCGGCCTCCTGGCCTTCGCCGACGCCCCCGCCCTGGAATCGGAGGTCAAGGTCGGCGTGCTCGCGGGCTCCATCGCCTGCATCGTCGCGGGCGCCCTCGTGCTGCTCGTCGCCCCGGCCCGGCCGGGCGCGCGCTAACCCCCGTCCGCCGCGTCCGCACCGTTTCACGCTCGCGTGAGGGATGTTGCATTTGCGCCGCAGCGCCTGCGGTCGCGAAGGGGCTCCCTGCGACAATTAACGTCTCGTTAACCATTGTAAACATAATATTTATTCAGTCACGAGACAGACTTTCTCGCGACTTCGATTGATCAGCATGAGTCAAAACCGAGACTTTTGCGGATCGGACCCCCAAGAACCCAGATACAACCGCAAGCTGCCATTCTGGACGTACTCGCGACTTGCGCGGGGCGACGGCACCGACTTGCGCCTTGAGGACGCCGCAGGATGTTCATCGTCATCGACGAGCGGGAAAGCGTGACCTCCCAGTACGTGGCCGGTTTCGGCGAAGAGGGCGTCAGCGCCCGTGCCCTCCCCACGGACGGTTTCGAGATCTGGCTCAACGGGGTTCCCGCGAAAGACCTGGACAGCGTGCAGGGCTTCGTCCTCGGCGACTTCACCGAGCGGCCGGGATACACGGCGGCGATCCGCACGCTGTCGCGGGCGCCGATCATCGCCCTGAACGAGACGCGCTCCCTCGAACAGACCCTCGCCCTGTTCACGGCCGGCATCGACGACGTGGTGCGCAAGCCGGTCCATGTCCGTGAGATCATCGCCCGCGCCAACGCGATCCGGCGCAGGGTCAGCCGGGGCGCGGCCTTGGTGGCCGAGGCCCCGCGCGCCGGGCGGCTCGTGGTCCACATGGACGGGCGCGATCCCGAGATCGACGGCGAGAGCCTGCTCCTGCCGCGCCGCGAGCGGCACATCCTCGAATACCTCGCCAAGCACCGGGGCCGGCAGGTCACGAAGGGCCAGATCTTCAACGCGGTCTACGGCGATTGCGAAAGCGCCTGCGAGGAGAGCGTGGTGGAGGGCCACATCTCGAAGCTGCGCAAGAAGCTGCGCGCCCGGCTCGGCCACGACCCGATTGAGGCCAAGCGCATGGCGGGCTACACCTTCGTGGGATGAGCCGGCGCCGGCCATCCACGGGATCCACAGACCCGACGCGACCCGCTCGCCTTTAACGCTTCCGTAGCAGGGCCCACGCAATTGTCGGCGTCGCCGGAGCGGGACGCCTCAGTCGCCTGCACCGCCCGGCCCCTGCCAAGGCCCCACGGGGCCGGAAGCGCCGCGGAATGCCCCATAAGCGGGCATAGGCATGATGCCGCTCTGCGAGCACCGGTGCGAGCCCGGATGTCCTCTCGACACTCCCAGACCGCTATGGCTCGCCGAAGGGTACGCGTATCATGACCAGCATTCTGACCAACACCTCCGCGACGATCGCCCTGCAGACGCTGCGCTCGATCAACCAGCAGCTCGACACGACCAGCAACCGGGTCTCCACCGGCCAGCGCATCACGTCGGCCGCCGACGGCGCCGCCTACTGGGCCATCGCCGCGACCCTGAAGTCCGACAACGGGTCGCTCAGCTCCCTCAAGGACGCGATGAGCCTCGACAAGAACTCGATCGACGCCGCCTCGGCCGGCCTCAACAAGGTCATCGACCAGCTCACCTCCATCAAGAACGCGCTCACCTCGGCCACCTCCGAGCAGGCCGACAAGGCGAAGCTCCAGAACGACATCTCGGTCGCCCTGAACGCGATCAAGAACTACTCCGACAACACCGTGATGAACGGCTCCAACTGGCTGTCGGTCAATTCGAGCTCCACGGGCTTCTCCGCGACCCGCAACCTCGTGGCTGCGTATTCGCGCACCGGCAACACCGTGTCGGTCAGCAAGACGACCCTGGATACGTCGAGCTTCGTCCTGTTCGACGGCGGCAGCGCCGGCATCGCGAACACTGCCGCCCTCACGAAGGTGGCGACGTCCTCCGCCGTCGCCGCCGGCAGCGGCTACTCGGTGACGGTCGCGCCCGGCACGACAAAGGGCTTCATAGACACGACCTACAATATCGGCACGCCGTCGAACACGTTCGTGACCGGCAGCGCCGTCACCGGCCTCGCCGGCACGACCGTGCTCAGCGCCGCCGCGCTCGGCCTGACCGACGGCGAGACCCTCACCATCAACGGCAAGACCCTCAACTTCATGACGTCGGGCGCCTCCGGCTCGAACCAGATCAACATCAGCGACACCGTCGCGACCTTGCTCAACAAGATCGACGCCCTGTCCGGCGCCACCGCCGGCACCTCGACCGTGTCGGGCACCTCGCTGAAGATCGGGACCGGCACCACGTCCGATCTGGTGATCGGCGGCGCCCCCGCGACGCTGACCAAGCTCGGCCTGAGCGCGGGCACCACCCTGCGCTCGACCACGGCCGGGACGAACATGACGATCGCCAACATCAACATCATCCCCGGCGGCGTCACGGCGGATGCGGGCACGATCAACGCCTACCTGAAGATCGTCGATGCCACGACCCAGCAGCTTCTGACCGGCGCTTCGGTGCTCGGCTCCATGTCGACCCTGCTGAAGTCCCAGTCCGATTTCACGCAGCAGCTGATGGACATCAACACCTCTTCCATCGGCTCGCTGGTCGATGCCAACATCGAGGAGGAATCGACCAAGCTGAAGGCCCTTCAGACCCAGCAGCAGCTCGGCATCCAGTCGCTCTCGATCGCCAACTCCTCCTCGCAGAACGTGCTCTCGCTGTTCCGCTAAGCCCAGCCGCCGCCGGCCCCGTGCCGGCGGCGTCCTGACGGGATCATCGCGGCGGGCCCGGCGGGTCGAAGGTCAGGCCCGCGAATTCGCCCCGGCGCCAGCGCAGGCTCACCGCCACCGTCCGCAGGTCGTCCGCCGCGATCACCAGTTCGAAGCGCTCCGGCAGCGCGATCCGCGCGGGCAGGCTGATCTTGACCCCGGCCCGGGACAAGTCCCGGATCACGCACGGGTGAAGCTCAGAGCCGATGACGACTCGTCCCTGCAAGAGCACGCGACTGCGCTTTGCCCGCACCGGATGAATTCCCGCCGTAGAGCCCTCGCGCATCGACCCGCTCATACTACTCGACCATCTCGAAAGACGATTTCCATTCTTAATTTGATAAGGCTATTGCGGTCTCATTAACCGAACGTCAAGCATGAACAGTGAAATTAGAGGGCAATTGCAATCCTCGATTTCGCTGCCGATGCCCGCCCCGAGACAGGTGCCGCCCTCCACCGGACGAGGGTCCCTCATCCCGCGCCCCATCACCGGGGCGCTCGCCCAGCGGCGCAGCCGGGAGGCCCGTCTCGAACGGGGCGTCCTCGGCGCGTTCGCCCTGCTGGCGCTGACCGTCGGCGGCTTCGCGGGCTACGCGATCGCCACCGGCAGCCGGCCCTATGCCGTGCGGGCGGTCCTGCCGGCGGCGATCTCCGGCTTCGCCTGGAACCGTCCGGTCCAGGAGCGCCCCGCCGGCCCGGCCCTCGACCTCGATCCGGCCACGACCGGCGCTCTGCCCGAGCGCCGCCCGGCCAAGCCCCTGCCGGAGGCGCCGGACCCCACCGAGAGCTACACCCTGCGCCGGGTCTCCGGCGGGGTGGCCGTGGTCGCGGAGGCGGGCGGCACCGAGCGCGAGGTCTCGGCCGGCAGCGACCTGCCCGGCGCGGGCCGGGTGCTCGCGATCCGCAACACGGGCGCGGGCTGGGTGGTGATCACCAGCGAGACCATCATCGGCCCGGCGAGGCTCTGACCCGCCATGGCCGCGAGACCCGCCACAGCCTGGAGCAAGCCTCGCCGCCTAGAGCGTGGCCGAGCCGGCGCGGATGCGTCGGGCAGGGGAACCGCGCGGCCGTGACCAGCACGCTCACCAGCTACACGCTCATCGCGCGCGACCTTCCGGCGGCCATGAAGCGCAAGGCCGCCGACCCGGCGACGGCCCGCGAGACCGCCTATTACAAGGCCAATATCGGCAAGGTGAGGTCGGTGGACGATCTCCTCGCCGACAAGCGCCTCTACGCCTACGCCATGAAGGCGTTTGGGCTTGAGGACATGACCTACGCCAAGGCCTTCATGCGCAAGATCCTGACGGAGGGCGCGGCGAGCCCGTCGAGCTTCGCCAACCGGCTCGCCGACGACCGCTACGTCGCCTTCGCCAAGGCCTTCGACTTTGCCGCCATCCGCACCGCGCGGGGCAGCGACGCCATCGAGGCCGGCGCGGACGCGGCCCCGGCGGCGGCGGCGCGCCTGTCGGGGGCGGTGCTCACGAAGCCCATCGATTTCAGCGGCACCAACGAGGCGCGCTTCACGCTGAGCACCCCACTCGGGGACGGCGCGATGTCGAGCGCGACCATCGTGCTGAACAAGGACACGCTCGCGAACGTCGCGCACGATCTCACCGCCGTGAAGCCGACCGAGATCTTCGCGGCGATCCAGGCGCAGATCGACGGCACGGGCGAGGCCGGCATCGCGGGCAAGGTGAAGGCCGGGCTCGACGTGCTCGACCGCCTCGTCTTCGTCACGGGCGACTACACGGACCTCGGCTCGGACGGGGCGGAAGGCGGCACCGGCTCCGCCGCCGACACGGATCATGCCGGGACGGGTGCGGCCCGCACCGTGACGCTCCGCGTCGCCGCCCCGGCGGAGGGCCGAAAAGCCGTCGATATCGGCTTCGGCACCGACATCGCCCCCGACCTCGCGGCGCAGAGCGTCACGGAAGCCTACCTGCGCCAAGCCATCGAGACCGAGGCCGGCGATACGGATACGGGCGTGCGCCTCGCCCTCTACTTCGCCCGCAAGGCCCCGACGCTCACGAGCGCCTACGACATCCTGGGCGATACGGCCCTGACGCAGGTGGCGAACACCCTGCTGGGGCTGCCGACCTCCAACTCGTCCACGTCGAGCGACGCCCTGGCCCAGCGCGCCAGAAAGATCGCGGACAAGATCGACATCGCGAGCCTGAAGGATCCGGCCGCGGTGGAGAAGCTGGTGAAGCGCTTCGCGGCGATCTGGGACGCGCAGAACAACACCGCCTCCGCGCCGATCCTCGCCCTCTTCGCCGACGTCCGGGCGGGGGCCTGACGCGCCATGCAGAACGGGCTCTACGTCGCGCTCTCCAGCCAGATCGCCCTGGAAAAGCGCCTCACCACCACGGCGCAGAACGTCGCCAACATGGCGACCGCCGGCTATCGCGCCGAGGAGACGAAGTTCTCCGCCCTCATGGCCCAGGCGACCAAGGGCGCGGTCGCCTTCGTGAATTCCGGCGACAGCTACATTTCCCGCGCCTCCGGGCCGATCACCAAGACGGATTCGCCCCTCGACGTGGCGGTGCAGGGCGATGCGTGGCTCTCGGTCGGCGGGCCGGGCGGCCCCGTCTATACCCGCGACGGGCGCCTCACCATGGACCCGACGGGCAAGCTCACCGACATCACCGGCCGCGCGGTCCTCGATCCCGGCGGCGCGCCGCTCCTCCTCGATCCGCAGCAGGGGCCGCCGGTCATCGGCCGCGACGGCTCGGTGCATCAGGGCGTCAACCAGGTCGGCGCCATCGGCCTGTTCACCTTCGATCCGAAGGCCACGATCAGCCGGTCCGGCACCAATGCCGTCACGCCCAGCCTGCCGGCCAAGCCGGTGCAGGACTTCACCCGCGTCGGCTTCCTGCAGGGGCATCTGGAAGGCTCGAACGTCAACCCGATCCTGGAGATGACGAAGCTCATCTCGATCCAGCGCGCCTTCGAGAGCGCGGCGAACCTGACGCAGCAATCGGAGAATTCGCTGCAGGACGCCATCAAGTCCCTCGGGCCGCAGGGGACCTGAGGCGATGGCGGACGCGCTCCAGAGGCTCGAACGGGCCATGGCCTCCGCGAGGGGCGACCTCGTGCGGGCCGGCGGCCTCGTGCAGGAGGTCTCCGCCAGCGCCTGCCGCGTCGGCGGCATCGGCCCGTTCGTGCGCCTCGGCGACCGGATGGGCTTCGAGCAGGACGGCACGGCCCAGATCGGCGAGGTCGTGCGCATCGATTCCGAGGGCGCGACGGTCAAGACCTTCGGCCCGCGCCTCGAAGCCGGCATCGGAACGCGCGTCTTCCGCCTCGGCGCGGCGCAATTGCGCCCCGACCCGAGCTGGAAGGGCCGGGTGATCGACGCGCTGGGCCGCCCCCTCGACGGTGGCGAACCCCTGACGCAGGGCCCCGTCTCCGCCCCCCTCGACGCCGACCCGCCCGCCGCCTTCGGCCGGGCGCGGGTGCGCGAGCCCCTGGTGACGGGCGTGCGGGCGCTCGACCTGTTCACGCCCCTCTGCGCCGGGCAGCGCATCGGCATCTTCGCGGGCAGCGGCGTCGGGAAATCGACCCTCCTCGCCATGCTGGCGGATGCCGACGGGTTCGACAGCGTCGTAGTCGCCCTCGTCGGCGAGCGCGGGCGCGAGGTGCGCGAGTTCCTCGAAGGCCCCATCGCCGCGGCGCGCGCCCGCGCGGTGATCGTGGTCTCGACCGGCGACGAGAGCCCGATGATGCGCCGTCAGGCCCCGAAGGTGGCCCTGGCGGTGGCGGAATCGTTTCGCGACCGGGGCGAGTCGGTGCTGCTCATCGTCGATTCCGTCACCCGCTACGCCCATGCCGCCCGCGACGTGGCGCTGGCGGCGGGCGAGCCGGCGGTGGCGCGGGGCTATCCGCCGAGCGTGTTCTACGACCTGCCGCGCCTCCTCGAACGGGCGGGCCCGGGCCGTGAGGGCGAGGGCACGATCACCGGGGTGTTCGCGGTGCTGGTCGATGGCGACGACCACAACGATCCCGTCGCGGACGCGATCCGCGGGACGCTCGACGGCCACGTCGTCCTCGACCGCGCCATCGCGGAGCAGGGCCGCTACCCGGCGATGGACCTGCTGGGCTCGATCTCGCGCCTCGCGACCGAGGTCTGGACGCCGGAGCAGCGCGACCTCGTGCGCAAGCTCAAGGCGATGATGGCCCGGTTCGAGGAGACGCGGGACCTGCGCCTGATGGGCGGCTACCGCGCCGGCACCGACGCGGAGCTCGATCAGGCCATCGGCCTCGTGCCCCGGATCTACGAGGCGATGCGCCAGGAGCCCGGCCAAGCGCCGAGCCGCGACGCCTTCCTCGAACTCGCCCAGTCGCTGCGAGGCTGAGGATGACCAAGCCCCGCGCAAGCCAACCCGCGCCTACTGCGCCGCGTCGCGAAGTCCCTTCGCGCGCCGAACCCTCGAAGGTGTCCCCATGAGCCTCACCGGCGTGCTCCGCACCGGCGTCTCGGGCATGAACGCCCAGACGAACCGCATCTCGACGGTCGCGGAGAACATCCAGAACGCCTCGACCACGGGCTACAAGCGGACCTCCACGGAGTTCTCGTCGCTGCTGCTCGAATCGTCGGGCACGGGGAACTACAATTCCGGCGCGGTCGACACCGTGATCCGCCGGGCGGTGAACGAGCAGGGCTCGGTCGCCTTCACCACCTCCGACACCGACCTCGCCATCCAGGGCGAGGGCTTCTTCGTGGTGAAGGACGGTAGCGGCGGGCAGTACCTGACCCGCGCCGGCAACTTCGTGAAGGACGGTGCCACCGGCACGCTCGTGAATTCCGGCGGCTTCACGCTGCTGGGCTACGCCCTCGATGCGCAGGGCCAGCCGGACATCGCCAAGGGCCTCATCCCGATCAAGGCCGATACGGCCACCACCGAGGCCCGGCCCACCACCGAGGCCACGGTGAGCGGCAACCTGCCCTTCGACGCGACGCCCATCGCCGTGCCGGGCACGGCGGACGGCACTTACACCAAGAAGATCTCGGTGAAGACCTACGACAACGTGGGCACGGCCGTGACCCTCGACGTCTACGCGACGAAGACCGCCGGCAACACATGGAACATCGCGCTCTATCAGCCCGCGACGGGGGGCGGCACGACGACGAAGCTCGGCGAGGCCACCATGACCTTCGGCACGAACGGGCAGATCACGGGCGCGACCACCGCGACCGTCGCGACGCCGTGGGGGGCGCTCACCCTCGACGGCAGCAAGCTCACCCAGCTCGCGGGCGATTTCGACATGAAGGCGACCGCCAACGGCACCCCGCCCACCGCCGGCACGGGCGTCTCCTTCGGCGAGGACGGCATGGTCTTCACGCTCTATGCCGACGGCAGCCGCGCGGCTTCCTACAAGATGCCGCTCGCCTCCGTGCGCAGCCCCGACGAGCTGCTGCCCAAGGCCGGCAACGTCTTCGAGGCGAACAGCGAGTCCGGCCCGGTCGAGTTCGGCTACGCCCAACTCGGCGGCCTCGGCACGCTGAAGTCGAAGGCGCTCGAACAGTCGAACGCCGACGTCGCCACCGAACTCACCACGATGATCGAGTCCCAATCCGCCTACACCGCCAATTCCAAGGTGTTCATGACCGGGACCGAGATGCTCGAAACCCTGATGAACCTGAAGCGCTGAGCGTCCGCACCGGGATCGGAACCACACCATGGGCCTTCAGATCGCGCTGAGCACCGCGCGCAACGCGCTGCTCGCCACGTCGAGCCAGATCGCCGTCGCCTCGCGCAACGTGTCGGGGGCGGGCGACGCCGGCTATTCCCGCAAGATCGCCACCCTCGTCACGGGAAGCGGCACCGCGCAGGTCGTCATCACCCGCGCGGGCGATCAGGCGCTTTTCAACCGCAAGCTCTCCGCGACGTCGGACGAGGCCGCCAGCGCCGCCCGCCTCGACGGGTTCAAGAACCTCGCCCAGACGGTGGGCGACACCGCCGACGTGACCTCGCCCGCCGCGCGCCTCGGCACGCTCAACGCGGCCTTGCAGGCGGCCGCCAACCAGCCCGACAGCAGCGACCTCGCCCGCACCGCGATCGACGCGGCGTCGGACCTCGCCGCCAGCCTCAACGGCGCGGCGGCGGCGGTGAAGACCGTGCGCATGGATGCCGACGCGGCGATCTCGACCTCGGTCGCGACGATCAACGACCTGCTCGCCAAGTTCGACGCGGCCAACGGCGCGGTGGTGCGCGGCACGGCGCTCGGCACCGACATCACCGACACCCTCGACGACCGGGACCGGATCCTGTCGCAATTGTCCGCCGAGATCGGCATCACCACCGCCCTGCGCCCCGATGGCGGCATGGCGGTCTATACCGACAGCGGCGCGACCCTCTACGAGCGCGGCCCCCGCGCCGTGACCTTCAGCCCGAGCACCGGGCTCGGCAGCGGGGCGACGGGCAACGCCGTGCTGGTGGACGGGGTGGCGGTGACGGGCGCCAACGCGCCGATGCCGCTCCGCTCCGGCCGGATCGCCGGGCTCACCACCCTGCGCGACGGCGCCGCCCGCGAATACGGCCGGCAACTCGACGCCGTCGCCACCGGGCTCGTGGATGCGTTCTCCGAGACCGACCCGACCACGACGCCCCCCTCCACCGTCCCCGGCCTGTTCACCGGCGGCAGCGCCGCCGCCATCGGCATCGCGGCGCGGGTCGATCCGAAGCAGGGCGGGGCGGTGACGCGCCTGCGCGACGGCGGCATCGCCAGCGCCGCGACGGTGGCGAACGTCGCGGGCGAGGCCGCCTATTCCGGCCGCCTGACGGCGCTGGTCGCCAGCCTCGGCGCGGCGCGGCCCCTCGGCGGCGGCACGGACCTCTCGGGCTCGGCGACGCTCGCGGCCTTCACCGCCGCCTCGGCGGGCTGGCTCTCGCAGCAGCGCAAGGACGCGGATTCCGACGCGACCTACCAATCGACCCTGCTGTCGCGGGCGACCGACGCCCTCTCCAACGTCGCGGGCGTCAACGGCGACGACGAGACCGCCCTGACGCTCCAGTTGGAGCATTCCTACACGGCATCGGCCAAGCTCCTCACGGTGGTCGACGGCCTCCTCAAGACCCTCATGGACGCGGTGCGATAGGCCATGATGACCACGAGCTACATCTCCAGCCTCAACATCTGGAACGCGCCGCGCACCGGCCTCGGCCGCCTGCAGACCAACCTCGCGACGGCCAACACCGAGATCGCCACCGGGCGCTACGCCGATGTCGGGCTCACCCTCGGCACGCGGGCCGGCACGGGCCTGAGCCTGCGCCAGCAGGGCGCCGAGGTCGCGGCGCTGCGGGACGGCAATGGCGTCGCCTCGCTGCGGCTCAAGACCACCCAGTCGGCGCTCGCGCAGATGCAGGCCTCGGCGGACAAGCTTCTCGCCACCATCGTCGGGATGCCCGAGGCCCAGCGCACGGGCGCCGTCGAGAGCGGCGGCAGCTCGCTCACGCCCCTCGTCTCGGCGCTGAACATGACGCTCGCCGGGCAATACATCTTCGGCGGCGAGAATGCCGGGGCGGCCCCGATCGACCAGGGCACCCTGGATGACCTGCGCCAGAATCTGCAGGCCGAGTTCCAGACGCATTTCGGCTACGCGCCCGGCGACCCCGCCGCCGCGACCGAGAGCCCCGCCAAAATGCAGGCGTTCCTCGACGCCGCCCTCGATGCGCACTTCACCGACGCGGCCTGGGGCGCCACGTCGAAGGCGTCGGGGGCCATCGACAGCCGCATCGCCCTCAACGAGACCACCACGACCTCGGCCACCGCCGACGCGCGCCCCTTCGCGCAACTCGCCATGGCCTACATCCTCGCCTCGGATTTTAAGCTGTCGCAATTCTCCACGGGCGCGCAGGCCGTGGCGAACCAGACGGTGATGAACCTGCTCGGCGCCGCGAGCGGCGGCCTCGTGGCGATGCAGGCGGATCTCGGCCGCTCGCAGGACCGCATCGCCCAGGCCAACGACCGCCTCGACGCGCAGACGACGCTGTTGAACGGCGAAATCACCGATCTCGAAGCGGTCGATCCGGCCGCCGCCAAGACGAAGGTCGATGCGCTGACCACACAGATCCAGATGTCCTACGCGCTGACGTCGCAACTGCGCCGGCTCAGCCTCGTCAACTACCTCTGACGCTTCCCGAAGCGCCCCGCCATCGAGCCGAAGATACGCGATGTACCGCTTCTCCTATTCCGAGATACTTGAGGACGCGCCGCAACTCGCCCGCGAGCGCGAACGCACAGCCTTCGACCGGGCGCTGCATCTTCTGCGCAGCGCCGAGGCGAAGGACGAGACCGGGGCGGAGCGCATCGCGGCCGTCGCCTTCGTGCAGGACCTCTGGAACGTGCTCATCAGGGACCTGCTCGACCCGGAGAACGCCCTGCCGGACGCGCTGAAGGCCGACCTCGTCTCCATCGGCGTCTGGATCATGCGCGAGGGCGGCGCGGTGCTGAGCGCCCCCGAGCGCAGCCTGACGGCCCTCATCGAGGTGAACACCTCGATCCGCGACGGCCTGCAATGAGGCGGACCATGCACCTCTCCCTCGGGGCCGGGGAACGCGTCTTCATCAACGGCGCGGTCCTGCGGGTCGACCGCAAGGTCGGCATCGAACTCCTGAACGACGCCGCCTTCCTGCTGGAAGGCCATGTCTTGCAGGTGGAGCAGGCGACGACGCCCCTGCGCCAGCTCTACTTCGCCGCGCAGACGATGCTGATCGAGCCGGCCCACGCCGAGGCCGCGCGGGACCTCTTCGCCGGGCTGATGGCGGGGATCCTCACCGTCACGCGGGACGAACCGATCCGCGCCGGTCTCACGAGCGTGGGCAGGCTGATCGAGGGCGGTCGCCTGTTCGAGGCGCTGAAGACCATCCGCGGCCTCTACCCCGCCGAGGCGGCGGTGCTCCAGAGCCAGGGCAGCGCGCCGCCCCCGGCGCCGGCCCGGCTGAAGCCCGGCCGTGAGGTTCCCCCGCCAGCGCCGCGCAAGCCGGCGGGCGCCGGACAACCGCGCCGGCCGGCGACCAATCCCCCCCCGGAGCTATGACCGATGGACGTCAGCAGCGTCGCCACCTCCCCATCCACGACGGCCACCGCCGCGAAGGCCACCAGTTCCGTGGCGGCCAAGATGAACTCGGACACGTTCCTGCAGCTCTTCATGGCGCAGGTGAAGAACCAGGACCCGACCAAGCCCATGGACGGGACGGCATATGTCAGCCAGCTCGCGACCCTGTCGCAGGTCGAGCAGGCGACGCAGACCAACAAGAAGCTCGATTCGCTCCTGACGTCGAGCTTCCTCGATCAGGCGGATTCCCTCGTCGGCCGGACGATCCTGTCGAGCGAGGACGGCTCGGCGGGCACGGTCCAATCCGTGAAGGTCACGGGCGACGGGGCGCTCGCCACCCTCACGGACGGGCGCACGGTCCTGCTCGGATCGGGCGTCTCGGTCTACTGATGGCAGGGATGCTCCGCCCATGAACGAGGTCGATGCCCTCGAACTCGTGCGCGCCGCGATCTGGACGGTACTCACCGCCTCCGGCCCCGCCGTCGGCGCCGCCATGGCGGTCGGCATCGTGATCGCGCTGCTGCAGGCGCTCACGCAGATCCAGGAGACGACCCTCACCTTCGTGCCGAAGATCGTGGTGGTGCTGCTGGTGCTCCTCGTCACCGGCACCTTCGTCGGCGCGCAGCTCACGAGCTTCGCCGAAATGACCTACGGCCGCATCGGCACAGGGTTCTGAACACCCCCGCGCAAGCTTGCCGCGCCAGAACACGACCCGTGACACACGGGACGTGAGGGTGCCTCGATGGCGGGTGGTGCGACGCTCGGAATGGAGACGGCGCAGAAGTCGCGGCGGGATTTCGGCTTCGCGGCGGGCATCGTCGCGATCCTGGCGGTGCTGTTCCTGCCGGTCCCGGCCCTGCTGATCGATGTCGGCCTCGCCTTCTCGATCGCCCTGTCGGTGCTGATCCTGATGGTGGCGCTCTGGATCCAGAAGCCGCTGGAATTCTCGGCCTTCCCGACCGTGCTGCTGATCGCGACGCTGCTGCGCCTCGCGCTCGGCATCGCCACGACGCGCCTGATCCTCGCCAACGGCCAGAAGGGCGTGGACGCCGCCGGGCACGTCATCCAGGGCTTCTCGCAATTCGTGATGAGCGGCGATTTCGTGATCGGGATCGTCGTCTTCGTGATCCTCATCACGGTCAACTTCCTCGTCATCACCAAGGGCGCGACCCGCATCGCCGAGGTCGGCGCGCGGTTCACCCTCGACGCGATCCCCGGCAAGCAGATGGCGATCGACGCCGATCTCAACGCCGGGCTCATCGACGACAAGGAGGCCCAGCACCGCCGCCGGGAACTGGAGGAGGAATCGGCCTTCTTCGGCTCGATGGACGGCGCGTCGAAGTTCGTGCGCGGCGAGGCGGTGGCCTCGCTCATCGTCATCGCCGTCAACGTGTTCGGCGGCGTCATCATCGGCACGACGCGCCACGACATGCCGCTCGGGCAGGCGGCGGACGTCTTCGTGAAGCTCTCGGTCGGCGACGGCCTCGTCTCGCAGATCCCGGCGCTCATCGTCTCGCTGGCGGCGGGCCTCCTCGTCTCAAAGGGCGGCACGCGCGGGGCCACGGAAGAGGCGGTGCTCGGCCAGCTCGGCGCCTATCCCCGCGCGCTCATGGTCGCCTCGGCGCTGATGTTCGTCTTCGCCCTGGTGCCGGGCCTGCCGTTCCTGCCCTTCGTGGCCCTGAGCGGGCTGATGGCCTTCATCGCCATCGTCATCCCGAGGCGCGCCGCCGCGCGCAAGGTGCTCGCCGAGGCCAAGGCGGCGCAGGAGGTCGAGGCCAAGGAGGTCTCGGCGGCCGAGTCGGTGAAGGACTCGCTCAAGACCCCAGAGATCGAGCTGATCCTCGGCCGTCAGGTCGCCGCGCAGATCCAGGCGAGCCATTCCGAACTGACGCACCGCGTCGCCAAGATGCGCAAGAAGTTCGCGCGGCAATACGGGTTCGTCGTGCCCGACATCAAGCTCACCGACAGCATCGCCCTGCCGCCGAAGAGCTACCAGATCCTGATCCACGGCACGGTCGTCGCGACGCAGGAGATGCGCCCCGGCGAGTTGCTGGTGGTGGTAGGCGACGGGCCGAAGCCCGACGTGCCGGCGGAGGAAGTGCGCGAGCCGGCGTTCGGCATGAATGCCCTCTGGGTGATGGAATCCTACGCGGGCGAGGTGCGCCGCACCGGCTTCGAGGCCATCGACGGCGCCTCGGTGCTGCTCACGCACCTGTCCGAGGTGATCCGCAACAACCTGCCCCAGTTCCTGTCCTACAAGGATATGCGCGGGCTGCTCGACCGGCTGGAGCCGGAATACAAGCGCCTGCTCGATGAGATCTCGCCCTCGCAGATCTCCTATTCCAGCCTGCAGGCGGTGCTGAAGCTGCTGCTCGCCGAGCGGGTCTCGATCCGCAACCTGCACCTGATCCTGGAGGCGGTGGCCGAGATCACCCCGCATGCCCGCAGGGCTGAGCAGATCGCCGAGCATGTCCGCATGCGCATCGCCCAGCAGATCTGCGGCGACCTCGCGGAGAACGGTACCCTCAACGTCCTGCGCCTCGGGCCGAACTGGGACCTCTCGTTCCACCAGAGCCTGAAGCGCGACGCCAAGGGCGAGATTATCGAGTTCGACATCGACCCGCGCCTCGTGGAACAGTTCGGCACGGAGGCCGCCACGGCGATCCGCGAGCGGCAGAAGCAGGTCCACGGCTTCGCCCTCGTCACGGCGCCGGATGCGCGGCCCTACGTGCGCATGATCATCGAGCGGATCTTCCCGACCCTGCCGGTGCTGTCGCATCTCGAAATCGCCCGCGGCGTCGAGATCAAGTCCCTCGGGACGGTCTCGTGAGGGCGGACGCCCCATGAATGCCGGGCCGGAGACCTTCCTCGGCGTGTTCCTGATCTTCTGCCGGATCGGCGGGTGCCTGCTCATCGTGCCGGGCTTCTCCTCCCCCCGCGTGCCGCAGCAGGTGCGCCTGCTGGTGGCGGGCGCCGTCTCGCTGGCGCTCGCGCCGCTGATCCTGCCGCTGTTCCAGACGAAGCTATCCGACCAGCCGCCGGGGGAGACCCTGCGCTGGATTCTCACCGAGACCGTCACAGGGCTGCTGATCGGCTTCCTCGGGCGGATCTTCCTCGTGGTGCTGGAAACCGTGACGAACGCGACCTCGACCATGGTCGGGTTCGGCGCCATGCCGGGGGCGCCGGTCGAGGGCACGGATCCGGTGCCCGCCGTCGAGTCGCTGATCCTGCTCTCGGCGACGGCGCTGCTCTTCGCGAGCGACCTGCATTGGGAGCTGATCCGGGGCCTCGTGGACTCCTACGGCCGCATCCCGCCGGGGGAGGGGATCGGCAGCCAGACCGCCCTGGTGCGGGTCGTCGATCAGGTCGGCGACGCCTTCACGCTGGGCCTGCGCATCACCGCGCCCTTCGTGATCTACGCGATCATCGTGAACCTCGCGGCGGGCTTCGTGAACAAGCTCACGCCGACGATTCCGGTCTACTTCATCGCCACGCCGTTCGTGATGTTCGGCGGATTGCTGATGCTCTACTATCTCGGCGGCGAGATCCTGATGCAGTATCTGCAGACCTACGCCGCCTGGCTGAAGCAGGGCTGAGCCGATGGCGCACGATCCCCGCCGCCTGGAGCGGGCGCAGCGGCTGATGCGGGTGCAGGAGCAGATGCGCCGCATCGCCGAGATCGACCTCGCCGCGAGCCGCGAGCGCGCCTCGGCGGTGGAGGCCGACCGCGCCGCCCTCCTCGACGCCGTGGGCACGGGACGGTTCGGATACCTGCTCCTCGGCGCCGCCAATACTCGTCTCCAGAGCCTCGCGGCACAGGCGACCGAAATCGCCGCCGAGACGGCGCGGCACGCGGACATCCTGCGCGAGCGCGGCCTCGCCGAGAAGCGGGCCGGCGCGCTGGTGGACCGCGCCGCCGACGCGCAGGCCCGCGAGGGCGAGCGCAAGGCTTTCCTGGACACCCTGGACGGGCTGGCGCGGGTCCGTCCCGGCGACGCAAGCCTCCCGTAAGCCACGGGGCGTAGACGATCCGCCGACGCCGCCGGGAGCCGACGCGATGAGCATCAGCCTGCCAACCGACATCGTGATGGACGTGGCCAAGGCCGCCGAGCCGGCGCGCTATCAGGAGGCCGTGGCCAAGCTCTCGGCCCCCGGCGACCCGGCCGCCTTCACCGACACGATGCAGGCGGCGGGCCTCGCCCTGCACATGCCCCTCGACGCGGCGGCCTCGCTCACCACGCTCAAGAACCAGACGGTGCTGGCGGGGGCGAGCCCCGGTAGCGACCCGTACAAGAAGTTCGAGGGCCTCGTGCTGCAGCAATTCGTCGAGGCGATGATGCCCGAGAAGTCCGAGACCGTCTTCGGCAAGGGCAATGCCGGCAGCATCTGGAAGTCGATGCTCTCGGAGCAGATCGGCCAGCAGATCGCCAAGGCCGGCGGCATCGGCATCGCCAAGGCGCTGGGCAAGGCGCATCCGGCCGGGAAGGCCTGAGACCGATGCTGCTCGCCGCCCTGAAGCGCCTCGAAGAGACCGTCGAGGCCGAGACCGAGGCCCTGCTCACCCGGCGACGCGCGGATCACGCCGCCCTCAACCGGGCCAAGAGCCAGAGCCTCCTCGAACTCACCCGCCTGACGCGCGGCCTCGACCCGGCCGGCATCGACGCCGCCACGGCGATCCACCTCGCGCGCCTTCGCGACAGGCTCGCCCGCAACCAGCAGGTGGTGGGCCTGCACCTGCGCGCCGTCGAGGAGATCGGCGAGACGCTCGCCGCCGCCGCGCTCAAGGCCGAGTCCGACGGCACCTACTCGGCGCGGATCGGCCACGACTCATGAAGATCCTGATCACCGGCCTGTGGATCTGCGCCGTCACCATCGCCTCCTGCTACGGGGCCGTGACCTGGGGCGGCGGGCTCTTCGCCAAGAAGACGGAGGCCTATCTCGAAGGGCTCCAGTACCAGAAGCTCGCGCCGATCAACATTCCGATGATCGCGGAGGGCAAGGTGCAGGGCTACGTGATCGCGGTGCTGGTCTTCACCGCCGACGCCCGGCTGATGCACACGCTGCCGGTGCCGCCGAACGCTTTCGTGGTCGATGAGGCGTTCCGGCAGATCTACGCCGACCCGACCATCGATTTCCGCAAGCTCTCGAAATACGACATCACCAAGCGCCTCTCGGAGGTGCGCGCAGAGGTCAACAAGCGCCTCGGCGCCGACGTGGTGAAGGACGTGCTGGTGGACGAGTTGAACTTCGTCGCCAAGCGCGAGGTCCGCTCGTAAGCCTCAGCCCGCGAGGAAGCCCCGGAACGCCTCGCCGGCGAGAAGCCGGGTCAGGCGCTCTTCCAGCGTGACATCGGTGGAGAGCAGCATCCCGCCGCAAACGAGCCCGTCTCCGACGAAGCGGTAGGTCAGAGTGCTCGCCGGCACGAGCCCCCGCGATGACGCGACGAAGCCCTGAAGGGCGCCGGCCCGCGTGTCGCACCCGTTGACGATCCCGAGCCCGGCCTCCCGCCCGGCGAAGGCGTGCGGGGTCAGGCCGAGGCGCCGCGCGCCCTGCTGCGCCATGGCCCGGCGCTGGCCCGACAAGCCGACGAGGCAATCGGGCGCGACGTGGAGCATCCCCTCGAAGGCGAGGGTGCCCGGCCCCGCGAACCGGTCGATCACCGCGATCCCGTCGAGGTCGTCGAGCAGCAGGAAGATGCGGGCATGGGCGATATCCGGCCCGTGGAGACGCGTCTCGATCCGGTGCGCCGTCGCGCCGTCGAGGCGCAGGCGTCCCGCGAGCCAGACGGGCCCCGAAACGGGCTCGCGTCCGTCGAGGAGGGCGACGTTGTGGGCGCGGGCCGAGACGAGATAGTGGCGCGCCGGCCCGGTCTCGACGCTCTCGGACCCGCCCGCCTCCACGATCCAGCGACGCCCCTCGGCGGCGAGGATGAAGGAGGTGCAATCCGCGTGGCCCTGGGGGGAGGGCGCGGCGAAGGTGCAGGCGAAGTGTCCCGCGCCGCGCCCGATCGTCTCCGCCCGCGCGGTCAGCGTGTCGTGCGCGAAGCCGCCGGTCCCGGGACCGGGCGCGCGCCCGGCGAGGAGCCGCCCGACCCAAGCCGCCTCGTCCCCGGCCGGCGGCGCGTCGCCGAAGGGCGGCAGTTTCCCGCCGGGATCGAGCAGGCCCGCAAGGCCCGCGAGCCCGGCATCGACGCGCGATCCGATCTCCGGCCCCGGCGCGACCTCGCCGAGGGCTTCCGCGGCCGCGCGGCCCAGGGAGAGCAGATCGAGCCGCCGTTGCAGCACCGGGTCGGCGAAGCGCCCGTCGCGGCCGAGGAGCGCGCTGAAGGTCTCGCCGAGGCGCCGCCGCGCGAGGGCGGCCCAGAACCGCGAGAGCGGCAGGCGGGGCAGGGCGCGGGCGACCACGAGGAGCGAGGCCGCCGCCTGCACCCCGTGGAGCGAGCGGCCGAAGGCGTTCTGCCCGACGATTTCGGCCAGGGCGAACCCGTGCTGCACGGCGACGCCCGAGAGGGTCGGGCGCAGGGCGGCGTCGCGCCCCTCCGGTAGCGGCCCCGCCGCGAGGCCCGCCAGCACCTCCGCCCGCGCGGCGAGCGCCGCCGGGTGAAGGCTCAGCGGGTCGGCGGGCTGGCCCCACGGGTTGCGCGCGGCCCAGGCGGCGGCGAGATCCGGCGCGGCCTCGCCCATGGCCGGGAGCCATGCCAGCGACTGGTAATCGAGCCGCCAGGGCACGGAGCGGAACGGATCGTCCCGCCATTCCGGCGCCCCCGGCATCGGCCAGTCGGGACACCCGGCGATCCGCAGCGTGATGCGCCCGTCGGCCCCGCGCGCACTCCGTTCCGGCCCCTGCCGCAGGGAGCGGGCGCGCGCCAGGATGGGGGGCAGCCGCTCCGGCGCTTCCCCCATCCATGACGCCTCCGCGCCCGCCACGAGGCCAAGCCGGTCGGCGAGCCGCGCGAGGAAGGCGGGACCGTCGA
>Ga0182229_1000052_pt1 | contig 27525 bp, 25 predicted proteins | sample G6R1MG_32_FD_129663 | JGI IMG/M metagenome (GOLD analysis project Ga0182229, IMG submission 129663) | Miscanthus phyllosphere microbial communities from Michigan, USA - G6R4_MAIN_07NOV2016_LD1 MG | ecosystem: Host-associated > Plants > Phyllosphere > Phylloplane/Leaf | place: USA: Michigan...
CTGGCGCGGCACCCGCTCGCTGCGCGACCCCGCCGCCCTGCTCGCGACCCTCACCGCCCATGCGGAGAGCGGGAGCGGGGCGCCGCTCGGGCTCCTGACCCATCACCTCACCCATGACGAGGCGGTGTGGGCGTTCCTCGCCGAACTGCTGACCGTCCTCGATCACCCGGCCGTGCGCTGGTGCGATCCTTGCGCCCTGTTCCCGTCGCCTGTGGACGCCGGAGTCCCGGCGCCTATGTCCCCGGCGGACGAATGGCCGAGGGCCGGGTGAGCGCGCTCCTGTCGATCCGCGACCTCGCTGTCGCCTTCCGTACCGAGACCGGCCGGTTCGAGGCCCTTCATGGGCTGTCGCTCGATATCCCGCGGGGCAAGACCCTCGCGCTGGTGGGCGAATCCGGCTCCGGCAAGTCGGTGACGGCGCAGGCGATCCTGCGCATCCTCCCGCGATCCGCCGAGATCAGCCGGGGCCAGATGCTGTTCGCGGGCCCTGACGGGACGGTCGACCTCGCCCGCCTGCCGGAGGACGGCCCGGCCATCCGCGACATCCGGGGCCGGCGGATCGCGATGATCTTCCAGGAGCCGATGACCTGCCTGTCGCCGCTCCACACGATCGGCGATCAGATCGGCGAGGCGTTGCGCGTCCATACCGGCGCCGACCGGCGGGAATCGGATGCGCGCACGGAGGAGGCCCTGGCGAAGGTCGGCTTCCCTGATCCGAAGCGGGCGCTGAGGACCTACCCGTTCGAACTCTCCGGCGGCCTGCGCCAGCGGGCGATGATCGCCATGGCGCTCATCATGCGCCCGGCGCTCCTCGTGGCGGACGAGCCGACCACCGCGCTCGACGTCACCACCCAGGCCCAGATCCTCGCCCTGCTCGGCACGTTGCAGGACGAGACCGGCATGGCGATCCTGCTCATCACCCACGATCTCGGGGTGGTGGCCAACATCGCCCACGACGTGGCGGTGCTCTACCGGGGCCGCTTGGTGGAAGCCGGCCCCAAGGACGAGGTGATGCGCCGGCCGGGCCACGCCTACCTCAAGGCGCTGATCGAGGCGGTGCCGCGCTTCGACATGGCGCCGGGCGAGCGCCTGACGCCGATCCGCCCCGCCCGCGCGACGATCCCGCCCACGCGGGAGGCGCCGCCCCTCGCCGGCCCGATCCTGCAGGTGGAGACGGTCAGCAAGACCTTCACCCTCCGCGCCGGGCGGCTCTTCGCCAGCCCGCGCACGGTGCGGGCGGTGTCGGACGTGTCCCTTACCCTTCAAGGTGGATGCACCCTCGGGCTCGTGGGTGAATCCGGCTCGGGCAAGACCACCGTCTCCAAGATGGTCATGCGGGCCATGCCGCCCGATGGCGGGCGCATCCTGTTCGATGCCGGTGACGGCCCGAAGGACGTGAACGCGCTGAGGGGCGATGCCCTGTTCGCCTATCGCCGCAACGTCCAGTTCGTGTTCCAGGACCCCTACGCCTCCCTCGATCCGCGCATGACCGTGCGGCAGATCCTGTCGGAGCCGATGGAGATCCACGGCGTGCCGCAGCCGAAGCGGAGCGAGCGCTGCCGCGAGTTGATGGCGATGGTCGGCCTGGAGGATTCCGCCCTCGGCCGCTATCCGCACGCCTTCTCCGGCGGCCAGCGCCAGCGCATCGGGATCGCCCGCGCGCTGAGCCTCGAACCGCGCCTCCTCGTGCTGGACGAGCCCGTCTCGGCCCTCGACGTGTCGGTGCAGGCGCAGATCCTGAACCTGCTCAAGGATCTGCAGCAGGCGCTGGGCCTGTCCTACCTGATCGTGTCCCACAACCTCGCGGTGGTGGACTACATGGCCGACACGATCAGCGTCATGTGTCGCGGGCGCATCGTGGAGGAGGCCGACAGAGCCACCCTGTTCCGCGATCCGGTCCACCCCTACACGAAGGCGCTGCTCGCCGCCGTGCCGGACCCGAGCCTCGACCATCCCCTCGATTTCACGAAGGTGACGGGTGAGGCGTCGGACCCCGCGCGCTGGCCGAAGGGTTTCGCCCTCGCGCCTCACGAATCCGGGATCATGATGCAAGTCGAGCCGGGGCATTGGGCCCGCTACCGATCCGAAGCCGAGCGGAACGCCGCCTGATGCAGCCGCGCCCGCCCATCGTCCTCGAACGCCTGCGCCGGAAGGTGCTCGGGCCGCTGTTCGACCGCCTCGGCTACGATCTCGTGCCCGCCGCGCCGGATTGGACCCATCGCCCCACCTCCCCGCGCGAGGTCGGGCGCCTGCTCGATGCCGCCGCCGAGATCCTGCACTTGGACCTGCGCGCCTCCGGCCTGACACCGGAGGAGGATGTCCGCACCCTGGTGGAGCGGTTCTGGCACCTCATTCCCGAGGCGCCCGTGCGCCAGCGGCGGGGCGGCAGCGGCTTCAACGGCGCGCTGCAACTCTACGTGGCGATGCGGGTGCTGCGGCCGGATTTCGTGATCGAATCCGGCGTGTTCCGGGGCCTGACCACCTGGGTCATCCGGCAGGCCCGCCCGGAGGCGCGGATCTTCTGCCACGACCCGGACCTGTCGGGCCTGCAATACCGCGACGCCGGGGCGCGCTACAGCCGCGAGGATTGGTCCCGCGCCGATTGGTCGATGCTCGATCCGGCGCGGACGGTGGCCTTCTTCGACGACCACGTCTCCCAGGCCCGCCGGGTGGTGGAGGCGCATGTGCGCGGCCTGACCCGCCTGCTGTTCGACGACGACGTGGCGGCGCACCGCATCCACGCCCATGGCGGCCCGGCGCATCCGACCATCGCGATGATCACCGCCCTGGATGCGAGCCCCGAGCCGATCCGCTGGACCCGCAACGGCCGTCCCTTCGAGCAGCCGGCCGGGGACGCGGAAGCGCGGCAGGCCGGCGACCTGATCCGCCGCGCCCACGCCTTCGACGACATGCATCGCGCCACCGGCTACTCGCCGGCCCGGCTGACCTACGTGGAATTGCACGGGGGCGGGCCGTGAGGGGAAGAAAGCCACCCGTCTCCCATCCTGTCCCTCATCCTGAGGTGCCCGCCTCGGCGGGCCTCGAAGGAGCCCTCCAGGAGTCTCCGCGATCCCTGGAGGCCTCCTTCGAGGCGGCTGCGCCGCATCTCAGGATGAGGGGATGGGTGGGATCGGCGGCTGTCTCACGCCGTGCCGTGGTGGCGGCCCTTGCCGGCGCCGCGTTTCTCCCCCGCCGCGCCCTCGCCGAGGACGCCCCCGCGCCGCCCGCCACGCCCCTCGTCGCGGACCTCGCCGCCCGGGGAAGGCGCCTCGGCAAGCAGGGCGGGACGATCCGCACCCTGATCGCGAAGGCACGGGATGTCCGCTACCTCTCGGTCTACGGCTACACCCGCCTCGTCGGCTACGATGCCGGCCTGACGCTCCAGCCCGACGTGCTGGAACGGATCGACGTCGAGGGCGGGCGCTTCACCTTCACCCTGCGGGACGGGCACCGCTGGTCGGACGGGCAGCCCTTCACCAGCGAGGACTTCCGCTATTACTGGGAGGACGTGGCCAACCAGAAGGAACTGAGCCCCGAGGGGCCGCCGGCCTTCTTCCTGGTCGACGGCACGCCGCCGCAGGTCGAGTTCCCGGATGCGCGGACCATCCGTTACACGTGGCCCCGGCCGAACCCGATGTTCCTGCCGGCGCTCGCCGCCCCCCGCGACCCGCTGATCTACCGGCCGGCGCATTACCTGAAGCCGTATCACCCGCGCTACGTCGGCAAGGAGGCCGCCGAGGCCAAGGCGAAGGGGCTGAAGCTGCGGAGCTGGGCCGCGCTGCACAACCGGCTCGACGACAATTACGAGCTGATGAACCCGGATTGCCCGACGCTGCAGGCGTGGGTGCCGCGCACCCGTTCCCCGGCGACGCGCTTCGCCTTCGAGCGCAACCGCTCCTATCACCGGGTCGACGCCGCCGGCACGCAACTGCCCTACGTGGACCGCATCGTGATGGACGTGGCCTCCTCCGGCCTGCTCGTCGCCAAGACCAACGCGGGCGAGGCGGACCTGATGTTCCGGGGCCTGATGATGCCGGACATCCCGAGCCTCAAGGAGGGCGAGAAGGCCCACCATTACCGCACCAACCTCTGGCCGGTGGCCCGGGGCTCGGAGATCGCCCTCTACCCGAACCTGACGACGGTCGATCCGGTCTGGCGCGCCCTGAACCGGGACATCCGCTACCGGCACGCGCTCTCGCTGGCGACCGACCGGCGCACGCTCAACAACACCCTGCTCTTCGGCCTCGGCACCGAGGGCAACGACACCATCATCCCCGATTCGCCCCTCTACGCGCCGGAGATGCGAAGCCTCAACGCGGGCTACGACCCGGCGCAGGCGAACCGGCTCCTGGACGAGGCCGGGCTCGACCGGCGCGACGGCTCGGGCATCCGCCTCCTGTCGGACGGGCGCCCGCTGGAGATCGTGGTGGAGAGCGACGGCGAGGCCGGCGAGATCCTCGACGCCCTCACCCTCATCGCGGAGTTCTGGCGGGAGGTCGGCATCCGCCTCGTCACCAAGCCGCAGGAGCGCACCAACCTGCGCCGCCGCTCCATCGGCGGGCTGACGGTGATGGTGGCGGCGCAAGGGCTCGACCTCGCGGTCCCCACCGCCATCATGCCGCCGACCGAACTGAGCCCCGCCCAGCCCGACCATTATGCCTGGCCGCGCTGGTCGATGAACGTCGAGAGCCGGGGCCGGAGCGGCGAGGCCTGCGACGTGCCGGAGGTGCAGCGCCTGATCGACCTCGACCGGGAATGGCGCCACACCGACGACGCGGCCCGGCAGGGGGCGATCTGGCGCGAGATGCTGATGAACCACGCGCGCAACACCTGGGTGATCGGCACGGTGGCGGGGGCGTTGCAGCCGGTCGTCACCGCCGGCCGGCTCGTGAACCTGCCGGCCAAGGCGCTCTATTCCTGGGAGCCCACGGCGATGATCGGCGTGCAGCGGGTGGACGAAGTGTTCTGGGACGAGGCCATGGACAAGCGGGCCGAGGGGCGATGATCGGCCTGATCCTCCGGCGTCTCCTGACCATGGCGGTGACGCTGCTCATCATCTCCGCCCTGGTCTTCTTCGTCATCAAGCTCCCGCCGGGGGATTACCTGACGAACCGCATCATGGAATTGCGCGCCACCGGCGAGGCGGGCTCCGTGGCCAAGGCGGAACTGCTGATCCGCCAATACGGCCTCGACCGGCCGGTCTGGGAACAATACCTGATCTGGGTCGGACTGATGCCGGGGCCCGCCGGCTTCTCCGGCCTGCTGCAGGGCGATTGGGGCTGGTCGTTCGAATACGACAAGCCGGTGGCCGACGTGGTCGGCGACGCCCTGTGGCTGACGCTGCTCGTGAACGTCACGGCCGTGATCTTCGTCCACCTCGTGGCGATCCCGGCGGCGATCTACTCGGCCACGCACCGGTACACCTGGGGCGATTCCGTCGTGACCGTGCTCGGCTATGTCGGCCTCGCCGTGCCGGGCTTCCTGCTGGCGCTGATCCTGCTGTTCTACGCGAACCGCTGGTTCGGGCTTTCCGTCGGCGGCCTCTACGACGCCTCCCTCACCAACCGGCCTTGGGACGGGGAGAAGATCCGCTCGCTCGCCGCCCACCTCATCGTGCCGACCCTGGTGATCGGCCTCGGCGGCACGGCGGCGATGATCCGCCGGATGCGGGCGAACCTGCTCGACGAACTCGCCAAGCCCTACACGGTGACGGCCCGCGCCAAGGGCATGGCGCCGACGCGGGCGCTGCTGAAATATCCGTTCCGCATGTCCCTGAACCCGTTCGTGGCGGATATCGGCAACCTGCTGCCGCATCTCGTCTCGGGCTCGGTGCTGGTCTCGCTGGTGCTCAGCCTGCCGACCGTCGGGCCCTTGCTGCTGGAGAGCCTGCGCAACCAGGACCAGTTCATGGCGGGCTTCATCCTGATGTTCGTGGCCGCCCTAACCCTCGTCGGGATGCTGATCTCGGACCTCGCCCTGGTCTGGCTCGACCCGCGCATCCGCATGGGCCTGCGATGACCGGCGCCCTGGACCGCCCGCATTTCGTCGATCCGGCGCCCTTCGCCCCCGACGACCGGGCCGAGTCGCCCGCCGGCTCGGCCTCCGCGTGGCGGCTGATCGCGCGCAAGTTCCTGCGCCACCGGCTGGCGGTGTTCTTCGCCCTGGTCCTGCTCGTGCTCTACGCCCTCATCCCCTTCGTGGAGATGATTGCCCCCTACGGGCAGGCGCGACGGGATAGCGACTTCCTCTACGCGCCGCCGCAGGGGGTACATCTGGTCCATGAGGGCCGGTTCGTCGGCCCCTTCGTCTACCCGTACCGCGCGCAGCTCGACCTCGACACGTTCCGCCGGGACTACGTGACCGACACGGGCAACCCGCAGCCCCTGCGCCTCCTCTGCCGGGGCGACGGCTACGATTGGCTCGGCCTCGTCCACACCGATCTGCACCTGGTCTGCGCGCCGGAGGGCGGGACCCTGTTCCTGCTCGGCACCGACCGGCTCGGGCGGGACCTGTTCTCGCGGGTCGTCTACGGCACCCGCGTCTCGCTTACGATCGGCCTCGTGGGCGTGGCGATCTCCTTCGTGCTCGGCCTCCTCTTCGGGGGCATCGCCGGCTATTTCGGCGGCCTCGCCGACGCCGCCGTGCAGCGGCTGATCGAGATCGTCCGCTCGATCCCCGAACTGCCGCTGTGGCTCGCCCTCTCGGCGGCGCTCCCCGCGAACTGGAGCCCGCTCCTCATCTTCTTCGGCATCACGGTGATCCTCGGCCTGCTCGACTGGCCGGGCCTCGCCCGCGCGGTGCGCGGCAAGCTGCTGGCGCTGCGCGAGGAGGATTTCGTGCAGGCGGCCGAACTGATGGGCGCCTCGCCCGCGCGGCTCATCGGACGCCACCTGATCCCGAACTTCATGAGCCACCTCATCGCCTCGGCGACCCTGTCGATCCCGACGATGATCCTCGGCGAGACGGCCCTGTCGTTCCTCGGCCTCGGCCTGCGCCCGCCCGTGACGAGCTGGGGCGTACTCCTCAACGAAGCGCAGAATCTCGCGGCGGTGCAGCTCTACCCGTGGCTGCTCCTGCCGGTCGTGCCGGTCCTGGTGACGGTTTTGGCCTTCAACTTCGTGGGCGACGGCCTGCGCGACGCCGCCGACCCGTACAACTGACCCCTCACCCGGCGAGCGGCAGCGGGGCGATGCGGGCCGGCGCGGCCACCGTCTTGCGCTCCAGCAGACCCGGCGGCGGGACCGGCGCCTCGATGGTGCAGACGACGCCCCCCGGCTCGTAGGAGAGGTTCACCTCGCCCGCCAGTTCCCGGGCGAGGCTGCGCTCGATGAGCCGCGAGCCGAAACCGGTGCGGGTGGGCTTCTTCACGGGCGGGCCGCCGCTCTCGCGCCAGCGCAGGAGGAGCGTGATCTCCTCCCCGCGCCGCACGGCCCATTCGATGTCGATGGTTCCGGCATCGTTCGAGAGCGCGCCGTACTTCACGGCGTTGGTGCCGAGTTCGTGCAGGGCCATGGCGATGGACAGGGCGAGCCGCGGCGGCAGGCGCAGGGGCGGCCCCTGGACATGGAAGCGCGACGAGCCGGTGCCGCCGCCGTCGAGGGGGCGGATCGCGTCGGCCACCACCGCCGACAATTCCGCGCCGTCCCAGCTTTCCTTGGTGAGCACATCGTGGACGCGGGCCAGCGCCAGGAGCCGCGCCTCGAAGGCGGCGCGGGCGGTCTCGGCCTCCGGCCCGTCGAGGCCGCGCAGGGATTGCGTCGCGATGGATTGCACGGTCGCCAGGGTGTTCTTCACCCGGTGGTTCAACTCGTGGATCAGCAGGAGCAGATGCTCCTCCGCGAGCTTGGCATCGGTGATGTCGACGTTGCAGCCGGTATAGCCGAGGAAGCGCTGGCCGTCGTCGAGACGCGGCACGCCCTCGCAGCGCAGCCATCGCACGGCGCCGGTGCGGTCGATGATGCGGGTCTCCATGCGGAACGGCCCGCGCGCGGCGAAGGCATCCTGGAAGGCTGCCCGGAACACGTCGAGGTCGTCGGGGTGGATGATCCGCTCCCAGCCCGCATCGGCCAATGCCTCGGCGGGCATCCCGAACAGGTGGTCGAAATGCAGGTTGGCGAAGCTGACCTCGCCGGTCTCGTCGGTCATCCAGATCAGGGCCGGGGCGGAATCCGCCATGTGCCGGAAGCGCGCCTCGCTCTCCTTCAGGGCCGAGAGGCCGCGCCGCGTGTCCTCGAGGGCGCGGTCGCGCTCCTCCTCGCGGGTGCGGATCCGCAGCGAGGCGTCCGAGAGGACGGTGGCGAGGCGCTGGATCTCGTGGACCGGCGAGGCCACGCGGGGGATCGCCTCACCCCGCGCGAGCGCCGGCCCGGAGGCCGCGAGGTGGCGCAGCGGGCGCGTCACCCGCGACCACAGGCTCACCGCCAGGACCGAAGAGGTCGCCAGCACGAGGAGGCCGAACCCGGCGAAGGCCCAGACCCAGCGCCGCACCCGCGCATCCACGATGGTCTGCGGGATGCTCGTGCCGACGGTCCAGCCGGTGAGGCGCGAGCGCGCCTCGATCACCACGACCGGGCGCCGCTGCCGGTCCTGCCCCTCCCAGACGCCGGACGTGCCGGTCTGGGTCTGCCGCAGGGTCGAGAGGCGCGGTTTGCCCACCACCGAGGTCGGATCGGGCAGGCGCGCCAGCACGGTGCCGCTGCGATCCGAGATGCCGGTCGTCCAGCCTTGCACGACCTCCCGCGCCAGGATGCCCTGCAACCGCGACAGGGGGACGGTGAAGCTGAGGATGTAGGCGACCTCGCCGTCCACGGTGACGGGGACGCCGACCGCGTAGCTCGCATCGTCCGCGCTCACCGCCGGCACGTAGCCGCTGACCAGGGCGCGGACCTGCCCCTTGGCGAGCTCCGCGTCGATCGGCAGGGGCGCCACCGGCAGGGGCGCGCCGCGCGGCACGCCGGTGTTCACCACCTCCTGGCCGTTGGGCCGGCGCAGGAGCACGTCGAGGTCGAGGGAGCCGCGCACGAGGCGCGCCTGCGAGTCGAAGGCCGAGAAGTCGCCGTCCTTCAGGCGCGGCGAGGTGGCCAGCGTCTGCAGCACGGAGACGAGGCCCGCCACGTCCCTGTCGAGGGAGAGGCTGATGCCGCGCACGTTCTCACGGGCGTCCTGCTCGAACCGCGCCCGCTCGGCGGAGGCGTAGCGCATCAGCAGGATCGCGGTGAACAGCAGGCCGGGGCCGATCAACGCGACGACGAGGGCCACGAGATAGACCTGGGTCGAGAACCCGTTGCGGCCGAAGCGATAGAGACGGCGGGACAGCCACGTGCCGCGCCGCTGGGGCGGGCTCTGCGGGGTGGCGCGTTCCCGATCGAGGCGCGGGCTCACGGGCTGCGTGCTCCCGGCCTCCGGCGCCTTATGCGCCCCTCCGCATTCGGAACCATCATCACCGGTCGATATGGCCGAGATCGCGGGCCGGGTCGAGCCGGTCGCGCACGCGCTGCTTGAGGGCCTTCACGTCCGGGAAGCCGCCGTCCTGCACACGTTCCCACAGGAGATCGCCATCGACCTCGATGCGGAACACGCCGCCCTTGCCGGGCCGGAGGGCGACCTCGGACAGGTCGTCCTTGAAGGTGGAGAGGAGTTCCTGCGCCATCCAAGCCGAGCGAAGGAGCCAGTTGCACTGGACGCAATAGGTGATGGCCACGCGCGGCCGACGCGTCGCAACCTCGGCAGTGCCCTCCCCCGGCACCGGACCCGTTCCACCCTGATCCATGGTTCCACAGCGCACCCGACGGCGACGAAAGTCAACCACGGCCGTCAATCGGCGGATCCCGGCTTGACGGGGCGGGGGCGAGGGCCCTAGAAGCCGCTCATCCGGTCGCGGGCGGCCCAGAGCCCCCGCCTCCGCGCGGCGTCCGTGTTGCACGGGCTGCGGAACGGACGGTTAGCACAGCGGTAGTGCGTTCCCTTCACACGGGAAAGGTCGCAGGTTCGATCCCTGCACCGTCCACCACTTTCCTCCCCCATAAGACCCGTTTCAGATCTGTTTGCCGCGCCGTAGGCCCGTGCTAGAGCCGGCTCGACAGCAAACACTCAAGGTCGACCCGGGTGCACCGGGCGCCGGGCATGCAGGGGCGGACGACGATCATGAAGGACATCCTCGACAAACTCGCCGAGCGCCGGGACCAGGCGCGGCTCGGCGGCGGCGAGAAGCGTGTCGAGGCGCAGCACAACCGCGGCAAGCTCACGGCGCGCGAGCGCATCGAACTCCTGCTCGACCACGGGTCGTTCGAAGAGTTCGACATGTTCGTGCAGCACCGCTCCACCGATTTCGGCATGGAGAAGCAGAAGGTCCCCGGCGACGGCGTCGTCACCGGCTGGGGCACCATCAACGGCCGCACGGTCTTCCTGTTCTCGAAGGACTTCACGGTGTTCGGCGGCTCCCTCTCGGAGACGCACGCCGCCAAGATCGTGAAGGTGCAGGACATGGCGCTGAAGATGCGCGCCCCGATCATCGGCATCTTCGATGCCGGCGGCGCCCGCATCCAGGAGGGCGTGGCGGCGCTGGGCGGCTACGGCGAGGTGTTCCGCCGCAACGTCATGGCCTCGGGCGTGATCCCGCAGATCTCGGTCATCATGGGCCCCTGCGCGGGCGGCGACGTCTACTCGCCGGCCATGACCGACTTCATCTTCATGGTCCGCGACACGAGCTACATGTTCGTGACCGGCCCGGACGTGGTGAAGACCGTGACCAACGAGGTCGTCACCGCCGAGGAGCTCGGCGGCGCCAAGGTCCACACCACCAAGTCGTCCATCGCGGATGGCGCGTTCGAGAACGACGTCGAGGCGATCCTTCAGATCCGCCGCCTGCTCGACTACCTCCCGGCCAACAACACCGACGGCGTGCCGGAGATCGAGTCCTTCGACGACGTGAACCGTCTCGACATGTCCCTTGACACGCTGATCCCCGACAACCCGAACAAGCCCTACGACATGGGCGAGCTGATCCGCCGGGTGGTGGACGAGGGCGACTTCTTCGAGATCCAGGCGGCCTACGCCCGGAACATCATCACCGGCTTCGGCCGCGTCGAGGGCCGCACGGTCGGCTTCGTGGCGAACCAGCCCCTGGTGCTGGCCGGCGTGCTCGATTCGGACGCCTCGCGGAAGGCCGCGCGCTTCGTGCGCTACTGCAACGCCTTCTCGATCCCGATCGTGACCTTCGTGGACGTGCCGGGCTTCCTGCCGGGCACCGCCCAGGAATATGGCGGCCTCATCAAGCACGGCGCCAAGCTGCTCTTCGCCTACAATCAGGCGACGGTGCCGCTCGTCACCATCATCACCCGCAAGGCCTTCGGCGGCGCCTACGACGTCATGGCCTCGAAGCATGTCGGCGCCGACGTGAACTACGCGTGGCCGACGGCGCAGATCGCGGTGATGGGTGCCAAGGGCGCGGTGGAGATCATCTTCCGCAACGAGATCGGCGACCCGGACAAGATCGCCGAGCGCACCAAGGAATACGAGGACCGCTTCCTCTCGCCGTTCGTGGCCGCCGAGCGCGGCTACATCGACGAGGTGATCATGCCCCATTCCACCCGCCGCCGGATCGCCCGCGCGCTGGGCATGCTCCGCACCAAGAAGATGGAGCAGCCGTGGAAGAAGCACGACAACATCCCGCTCTGAGGGCGGTCCTCTTCGGCCTGCTCCTCTGGCTCGCCGCATGCGAGGGTACAGCCTTGGCTCAGGACGTCTCCCCGGAACTGGTCCGCGCCATCGCCCCGACGGGGACGCTGCGGGCCGCGATCAACTACGGCAACATCGTCCTGGCCCAGAAGGGGCCGGACGGTGAGCCGGCCGGCGTCTCGGCCGACCTCGCCCGGGAAATGGCGCGGCGGCTGAAGGTTCCGGTCGCCTTCACGACCTACGACACGGCCGGGAAGGTCGTGGACGCGGCCGGCGGCCTGGACGCCTGGGACATGGCCTTCCTGGCGATCGACCCGCAGCGGGCGCGGACCATCGCCTACACGCCGCCCTACGTGACCATCGAGGGGGCCTACATGGTCCCGGCGGATTCGCCGATCACCGCGAACGAGCAGGTCGACCGCGAAGGGGTGAAGATCGCGGTCGGCCGGAACACCGCCTACGACCTCTACCTGAGCCGCCATCTCAAGGCGGCCGAGCGCGTCTTCGCGCCGACATCGGCCGAGGCCCTGGAGGTCTTCCGGCGCGACCGGGTGGATGTCGTCGCCTCGGTTCGCCAGCCGCTCGAAGCCTATGCGCGGGCCAACGCGGACGTGCGCATCCTGCCGGGCCGGTTCATGGTGATCGAGCAGGCCGTCGCCCTGCCGGCGGGACGGCCGGAGGCCCAGGCCTATCTCAGCCGCTTCGTCGAGGAGATGAAGGCGTCGGGGTTCGTCGCGGAGGCTCTCGCACGGAGCGGGCAGCATGACGCTGCCGTTGCCCCCAAGGCCGCGCTTCCCTGACGGAGGGACGCGACCCGGAATCCTAACTCTTGTCGCTGTGCTCGATCACCGCGCACAGCGTGAGCGGCCCCTTGTCGGGCGAGACCATCGACGAGCAGGTGACGAGCGCCCCGCCGAGATCGATGTTGCTGTGGCGCATCCGGCTCGCGGTCTCCTTGGCCTTGTGCGCGGCCTCGGTGATCGTCTTCGCATCGATGCCGGTGACGGCGTGGCCCGCCTTGCCGAAGGTGTCGTAATACGCCTCCGGCGGGTTCGCCCCCCGGTATTGCGCCCCCACCGACGAGAGCGCCGGAGCCCCGCAGGCGAGCGACATCGTCATGTCGGGGTTGACCGTGAAGGTCGCGTAATCAGACCGCTGCTGGTCGGTCTTGGCCCCGGTCTCGGCCGTGACCTTGGCGACCAGGGTTTCGCATTCGTCCGCCCGTGCGGATCCGGCCGCAAACAGGAGGATCGGGAGAAGGAAAAGCGCGCGCATCCCGCCAATCTAGCGCGCGTGGCTCGAAAGGGGATCGCCAGGGGCGCCTTAAGCGGTGCCCGGCTCCGGCGCGGATTGTCCCAGTTCGAGCAGTACGATCTCCGGCGGCACGCCGATGCGCACCGGAATGCGGCTCACGCCGAACCCGCCCGAGACGATGATGTGGCGCCCGTCCACGATGCGATGGCCGTAGGCCAGATCGTGCCCGTTCACCCGGCGGATGGCCGGCGAGCGGCCGAACAGGCGGATCTGCCCGCCATGGGTGTGCCCCGACAGGGTGAGCGCCACCCGCGACGGCACCCGGGGGAAGATGTTCGGCTCATGGGCCATCAGCAGAACCGGCGCGTCGTCCGTGACTTTGGCCAGGGTGCCGGGCAGGTCGGCGAGGGTCATGTGGAAATGGCCCTCGAACGGCTCCTGATCGCCGAGGCCGGCGAGCCAGAACGGCTTGCCGTCCTTGGTGAGGCGCAGCACGTGGTTCTCCAGCACGGGGATGCCCCGCGCTTCCAACAGCTTGCGGATGCGCGGCGTGCCGCCGAGCGCCGATTGCGTGGCCGGATCGTCCCACCAATCGTGGTTGCCCAGGATCGAGTAGGTGCCGAGGGGCGCGCGCAGGCCCTCCACGAGCTTGGCGAAATCCGACAGGGGCAGCGTCTGCCACGCCACCCTCCCGGCCGGGTAATCGCCCAGCATCAGGATGAGGTCGGGGCGCAGGGCGTTGGTGGCGTCCACGATCTCCGCCACCCGGTCGAACGGCATGAACGGCTCGCAGACGTGGAAATCCGCGAGCACCGCGATGCGCAGGGCCGGGCCGTCCTTCCAGCGGGGCAGGTTCGGCGCGTAGCGCGTCACCACGAGGCGGTGCAGCGGCTCGACCCCGAACCCGTAGACGCCCGTCGCCCCCATGATGCCGGCGGTCGCACCGAGACCGGTGAGAACCTGACGCCGGCTCGGCAGGATCAGCATGATTCCTGTTCGTCCTGTCCCATGGCACAGATGGCCCCGCCGGAGCCTATACGCGACCTTCGGTTGACGACGGCTGAACCGGATCGCTCAAGGTGATGGAAGCGTGGCATGGCCTTCTGTAAGGTCTCGCCGCCGCCCTGTCCGTGAGAAGCGACACATCCCACCATGCTGAACCGCCCCCTGCGCATCGGCACCCGCGGCTCCCCGATGGCCCTGGCCCAGACGGGCATGGTCCGCGACCGCATCGTCGCCGCCAATCCCGGCCTGGAGACCGAACTCGTCGTCGTCACCACCGTGGCCGACAAGATCCTCGACCGGCCGCTCTCCGAGATCGGCGGCAAGGGCCTGTTCACCAAGGAGCTGGAGCAGGCGCTCTACGCGAACGAGGTGGATGTCGCCGTCCATTCGATGAAGGACGTGGAGACGTGGCTGCCCGAGGGCCTCGCCATCGCCTGCATCCTCGAACGCGACGACCCGCGCGACGCCTTCCTCTCCCCCCATGCCGAGACGCTGATGGACCTGCCCGAGGGCGCGCGGGTCGGCACCTCGTCGCTGCGCCGGGCGGCGCAGGTGCTGATGCACCGGCCGGACCTGAAGGTCGTGCCCCTGCGCGGCAACGCGAACACGCGGATGCGCAAGCTCGAATCGGGCGAGTGCGACGCGACCCTGCTGGCGCTGGCCGGGTTACAGCGCCTCAGCCTCGAAGCCATGGCCCGCAGCATCCTGCCGGTGGAGACCATGCTGCCGGCCGTGGCGCAGGGTGCGCTGGGCATCGAGTGCCGGGCGGACGATTCCGAGATCCGCGCGCTGCTCGCCCCCATCGCCTGCGAGACCACGACCACCGCCGTCGCGGCGGAGCGGGCGCTGCTCGCGGAGCTCGACGGGTCCTGCCGCACGCCCATCGCCGCCCTGGCGCGGATCGACGGGGGCCGGCTGCGCCTCAGCGGGCTGCTGTTCCTGCCGGACGGGAGCCGCCATTGGGCCGCCTCCGGCGAGGGGCCGGTGGAAGAGGCCGAGCGCATCGGCCGCGAGGCCGGCGCCGCGCTGAAGGCGCAGGCCGGCGACACCTACACGAAGCACCTTCAGTAGAAGGTCAGCGCGCGATCTCCGACTGCGCGGCGCGGGCGAAGGCCTCGCGCTCGCGCAGGCGCTCGATCAGGTCGAGGACGTGGAGGACACGGCCCCGCAGGTCCCACCAGGACGGCAGACCGCGCGGGAGGCGCGGCACCGGATGCGCGGCCACCGCCGCCACGAGGAACGCCGTCTGCGCCAGGGGCGGCAGGGCGAGGCCCGGCCCCACCGGGCGCGGCAGCGCGGCGCCGAGGGCGTGGCCGAGCTTGGCGACGCCGCCGATCCGCGCCCGGCGGGTCACGCTGTCATGACCGTTGCGGCGCACCGCGAAGCCGATCTGCGCGTAGATTCGCGAGGCCGCGCGGATCGCCGGGCGGCAGCGCGGCGGCAGGGCGGCGATGCCGGCATCGGCGCGGGCATAGAGCCCGTCGGCCTCGGCGAGCAGGCGCTCCACCACCTCCGCGAGGGCCGGCGACGGGCGCGGGTCGGCGAGGAAGCGGTCCACGTCGAGGCCGGCTTCCGCCATCCAGTCGAGGGGCAGGTAGAGGCGGCCCATCCGGGCATCCTCGCCGACATCGCGGGCGATGTTGGTGAGCTGCATCGCCGCGCCGAGGTCGCAGGCGCGGGCCAGGGCGTCGGCGTCGCGCACGCCCATGATGAGCGCCATCATGGCCCCCACCGACCCGGCGACGCGGGCGGCATAGGCGTGCAACTCGCCGAGGTCGGCGTAGAAGCGGCCTTCCGCGTCCCATTCCAGCCCCTCGACCAGCGCGAGGGGCAGCGCCTCGGGGATCGCGTGCGCGTCGATCGCGCCGGCGAAGGCGCGGTCGGCCGGATGGTCCGCCGGCTGGCCGGCATAGGCGAGACGGATGCGCTCGCGCAGGCGGGCGACGGCGCGGTGACGCCCATACGCCTCCCCGGCCTCGTCCACGAGGTCGTCGGCCAAGCGGCAGAAGGCATAGAGGGCGTGCGCCGGCTCCCGCACCGCCTGCGGCAGCAGCAGGCCGGCGGCGTGGAAGCTCTTCGAGCCGGCGCGGATCGCCGTCGAGCAGGCGGCGCGGTCGCCGAGGCGGATCGGTTCAGGCCGTGACACGGGCATCCGGCACCACGCGGTCGAGGATACGGGCGGAGGAGAGCACGCCGGGCAGACCGGCCCCCGGATGGGTGCCGGCGCCGACGAGGTAGAGGTTTTGCACCGCCGAGCGGTTGTGCGGCCGGAACCACGCGGATTGCGTCAGCACCGGTTCGAGACCGAAGCCGGAGCCGCGATAGCTCAGGAAGTCGTCCTGGAAGTCCTGCGGCGTCGTGAAGAAGCTCGTGACGAGTTCGGCCTTGAGCCCCGGCAGGACGCTCTCCTCCAGCATCGCCTCGATCCGGCGGCGATAGGTCTCCCCCAGCGCCGCCCAATCCTGCCCGCCCGCGAGGTTCGGCACGGGGGCCAGCACGTAGAAGCAATCCTGGCCCGGTGGGGCGAGGCCGTCGTCGGTGGCGGTCGGCCGGTGGAGGTAGAGGCTCGCATCCTCCGCGAGCACCTTCCGGTCGAAGATGTCGGCCAGCAATTCGCGGTAGCGCGGCCCGAGCAGGATCGTGTGGTGGGCCACGTCCGGGTAGCGGCGGCGTGTGCCGAAATACCAGACGAACAGCCCCATGGAGGAGCGCGCCCGCTTCATGCGGCCGGGGCTCCAGCGCAGGGCCTTGGGCAGAAGCTTGCCCTGGGTGATCGCCGAATCGGCATTGGAGACGACGATGTCGGCGGGGATCGTCTCGCCGCCCGCGAGGCGCACGCCCCGCGCCGCGCCACCCTCCACGACGATTTCGGCCACGTCGGCGCCGAGGCGCACCCGGCCGCCCTGCCCCCGGATCAACCGCACCAGCCCGTCCACGAGCTTGCCGGTCCCGCCCATGACGAAATGCACGCCCCAGCGCCGTTCGAGGTCGGCGATGAGGCAATAGACCCCGCTCGCCTTGAACGGGTTTCCGCCGATGAGCAGGGGGTGGAAGCTGAACACCGTGCGCAGCCGGTCGTCGCGGATGAAGCGCGAGACGACCGCATGCACGCTGCGGTGGCCGGAGAGGCGCAGGAGGTCCGGCGCGATCTTCAGCATCGCCCGCACCGAGCCGAAGGGGACGTGCCCCAGTTGCTCGAAGCCCAGCGCGCACACCTTGCGGGCATGGGCCATGAAGCGCTCGTAGCCCGCCACGTCGTCGGGGGAGAACCGGGCGACCTCGGCGCGCATCCGCTCCGGGTCGCCGCTGTAATCGAAGGTGGCGCCGTCGCTGAAGCGGATCCGGTAGAACGGGTCCATCGGCACCAGGGTCACGTCGTCGGCCATGCGCTTGCCCGCAAGCTGCCACAGCTCCTCGAACAGGAACGGCGCGGTGACGATGGTCGGCCCGGCATCGAAGGTGAAGCCGTCGCGGCGGTGGACGCGGGCCCGTCCGCCGGGCTGTTCCAGCCGTTCCAGCACCGTCACCCGGTAGCCCCGCGCGCCGAGCCGCACGGCGGCGGCCAGCCCGCCGAAGCCCGAGCCGATCACCACGGCGTGCGGCCGCGGATCGCTCGTGTCCCTCGACTCCGGTCTGGCCGCGAGTGTCAACATGACTTGACAGTGCCCGCCGATTTCACGCCGCGCAAGGGGCAAAATCTCCGGTGCGGCAGCGACGCCCCATGCTTTCCAACACTCGGCCGGGCTGGCACGCTCCTGGCAGCGTGGCCGGTGGAGGTGAGCATGAGCACAGACTTCCTCAGGCGGGCGATCTTACAGGGGGCCGGGCGCGGTGAGGCCGACCTCGTCCTCAAGAACGGGCGCTTCCTCGACCTCGTGACCGGCGACCTCGTCGCCTCGGACATCGCCCTGTGCGGCGACCGGATCGTGGGCACCTACGGGCAGTATCGCGGCGCGCGGGAGATCGACATCGCCGGCCGGGTGGTGGTGCCGGGCTTCATCGACACGCATTTCCACGTCGAATCGTCACTGATGACGCCGCTCGCCTTCGAGGCGTGCGTGCTGCCGCGCGGCGTCACCACCGGCATTTGCGATCCGCACGAGGCGGCGAACGTGCTCGGCACGCCGGCCTTCGCGTGGTTCCTCGACTCCGCCGAGGCGATGGCGATGGACCTGCGGGTGCAATTGTCCTCCTGCGTGCCGGCGGCGGCGCATCTCGAAACCTCGGGCGCGTGCATCGAGGCCGCCGACCTGATGCCCTTCGCTCAGCACCCGAAGGTGCTCGGCCTCGCGGAGTTCATGAACTTCCCCGGCGTGCTGGCCGGGGACGAGGGCGCGCTCGCCAAGCTCGCCGCCTTCCAGGGCCGCCACATCGACGGGCACGCTCCGCTCCTGCGGGGCGAGGCCCTCAACGGCTACATCGCCGCCGGCATCCGCACGGAACACGAGGCGACCACGCCCGAAGAGGCGATGGAGAAGCTTTCCAAGGGCATGACCGTGCTGATCCGCGAGGGCTCGGTCTCGAAGGACCTGCACGCCCTGGCGCCGATCCTCGATGACCGCACCGCACCGTTTCTGGCCTTCTGCACCGACGACAGGAACCCCCTCGACATCGCCGAGGAGGGGCATCTCGACTACGTGGTGCGCACGGCGATCCGCCTCGGCTGCCCGCCGCTCGCGGTCTACCGGGCGGTCTCGTGGTCGGCGGCGCGGGCCTTCGGCCTGCGCGACCGGGGCCTCGTCGCCCCCGGCCAGCGCGCCGACCTCGTGATCCTCGACGATCTCCTCGATTGCGCGGTCTCGGGCGTCGTCAGCGCCGGGCGCGTGGTGGACGATGCGCTCTTCGCAGGCCGCTCGGCGGTGGCGCCCATCGGACGGGCCAGCATCCGCAACCGGCGGGTGACGGGAGTCGACTTCGCCGCGCCGGGCTCCGGCCCCTCGACGCCGGTCATCGGCGTGGTGCCGGGCAAGATCATCACCCTCCGGCACGACCTCGCCCTGCCCTATTCCGGCGGCGAGCGGCGGATCGACCTCGCGCAGGACGCGGTGAAGGTCGCGGTGGTCGAGCGGCACGGGCGCAGCCGGCCGGGGGAACGGGGCATCGGCGTCGCCTTCGTGAAGGGGTTCGGGCTGAAGCGCGGGGCCATCGCCTCGTCGGTCGGACACGATTGCCACAACATCACCGTCGTGGGCGCCGACGAGGCCGACATGGCTGTCGCCGTGAACCGCCTCGCGGAAATCGAGGGCGGCTTCGTCGTGGCCGAGGGCGGCCGGGTGCTCGCCGAGATCGCCCTGCCGCTCGCCGGCCTGATGAGCCTCGACGCCCATCCCGCCATCGCCGCCTCCCTCCGCCGCCTGCGCGAGGCCGCCAAGGGGCTCGGTGTGGTGCTGCCGGAGCCGTTCCTGCAGGTCGCCTTCCTGCCCCTGCCGGTGATCCCGCACCTCAAGATCACCGATCGCGGCCTCGTGGATGTGGACCGCTTCGCCCTCATCGATGCGTGAGCCATGCATGACGGGGCTGCGCGATTTTCGATTGCGCGCAATCTATATTCTAGCTATCTCGGAATCGTCCGCCATCTAAGGCGCATCGCCAGTCCGAAGGGGAGACCAGTATGTCCGTTGACGTGAAGTACCGCACCACCGCCACCGCCACCGGGGGCCGCGACGGCGCCGCGAAGACCGAGGATGGCTCGCTCTCCGTCAAGCTCGCGACCCCGAAGGAGCTGGGCGGCGCGGGCGGCGAGGGCAACAACCCCGAGCAGCTCTTCGCGGCCGGCTATTCCGCCTGCTTCCTCGGCGCGATGAAGTTCGTGGCGCCGCAGCTTTCGCTGAAGGTGCCGGCCGACACGACCGTGACGGCCAATGTCGGCATCGGCCCGCGCTCCGAGGGCGGCTTCGGCATCACCACCGACCTCAAGGTCAGCCTGCCGGGCCTCGACAAGGCCGACGCCGAGCGTCTGGTGCAGGAGGCGCACAAGGTGTGCCCCTACTCCAACGCCACGCGCGGCAATGTCGATGTCGGCCTGACCGTCGCGTAACGAGACCACGGTCTCCCTATTCCACTCCGCACCCTCATCGTGTGGTGGGAGACTGGGTTAGGCGACAACGAGTTCGGAAGCCCCTCCTTCCTGCCGGAAGCGAGGGGCTTTCCGTTTGCGCGTCAGCGTCGCGCCAGGGCGACCATGCCGCTGCCCTGCCGCTCGATCCGCCCGTCGAGTTCCAGTTCCAGCAGGATGGTCTGCACCATCCGCACCTCGCAGGCAGCGGCGCGGGCGAGTTCGTCCGTCGCCACCGGGCCGGGGCCGAGGAGGGCGAGGATGCGGGTGCGCTCGTCGCCGGGCTCCGGCTCCGGCTCCGGTTCGGGTATCCATTCGACCGGAGGCGCGGCGGGGCCGCCCTCGAGATCCAGTTCCTCCCAGAAATCCGGCTGATCCGCGAAAGCCGGGCACTTGCGGGCGGGCGCCGCCTCCGGCACCGGCCCGCGCGCGATGATCGGCCCGATCACCTCCAGGATGTGCTCCGCCTCCGTCACCAGGGTCGCCCCCTGGCGGATCAGGTCGTTGGTGCCCTCCGCGCGGGGGTCGAGGGGCGAGCCCGGCACGGCGAAGATCTCGCGATTCTGCTCCAGGGCGAAGCGCGCGGTGATGAGCGAGCCCGACCGCCGCGCCGCCTCCACCACGACGCTGCCATAGCCGAGGCCGGAGACGATGCGGTTGCGGCGGGGAAAGTCCTGCGCCCGCGGCTGCCAGCCCAGCGGCATCTCGGCGAGAACGGCGCCGCCGGCCTCCAGGATCGCCTCCGCGAGGGCGGCGTGGTTGGCGGGGTAGATCCTGTCGTGCCCGCCCGCCATCACCGCGACGGTCCCGGTGGCGAGGCTCGCCCGGTGGGCGCGGGCATCGATGCCGCGCGCGAGGCCCGAGGCGATGACGAGCCCGGCCTCGCCGAGGGCGCGGGCGAGGCGGTCGGTGAAGGCGCCCCCGGCCGCCGAGGCGTTGCGCGAACCGACGATGGCTACGGCGGGCCGCGCGAGGATCGCGGGATCGCCGCGCAGGGCGATGAGCGGCGGGGCGGCGTCGGTGGTCCGCAGCAAGGCGGGATAGGCCGCATCGCCCGAGGCCAAGAAGACCCCGCCGAGGCGGGCGAGCGCCGCCACCTCGTCCTCGGCCTGCATCCGGCTCGGGGGCGTCACGGGGCGCCCCCGGCGCTGCGTCAGGTCCGGCAGGGCTTCGAGGGCCGCCGCCGCGCCGCCGAAGCGGTTGATGAGCTGGCGGAAGTTGCGGGGGCCGATGCCCTCGGTGCGGATCAGGCGAAGCCAGTCGAGGCGCTGCGCGTCGGAAAGGTCCATCGCGCGCTCACCCCTTCTGGCCGATCCGCCCCTCGGTGCCTGCCGCAAGGCGCTGGATGTTGGGCGTGTGCTTCCACCACAGCAGGCCGCCGAGCACGACGAAGAGCAGCGCCACCGCCGGCTGGCCGAGGGCCCAGAGCACCAGCGGCGTCACCGCCGAGGCCGCGAGCGCGGAGAGCGACGAATACTTGAAGACGAAGGCGAGCCCGAGCCACACCAGCGCGAAGGCGAGCAGGGCCGCCGGGCTGAAGGCGATGAGCAGGCCGATCAGCGTCGCGACGCCCTTGCCGCCCTTGAACCCGAGCCAGACCGGGAAGAGATGCCCGAGGAAGGCGCCGAGCCCCGCGGCCAGGGCCGGTCCCTCGCCGAGTTGCGCGGCGATGAGCACGGCGGCCGTGCCCTTCAGGGCGTCCCCCAGCAGGGTCGCGAAGGCCAGCCCCTTGCGCCCGGTGCGCAGCACGTTGGTCGCGCCGATATTCCCCGAGCCGATGGCGCGCACGTCGCCGAGGCCGGCGATGCGGGTGAACAGGAGCCCGAAGGGAATCGCGCCGAGGGCGTAGCCGATGCCGAGCCCGGCGAGGGTCGGCAGGGTGGCGAGGTCCGAGGGGATCATGCCGCCGCCGCCAGATCGTCGACCGCGTGGACGATCCGCCCGCCGACCATCGTCAGCACCGCCCCGCCCTGCAGCCGGGCTTCATCGAAGGGCGAGTTCTTCGAGCGCGACTTCAGCCGCCGCTTGTCCACGACGTAGGGCAGGTCCGGGTCGATCAGCACGAGATCGGCCGGCGCCCCCTTCGCGAGGCGCCCGGCCGCTTGGCCGAGGAGCTTGGCGGGGTTGGCCGTCAGCGCCGCGAGCAGGCGCGGCAGGGGGACGTCGCCGGTATGAACGAGGCGCATGGCAGCGCCGAGCAGCGTCTCGATGCCGAGCGCCCCGTCCGCCGCCTCGGCGAAGGGCAGGCGCTTGGTGTCCGCATCCTGCGGGTTGTGGTCGGAGACGACCACGTCGATCACCCCCTCGGCCAGGGCCGCCACCACGGCCTGCCGATCCGCCTCGTCGCGCAGGGGCGGCGAGAGGCGGCAGAAGGTGCGGTAATGGCCGATGTCGTTCTCGTTGAGGACGAGGTTGTTCACCGAGACGCCGCAGGTGACGGGCAACCCGTCCTCCTTCGCCCGGCGGACGATCTCCACCGAATCGGCGCAGGAGATCATCGCCGCATGGTAGCGGGCGCCCGTGAGGCGCACGAGGCGGATGTCGCGCTCCAGCATCACCGTCTCGGCCTCGCGGGGCACGCCCATCAGGCCGAGGCGGGAGGCGAGTTCGCCCTCGTTCATCACGCCCTCGGCGGCGAGGCTCGACTCCTCGACATGCTGCATGAGGAGCGCGCCGAAATCCCGGGCATAGGTCAGCGCCCTGCGCATCACCTGCGCGTCGGCCACGGCCCGCAGGCCGTCGGTGAAAGCCACCGCGCCGGCTTCCTGCAACAGGCCGAACTCGGTCATCTCCCGGCCACCGAGGCCCTTGGTGATGGCCGCCGCCGGCAGGACGTTCACGCAGGCCGTGTCCCGCGCCCGGCGCAGGACGAAATCCACGATCGCCGGCTCGTCCATGATCGGGTTGGTGTCCGGCATGCAGACCAGCGTCGTCACGCCCCCGGCGGCGGCAGCCGCGCTGGCCGAGGCCAGGGTCTCGCGGTGCTCGGCGCCGGGCTCGCCCACGAAGGCGCGCAGGTCGATGAGGCCGGGGGCCAGCACGCGGCCCGCGCAATCGATCCGCCTCGCGCCCGCGGGCGAACCGGGGGCGGCGCCCTGCACGATGTCGGCGATCCGCCCGTCGCGGACGAGGATCGCGCCGGGCGTGTCCGTGCCCGTCGCGGGGTCGAGCAGGGTCGCGTTGGCGAGGAGGATGTCGGTCACGGGCGCGGCTCCGCGGAGGCGTCGAGGCGCATGGCGAGGCCGGCGGCGGCCATGTGCGCCTTGGCCTCGCCGATGGTGGCTTGGCCGAAATGGAAGATCGAGGCGGCGAGCACGGCGCTGGCCCCGCCCTGCGCGACGCCGGCCACGAGGTCGTCCAGCCCGCCGACGCCGCCGGAGGCGATCACCGGCACGCCCACCGCGTCGGAGATCGCCCGCGTGAGCGCGAGGTCGTAGCCGGAGCGGGTGCCGTCGCGGTCCATGGAGGTGACGAGGAGTTCGCCCGCGCCCTTCTCCGCCACGAGGCGGGCGAAGGCGATGGCGTCGATGCCGGTCGGGTCGCGCCCGCCATGGGTGAAGATCTCCCAGCGTGCCGCCTCGCCGGGGGCGGAGACGCGCTTGGCGTCGATGGCCACGACGATGCATTGCGCGCCGAACTTCTCAGCCGCGCGGGCGACGAGGTCCGGGTCCTTCACGGCGGCGGTGTTGATCGCGACCTTGTCGGCGCCGGCCAGCAGCAGCGCCCGCACGTCCTCGACGGCCCGCACCCCGCCACCCACGGTGAGCGGCATGAAGCAGGCTTCCGCCGTGCGGCTCACCACGTCGAGGAGGGTGCCCCGCGCCTCGCGGCTCGCGGTGATGTCGAGGAAGCAGAGTTCATCGGCGCCGGCCGCGTCGTAGGCCTTGGCGGCCTCGACCGGATCCCCCGCATCGCGCAGGCCCTCGAAGCGCACGCCCTTCACGACGCGCCCGTCCTTCACGTCGAGGCAGGGGATGATGCGGGTCTTGAGCACGGTTCGGTCCGATCGTCGGTCAGGCGTCCGGATCGATCGCGAACGGCCGGTTCATGATCTCGTCCAGGGGATAGGGGCAGGTTTCGGGGAATTGCTTCAGGAGCAACCCGGTCTCTTTCGACGCCTCAATGCGCCCGAGGTCATAGGCGCGCTCGACCGCATCCGCGAGTCGACCCTTCAGGCCGGGACTGTCCCTCAATTCGTAGACGATCCGTCTGCGGTGTTCGGCGATGGACAGCGCCCAACTGCGGGTACCCCGCTCCGGCTGATGATCGAACTTCAGCATGTGAAGCAGCACGATTCGCAGCGCGCTCACCAGACTGGCGAACTGGCTCTTGCCCAAGCTCTCGATCTCCTCGGCCAAATTCTTCAGATCGAGGCCGTCGAGGTCGCCGGCCCGCAGGCGCGCGCCCTGCTCCTGGGTCCAGGTGTAAAAATCGTCCGAATACGCCGTCGTCGGTGAGTCGGGTCGGGTCAAAGCCTTCGCGACACCCATCGCGCCCTCCCGGGATGATCCCATCGCCGTGATCCTATCACGGCGCGGCGTGGCGCGCCGCCGCAATCGCGGAGAGCGCCGCGATGGGATCGATGCGGCCGTCGTAGAGCGCCCGGCCGGTGATCGCCCCGGCGATCAGGGCGCAATCCGGCTCCAGCAGCCGGTGCACGTCGGCGATGGAGGCGAGGCCGCCGGAGGCGATCACCGGCACGGCGACGGCCTCGGCCAGGGCCAGGGTCATCTCGACGTTGAGCCCCTTCAGGATGCCGTCGCGGGCGATGTCCGTGTAGACGATGGCCGCGACGCCGGCATCCTCGAACCGGCGCCCGAGTTCCTCGGCTGTCATGCTGGAGGTCTGCGCCCAGCCCTCGACGGCCACGCGGCCGTCCTTGGCGTCGATGCCGACCGCCACCTTGCCGGGATGGAGCCGCGCCGCCTCGCGGACGAATTCGGGATCGCGCACCGCCGCCGTGCCGATGATGACCCGCGCCACGCCCTTGGCGAGCCAGCCCTCCAGGGTCTTCATGTCCCGGATGCCGCCGCCGAGTTGCACCGGCACGTCCACCGTGGCGAGGATCGAATCGACCGCCTCGGCATTGCGCGGGGCGCCCGCGAAGGCACCATCGAGATCGACCACGTGCAGCCACGAGAAGCCCTGCCCGGCGAAGATCGCCGCCTGGGCGGCGGGGTCGTCGCCGAAGACGGTCGCCCGGTCCATGTCCCCCTGGACGAGGCGGACGCAGCGGCCACCCTTCAGGTCGATCGCGGGATACAGGATCACCGGGCTGTCTTTCCGTTTGGTCCCTCGGCGCCGCTCACGGGCGCCAGCGGAGGAAGTTGGCGATGAGGGCGAGGCCGAGATGCTGGCTCTTCTCGGGGTGGAACTGCGTGCCGGCGACGTTGTCGCGCGCCACGGCGGCCGTGACCGGGCCGCCGTAATCGGCGAGCATCACGGTATCATCCGGCCGCTCCGGCGTCAGGGCGAAGCTGTGCACGAAATAGGCGTGCAGCCCGCCCTCCCCCGTGGGAATGCCCGCGAACAGGGCGTGCGGACGGGCCGCGCGCAGGGTGTTCCAGCCCATATGCGGCACCTTCAGCGCCGGATCGGCCGGGCGGATCGGCCCGACATCGCCGGGGATCCAGCCGAGGCCGGGCGTCTCGGCGTATTCGAGACCGCGACTCGCCAGCAATTGCATCCCGACGCAGATGCCGAGGAAGGGCTTGCCCTTGTCTTTCACCGCCCCGGTCATGGCCTCGACCATGCCGGGCACGGCATCGAGCCCCGCCCGGCAATCGGCATAGGCGCCGACGCCCGGCAGGACGATCCGATCCGCCGCCGCCACGACCTCCGGGTCGGCGGTGAGCACGATGCGGGTGTCGTCGAGCCCAGCCTCGCGGGCGGCGCGCTCGAAGGCCTTCAGGGCCGAGTGCAGATTGCCCGAGCCGTAATCGATGATGGCGACGGTTCGTCCGGTCATGCCCGATTCCACGCCGTCACCGTCCGCCTTCGCGGGCGGGGAACAGGCCGATCACCGGCTCGGCGCGCCGCACGGGACCACCCGGAAAGGGCGGGCGCGGCGGCGGCGGCAGGCTCGCGGGATCGAGCCAGCGGGCGAGGAGCCGCGCCTCGGCCTCGGCGGAATCACGGGCGACGACGGCGTCGCGCAGGGCGAAGCCCCGGCGGGCCAGGGTCCAGCGGCGCAGGCTCGACGCCTCGAACCCGATCAGCACGCTGGCGAGGAGGGCGATGCCCGTCCCCGCCGCGCGGGTGAGGCCCAGCGCGTAGCCGGCGAAGGCCAGGGCCGCGAGGCCGGCGAGCACGATCAGCGCCGCCACCCAGAGCCGGTGGAAGAGGAACCACAGCACGGTGTAGGCGAAAGCCGGCCAGGAGAACCCGTCGGGTACGATCACGGCCCGGTCCAGGGTGTCGGTCTCGCCGGGGCGAGCGTCCGGCGGCAGGTGGAGGGTATAGCTGCGCATCCGCATCGGGGGTGTCCTACAGCGTGCCCTTGGTCGAGGGCACCCGGCCTTCCTCGCGGGGGTCGACCGCCACCGCCGCCCGCAAGGCGCGGGCCAGCCCCTTGAACAGGCTTTCCGCGATGTGGTGCGCGTTCTCGCCGTACAGCGTTTCGACGTGCAGGGTCAGCCCGGCATTCATCGCGAAGGCCTGGAACCACTCGCGGACGAGTTCGGTGTCGAAGGTGCCGATCTTCTCCACCCGGAACTGCGTGCGGAACACGAGGAAGGGCCGGCCGGAGATGTCGACGCAGACGCGGCTCAGGGTTTCGTCCATCGGAAGGTGGATGTCGGCGTAGCGGGTCACGCCGCGCTTGTCGCCCAGCGCCTTGGCGAAGGCCTGCCCCAGGGCGATGCCGCAATCCTCGGCGGAATGGTGCTGATCGACATGCAGGTCGCCCACGACCTTGATGTCGAGGTCGAACAGGGCGTGCCGCGCGAGCAGCTCAAGCATGTGATCGAGGAAGCCGATGCCGGTGGCGATCGTCGCCTTGCCGGTGCCGTCGAGGGCGACGCTCACCGAAACGTCGGTCTCGGCGGTTGTCCGGCTGATGCTCGCGCTGCGCATTGTGTCCGCGTGTTGGTGAAGGCGGCGATGGCGCCGCCGGCTGCTTCTAGGCTAGCTATCGCGAAAGGGAAATCGCGCGCCGGCCTCAGCCGTTCAGCACCCGGCCCGCGACCGCGTCGAGCTTGGCGAGCAGCGCCGGATCGCGGACGGATGGGGCCGTCATGATCGCGCCGTCGAGGGCCCGGTGCGACCCGACCGGACACTCCTCCCGCTCGGCCGGGAAGTCGCGGGCGAGGCGCGAGACGAGGCGGGCCGCCTTGTCGGCGTTCGCCCGCGCCACGGCGACCACCGCCGCCACGTCGACGGCATCGTGGCCGGGGTGCCAGCAATCGTAATCCGTCACCATCGCGATGGTCGCGTAGGTGATCTCGGCCTCCCGCGCGAGCTTGGCCTCGGGCATGTTGGTCATGCCGATCACGTCGAAGCCCTGCGCCTTGTAGGCGCGGGATTCGGCGAGCGAC
>Ga0182229_1000053_pt1 | contig 27412 bp, 20 predicted proteins | sample G6R1MG_32_FD_129663 | JGI IMG/M metagenome (GOLD analysis project Ga0182229, IMG submission 129663) | Miscanthus phyllosphere microbial communities from Michigan, USA - G6R4_MAIN_07NOV2016_LD1 MG | ecosystem: Host-associated > Plants > Phyllosphere > Phylloplane/Leaf | place: USA: Michigan...
CAGCGGTCGTAACTCTGCTCGGAGATCTCCGCCTCCTTGCAGGCCAGGGCCAAACTCTTGCCCTGGGCTGTCTGCACCTCGATCTGGCGCAGCTTCAGAACGACCCGATCCGCACCCGTCTTCTGACCTCGCCGCATGTCCGACTCCTCTGGTCCTGGCTGATCCTCTCGATCAGCCCGGTCCAAAGCCAGCCGGTCAGGTCATTGCTCGGAAGCATCGCCCAGAGAAGGCTGCCGCGTAGCACGAACAGGATGCTCGCCAGGGTGGCTCGCTGCTCGATCGGCGGTCGACCCCCGCCTTTCGGGTCGGGGCTAGGGTGCCGGCGAAAAGATCGTATCCCGGAGAATATCCGGAAGAACCAGCTCCGCCTGAACATAATCATGAACCATTCGTCAAACGCACGAGATTGCTCCGACGACGGCACATGCCATAGATTTCTTATATAACAGCACAGAGAGTCTCAATTGTAAGAGCACTACAGTCCAACTTATGAGACATCGTGCAGATTATACGCCATGAACGCCCCTGATTTACAAACGAACGTCGTGTTATTTTCCTGATTTTACATGCAGTGATGTGCGTGAAAATAAGATTACCCTACGCCTTCACTCAAGCATGGGCGAGGATCGCCAGTAGTAGTAACGCGATGATATTTGTGATCTTGATTGCCGGGTTCACTGCGGGGCCGGCCGTATCCTTGTAGGGGTCGCCTACGGTGTCGCCGGTCACAGCCGCCTTGTGGGCATCCGACCCCTTTCCGCCGTGGTGGCCATCCTCGATGTACTTCTTGGCGTTGTCCCAAGCGCCGCCGCCCGAAGTCATCGAGATCGCCACGTAGAGGCCGGTCAGGATCACACCGAGCAGGGAGGCGCCTACCGTGGCGAAGGCCTCGTTCTTGCCGGCGATCGCTTGGATCACGAAGAACAGCACGATCGGCGAGAGCACCGGGAGCAGCGAGGGCACGATCATCTCCTTGATCGCGGCGCGCGTCAGCATGTCGACGGCCCGACCGTAATCGGGGCGGTCGGTGCCCTTCATGATGCCGGGCTTTTCACGGAACTGGCGGCGCACCTCCTCCACCACGGCGCCAGCCGCGCGGCCCACCGCCGTCATCGCCATGCCTGCGAACAGGAACGGGATCAGACCACCGAGCAGCAGGCCGACGACGACGTAGGGGTTGGAGAGCGAGAAATCGACGGTGACGCCCCGGAAGAATCGGTACTGGGTCTCGCTGGCATTGGCGATGAAGTAATTCAGATCCGAGGTGTAGGCGGCGAACAGCACGAGAGCGCCCAGACCCGCGGAGCCGATGGCGTAGCCCTTGGTGACGGCCTTGGTGGTGTTGCCGACCGCATCCAACGCGTCCGTGGACTTGCGCACCTCCGGGGGCAGCCCCGCCATCTCGGCGATGCCGCCCGCGTTGTCGGTGACGGGACCGAAGGCATCGAGCGCCACGATAAAGCCCGCGAGCGCCAGCATGGCGGTGACCGCGATGGCGATGCCGAAAAGGCCCGCCAGCGCGTAGGTGCTGATGATGCCGCCCACGATCACGATGGCCGGTAGCGCCGTCGATTCGAGTGAGATCGCCAATCCCTGGATCACGTTGGTGCCGTGCCCGGTCACGGAGGCGTCGGCGATGGCCTTCACCGGGCGGAAGTTCGTGCCGGTGTAGTACTCGGTGATCACCACGATCAGCGCCGTGATGACGAGGCCGATCACCGCGCAGCCGAACAGGCCGCCCGATGTGAAGCTGACGCCGGTTCCCGTGGTGAACCGCGTGCCGAACCCGCCAAACAGGGCGAAGTTGACCAGAGCAATAGCCACGATCGAGAGCGCGCCCGCCGCGATCAGCCCCTTGTAGAGTGCTCCCATGATCGACTGGTTCGAACCGAGCCGCACGGCATAGGTGCCAACGATGGAGGTGAGGATGCAGGCCGAGCCGATCGCCAACGGATAGAGCATCATCGTCTCGAGGACGTTGCGGCCGCCGACATCGACCTGACCCGCGAAGAAGATCGCCGCCAGCACCATGGTGGCGACGACGGTCACCGCGTAGGTCTCGAAAAGGTCGGCCGCCATGCCCGCGCAATCGCCGACATTGTCGCCGACATTGTCGGCGATGGTAGCGGGGTTGCGCGGATCGTCCTCCGGGATCCCAGCCTCGACCTTGCCGACGAGATCACCGCCGACATCGGCCCCCTTCGTGAAAATACCGCCGCCGAGTCGGGCAAAGATCGAGATTAGTGACGCGCCGAACCCGAGCGCAACCAGGGCATCGATGACCTCGCGACTGGCGGGCGCCAAGCCTGCGCCGCGGGTGAGGTAGAGGTAGTAGAGTGCGACTCCTAGCAGCGCGAGGCCGGCGACGAGCATGCCGGTGACGGCGCCCGATTTGAACGCGACGTCGAGGCCGCCCCCGAGTGAGGTCGAGGCGGCCTGCGCCGTACGGAGGTTGGCCCGGACCGATACGTTCATGCCGATGAATCCCGCCACCCCGGAGAGCACGGCGCCGATCAGGAAGCCGACAGCCACCTTAATCCCAAGAAACCACGCCAGCAGCACGAACAGCGCGACACCGACGACGGCGATGGTCGCGTATTGGCGGCGAAGATAGGCCTGTGCTCCCTCGGCGATAGCGCCCGCGATCTCCTGCATGCGCTGCGTCCCGGCATCCCGTCGCATCACGTCACGGATCGTCACAACGCCGTAAGCGATGGCACACAGCCCGCCCACGATGATCAGCAGTAGTGCGGTCATTCTACCGTCCTTGGATTTTGCATGGAAAGACCGAGCACTAACGGATCGCTACGACGATCTCTTGTTCGCGTCGTGAGCTGAGATTCGAGCGCCCCTCACCCGAAGAGCCCACCTTGATTGCCAAACTTTGCGGCGGAGTGCAAACGGCAGGGTGATTCGGCGGCGGCAGTTATTGTTGCACTGCAAATAATTCGAGTAATGCAGCTGTCGCAACGCGATGCTCTGCAGTGCAGCTTGGGACGGTGATTTCCAATGTCGTCAGCCTCTGCCCAAATCGAACCGTATCGGACCGACCACGGTGGGGCCGCCAATGGCGACGGTTGCCCCGGGACTGTCGTTGGGGGGAGGCGATGATCCGAACTGCAGAGCGACGGTCTGGTAGCGCTGCGTCCGACCGATCGACGATGTCGGGATGGCGTCGTTCCGGGCGGCACATGGATGAGCGATCGAACGCCGTCGCCGCCCCCCTGGGAATGACGTGCCAACCGGGAGCGAACGGGGAAGACGGTAGCGCGCGTTATGCCCGCAAGGGGTACAGAGAGCGTGTTCGGGGCGCAGGCGGTTCGCGTCCGTGAACCCTCGGCCCAGGTGTGGCCGATCCGTTCATCCTGTCCGCGTCGCTACACGCCACGATCCAGCGTCGTTACACGATCGTCGGCGCCGCCCAAGACTTGTCGATTCGTACACGGCGCTCGCCAGCGCATCACGGTCGCGCTGGGTCCGGACTAAGGATCACCTTCACGCCTACGAGGGTGGCGCGCGGCCTCAGTAAGATCCTGGTGGGCTTAGTGAAGCGGCGCGCGCAGCGCGGGGGCGAGGACGTGTTCGTGCGCGCGCCGATGCATCTCAATGGGCGCTTCCGACGGACCGTCGGTGTAGTAGCCTGTTCCGCTCAAACCGAAGCCGCCGCCGTTCATGACGCTGGGAACGGGCACGGCCCTTAGCGCAGCGAGATCCTCACCGTCACGACCGACCGGCGGTCCACGGAAGCGGCCCCGATCCGGATCGAGCCGATACACGACCGGCCCATGCTCCGCCGCATCGGAGATGCGCTGCTTCATGCTCCTCGCGTCCACGGCTCCCGGTAGGGCGAACGCCATGATTGTGATCAGGAGGGTGCGGTTGAGTATCATCTCGTGTTCCGACGCTTTGTTTGCGGGGACCTGCAGCCGTCAGCCCTTGGACTGCAGCACCGGCCGCTGCTCCCTGATCTGTGGCTCGCATCGGGTGTGGAAAGCGTTGAGCACGAGGGATGTCGAGTCGCAGACGTAAGCGTCGTCGAGGGACGGGGCCGGGACGGGATCCCGGGCCACGATCGGGTGCGGTGCGCAGGCCGCGATCGCCGCGCCGAGCAGCGTGCAGGCGGTGATGAACTTCAGAGCACGCATGTCAATCCTCGACGAGGAGATGCAGCCGCCGGGACACCCGGCGGCCGATCACGACGCGAACCGTGCGGACAGGGCCGCAGGCTGACAAGCGCGGCGAGGACGGGAAACGGGAATTGCTTCGGTCTGTCGCCCGGCCGCAACATCTGAAGCGGAGATCACACCGCCTTCTGCATCGGCACGACGTTGTGGAGCGTCTTGTCGGAATTGTCGAAGAAGCGGCGGACGTTGCGGGCCGCCTGCCGAATGCGTTGCTCGTTCTCCACCAGCGCGATGCGGACGTAATCGTCCCCGTGCTCGCCGAAGCCGATGCCCGGCGCCACGGCGACGTCGGACTTCTCCAGCAGCAGCTTCGAGAATTCGAGGCTGCCCAGCGGTCGGTACTTCTCCGGGATCGGCACCCAGGCGAACATAGACGCCTCGGGGGCGGGAAGCTTCCAGCCAGCCTTTCCGAACGATTCGATCAGCGCATCCCGCCGCTTCCTGTAGATGCCGCGCATCTCCTTGATGCAGTCGTCCGGGCCGTTCAGCGCGGCGGTGGCCGCCACCTGGATCGGGGTGAAGGCGCCGTAGTCGAGATAGGACTTCACGCGCGTCAGCGCCGCGAGCAGGCGCTCGTTGCCCACCGCGAAGCCCATCCGCCATCCGGCCATGGAGAAGGTCTTGGAGAGCGAGGTGAACTCCACCGTCACGTCGATGGCGCCGGGCACCTGAAGCACGGAGGGCGGAGGGTTGGCATCGTCGAAGTAGACCTCCGCGTAGGCGAGATCCGACAGCAGGATCAGCTCATGCTTCTTCGCGAAGGCGACGAGGTCGCGGTAGAAATCGAGGCCGGCGACGTAGGCCGTGGGGTTCGACGGATAGCAGACCACCAGCGCCACGGGCTTGGGGATCGAGTGCATCACCGCCTTCTCCAGCGCCGGGAACATGGCGGGGGTCGGCTCGGCCGGCACGGAGCGGATCACGCCGCCGGCCATCAGGAAGCCGAAGGCGTGGATCGGGTAACTGGGGTTGGGCACCAGCACCACGTCGCCGGGGGCGGTGATGGCCTGCGCCATGTTGGCGAAGCCCTCCTTGGAGCCCAGCGTCGCCACGACCTGCGTGTCGGGGTTCAGGCTCACGCCGAAGCGGCGCTGATAGTAGCCGGCCTGCGCCCGGCGAAGGCCGGCGATGCCCTTGGACGCCGAGTAGCGATCGGTGCGCGGGCGGCCCGCCGTCTCGACGAGCTTCGCGATGACATGGCGAGGCGCATCGAGATCGGGGTTGCCCATGCCGAGGTCGATGATGTCCGCACCCTGGGCGCGGGCGGCGGCCTTGATCCGGTTGACCTGCTCGAAGACGTAGGGCGGCAGGCGCTTGATGCGGTGGAAGTCGGTCATGGCCTTGGCGTGTCCATCGGCGCGCGTCTCGTCCGGCGCGCGGCTCGGGTGGAATGCGAAAGGACCCATCTAGCACCACCGGGGATCGACGCCGACCCCTTTTCGCTCGTCCGGCGGCGCGATCCGGTCCGTCACGATCTGCGCTCCGGAGCGGCGGGAGCGATGCCGCGGATCTCGATCACGAGTTTCTGCCGGAGCGCGCGGACGAAGTCGCCGTAGCCCTTGGCCGCGAGCAGGAAGGCGCCGGGGCCGCCGACGACGTTCTCGCGATACCAGTGGTCGAGGGTGGGTCCCTCGCGATAGATCTTCCTAGGCAACGCGCGCAGGTCGTAGCCCGAAGCGCGGAAGGCCCCGACGCCGCCGAAGCCGTTCTCCCCCGGCACCAGGATCGGCAGACCGTTGACGACCGCGCCGGCCTCAAGAGGACCTCCGGCTGGCCTCGGATGTCTTCGGCGTCGATGCAGTTGACGATGCCATCCCCGGATACGTCAACGACGACGCGCTCGGCCGTGACCGGCAGGGCCGGGGCAACGGTAGCCGAGACCGGTCGCGGCATCTGGCCGAGGCAGGTGACCTCGCCCGGCTCCCGCGGGACGGCGCGCACCACGGCGGCGAGGGCCTGCGCGTCGGCCCGTGAGGCGATGCGACGCCGGGGGATGGCGATCCGCGCGGTGTCCGCCCAAGTCACCAACCAGAAAGCGATGCCGCCGCGGCGCCCCAGGATCACCGCGAGAACGGCTGGGTCCTCCAGCGCCTCGGCGATCCCCTCCATCTGCAGAGTGTAGCGCTCCTCATCGACCGGAATCGACACGTCGCCCGAAACACGAGCGCCGTCCCGGCTCCCTGCTCGGCGGCCCCAAAACGCAATCCGAAGGGACCGGACAGGGACAACCAGGCGACAAGGACAGCCCGGAAGACGCGCGCTCCTCTCTCCGACACGACCGGACAGCGTCCGATCCGACCGCGAGGATGCGCGCTATCGACACCACGACTGGACGCCCGACCACGCCGACAGGCCCGCAACGCGCATGCTACAAGAGATTAGGCCGGAACGGAGCCGGGCGCTAAGGAACGTTCGGCCCTGCGCGCGCGATCAGGCATCGGCCGCGACCCGGTCGAGGAACCATGCCGTGCGACCGACGCCCGCGACGCGTCCCGCCGGCAGATTTGCACCGTCCGCGATGCGGCGCAGGGGATCCCGCTTGCTCTGGCCGGTGACGAGGTAGAGGAGCGAGCGGGAAGAGGCGAGCGCGGGCAGCGTCAGCGATATACGGGGCACGAACGGCTCCATCCCAGCCTCCGGTACGGGCACCACCCAGGCTTCCCGCTCGTCGATCTCCGGCTTGCCGGGGAACAGCGAGGCGGTGTGGCCGTCGCCGCCCAGGCCCAGCAGTACCAGATCGAACAGGGGACGGCCGGGCTCGAGGCTTGAGCTACCGTGATAGTCGGTCAGGGTCTCAGCGTAGGCGCGCGCGCCCGCCTCGGGGCCGTGGTCGGAGGGGATGAAGTGGAAATGGCCCGCGGGCGTCGTGTCGCCATGGCCGAAGGCCTCGCGGACGAGACGCACGTTGCTGCGGACATCGTCCCAAGGGACGACGCGGTCGTCGCCGAAGAACCAGTGGATGCGCGACCAGGGCAACTGTTCGACATAATCGGGCGAGGCCAGCAGCTCGTAGAGGCGTTTGGGCGTCGAGCCGCCGGAGAGGCAGATCGCGACGCGCTCGTCGGGGGCGTCGGCCGTCACCTGCAGGAGGTGGTCGGCGGCGGCGCGGGCGACCGCGTCCGCGTCGGGGAAGACCTGGGAGCCGGGGGGGAGCGGAAGCATCGTGACCTCTGTTTCACCTCGTGCGCAGCTCGAGGGCGCGGTCGCCGGAGCTCGAGGGGACGACCGCAGCCCTCGAGGCCGGTTCGCTGGCCCCCTCGTAGCGCGGGCGTCAGGGCTTGGGCGGGGGCGGTGCGCCTTCCATGTGACCGCCGAATCCCTTGCGCATGGCCGAGAGCAACTTGTCGGCGTAGCTCGCGTCCTCGCGGGAGCGGAAGCGGCGGTAGAGCGCGTTCGACAGCACGGTGGCCGGGACGGACTGCTCGATCGCCGCGTTGATGGTCCAGCGCCCCTCGCCCGAATCCTCGACGTAGCCGGAGAACCCGTCCAGCGCCTCGTCGGAGGCCAGCGCCGTGGCGGTGAGGTCGAGGAGCCAGGACGAGACCACGCTGCCACGCCGCCAGACCTCGGCGATGTCGCCGAGATGCAGATCGAACCGGCGCTCCTCCGGCACGCCTTCGGCGTTGGCGTGGCGCAGGATGTCGAAGCCCTCGGCGTAGGCCTGCATCAGGCCGTACTCGATGCCGTTGTGGATCATCTTGACGTAGTGCCCGGCCCCGCTCGGGCCGGCGTGGATGTAGCCCTGCTCGGCCCGCGGGTCGCAATCCGCGCGGCCGGGGGTGCGGGGGATCGAGCCGATGCCCGGCGCCAGGGTGGCGAAGATCGGATCGAGCCGGCGCACCACCGCGTCGTGGCCGCCGATCATCATGCAGTAGCCGCGATCCAGGCCCCAAACGCCGCCGGAGGTGCCGACGTCGACGTAGTGAACCCCCTTGGCGTCGAGGTCGCGGGCGCGGCGCACGTCGTCCTGATAGAACGAGTTGCCGCCGTCGATGATGCAGTCGTCCCGCTGCATCAGGCCGCCCAGCGTGGTCACCGCCTCCTCGGTGGCCCGCCCCGCCGGGAGCATCACCCAGGCCGCGCGCGGCGCCTCCAGCTTGGCGACCAGATCCTCCAGGCTGTCGGCCCCGACCGCGCCGGCCTCGACGAGGGCGGCCACCGCCTTGGGATCGCGATCGAACACCACCGCGCTGTGCCCGTCCCGCAGGAGGCGCCGGACGATGTTGCCGCCCATCCGGCCGAGGCCGATCATTCCGAGTTGCATCGTGTCGCGCTCCTGACGTCCTGCGAGTCCGATCAGTCTTGAGCGGGCAACGCATCAGGCGCCGAATGGCGCCATCGAAACCACACGATCGCTCCAAGCCCGGTCGTCCCGCGGGCCGATGCACCCGTCCGAACGTCGAGTTCGCCCCGCGAAAGGGGCAGCGACAATCGACCCGTCGATCGAGAGCAGTGGCGAGACGGTGAATGTCCTTAGGTGGATCGCATCGCCGTCGAGTGCCAGACAGCAATAGTCGAACGCCTATCCCGGCGACATCTCCTCAAAGCAATGCGCGATACAGACATACGAAGAATTCGATACTCGCAAGATTGATTGGAAATGCCTTTCGAATCGGGATTTCCACGGGAAGGCTGTGATAGCGATGAGTGCCTGCCGGAACAGGCGCCGTGGATCACGTCACATGCACCGGCTCCCCTCTCCAGGCCCCAGGTTGCCGATCAACCCCGGCCGGCGCTTGCGCTTGGCCGCCCTGGCGGTCGCCATCGGCATGCCCGTCTTCTTCACGCACACCTCGCTCGCCCGCCGCGCACATGAACGCTCCGACGCCGGGGACCAAGCCACCAACGCGGCTCCGACACTGAAGTACCACGCCGCCCGCACCATCGACGTGGCGGACGGCGGGGTGCGGCCGTAGCCCGCTACGTCCGAGATCCCACGGCCGATCTGACGCTCCAAGCCCCGCACGCCGTGATTTGGAAACAGATCGACGGTTCGCCCGGCGTCGGCACCATCCTGGTCGAGGACCGGGACGGCGTGATGATCGCCGAGGGCATATGTCCGACGCGGCGTCTCGGTGTGCGGGACCGAGACCACTTCCAGTCCCTGCGCGGCGACCCGCATGACCGTCTGGCCATCGGCCGGCCCATCCTCGGCAGACCCTCCGGCAAGCGGGTGTCGCCGATCGCCCGTCGCCTCGTCGGACCGACCGGGGCCTTCGCGGGCTTCGTCCAGACGTCGCTCGATGTCGGCGCGTTCCAGGAGGTCTACGGCGCGGCGGCGAACGGTGACCGCGGCGGTCCGACCCTGCGGCGCACGGGACGGCACCCTGCTCGTTCGCTCACCCCAGGCGGCGAACCTCGTGGGACGGACCACACCCACCGACGCGATGTACGGGGAACGGCTCGTTCCGGGGAGCAGCAAACCCCGCCGGCTGACGTCGCCGGTCGAGGGCGACGAGCAGGTCGTGGCACCGGGCTTCCCCTTCGGCCGCCCGCCGGCCCCGGCGGACGCGCGCGCCTGCGTCGCGGCGAGACGCGAAGCGTCGGCCTGACCCGCGCGACAACCGTCGGTCGATCGCGTGGGCGGGTGGACCGCCTCTCCTCCACCCTTGCAGACAATCGCCGCGAGGCAGGCGGAGCGGGAGGTCCTCCCAGCCCGGCGGGCGAGGCGAGGCACGCTGTGCTTGCAAGGGTATCATTTGGCGGGTCTCGCCGACCCCGAACGAGGGTCGGCGTCCGGTGCCGGACCGATGCTACGCGACCGCCGCCCTGATCGCCGCGGCGATGCGCTTCAGCCCCGCCTCCACATCGCCGCCCTTGATGTGAACCCGCAGGGCACGGCGCCCGCGTTCGGCCAGCACCGAGAAATCGCCGCGTGCCTGAGCCGCCACGACCGTGCCGAAGCCCAGGGTACGCCCGGGGATGGCGAGATCCCGCGACGGGTCGGCGGTGATCTGGAGGAAGACCCCGTTGTCGGGGCCGCCCTTGTAGGCCTGTCCGGTGGAGTGGAGGAAGCGGGGACCGAACTCCAGGCAGGTCGCGAGCCGACGCGCGTCGCGCAGAGCCAAGCGCGCCTCCTGCAGGATCGCGTGATGGCGCTCCGTGCGGGCGACGTAGGCGAGCAACGCGACGTACTCGCAGGGCTTGGCCCGGGCGAGATGGACCGCGATCGCCCCATCCAGACCCTCGGCGGCCTCGGGCAGCGCCGCGGCGTTGCGCGGGTCGGCGTAGAGGGCGATGGTGCCGTCCTCGAAGACCGGGCTCTCGCCGGGCAGCGCGCCGCCGGCCTCGGCCGCGTCGAACAGCTTCTTCGTCTCGATCTTGCTCGCCTCGACGTCGGGCTGGTCGAACGGGTTGATGCCCAGCACCGCGCCCGCCACCGCCGTGGCGATCTCGAAGCGGAAGAACTCCTGGGGCAGCTGCTCGGCCTTCTCCAGGGCGATGTGCACCACCGGATGCCCCTCGCGCTCCAGACCCTTTACCGCCTCATCCTGCTTCGGGTCGGTGTGGCCGGCGAGCCTGAGGGCGATGAACAGGCGATCGGCGCCGTAGACCGCCGGAACGCCCGCGGGCTCGCCCTCGATCGGAATCAGCCCGTGGCCGAGCTTGCCCGTCGATTCGGCGATGAGCTGCTCGGCCCAGGTGCCGAAGGTGTCGATGCCGGGCGAGGCCAGGATGGTGACCTTGTCGCGGCCCTGCTCGATCGCCGCCGTGGCCAGCGCGATCCCGAGCCGTACGCCCGGATTCTCCGACGGCGGCACGGCGGGACCGCAGGAGCGGACCATGATGCGGGCGATGTCGAGGAACTCGCGGACCTCGACGCCGCTGACGGCGGCCGGCACGAGGCCGAAGGCCGAGAGCACCGAGTAGCGCCCGCCGATCTGCTTCACGCCATAAAAGATCCGCCGGAAGCCGTCGGCCTCGGCCGCCGCCTCCATGGCCGAGCCCGGATCGGTCACGGCCACGAAGTGGCGCCCGGCCCGCTCGCCGACGACCTCCCTCATCCGGCCCAGGAAGTAGTCGCGGAAGACGTTGGGCTCCAAGGTCGAGCCGGACTTCGAGGCGACGATGAACAACGTCGTCTCCAGGGTCACCGCCGCCTCCACGGCGCGGACCTCATCCGGATCGGTGGAGTCGAGGATGCGCAAGGTCGGGAAGCCGTCGCGCCGCCCGTAGGTCGCGGCGATGACCTCCGGCCCGAGGCTCGATCCGCCCATGCCGAGCACCACCGCGTCGGTGAAGTTTTCCGAGCGGATTTCGTCCGCGAAGGCCTCGTAGTCGGCCACGCGCTCCAACTCGTCCTCGACGATGCGCAGCCAGCCGAGCCAGTTCGCCTCGTCGGCGCCGGTCCAGACCGTGGCGTCGTGCGCCCAGAGACGGCGGATCCCGCCGCCGGCGCGCCACTGCTCGACCCGCTTGTCGGCGGCGGCGTCCAGGGCCTCGCCGAGATGGAGCACCTGCCGGTTCAGACGGGTGCCGAGCAACTCGGCCCGCTTGCCCGCGACCGCGCCGAGCAGCTTGTCGGCCGCATCGATGAAGAGCTGCACGCCCTCCTCGACGAGCTGGACCGCCACGGCCTCGATGTCGATGCCCGCCTCGGCGAGGCGCGCCATCACGGCCCCGGCCTCGGCAAGCCCTTCCTTGATGGTGTCGCCCCTCACCTCGCCGTGGTCGCGGAACGCGTCCATGGTGGCGGGCGGCATGGTGTTGACGGTGTTGTGGCCGACTAGCTCGGAGACGTAGAGCGTGTCGGGATAGGCCTTGTTCTTCACGCCCGTGGAGGCCCAGAGCAGGCGCTGCGCCTTGGCGCCCTTCGCCTCCAGACGGTCCCAGGCCTCGCCGGAGAAGATCGCCTCGTAGCGGCGGTAGGCGAGCTTGGCGTTCGCGATGGCGACTTTGCCCTTCAGGCCGTCGAGGGCTGCCTTCTCCGACGCGTCGTCGGTGGCGGCGATCTTCGCGTCGAGGCGCTTGTCCACCTCGACGTCGATGCGGCTGATGAAGAAGCTCGCCACGCTGGCGACCCGCGAGACATCGCCGCCCTTCTCGCCGAACTCGGTCAGCCCCTCGATGAAGGCGCGGGCGACCTGCTCGTAGACCTCTTGCGAGAACAGCAGGGTGACGTTGATCGAAATGCCGTCGGCGGTGAGTTCGCGGATCGCCGGGATGCCCTCGGGGGTGGCGGGCACCTTCACCATCAGGTTGTCGCGCGCCACCGCCTTGTGGAGGCGGCGCGCCTCGGCGAGCGTCTCCTGCGTGTCGAGGGCAAGGTAGGGCGAGACCTCGAGGCTGACGTAGCCGTCGGCGCCGTCGCTGGTCTCGTAGACGCGCCGCAGCACGTCGGCGGCGGCCTGGATGTCGGCGATGGCGAGACCTTCGTAGAGGTCGATCACGCGGGCATCCCCGTCCCGCATCACGGCCCTGAGGGCGTCGTCGTACTCGGTCGAGTGGCCGATGGCCTTCTCGAAGATCGACGGGTTCGAGGTCAGCCCGCGCAGGTCGTCGCGCTCCACCATTTCGGCCAGCTCGCCCCTGGCGACGAAGCCGCGGGCGACGAAATCGAGCCAGACCGCCTGCTCGTGGTCCGTGAAGAGGGCGTTGAGCGCGCTCATGTCGATCGATCCTCAAAAAATGTCGTCCGGTCCGTCCCGGACATAGGGCGGACCGGGATCGGGCGGCGAGAGGGAGCCTCAGGCCTTGTGCTTGGCGATCGGATGCTTGGCGATCTGGTCGCGGGCGGCCTGCAGCACCTTCTCCGGCGTGAAGCCGAACTTCTTCTGGAGGTCGGCGATCGGGGCCGAGGAGCCGAAGGTGGACATGCCGATGATGGCGCCCGAGGAGCCGGCGTAGCGGTCCCAGCCGATCACCGAGCCCTGCTCCACCGCGACGCGGGCCAGCACCTCCGGGATCAGGACGCTGTTGCGGTAGCTCTCGTCCTGGCGCTCGAACAGGTCCCAGGACGGCATCGAGACCACGCGGGCCTTGACCCCGTCCTGCTTCAGCAGGTCGTAGACGTGCACGCAGAGCTGTACCTCCGAGCCCGCCCCGATCAGGATCACCTCCGGCGTGCCCTCGCAATCGGCCAGCACGTAGGCGCCCTTGGCCACGCCCGAGGCCGCGCCGTAGACGGAGCGGTCGAAGGTCGGCAGCGGCTGGCGCGAGAGTGCCAGCACCGCCGGCTGGTTCTTCAGGGAGAAGATCAGCCGGTAGGACTCGGCGACCTCGTTGGCGTCGGCCGGGCGCAGGACCACGAGGCCGGGGATGCAGCGCAGGGACAGCATCTGCTCGACGGGCTGGTGGGTCGGGCCGTCCTCGCCCACGCCGATGGAATCGTGCGTGAAGACGTGGAAGACCGGCAGTTCCATCAGCGAGGCGAGCCGGATCGGCGGACGCATGTAGTCGGCGAACACGAGGAAGGTGGCGCCGTAGGCGCGCAAGCCCACGAGACCGAGGCCGTTCACGATCGAGCCCATGGCGTGCTCGCGCACGCCGAAGTGGACGTTGCGCCCGCCCGGCTCGAACGGAGTCAGCGAGCCCGCCCCCTCGAAGGTCAGCGCGGTCTTGTTCGAGGGTCCGAGGTCGGCCGAGCCGCCGAGCATGAACGGCACGTTCCGTGCGATGGCGTTGAGCACCTTGCCCGAGGATTCGCGCGTCGCCATGCCCTTGGCGTCAGGCTCGAAGACCGGGATGTCGTTCTCCCACCCCTCGGGCAGGCGCCCCTCCAGGAACGAGGCGAGATCCTCGGCGTGGTCCGCGTCGTCGGCTTGCGCCTGCTTGAGGAAGCCCTCCCACTGCCCGAACAGCTCGGCGCCGCGCCGGCCGATACCCTCCGCGAAGGTGTCGTAGACCCCGTCCGGCACCAGGAACTGCGCGTCCTCCGGCCAGCCGTAGGCGCGCTTGGCGCCCTTGACCTCGTCCTCGCCCAGCGCGTCGGAATGGGCCTTGGCGGTGTTGGCCTTGTTGGGCGCGCCGTAGCCGATCACCGAGTTGACGATGATGAGGGTGGGCCGGTCGGCCGATTGCAGGAAGGTCTCCAGCGCGCCCGCGATGGACTGGACGTCGTTGGCGTCCGCGACCCGCAGAACCTGCCAGCCGTAGGCGAGGAAGCGGGCCGCCACCTCCTCCGAGAAGGCGAGTTCGGTGTGGCCCTCGATGGTGATGGTGTTGTTGTCGTAGATCCAGCACAGGTTCGACAGGCGCAGGTGCCCCGCCATGGAGGCGGCTTCCGAGGCCACGCCCTCCATGAGGTCGCCGTCCGAGCAGATCGCGTAGACGTTGAAGTCGAACAGCGGCAGGTCGGGGCGGTTGAGGCGTTCGCCGAGGAAGCGGCCGCCCATCGCCATGCCGACGGAGTTGGCGACGCCCTGCCCGAGGGGGCCGGTGGTGGTCTCGACGCCGGTGGTGAAGTGGTATTCGGGGTGGCCCGGCGTGCGGCTGTCGAGCTGGCGGAACTGCTTGATGTCCTCCAGCGCGACGGCGGGCGCGTTGGCGCCGTTCCCCTCCGCCACCTTGGCGAGGTGGAGCACCGCGTAGAGCAGCATCGAGGCGTGCCCGGCGGACAGCACGAAGCGGTCGCGGTTGGGCCAATGGGGGTTGGCCGGATCGTAGCGCAGGTAGCGGTTCCACAGGGTGTAGGCGACCGGCGCCAGCGCCATCGGCGCGCCGGCGTGGCCCGAATTGGCCTTCTGCACGGCGTCGATGGCCAGCGTCCGGATCGTGTCGATCGCCAGTTTCTCGTGGCTGGCCAGCGCCGCCTTCGGACCTGTCTCTGCTCCGCTCATTCCGTGGGTCTTCCCATGATGCACTGCGAATGCCGGCCGGGGCCGGCGTTGCGCGGGGCTTATCCTACCGTGAGCGTCAAGACACCCCCGCGTCGCGGGTGGCAGGGCCGTCGTCCCCGGCCGGCCGGCCTCTCGCCCCCTCCCCGCGCTCCTGCGCCGGCCCCTGCGACCGACTGTAGTTCAGGATCGTGTTGACCAGGGCGACGTGGGTGAAGGCCTGGGGGAAATTGCCCACGAGCCGCTTGGCGCGCACATCGTACTCCTCGGCAACCAGCCCGAGGTCGTTGCAGATCCCGATCAGGCGTTCGATGATCGCGCGCGCCTCCTCGCAGCGGCCGAGCCCGATCAGGTTGTCGGCGTACCAGAACGTGCAGGGCAGGAACGCGCCCTCGTTGCCGGGCAGCCCGTCCGTGCTCTGCCCCCGGGTGTCGTAGCGCAGCACGAAGCCCTCGCGCATCAGCGTCCGCCCGACGGCCTCGACGGTGCCCACGACCCGCGGGTCGTCCTGGGGCAGGAACCCCATATGCGAGATCAGGAGCAGGCTCGCATCGAGCTGCCTTGAACCGTAGTACTGCACGAAGCTGTTCAGGTCCCGATCGAAGCCCTTCTCCAGCACCTCCGCGTGGATCTCATCGCGGATGCGGGTCCAGCGCTCGATCGGGGCGTCGGGCGCGTCCTCTTCCTCGTGGCTGCGGATCGCCCGGTCGAAGGCGACCCAGGCCATGACCTTCGAGTGCACGAAGTGCTTGCGGCCGCCGCGGACCTCCCAGATGCCCTCGTCGGGCTCGCGCCACGCGGTCTCGAGGTGGGTCATGATCGCGAGCGCGACCCGCCAGCCGTCCCTGTCGGGGAGCATGCCGCGCTGGCGGGCCTGATAGAGTGCGTCGAAGAGTTCGCCGTAGACATCCAGCTGGAACTGGGAGACCGCCGCGTTGCCGACGCGCACGGGCTTCGACCCTTCGTAGCCGGGAAGCCAATCCAGTTCGATCTCCGGCAGCAGGCGCTCGCCGCCGATGCCGTAGAGGATGTGGGCCTGCTCCGGGTTGCCGGCCACCGCTCTCAGCAACCAGTCGCGCCACGCGCGGGCCTCGTCGAGATAGCCGGAATCCATCAGAGCGAGCAGGGTGAAGGTCGAGTCGCGCAGCCAGCAGAACCGGTAGTCCCAGTTGCGCACCCCGCCGAGATCCTCCGGCAGCGAAGTGGTGGGGGCGGCCACGATACCTCCGGTGGGCTGGTAGATCAGCGCCTTGAGCGTGAGCAGCGAACGCTTGAGGATGTCGTCCCAGGGGGTGTTCCCGGCGCAGTTCCTCGACCAGTCGCGCCAGAAGCGCAGGGTCTGGTCCAGCACCTTGCGTGGCTCGATCGGCGGCGGGTCCTCCTCGTGCGAATCGCCGTAGCTCAGCACGAACCAGACCGTCTCGCCCTCGTGGATCGTGAACTCCGACACGGTGGTCTGCCCCGCACCGCGCAAGGGTGCCTTGGTGCGCAGTACCGCCTTGTGCGGGCCGGCGATGGCGCGCAGATCGCCGTTCTCGTTGCGCGAGACCCAGGGGACGGCCGAGCCGTAATCGAAGCGCACCGCGATATCCATGCGCATGGCCACACGGCCCTCGCGCCCCTCGACCAAGCGGATCACGTGCGAGCCGTCGCCGGCCGGCATGTAGTCGGTCACCCGGACCTCGCCCTCGTGCGTGCGCCAGTAATTCTCCAGCACCACGGTCCCGGTGCGATAGCGCCAGGAATGGGCGGCGCCGTCGGCGACGGGGGCGAGCTTCCAGAAGCCGTGCTCCTGCGTGCCAAGCAGGGCGGCGAACAGGGCGGCGGCGTCGAAGCGCGGCCAGCACAGCCAGTCGATGCTGCCGTCCCGCCCGACCAGTGCGGCGGTACGGCCATCGCCGATCAAGGCGTAATCCTCGATGCGTCCGGCCATCGTCGTCCCTCGCCCGTCCGCCGCGCCACCCAGGCCGCCCACGCCGTCCCGATGCCTGCATCGACCCGCGCGGGCAAAGACCGGCCCGTTCGACGGGGCCGACGGAAACCGAGCATCGAGCGCGACGACCGAATCGGCCTACGCTGCCGCCCGAGCCTCAACACGGAGACGGGCGCGACGTTCCGGATGCGGCGGCCGCGCCGAGACCGCGCCGTGTCCCGCGCACGAGCCCGCGCCACGACCGGATGCGGGCAGCCTCAGTGGAGGTTCGGCAGCACGTCCGAGACCGAGCTGCCGATCGCCGTCACGCGGCCCCCGAGGGTACGGGCCGCGTCCCAGACCCGATCGGCGGCGGAAATGAAGGGCAGCGCATCGTCGGGCAGCAAGCCGGCCTGCTCCGGCTCCGGGGCGTCGCGCCGGGCCAGGACCGGTTCGGGCGACGGACGTGCGGGGGTCGTGGCGGGGGCGGAACGCGCGGCGAGCGCACGGCGCGTCTCGCAGCGACCGGCGGCGCAGCTGCGCCGGTTGGCCACCCGCACGGACGCGGGCGCCGGCTCGGTCATCACGGGCGGCGGGAGTTGGGCCAGCAGGAGGGAGACCGGCCATTCCCGCGCGTCGCGCGTCGGCGCGGAGACGGGCACGACCGCCATCGTCATCGAGGGGGCCGGAGCGATCGGGGGCTGGGCGGCAGGCTCGCGGCAGAGCAGGGAGAGTCCGCCGATGGCAAAGGCCGTCACCAGGGTCGGCAGGAACGGCACCAACGAGGTGCGGCCGGTCGAGAGCGGGTCGCGTCGGGCGATGGAGGGATCGCAGATGCGCATCGACTCGAACCTCCCGTCGGCGTCTCGCCCTGGACAGAATGCCGATCCGTTTACGGCGAAAGCGGGGCCGTATTCTCTCTGGCGTGTAACATCCGCGCCGCACTTCGAAGGCCGGCCCGCCCCCGGGCTCCGCGTCCCGACCCGGCGCCCCACCGCCCGCATTTTTGTCGATTTTTAATCCCGAGGCTGCAGCAGATTATCTTGGCGTATCATCCAGGCAACAGAGTAGAAATATTCAAACCGAACCGGGTAGACAAAAAATCTCGTTTTACGCTATATACCACAGTTAATAACGCCAAGCCCGCGCTTCCTTGCAAGAAACTCCTCTTCTGAGACACGCTGGATGATAAGCGTTGAGTAGACGGGGGCCGGTGCCATACAACCTGCACAGGTCAGGCTCGTAGTTGTGACCTCAAACTCAAGAGATCTCAACTTTCGACCATTTCGGCGAGGGGCGATGCCGCCCTCGCCTCTTGGAGCCCATTCGTGACGCGTTCGATCCTGCTCGCTGCCCTCTTCGGAGCGCTCGTTCCCACCGCCGTGTCGGCTCAGGCCGAACCGGGTACGACGCCCCTTCAGGCCGGGTCGCGCCAGGTGGCACGCGGAAGGGCCGGCGCCGGCGAAGTCCCGCCGAGGCTGGCCGCCCGCCAGGACGGCCCGTCGACACCCGCTGCCAAGACGCCTGCCGCGGCCAGACGATCGACGCCGGCCGCCCCGAAGCAGGTCGCCCCGGGCCAGACCCTGAAGCTGACGCCCTACTTCGCGCTCTACGAGGCGCTGGGCAAACCCGACGGCTGGCGCATCAACGGCTCGATCCGACCGCGATACGAGGCGCTCGGCGGCCAGTTCAGGCCGTCGCCGGCGCCCCGCAGCAACGATCTCTACTCGATGCAGATGACGCTGTTTGCCGAATACGACACCGGGCCGGTGCGCATCGGCGGCGAGATCATCGATGCCCGCGCCTACTTCCAGCGCCGCAACTCCAACTCGATCGCCACCACCGAGGTGAACGCGTTCGAGCTGAGCCAAGCCTATCTCGGCTTCGACCTAGAGGACTCCTTAGGCGCGGGCACGGTCAGCACCCTGACGGCGGGCCGGTTCACCCAGAACGTCGGCTCGCGCCGCCTCATCGCCCGCAACCAGTTCCGCAACACCATCAACTCCTTCACCGGCGTCGCCTACGACTGGCAGAACGCCGAGCGGGACCGCCTGCGCGTGTTCTGGACCATGCCGCATTACCGCCTGCCCGACGACCGCCTCGGCATCCTCTCCAACAGCATTGAGTTCGACCACGAAGGGCTCGACGCCCAGCTGTTCGGCGCGATCTTCACCAAGTCGAACGTGCTCGGCGGCATCCTGGAAGGCTATGGATACGGCTTCGTAGAGCGGGACGAGGGCCGGCAGTTGGAGGGTATCCAGACCCGCAACCGAAAGCTGTTCACGCCGGGCTTCCGCTTCTACCGGGTGCCGACGCCGGGCCAGTTCGACCACGAGTTCGAGGCGATCGGCCAGATCGGCTACGCCCGCAACACCACCGCGATCACCGATACGCTCGACGTGCCGGTGGAGGCCTACTTCATCCACGCGGAGGGCGGCTACACCTTCGAACACCCCTGGGAGCCTCGCATCTCGGTCCACTACGACCTGGCCAGCGGAGACAGCCGCAAGAACACCACCTACACCCGCTTCGACACGCTGTTCGGCGCCCGGCGCTTCGACTACGGACCGACCAGCCTCTACGGCCCGGTGCAGCGCGCGAACCTGAACTCGCCGGGCGTGCGCCTCGAGGTCGCGCCGGGCGTGGACTGGGACGCCTTCGTCGACTACCGCGCCCTGTTCCTCCAGAACCCGACCGACAGCTTCGCCGCCACCGGCGTGCGCGACCGGACCGGCCGCTCGGGCACCTTCGCGGGGCATCAGTTCGAGGGGCGGCTGCGCTACTGGCTGGTGCCGCGCTCGGTGGTGGTGGATCTCGGCGCCGCCTACCTGCTCAAGGGCGACGTGCTGGAGGCGGCCCCGAACGCACCCCGCACCGGCGACACGATCTACGGCTACCTAACCACGTCGATCTTCTTCTGAGGCGCCGGATCGCGCGGGCGACGACCCGTTCGTCGGGAACGCAAGCCGCCGCCGAAGGGCATGCGGCTTGCTATGCGTATCGTCCCTGCGCTACCGCCCGGCCATCCGGAACGCGCACGTCAGGCGGCGATGACCGAGACCAGCCTCACCGTCGCCGTGATCGACCCGAGCCGCGCCCGCGCCGCGATCCTGGAGGAGGGTCTGCGGGCGGCCGGCATCGGCACGGTCGCGGTGATCGCGGACGGACCCGACCTCCAGGTCCGCGTCGCCGCGCTCAAGCCCGACGTGGTGGTGATCCATCTGGAGAGCCCGAGCCGGGACATCCTGGAGCAGATGTCGAGCCTGAGCCGGCAGGCAGAGCGGCCCGTGGCGATGTTCGTGGACCGCTCCGACCGGACCATGATGCAGGCGGCGGTCGATGCCGGCATCTCGGCCTACGTCGTGGACGGGCTGCGCACCGAGCGCATCCGGCCGATCCTCGACATCGCCATCGCGCGCTTCAACGCCTTCGCGCGCCTACAACGCGAACTCGACGAGGCGCGCACCGAACTGGCCGACCGCAAACTGATCGAGCGGGCCAAGGGCATCCTGATGAGCCGCCGGGGCCTCACGGAGGACGAGGCCTACACCCTGCTGCGCCGCCAAGCGATGAACGAGAAACGCAAGCTCGCCGACATCGCCCGTGCCATCATCACGGCGGCGGATCTGCTCGGATGAAGATCCAGGTCGGATACGTCCCGCTGACGGACGCCGCCCCCGTCATCGCGGCGGCGGAACGAGGTTTCGCCCGCGACGAGGGGCTGGAGATCGCCCTGTCGCGCGAACCGTCCTGGGCGACCTTGCGCGACCGGCTGGCGCTCGGCCATCTCGACGCCGCCCACATGCTGGCGCCGCTCGCCATCGCCAGCACGCTGGGGCTGTCCGGCCCGCAGGCCGACCTCGTGGTGCCGATGGGCCTGAGCCTCAACGGCAATGCGCTGACCCTGTCGACCCCGCTCTGGGCGGAGATGGGCGCGCCCGGGGGCGCGACCGCCGAGGTCGCCGCCGCCTTCGCCCGGGTGGCCGGGGAGCGTGCGCAGGCCGGACGGCCCCTCACGCTCGGCACCGTGCATCCGTTCTCCTGCCACACCTACCAGATCCGGCTGTTCGCGCGGCTGGGCGGCCTCGACCCGCAAGGCTTGCGCCTCGTGGTGGTGCCGCCGCCGGAGACCGTGGACGCGATGGCAACGGGCAGCATCGACGGGTTCTGCTGCGGGGCGCCCTGGAACAGCATCGCGGTGGAGGCCGGGCTCGGGCGGATCGCGGCGCTGGGCTGCGAGATCGTGCCCGACTGCCCGGAGAAGGTGCTGGCGCTGCCCACCCGCGCCGCAGGCTACGGCGCCCCCCTGGTGCGGGCCTTGCGCCGGGCCGGGTCGTGGTGCGCGGACCCGGCCCATCGCGAGGAGCTGGCGGGGCTGCTCTGTGAGCGGGCGGGCCTCGGCGCACCGGCCAACCTCATCGCGCGCACGCTCTCGGGCGAGATGATGCTGGATGCGGCCGGAACCGCGCGCACCGACCCGTTCTACCTCCGCCTCGACGCCGGCGCGCACGCGCCGCGACCCGAGCAGGCCGCCTGGCTGATGGAGCAGATGGCCTCGGCCGGTCAGCTCGCGCCGAACGCCGCGCTGGCCGCGCGGGCCGGGGCGATCTACCGGCCGGACCTGTTCGCGGCCCTCTGATCGACTCTGCCCGCGAAACCGTCAGGCGCCCGTTTTTTGTGCAGCGCACAGTTACAGGCATCCGGGTCTGCCCTGTCTCGCACGGACAGGACGTTTCCCCTTACTTACAACGACTTGAAGCGGCCATACCCATCTGGCACGCTTCGTGCTGGGACAGCCTGCATCCGTCAATGGCGACGGGTCCAGCCGTCAGCAGAGCCGCTGATCCGGATCACCCCTCGCGATCGGCGGATCGCGCGGGCGACGATCCCGGATGGCGGCTTTTTTCGTGCTTCGGCGGCACACATGGAGATGGCAGGCGGATGAGCATCGGTCACGACAACACGCGACGGGGTGTCCTCAAAGGCGCGGCGGCGACCCTCGCCCTCGCCGCCTCGGCCCGCGCGGCGCTGCCGGGCGGCGCCTTCGCGCAGGGAGCGGGTCCCGAGGTGAAGGGGGCCAAGCTCGGCTTCATCGCCCTCACCGACGCCGGCCCGCTCTTCGTCGCCAAGGAGAAGGGCATCTTCGCCAAGTACGGCATGCCCGACGTGGAGGTGCTCAAGCAGGCGAGCTGGGGCACGGCGCGCGACAACCTCGTGCTCGGTTCCGAGGGCAACGGCATCGACGGCGCCCACATCCTGGCGCCGATGCCCTACCTGATCTCCGCCGGCCGTGTGACGCAGAACAACGTGCCGACGCCGATGTACGTGATGGCCCGGCTCAACCTGAACGGCCAGTGCATCTCGGTCGGCAAGGAATATGCCCCCGACAAGGTCTCGATCGACGCCAAGTCCTTCAAGGCGGCGCTGGAGCGCAAGAAGGCCTCGGGCAAGCCCGTGAAGGCCGCCGTGACCTTCCCCGGCGGCAACCACGACCTCTGGATGCGCTACTGGCTGGCGGCCGCCGGCATCGACCCCGACAAGGACATCGAGACCATCGTCGTGCCGCCGCCCCAGATGGTGGCGAACATGAAGGTCGGCACGATGGACACCTTCTGCGTCTGCGAGCCCTGGCACCAGCAGCTCATCACGCAGGGCATCGGCTACACCGCGCTCACCACCGGCGAGATCTGGAAGGACCACCCGGAGAAGTCCTTCGCCATGCGGGCGGCCTGGGTCGACAAGTATCCCAACGCCGCCAAGGCGCTGACCATGGCGATCATGGAAGCCCAGCAATGGTGCGACAAGCCCGAGAACCGCGACGAGCTCGCGGCGATCGAGGCCAAGCGCCAGTGGATCAACATCGCGGTCAGCGACATCACCGACCGCATGAAGGGCCGCTTCGACTACGGCGACGGCCGCGTGGTCGAGAACAGCCCGCACATCATGAAGTTCTGGGCCGACAACGCCTCGTACCCGTACAAGTCGCACGACCTCTGGTTCCTCACCGAGGACATCCGCTGGGGCAAGTACGACGCCGCCACCGACACCAGGGCGCTCGTCGAGAAGGTCAACCGCGAGGACATCTGGCGCGACGCCGCCAAGACGCTCGGCGGCGTCGCCATCCCGGCCTCCACCTCGCGGGGCAAGGAGACCTTCTTCGACGGCAAGGTCTTCGATCCCGAGAACCCCGCCGCCTACCTCGCCAGCCTCGGCATCAAGAAGGTCGCGTGATGGCATCCGGAACCACACTGACCACCACCCTCGGCACGGCCAATCGCGACGCGGCGGCGGTCAGGAGCCGCCGCCCCTTCGTGAGCAAGGCGGGCCTCGTCACGGTCGCGTCGCGGGTGATCCCGCCGCTGATCGTGCTCGCGGTGTTTCTGCTCGTCTGGGAGATGCTGTGCTCGATGCCCGGCGCCGGCCTGCCGCCGCCCTCGCGGGTCGTCACGGAAGCCTGGGACGTGATCGCCCACCCGCTCTACGACAACGGCGGCGCCGACAAGGGCCTGTTCTGGCACCTCGCGGCAAGCCTCCAGCGCGTGGCGCTCGGCTTCTCGCTCGCCGTGGTCGCCGGCGTGCTGCTCGGGACGCTGGTCGGCCAGTCCGACTGGGCGATGCGGGGCCTCGACCCGATCTTCCAGGTGCTGCGCACCATCCCGCCGCTCGCATGGCTGCCCCTCTCGCTCGCCGCCTTCCGCGACGGGCAGCCCTCGGCGATCTTCGTGATCTTCATCACCTCGATCTGGCCGATCATCATCAACACGGCGGTGGGCATCCGCAACATTCCCCAGGACTACCGCAACGTCTCGGCGGTCATCCGGCTGAACCCGATCGAGTTCTTCTGGAAGATCATGCTCCCGTCGGCGGCCCCCTACATCTTCACGGGCCTGCGCATCGGCGTCGGCCTGTCCTGGCTCGCCATCGTCGCGGCGGAGATGCTCATCGGCGGCGTCGGGATCGGCTTCTTCATCTGGGACGCGTGGAACTCCTCGCACATCAGCGAGATCATCGTCGCCCTCGTCTATGTCGGGCTCATCGGCTTCGTCCTCGACCGGCTGGTCGCCGGCGTGGGCTCGCTCGTGACCCGCGGCACCAGCGCAGCCTAAGGGGAATCAGCATGGCCCATCTCTCCCTCTCTCAGGTCGGCATCAGCTTCACCCGCGGGGGCAAGACCTCCGAGGTGCTGCGCGAGGTCGACCTCACCATCGCCAAGGGCGAGTTCGTCTCGATCATCGGGCATTCGGGCTGCGGCAAGTCGACGGTGCTCAACATCGTCGCCGGCCTGCTCAAGGCCTCGACCGGCGGCGTGCTACTGGACGGCAAGGAGGTGAACGCCCCCGGGCCCGACCGCGCCGTGGTGTTCCAGAACCACTCACTGCTCCCCTGGCTGACGGTGCGCGAGAACGTGGCGCTCGCCGTCGACAAGGTGTTCCGGGGCAAGAAATCCCGGACCGAGCGCGCGGAGTGGATCGAGCACAACCTCGCCCTCGTGAACATGATGCACGCCGCCGACAAGCGTCCGGCCGAGATCTCCGGCGGCATGAAGCAGCGCGTCGGCATCGCCCGCGCCCTCGCCATGGAGCCGAAGGTGCTGCTGATGGACGAGCCCTTCGGCGCGCTCGACGCGCTCACCCGCGCCCATCTCCAGGACTCGATCATGGAGATCCAGATGCGGCTCAAGAACACCGTCATCATGATCACCCACGACGTGGACGAGGCGGTGCTGCTCTCCGACCGCATCGTGATGATGACCAACGGTCCGTCGGCCACCATCGGCGAGATCCTGACCGTCCCCCTGAAGCGCCCGCGCCGCCGCCTCGACCTCGTGGAGGACGCAGCCTACGTCCACGCCCGCGCCGCGGTGCTGGAGTTCCTCTACGCCCGTCACGCCAAGCCGGCACTCGCCGCATGAGGACGGGGGACACGGCATGAGGGAACGCCTCGTCGTCGTCGGCAACGGAATGGCTTCGCTCCGCTTCCTGGAGCGGCTGACCGAGCGCGCGCCCGGTCGCTTCGACCTCACCGTCGTCGGGGCCGAACCGGTGGCGGCCTACAACCGCGTGCTGCTCTCCTCGCTGCTGGGCGGAGAGGTCGACGAGGACGCCTGCAACTTCCGCGGCCGCGACTGGTACGAGGAGCACGGCATCCGCCTGCTCACCGGGGCGCCGGTGACCGGTATCGACCGGGAGAACGGGCTGGCGCTGGTCGGCGACGCCCACGTCCTGCCCTTCGACAGGCTGGTGCTGGCGGTGGGCTCCCTGCCGATCCGGCTGCCGCTGCCCGGCGGCGACCTGCCCGGCGTCATCACCTTCCGCGACTTCGCCGACGTGGCGGCGATCCGAAAGGCCGCCGTCCAGCACGCCAGGGCCATCGTCATCGGCGGCGGCCTGCTCGGGCTGGAGGCGGCGGTGGGCCTCGCGCGGCTCGGCGTGGACACGACACTGCTGCACGTCATGGACCGGGTGATGGAACGCCAGCTCGACCACGCCGCCGCCCGCCTCGTGAAGGCGGCGATGGAGGCGCGCGGCGTGCGCATGATGCTGTCGGCCGACACCGCCGCGATCGAGGGCGACGGGCGCGTCCAGTCCCTGCGCCTGAAGGACGGCACGGTGCTGCCCGCCGACCTCGTGGTGATGTCGGTGGGCATCAAGCCCTCCACGGCGCTCGCCCAGACCTGCGGCCTGGAGATCGGCCGCGGCATCAAGGTCGATGACCGCATGGCCTCGTCCGACCCGCGCATCTTCGCCCTCGGCGAATGCGCCGAGCACCGCGGCGTCAGTTACGGCCTCGTGGAGCCGGCCTACGAGCAGGCCGAGGTGCTGGCGCTCGGGTTGCTCGGGGAGGAGGCCGCCTATACGGGGACGTCGCTGGCCACCAGCCTCAAGGTCTCGGGCCTGCCGGTGTTCTCGGCGGGCGTGGTCGACCCCCCCGACGACGCCGAGGCCGTGGTGATCCACGACCCCGCCGCCGGGCTCTACCGCAAGCTGACGATCCGCGACGGCCGGCTGGCCGGAGCGCTCTTCGTCGGCGACATCGCGGAGCAGGCCCGGTGCAAGGACCTGATCCGCACCGGCGCCCCCCTCGCCCCGGACGATCGCGACGACCTGATGTTCGGGCGTCTCGACACCCAACCCCTCGCAGCGTGAGAGAGCCAGCAATGGCCGTTCAAACGACCCTCGACGCCGTCGCCGCCGGCTTCGACGCGGAGCAGAAGCGCTACCTCGAAGGCTTCGCCTCGGGCATCGCCGCCGCGCGCATGACCGGGGGCTTGGCCGTCGGGCAGCCCGCCGGCGGCCCGGCGGCCGAGCCCACCGGACCGGACGCGATCCACATCAAGGCGCAGGAGAAAACCGTCAAGGACGGCGGCAAGCTCTGCGACCAGGAGAAGTGGAAGCGCGCGGAGAACCCCTTCGACGGTCACAACCGCCTGATCGGGGAGGCCGCCACGGGCAAGGCCCCGAAGCCCGAGGACAACTTCCGCTGGCGCTATCACGGCCTGTTCTGGGTCGCGCCGACGCAGAACTCCTACATGTGCCGCCTGCGCATCCCCAACGGCATCCTGCATCACTGGCAGTTCGCCGGGATCGCCGACCTCGCCGACGCGCACGGCGGCGGCTACAGCCACGTCACCACCCGCGCCAACCTGCAGGTGCGCGAGATCTCCCCCGAGCACGGCCAGCCCTTCCTCGACGGGCTGATCGACCTCGGGCTCACTGCGCGCGGCGCGGGCGCCGACAACATCCGCAACGTCACCGGCTCGCCCACCGCCGGCATCGACAGGCAGGAATTGCTCGACACCCGGCCGATCGCCAAGTCCTGGCACAACCACATCCTCAACGACCGTTCGCTGTTCGGCCTGCCGCGCAAGTTCAACGTCGCCTTCGACGGGGGCGGCATCATGCCGGTGCTGGAGGAGACCAACGACATCGGCTTCCAGGCGGTGGAGGTGCTGGACGGCGCGGGCGTGGAGGCGGGCGTGTGGATGCGCCTCGTGCTCGGCGGCATCTCCGGCCACCGCGATCTCGCCCGCGACACCGGCATCGTCCTGAAGCCCGCCGACTGCAATGCGGTCGCCGACGCGATCATCCGGGTCTTCATCGAGAACGGCGACCGGACCAACCGCAACAAGAGCCGGATGAAGTACGTCCTCGACGCCTGGGGCTTCGACAAGTACCTCGCCGCCGTCGAGGAGAAGCTCGGGCGCAATCTCGACCGGGTCGCGCCCGACCACGTCGCGCCGCGCAAGCCCACCGACCGCTTCAGCCATGTCGGCGTGCACGCCCAGGTCCAGGAGGGCCTGAACTGGATCGGCGTGATCCTGCCGGTGGGCAAGATGACCACGGACCAGATGCGCGCGCTCGCGACCATCGCCCGCGAGTGCGGCGACGGCCAGATCCGCATGACCGTCTGGCAGAACTTTCTGTTCTCGGGCGTTCCGGACGCGAAGATTGCGGAAGTGCAGGAGCGTGTCGCCGCGTTAGGGCTCACCACGGAGGCGTCGAGCATCCGTGCGGGCCTCGTCGCCTGCACCGGGGCCAAGG
>Ga0182229_1000054_pt1 | contig 27300 bp, 22 predicted proteins | sample G6R1MG_32_FD_129663 | JGI IMG/M metagenome (GOLD analysis project Ga0182229, IMG submission 129663) | Miscanthus phyllosphere microbial communities from Michigan, USA - G6R4_MAIN_07NOV2016_LD1 MG | ecosystem: Host-associated > Plants > Phyllosphere > Phylloplane/Leaf | place: USA: Michigan...
CCCCGCACCGCCCGCGCGAGGGGCAGGTCGTGGGGCGGGTAGGGTTCGCCGTCCTCGGTGAAGAGGTGGTAGGTCTCGCTGTAGGCATCGGGCTCGACGTCGAGGCGCGAGACCCCGTGGATCGCCGCCGCCGCCACGTTGACCAGGGTGATCCGCCCGGTCGCGTCGGTGACGATCACACCCTCCGCCAGCTGGGCGAGGATCGCCGCGCTCGCCGCCGTGGTGAAATCCGAATGCGCCTGCATGACCCGCAGCCGCTCCTCGGCCGCCGCCCAGTTCCGCGCCTCGCCGGTGCGCGCCTCGGCCTCCGCCGCCATGCGGGCGCTGATGTCGCGCAGGGTCGAGACGAAGCCCTCCGGCGCGCCGCTCTCGGCATCGTGGACCAGGGCGAAGGCCAGTTCGAGCCACACCCAATGCCCGTCCCGGTGGCGGTAGCGCGCCGCGGTGAGCGCCGTGTCCTGAAGCCCGCTCAGCATCGCGTCGAGGGAGCGGGTGAAGGCCGGCATGTCCTCCGGGTGGACGAAGTCGCGCGGACGCGTGCCGACGAGTTCCGCCGGGTCGTAGCCGAGGATCGGCGTCACCGCGTGCGAGACGTAGCGCCGGGTCGTGTCGAGGTCGCTGAAGACGATGATGTCGCTGGCATGCTCGGTGATGAGCCGGTAGCGGCCCTCGCCCGGGGGCAGCGCGCCGGCCTCGGCCACCACATGCACCGCCCCGCCCCCGGCGAGGACGCTCCGGCGGATCAGCGCCGCCGCGCCGACGGGGGGCAGGAAGGCCTCGCCGAGGCGCAGCGCGTCCTCGGGCAGGCCGAGCAGGCCCGCCGCGCGGCAATTGACGGCGCGGACCTTCTCGTGCCGGTCGGTGACGACGATGCCGAGGTCGAGGGCGTCGAGGGTGGCGCGCAGCAGCGCCCCCGCCTCCTCCGCCGCCTGCACCGTCTGGGTGAACTCGGTGACGTCGAGGCAGATGCCGTGGATGGCGACGAGCCGTCCGGCCGGATCGCGCTCGTCGATGCCGCGCACGCTGACATGGCGGATCTCGCCGTGGGGCCGCACGATGCGCGACCGGTGCTCGTAGCCCCCGCGCGGCAGGCGGCCCCGCCCGTCGAGGGCGTTCAGGATGCGGCGCTCGACCTCGCCCCGGTCGTCCGGGTGGTAGTAGCTGCAATGGGTTTCGAGGGGGACCTGTTCGAGGAGGGTGTTGCGGCCGAAGATCGCCGCGATGCCCGCCGACCACGCCAGCTTGCGCGTGGCCACGTCGAGCCGCCAATGCCCGCACGAGGCGGTCTGCTCCGCGACCCGCCGGGCCGCCTGGGCCTGGGCGTGGCGGCTCTCGCTGCAGGCGAGGCGCCGCTCGGCCTCCTCCGCGCGCAACGCCCCGGCCGCGAGCCGCGCGGCCTCCGCGAGGCGCGCCCACGTCGCCTCGTCGGGGTCGGCGCGGCCGGCCTCGTCGATCACGCACAGGGCGCCGGCCCAGCCGCCCTCGGCGGCGCGCAGGGGCAGGCAGGCGCAGAAGCCGACATCCCCGGCCCCCTCGCGCAGGATCACGGGTTCCGCCCCGCGCCCAAGCCCGTCGCGGAACGCTTCGTCGGCGAGGATCGCCTCGGCGCGGGCGCGGTCGAGCCCACTGAGCCCGGCGATCCGAAGCCCCTCCGCCCCGTCGAGGACGGCGAAGCAGGCCGGCGCGCCGAGCATCGCCCTGGCGACGACACAGGCGGAATCGAGGAGCGCGACGCCTTCACTCAAGGAGAAAGGCGGGACGGATACCGCTCGGTCCAAGGGCTTCGATCTCACCACACCGGAGGCCGACCGTCATAGCGAGTCGGGCCGCCGATGGGTCAGGCGCAACTCATAATTGTTTCTTACGCGCTCCCCCGGTCACGCGAAAGTCAGGCGAGGCCGAGCTTCTGGGCCAGCCCGATCCGCTGGAGCTTGCCGGTGGCGCCGCGGGGGATTTCCGGCAGGATCACGATCTTCGCCGGCACCTTGAACGGCGCCAGCCGCTCGGAGGCGAAGCCCCGGATCTCCTTCTCCTCGGCGGAGATGCCCTCGCGCAGGACGATGGCGGCGGCCACCTCCTCCCCGAGCTTGTCGTGCGGCAGGGCGAAGGTCACGCATTGCAGCACGGCCGGGTGGTCGAGGAGGATCTCATCGACCTCGCGGGGGCTGATCTTCTCGCCGCCCCGGTTGATGATCTCCTTGAGGCGGCCGGTGATCGTCAGGAAGCCGTCCTCCGAGAGGGTGCCCTGGTCCCCGGTGCGGAACCAGCCCTGCCGGGTGAAGGCCTCGGCATTGGCCTTGTCGTTGTTCTCGTAGCCCGCCATCACGTTGGGGCCGCGGATGACGATCTCGCCGGTCTCGCCGGACGGCAGGGGCTCGCCGTCCAGGCCCACCACCGCGATCTCCGGGCCCGCCGCGAGGCCGACCGCGCCGGGGCGGTTCTTCCGCGGCGGCAGGGGGTTCGAGGCCATCTGGTGGGCGGCCTCGGTCATGCCGTAGGCCTCGATCACCGGGGCGCCGAAGGTCTCCTCCAGTTCGCGCAGCACCTGCGGCGGCAGCGAGGCGGACGAGGAGCGGATGAACCGCAGGGGCGTCGCGGCGATGATCTCGCGGTTGCGCCCCGCGCGGCCGAGGATCGCCTGGTGCATCGTCGGCACGCCCGTGTACCACGTGGGCTTGGCCTCCTCCATCCAGGAGAAGAACTTCAGGGCGTTGAAGCCCGGCGTGCAGCAGATCTGCCCGCCGGCCGAGAGCGGCGCCAGGGTGCCCGCGATCAGCCCGTGGATGTGGAACAGGGGCATGATGTTGAGGCCGCGATCCTCCGCCGTGAAGGCGAGGCTCGTGCGGATGTGCCGGGCCGAGGCGCAGACGTTGCCCTGGCTGAGGGGCACGATCTTCGGGCGCGAGGTGGTGCCGGAGGTGTGCAGCACGAGGGCGATGTCGCCCTCCTCGGCGAGGCCGCCCTGGGCGGGAGGCGCCCCGGCCTCCCCGGAGAAGGACAGGGTGAAGCTGCCCGCGCCCTGTTCGGGGGTGGGCTTCAGCCGGGCCACGCCCATGCCGAGCTTCTCGGCGACGGCGATTGCGGGCGACTCGCTGCCCTCGGCCACGACCAGCAGCTTGGCGCGCAGGTCGGTGAGGTAGAACTCGAACTCGTCCGCCTTGTAGGCCGGGTTCAGCGGGGCCGAGGTGGTGCCCGCCGCCACCGCGATGAAGGCGGCGGCCATCTCGGGGCCGTTCGGCAGCACGATGGCGACCCGCTCGCCCCGGCCGATGCCCCGGGCGTTGAGGTCGGCGACGGTGCGGTCGGTCAGGGCGCGCAGATGCCCGAAGGTCAGCGGCACGCCGCCGGGGCTCGTGAGGGCGGGCGCCTCGTCCGCGCCCGCGCTGATGAGATCACGAAGGGTGGTTGCGGAAGCGGCCACGTCGGAATCCTCGGAATAATCAGGCAGAGACGATGGAGAGGCGACCGTTCGCCCGCTCCAGGCTCTGCGCCAGAAGGCGCATCAGCGCGTAGACGCTGTCGATATGGGGCGACGCCACCCCGACGAGGCGGCCGAGTTCGATCACCGAGCCGACGAGGGCTTCGAGTTCGATCGGGCGACCGGCCTCCACGTCCTGCAGCATCGAGGTCTTGTGCGCGCCGACCTTCTCGGCCCCGGCGATGCGGCGGTCGATCCCGACGCGGAAGGTGATGCCGAGCGTGTTCGCGATCTGCTCGGCCTCCTTCATCATCGCCGTGGCGAGCGCCCGCGTGTCGGGGAAGCGGCAGATGTCCTCGAGGGTTGCGTGGGTCAGCGCGGAAATCGGGTTGAAGCTGAGGTTGCCCCAGAGCTTCAGCCAGATCTCGGCCCGGATGTCGCCGGTGACGGGGGCCTTGAACCCGGCCTTGGTCAGGCGCTGGGAGATGTCGAGCACGCGCTCCGACTTCGAGCCGTCGAGCTCGCCGAGGCCGAAGCGGTTGCCCTCGATCACCTTCACCGTGCCGGGATCGGTGAGGACGGCCGCCGGGTAGACTACCGAGCCGACGACCCGGCGGGGATCGAGATGCTGCGCGATCAGCCCGCCGGGATCGGCGGTCTCCAGCTGCGTGCCCTCGTATGGGCCGCCATGGCCCCCGGTGAAGTACCACCACGGGATCCCGTTCTGCATCGTCACGACGGCGGTGTCGGGGCCCAGGAGGTGCTTGAGGTCGGCGGCGATGGGGCCGACCTGATGCGCCTTCACCGTGAGCAGCACGAGGTCGTGCGGCCCGGCCTCCTGCATCGAGCGAGTGGCCTTCACGTTGCGGGCGTGAACCTCGCTGCCGTCCTCCTCGATCAGCCGCAGGCCGTCGCGGGCGATGGCCTCCGCATTCGAGCGGGCGATGAAGGTGACGTCCTCGCCGGCTTCCGCCAGCTTCACGCCGAGATAGCCGCCGATGGCCCCGGCGCCGACGATCGCGATGCTCATGACTCTTCGCTCAGGACTCGTGGATGTCTACGGGAGGTTTCAGGGTACGGTAGGGGAGCGCCGCCCCGCTTGCCAGGGGGGACGGCGCTCTCGCCTCAATGGCTCTGGGCCACGAACCGCGCCCGCATGGGCTTCAGGACGAACATCGCGAGGAACGCCGCGAAGAAGGCCATGCCCGAGGCGACGTAGAACACCATCTGCCAGCTGCCGGTCTGCGTCTGGATCAGCAGGAAGGCGGGCAGCAGCAGGGAGGCGGTGCCCTTGGCGGTGTAGAGCAGGCCCGCATTGGCCGTCGCCTGCCGGTCGCCGTAGGTGTCCGCGCAGGTCGAGGGGAACAGCGAGTAGATCTCGCCCCAGGCGAAGAACACGAGGCCGGTGAGCAGCACGAAGGCGATGGGGTGGTGCGCCAGCATGCCCAGCGCCAGGATGCCCACGCCCTCGATGGCGAAGGCGATGACCATCGTGTTCTCGCGCCCGATCCGGTCCGAGACCCAGCCGAAGAACGGCCGCGTGACGCCGTTCAGGATCCGGTCGATGGTGAGCGCGAAGGTCAGGGCCGGCAGGGTCAGGCCGAGGATCGAGACCGGCACGCCGTCGACCTGGAAGTCCTTGGCGATGGGGGCGAGGGAGGCGGTCGCCATCAGGCCGCCGGCGGCCATCAGCACGAACATCAGGTACATCAGCCAGAAGACCGGCGTGCGCACCATCTCGGACGGGCTGTACTGCCGCCGCGTGACGGCGTTGGCGACGGTGCGGCCGGCGAGCATCCGGTCCTTGTAGCCGGCGTCGGGGGCGGCGAGGAGCTGCGCGGCGATCATCACCACGATGCCCTGGCCGAGGCCGAAGACGAGGAAGGTGTGCTCGTAGCCGCTGTCGCGGATCATCGCCGCGATCGGCACGACGGTCAGCGCCGAGCCCGCGCCGAACCCGGCGGCGGTGAGGCCGGCGGCCAGCCCGCGCCGGTCGGGGAACCACTTGAGGGCGTTGCCGACGCAGGTGCCGTAGACCGCGCCCGCGCCGATGCCGCCCACCGCCGCCGCGGCGTAGAGCATCGCGAGGGAATCGGCATAGGCGTTCATCGTCCAGCCGATGGCGCAGAAGGCGCCGCCGATCAGCGTCACGATCCGCGGGCCGTAGCGATCCACGAACCAGCCCTCGATCGGCACCAGCCAGGTCTCGGTGACGACGAAGATCGTGAACGCGACCTGGATCGCCGCCTTGCCCCACTGGTACTTGTCGTTGATCGGGTTCACGAACAGCGTCCAGCCGTACTGCATGTTCGCGATCATCGACATGCACAGGACGCCGAGGGCGAGCTGGCCCCAGCGCCCGAGGGCGGGAGCGCGCACCCCGGCGGGGGTGAGGGCGGTGGAACCCTGCGCTGGATCTGCGGCGGGCATGGCCATGTAAGGCAGGCTCCTATGCAACCTGAATGCTAAGGGCCAAGGTTCTAAAGCAGTAAATAAACGATACAATATGCCAGTGCGGCAGATGATCGATTGTAGAGCGGCAAAATATTTGGTGTCCGCTTTGAAAAATTTGAACGGCGATGCGGCAGACCTTGTGTGCGCTGCAACAGAAGCGGAGAGCAAACCCGCCCTGCGCCACTGGCCGTATCAGGACGGAAACAACCGGCGCATAAACCGCGCGCACGGGGGTTGGACGCAAGAAGGACGTTCGCGAGATGGACGCGCACAGGGTCGAGGACGCGCTGGCGGCTGCGGGGCCGGTGGCGGCGATCGACGGGGCCTCGCCGGCGGTGTCGCCGCCGAGCCCGGTCCGCGCCGAGACGACGACCTACGGCATCCTCGCCGCGCTCAGCCTCTCGCACCTGCTGAACGACCTGATCCAATCCCTCGTGCCGGCGATGTACCCGCTCCTGAAGACCAGCTTCGCGCTGGATTTCGGGCAGATCGGGCTCATCACCCTCACCTTCCAGCTGACCTCGTCGCTGCTCCAGCCGGTGGTCGGCTACTACACCGACAAGCGCCCGAGCCCGTTCTCCCTCACGGTGGGGATGACCTGCTCGCTCATCGGCATCGTGCTGCTGGCGAGCGCGTGGTCCTATGGCGCGCTCCTGGTCGCCGCCGGGCTGGTGGGCATGGGCTCATCCGTGTTCCACCCCGAATCCTCGCGCATGGCGCGGGCGGCCTCCGGCGGGCGCTACGGGCTGGCGCAATCGGTGTTCCAGGTCGGCGGCAACACGGGGCAGGCCCTCGGGCCGCTGCTCGCCGCCTTCATCGTGGTGCCGAACGGCCAGCACAGCGTGATCTGGTTCTCCCTCGCGGCCCTGGCCGGCATCGGCGTCCTGGCCTGGGTCGGGCGCTGGTACCGGGCGCGGCTCGCGGCGGGCAAGCGCGGCGCCAAGGCCGGCGCGGCCCTCCAGAGCCTCGGCCGGGGCAAGATCGTCGGCACGATCGCCATCCTGATCGTGCTGATCTTCTCCAAATTCTTCTACATGGCGAGCTTCAACTCGTACTACACGTTCTACCTGATCGACCGATTCCACGTCTCGGTGCAGACTTCGCAGCTCTGCCTGTTCGTGTTCCTCGGCTCGGTGGCGACGGGCACCCTGGTCGGCGGCCCGGTGGGCGACCGGATCGGCCGCAAGGCGGTGATCTGGGGCTCGATCCTCGGCGTCCTGCCCTTCACCCTGGCCCTGCCCTATGCCGGGTTCTGGGCGACCGTGGCCCTGACGGTGCCGATCGGGATGATCCTGGCCTCGGCCATGCCCGCGATCCTCGTCTACGCGCAGGAACTGCTGCCCGGCCGCGTCGGGCTGGTGGGCGGCCTGTTCTTCGGGCTGTCCTTCGGGATGGGCGGGCTCGGGGCGGCGGTGCTGGGCGAGGTCGCCGACCACACGAGCATCGATTTCGTCTATCGCCTCTGCGCCTTCCTGCCGGCCATCGGCCTGCTGGCGGCGTTCCTGCCGCGCATCAGGCCCGCCCGGTAGGTCCTTCCGGGGACGACGCCCCCCGCCGCCCCGGTCACGCGGACAGGCTCAGGCCCGCCGCCGCCGGTCGAAGGGGTCTGCGGGCGGGCAGCGCGACCACCTCGCAGCTGTCGGCCCGCATCCGCCAATCGGCGATGCCGGCGGCCTCGCAGAACATCGCCTTGGCGGCGAAGGCCGCCGAGACGTCGGAGCGGGCGGTGACGAGGACCCGCTCCTGCACGATGCGCCGGTCGTGCCCCGTGGAATCGGGGACCACCTTGTGGAACGTCACGAGGTATTGCCGCATGGATCAGCTCCGCTCACGGGGGGCTGGCCATCCTCCCACGGGGCGGGCGGAACGCCTTGATCCAGCGCAAATCCCGCTCAGGTGCGCCAGGGATGGGCCGGCAGTTCGGTCTGCCCGATGGAGCGGGCGCCGGCCTCCGCGACGGCATGGTCGTTCTCGACGGTGGAGCCGCTGACGCCGATCGCCCCGGACATTACGCCCTCCGAATCGACGATCGGGATGCCGCCGGGGAAGGTGATGAGCCCGTCGTTCGAGTGCTCGATGCCGTAGAGCGGGCCGCCGGGCTGCGAGAGCTGCCCGATCTGGCCGGTCATCATGCCGAAGAAGACCGAGGTCTTGGCCTTCTTCTGCGCGATGTCGATGGAGCCGACCCAGGCATCGTCCATCCGGTGGAAGGCCTTCAGGTTGCCGCCCGAATCCACCACGGCGATGCACATCTGCGTCCCGAGTTCCTTCGCCTTCGCCTCGGCGGCCCGGATGGCCGTGAGGGCCTGGTCGATGGTGACGTGCATGGCGTTCTCCTTCTGATGGGGCGGGCGACGCTATAGGACGCGCCGACCCTCATCAACGCAGGGGACGAGCGGGGGTTTGCAGCGCCCTCCCCTCCGGCCGGCGCAACGTCATACCTTGGCTATACGCAAGAGCTCCCAAGGTCCTCGCACCGCGCCGCCGCTGCAGAAACCTCATGTCGCAGGGATGAATACCGCCGTTTCAGCGTTAATTCAGGGTAGCCTCGTTCACCATGTCCCTCAACCAAGTCGTGGCCGTGGGCGCACACGGAACCTGTCATTTAACCTAAGCGTAAATGCTGATTACTGAGTTCGATTTCGCTGCTTTGAATCCGCAAGATCATGGGGTACACCGGTCGTATAGCGTATTCCCGTGAGTCGGACAGCGGCAGGCAAGCACCGCGCGGGACGCGTATGGGGAGTCACCGTCATGTCGAGCCTCGCTGAGGCAGCGCCGTCCAGGGCGAACGGCTTTGCCGAACGCCGCGCGATCGCCCGCGCCAACGCGAACTGGTTTCGCAAGCTGGCCGTCCGCGCCCTGCGGGACGGCTGCCCCAGCGCCGCGCAGCGGGCCGCGAACGCGCGCAAGGCCGCCCGGCTCGTCCTCGCCCAGGCCCGCCGCGAGGCGGTGGTGCGGCGGATGATGGAATCGGCGGCTCAACTGGTATCCTGAGCATCTCCACCGCGCTTTGCGCTGGATCAAGGCGCTCCCTCCCGGAGCCGGGCAGGCCGGGGCTTTAGCCCCGCAGGGAGTGGATTCATGACCGACTGCGCCGTCAGGCAGGCCGTGATCGACGCGCTCGCGTCCGACCCGCGCATCGACGCCACCCAGGTCGGCGTCGCCGTGGATGGCGGCATCGTCACCCTCACCGGCCATGTGACGCGCTACGCCGCGCGGGAGGCCGCCGAGACCGCCGCCCGCAGGGTCTGCGGCGTGCGCGGCGTGGTGGATCAGGTGGCGGTGCGCCTCCCGGCCGCGCAGCGCCCCCGCGACGAGGACCTCGCCCGCCGGGCCGACCTTATCCTCCGCTGGACCATGACGCTGCCGCCGGACGCGATCCGCGTGAAGGTGCGGGAGGGCTGGATCACCCTCACCGGCACGGTGGCGGCGCCGTCCCAGAAGAACGAGGCGCAGGCCGTCGTGGCGACGGTTCCGGGCCTCCTCGGCCTCATCAACCTGATCGACGTGGCCTGAGCCCGAACGAAATCCGCCCCGGCGGGGGCCGGGGCGGATCGGTTCGCGCGGGTCCTGGCGGGCGGGGGCTTACTCCGCCGCGTGCATCACCGGGGCGGCGGCGGCCGGAACCGGCTTGTTACCCAGCGTCGCGGCGAGCTTGGCCTCGTCGACCTCGCCCTCCCAGCGGGCGACGACGATGCAGGCGACCGCGTTGCCGATGAAGTTCGTCAGCGCGCGGCACTCGGACATGAACCGGTCGATGCCGAGGATGAGCGCCATGCCGACCACCGGCACCGAGGGCACCACCGCGAGCGTCGCGGCCAGCGTGATGAAGCCCGAGCCGGTGACGCCGGCCGCGCCCTTCGAGGACAGCATCGCCACGAGGAGGAGCAGCGCCTGCTCGCCGAGCGAGAGCGGGGTGTCCGTCGCCTGGGCGATGAACAGCGCCGCCATCGTCATGTAGATGTTGGTGCCGTCGAGGTTGAACGAGTACCCGGTGGGGACCACGAGGCCGACGACGGGCTTCGAGCAGCCGGCCCGCTCCATCTTCTCCAGCAGGGACGGCAGCGCCGACTCTGACGACGACGTGCCGAGCACCAGAAGCAGCTCTTCCTTGATGTAGCGGATCAGCCGGATGATCGAGAACCCGTTGTAGCGGGCGACGAGGCCGAGCACGCCGAACACGAAGATCGCGGAGGTCAGGTAGAACGCGCCGACGAGGTAGGCGAGGTTGGCGAGCGAGGAGATGCCGTACTTGCCGATGGTGAAGGCCATCGCGCCGAAGGCGCCCAGCGGAGCGACCTTCATGATGATGTTGACGACGCCGAAGATGGCTTCCGACAGCACCTTGATGATGTCGAGCACCGGCTTGCCGCGCTCGCCCAGGAAGGCCAGCCCGAAGCCGAACAGGATCGAGAAGAACAGCACCTGAAGGATCTCGCCGCCTGCGAAGGCGCCGACCGCCGTCGTGGGGATGATGTTCATCAGGAATTCGACGATGCTCTGCTCCTTCGCCTTGCCGGCGTAGGTGGCGATCGTCTTCGGATCGAGGGACTTCGGATCGATGTGCAGGCCGTTGCCCGGCTGCAGCACGTTCGCGACGATCAGGCCGACGATGAGGGCGAGCGTCGAGAAGGTGATGAAGTAGATCAGCGCCTTGCCGCCGACCCGGCCGACCTTCTCGAGATTCGTCATGCCGGCGATGCCGGAGACCACGGTGAGGAAGATCACCGGGGCGATGATCATCTTCACGAGCTTGATGAAGGCGTCGCCGAGCGGCTTCAGGTCCGCGCCGAGCTGCGGGTAGAAATGGCCGGTGAGGATGCCGAGGGCGACCGCCACCAGCACCTGGAAGTACAGCGTGCGATAGAACGGTTTCGGCTTGGCCGGCGGATGCGGCGCGGTGAGCGGGGACGGGACGGCGACCATCGAGGCATTTCCTCCAGAACGAGAATCGGGACGCTCCGGTGGGCCCCGGCTGAAGGCCGCGGCGTCCGTCGCACTTGCTTTTGGCCCCGGGGGCGGCAGTCATGCGCGGATGGCAGGACTGCGTTACGTTCGGGGAATGGCAACCGCCGTGCCAGTCGCCGGACAGGCGGAAGGAATTTGTAAACCATTGTGATGGCGGCATTTTCTTCACGAAGGGCCGATGCGCCGGAAGCCCCCGTTCCGGGATCCCGCACGGGCGGCCCGAAACCTTTCCGGGGTTTCGCACCGGGAACTTTCCCGTGAGTGCCGTCCGCAGCACCGGGACGGGGCGCGTGCTGGCCCTCGTCCTCGGCTTCGCGGCGATGGTCCTGGCGGCGTGGCTCGCGGGCCGGGCGGCCGAGCGCTCGGCCCTCGCCGACCTCGCCCGGCAGGCCCGCGCGACGCTGACGCTCCAATCCGGGGCGCTGCACGCGGAGATGCAGCGCCAGACCGCCCTGCCCCTCGCCCTCGCCTCCGATCCCGAGATCGCCGACGCCCTGCGCGAGGGGGCGGCCCCCGGCATCGCGGAGCGGGTGAGCGCCCGCCTCGCGACCATCGCGGCGGCGACGGGGGCGGCGGTGATCTACGTCATCCGCCCCGACGGCCTGACGGTCGCGGCGAGCAACGCCACCGAGGAGCGGGGCTTCGTGGGCCGCAACTATGCGTTCCGCCCGTATTTCCGCGATGCCATGGCCCACGGCTCCGGCTCGCAATTCGCGCTGGGCACGGTGAGCGGGCGGGCGGGCTTCTACCTCTCGAGGCGGGTCGGGGACCGGCTCGGCGTGGTGGTGGTGAAGATCGAGTTCGACGGGGTGGAGGCCGCGTGGCGCGCGGCGTCGGAGGCGGTGTTCGTCACCGATCCGCGCGGCATCGTGCTGATGGCGAGCGACACGGCCTGGCGCCTGCGCAGCCTGCGCCCCCTCGATGCGGAGGCCGAGGCCGAGATCCGCGCGGCGCAGGATTTCGGCGACGCGCCGCTGAGCCTCCTGCCGCTGTTCCCGGCGCCGGACGGCCTCGTGCGGGTCGGCCGGGGGGCGCAGCCCGCCTCGCTCGCCCTGCTGCGCGACGCCCCCGTGGGCGACACGCCCTGGCGCATCCACAGCCTCACGCCGATCCCGAAGGCGGTGGCGAGGGAACGCGCCCAGGCGCAACTGATCGCCGTGCTGGCGACGGGCCTCGCCGGGTTCGGCCTCACCGTCTGGCTCGCCCGCCGCGCCCGCACCCGCACCCGCCTCGCCGAGGCGGCGGCGCGGGGGGCCGAGTTGGAGGCACGGGTGGCCGAGCGGACCCGCGCCCTCAGCGCCGCCAACGGCCGGCTGCGCGAGGAGATGGCCGAGCGCGAGCGGCTGGGGCGCGAACTCGCCCAGGCCGGGCGCCTCGCCGCGCTGGGCCAGTTCGCCGCGAGCATGGCGCACGAGATCAACCAGCCGCTCGCCGCGATCCGCGCCTATGCCGACAACACCGGCAAGCTGATGGAGCGCGGCCGGGTGCAGGACGCGGTGGAGAACGTCGCGGCGATCGGGCGGCTCACCGACCGGATCGGCGGCCTCACCCGCCAATTGAAGGGCTTCGCCCGCCGCGCCTCGGGACGCCGCGAGCCGGTGCCGGTGGATGCGCTCCTGCGCGGCGCCCTCGAAGTGGCGGCGGCGCGGGCGGAGGCCGACGGCACGCCGCTCACCGTCGAGGCCGTGCCCGACCTCGCGGTGATCGGCGATGCGTCCCGCCTGGAACAGGTGCTCGTGAACCTCTTGCAGAACGCCCTCGACGCCGTGGCCGCGCGGCCGTCCCGCCGGGTCGCGGTGTCGGTCGCGGCGGAGGGCGAGCGCGTCGGGATCGAGGTCCGCGACGACGGGCCGGGCATCCCGGAGGCGGCGCGGGGGCAGATCTTCGAGCCGTTCTTCACCACCAAGGCGGATGGGCTGGGGCTCGGCCTCGCCATCAGCCGCGGCATCGTCGAGGAGTGCGGCGGCGCGCTGAGCGTGCGAGACGCCCCCGGCGGCGGCACGGTGTTCCGGGTGGAACTGGTGCGCGCGGCGCCGGCCGGGAGCCGCGCCGAGGAGACGGAGGCGAGCGCATGAGCGGGGACGGAGCGGAGCGCGTCGTCTTCATCGACGACGAGGAGGATGTGCGCCGCGCCAACCGGCAGAGCCTGGAACTCGACGGGTTCGCCGTCGAGACCTTCGGGGATGCCGAATCGGCGCTCGCCGCGATCCTCGCGGAGGCGCCGGGCGTGGTGGTGAGCGACGTGCGCCTGCCGGGCGCGGACGGGCGCGCCCTCCTCGAACGGCTGCACCGGATCGACCCCGACCTGCCGGTGATCCTCATCACCGGCCACGGCGACATCTCCATGGCGGTGGCGGCCCTGCGGGGCGGGGCGGTGGATTTCCTCGCCAAGCCCTACCCGGCCGACGCCCTCGTCGCCTCGGTGCGCCGGGCGCTGGAACGGCGGCGGCTCGTGGTGGAGAACCGCCGCCTGCGGGCGAGCCTGGACGCGGCCCTCGACGAGGACCCCGCCTTCCTCGGCCTCTCGCCGGAGATCGTCCGCCTGCGCCGCCTCGTGCGCGACGTGGCGGCGGCGGATGTGGACGTGCTGGTCCTGGGGGAGACCGGCTCCGGCAAGGAGGTGGTGGCGAGCGCCCTGCACCGCTGGAGCCGCCGGGCCGAGCGCAACTTCGTCGCCATGAATTGCGGCGCCCTGCCCGACAGCGTGGTGGAGAGCGAACTCTTCGGCCACGAGGCCGGCGCCTTCACCGGGGCGCTGAAGCGCCGGATCGGGCGGATCGAGCACGCGCAGGGCGGCACGCTGTTCCTCGACGAGATCGAGAGCATGCCGCTGCCGCTTCAGGTGAAGTTCCTGCGGGTGCTGCAGGAGCGGACGGTGGAGCCGCTGGGCACCAACGAGGTCCGCCCCATCGACATGCGGGTCGTGGCCGCGACCAAGGTCGATCTCGGCCTGGAGGCCGCCCAGGGCACCTTTCGCGATGACCTCTACCACCGGCTGAACGTCATCACGATCGCCATCCCGCCTCTGCGCGACCGGCGGGAGGACGTGATGCTGCTGTTCCAGCACTTCCTCGCGAAGGCCGCGACCCGCTTCGGCCGCGAGCCGCCCCCGGTGACGCGGGCGGTGCGCGACCATCTCCAGCGCCACCCCTGGCCCGGCAACGTCCGCGAACTCGGGCATTTCGCGGAGCGCTGCGCCTTGGGCTTCGCGCCGGAGGACAAGGCGGCCGAGGCCGCGCCGACCCCGACGCTGGCCGAGCGCGTCGAGCGGTTCGAGCGCGACCTGATCCGCGACGAGCTGATCGTCGCGGGCGGCGACGTGCGCCTCGCCGCCGAGGCGCTGGGCGCCCCGCGCAAGACGCTCTACGACAAGATCGCCCGCTACGGCCTCGTGCCCACCGATTACCGGTAGCCGCCTCAGGCCGGGATGCGGTCGATGGCGGCCGTGTCCTCGGCCTGGATACCGTTCTCCCGGTGCCGGAACTCGCTGAGCGCCCGGTAGACCTGAAGCCGCGCCCGCATGATCGACCCGAGGGGCCGGTGCAGGGCGAGGCTGTGCGCCGGCCGGAAGGTCATCACCTCATCGAAGTAGCGGACCCGCTCGGCGGAATAGGCGTCCTGGCGCGGCAGGCGGATCGTCGCCACGGTGCGGTAGGGGCTGATCTCCACCGGCCAGTCGACGGAGGAATCCTCGATGGGCTGGCGCTCCGCATCCGCCCAGAGCTGCGCCTTCAGTTCGAACACCGCCTCGTGCTCGCGGAAGAATGCCGTGGCGGCATGGCGGAAGCCGTCCTCGTCCGTGTGCGGATCGAGGCGCCATTCCGAGAGGGCGCGCTGCGCCTCGCCCACCGGCACCACTCCGAGCTTGGCGACGTAATCGCCGAAGCGCATCGGCGCCTGGCTGAAATAGCTGTCGGCGATCGGGTGGCTGAACGGGTAGCCGAAGAAGCCGGCCCGCGCGCTCTCCGTGCCGAAGGCGTGCAGCACCCGGTTGAGGTTGCGCGCGGTGGCGGCGACCGCGCTCTTCACCCCCTCGGGCAGGCCGGTCGCCTTGCCGATCACCGTGCCGTCGCGCAGGAACCCCGCCGCCGTGCCGGAGGGGAAGGTCGTGCCGGTGGCCAGCACGAAATCCTGCGTCTCGGCGGCATGGCCCGGCAGCTTCTCGCCGGGCACGTCGAACACCTTGAGCGACAGGCCGCGATGGGTCGAGACCCGGTCGCCCAGGGTCTCCCCCGGCCCCTGCGCGAAGCGCACGGCCACCGGATGCCGGCCGGGCTTGGCGAACAGGCCCTGCGCCAGCTCGGCCGGCAGGCCCTCGGGAACGATCAGCTCCCCCGTGACGCAGGCCGTGCTCTTGGCGTGGCTCGCCCGCACCGCATGATGCTCGCGCCTCTCCACGACCTGCGATTGCTGCGTCATCCCCTGGATGATGCCGTCGATGGAGTCCTGCTCGTCCGGGGCGGGCGTCTCGATGTCGGGTGCGTAGCGCAGGTAGCTCATGGAACCTCAAGGGGGCGGACGGGTCGCTTTCGCCGACAAGCCCGCCGTTGCGGCCCCGTTCCCAGCGGACAGCACACGGGCGATTGAATGCCGCACAACCCGGAACGAGGCCGTTCCTCAAGTCGTTCTGTCGCCGCGCCCCTCCTGGAGACGGACCTTGCAAGCACCCGTTCGCTATAGCCCGAACGTCGAGAGCCTAAAGCCCGACGAAGACAAGACCATCGAGGGCCTGTGCCGGACCTTCGACACCATCCTCCAGCGGGTCGCCGACGATTCCGGCCATGCCGTCCGCTCGGTCCACGCCAAGTCGCACGGCATCCTCGAAGGGACGATGCGCGTCGAGGCCGGCCTGCCGCCGGAACTCGCGCAGGGCCTGTTCGCCACCCCCGGCGAGCACAAGGTCTACCTGCGGATGTCCACCAACGCGGGCGACATCCTGCCGGATTCGGTCTCCCTGCCGCGCGGCCTCGCCCTGAAGGTGCTCGATGCGCCCGGCGCCCGCCTGCCGGACGCGGAGGGGACCACGCAGAACTTCATCATGGTCAACGGGCCGGTCTTCCAGGCGCCGAGCGCCGACAAGTTCCTCGGCAGCCTGAAGCTCCTCGCCGCCACCACCGACCGGGCCGAGGGCCTGAAGGTGTTCGGCTCCACCGTGCTGCGCGGGGTCAACAAGGCGCTGCAGGCGGTGGGCGTCGAGAGCACGACCCTCGCCTCCCTCGGCGGCGCGCCCAACGTCGATCCCCTCGGCGAGACCTATTACAGCGTCACGCCGTTCCGCTACGGCGACTACATCGCCAAATTCTCGGTGCGCCCCGTCGCCCCGGCGCTGACCGCCCTCACCGGCACCGAGATCGACGCCTCCGGCCGCCCCAACGCCATCCGCGAGACGGTGCAATCCGAGATGCGCGGCATCGAGGGCGTCTGGGAGTTCCGCGTGCAGCTCTGCCGCGACCTAGAGCGCCAGCCGGTCGAGGACCCGACCGTCCAGTGGGACGAGGAGGAGGCGCCGTTCCAGACGGTTGCCACGATTACCGTCGGCCCGCAGGATAGCTGGGACCCGGCGCGGGTGCAGGCGGTGGACGAGGAGATGCGCTTCAGCATCTGGACCGGGCTCGACGCCCACCGTCCCCTCGGCAACATCAACCGCGCCCGCAACGCGCCCTACAAGCACTCCGCGCAGTTCCGCGAGCGCTTCAACGGCTGCCCGATCCACGAGCCCGCCGGGCGATAGATCCCTACCCGGACCAGCCGAGCGCCCGGCTGATCGTCCGGGCGGTGGCGCGCACCTCGCCCGTGAGGTGCTCCATCCGCCCGGCATCCATGTACTGCGCCGTGCTCGACACGCTGAGCCCGGCGACGATGGCGCCCGAGGCGTCGCGGATCGGCGCCGCGACGCAGCGCACCTCCGGCTCGTTCTCCTCGTGGTCGAAGGCGACGCCCCGTTCGGCGTAGTCGCGCATCCGCGTGAGCCACGTATCGAGGTCGCGGGGCGGATGCGCGCCGCGCGCCTCGCCGACCCGGTAGAAGTCGCGCCAGCGCGCCTCGCCGAGATCGAGGATCAGCGCCTTGCCCAGACCCGTGGACCAGACCGGCTGGCGCTCGCCCACCCGCGAACTGATCTCGACGCGCCGCCGCCCCGGGATCTTGTCGAGGTAGAGCGCCCACTCGCCGTCGAGGACGCCGAGATGGATCGTGTCCTCGCAGGTCTCCGACAGGCGCTCCAGATGCGGCCGGGCCACCTGCGCCACCGCCATCGTTGCCTGCGCGCGGAAGCCGAGCTCCATCAGCTTCGGCCCGAGCCGGTAGCCCTCGCGCGGCACGAAGGTGAGGAAGCGCCGCTCCACCAGGGCCGCCGCCAGCCGGTGCGTGGTCGAGCGCGTGGTACCCAGCGCCGCCGACAGGGCCGGCAGGTCGTTCGCCCCCGCCGCCACCGCGTCCAGCACGTCGAGCCCGCGCAGCAGGGTCTGGCTGCCCGATACGGGCTTGGACATTGACGCCGCTCCTCTTCCGCCGCTAACGTCCCATATAGGAAAACGATATCCCACAATATGGGATTAGGCAAGGGCGAGGGACAGACACACCATGAAGCTTCTGCGCTACGGCCCGGCGGGCCAGGAGAAGCCCGGCTTGCTCGACGGACAGGGCCGCATCCGCGATCTCTCGGGCCATGTCCCCGACATCGACGGGCGCAGCCTCGGGCCGGACGGGCTCGCCCGCCTCGCCGCCCTGGCGCCGGAGAGCCTTCCCGAGGTCGCGGGCGAGCCGCGCCTCGGCGTGCCGGTGGCGGGCATCGGCAAGTTCATCGCCATCGGCCTGAACTACGCCGACCACGCCGCCGAATCGAACCTGCCGATCCCCTCCGAGCCGGTGATCTTCACCAAGGCGATCTCGTCCCTCAACGGGCCGAACGACCCGGTGATGCTGCCGAAGGATGCGGTGAAGGGCGATTGGGAGGTGGAACTCGGCATCGTCATCGGACGGCGCGCCGCTTACGTCTCCGAGGAGGAGGCGCTGGATCATGTCGCGGGCTACTGCCTCGTCAACGACGTGAGCGAGCGCGAATACCAGATCGAGCGCGGCGGAACCTGGGACAAGGGCAAGGGCTGCGACACGTTCGGGCCGGTCGGCCCCTGGCTCGTCACCGCCGACGAGGTGGGCGACCCGCAGGCGCTGGACCTCTGGCTCGACCTCAACGGCCGGCGGATGCAGACCGGGAACACCCGGACGATGATCTTCACCTGCGCGCACATCGTCAGCTACGTCAGCCGCTTCATGACGCTGATGCCGGGCGACGTGATCACCACCGGCACGCCCCCCGGCGTCGGCATGGGGATCAAGCCGAACCCGGTCTTCCTGAAGCCCGGCGACGTGATGACCCTCGGCATCGAGAAGCTGGGGCAGCAGCGCCAGGACGTGCTCGCCTGGCAGCGGCGGGAGGGCTGAGCCATGGCCTACGCCAACCGCTTCCAGGGCCGCCGGGCCATCGTCACCGGGGGCGCCTCCGGCATCGGCCTCGCCGTCGCCGCGCGCCTGCGGGACGAAGGGGCGCAGGTGAGCCTGTGGGACCTGAACGCCGAGGCCCTGGCCGCGGCGAAGGACGCGACCGGGGCCGCCGACGTACAGGCCCTCGACATCGCCGATTCCGACGCGGTGGCGCGGGCGATGGCGGGGAGCCTCGCGGCGCTGGGCGGCCTCGACGTGCTGGTGTGCAGCGCCGGCATCACCGGGCCGAACACCGCCGTGAAGGACTACCCGGCGGAGGCGTGGCGCCGGGTCATCGACGTGAACCTGAACGGCCTGTTCTACTGCAACCAAGCGGCCGTGCCCGCCCTGGAGCGGAACGGCTACGGGCGGATCGTCAACGTCGCCTCCATCGCCGGCAAGGAGGGCAACCCCAACGCCTCCGCCTATTCGGCCTCGAAGGCGGCGGTGATCGGGCTGACCAAGTCGCTCGGCAAGGAACTCGCCAAGACCGGGATCCGCGTGAACTGCGTCACCCCGGCGGCGGTGCGCACGGCGATCTTCGACCAGATGACGCAGGAGCACATCGACTTCATGCTCTCGAAGATCCCGCTGGGCCGGTTCGGCGGGATCGACGAAGTCTGCGCGCTGATCTGCTGGCTCGCGAGCGAGGAAGCCTCGTTCTCCACGGGCGCGGTTTTCGACGTCTCCGGCGGCCGCGCGACCTATTGAGGGCGGGCCCCCTCGCCCGGGGGCGCTGAATTTGGAATTCAAAAAACTGAAGTCATCGCCTGATCTACTGGTATGGACGTACTTCCCGTAAATTGTATAAAAACTTCCATTACTCAGAATAGACTGTAGGTATAGGCATTCTTTAACCCACAGCGTCATAGTATCGCCGAAGCAGCGAAAGCCGAGATGGTCCACGGATCGAGTGCGGCTATCTCTGCGATCTCAGGCGATGAAGGGGACCTCACATCCCCGAAATGACGTTGAATCGACGCATGCCTAAACTGGAAGCAGCACTCCTCGAAGGTAGAAAACGCGAGATTGCGCGCTCAGTGCAGTCGGAGGACGTTCTAACCGGCCGGGTCCTGCTGTCGAACGGCGACGAATATTCCTGTATTGCCCGCAACGTCAGCATTCAATCCGCAGAACTGACCGTCGCGTCGACGATCAACACGGGCCAAGTCGTCGTCTGCTATTTCGATCAGGTCGGAATCCTGCCGGGACGGGCCGTCGCCACGACCTCGACCGGGTTCGTCGTCGCCTTCCAGATCAAGCCGACGCGCCGGGACCGGATCACGGCGCAGCTCGAATGGTGGGAGAAGACCCGCAACGAGGCGACGGAGCTGCGCCGCGCGCCCCGGATCGTCCCCCTGCACAAGGCCGTCGAGGTGCGGCTCGGCGAGCAGATCGTCCTGACCGGCACGGTTCTCAACATCTCGATGTCGGGCGCGGCAATCCGCCTCGGCACCCGCGACGGTCCCTTCGTCGGCGCCCGCGTCCGCGTCGGCGAGCGCTTCGCCACGGTGGTGCGGCTCCTCGATGACGGCATCGCCGTCCAGTTCGTCGTGCCCTTCACCTCCGAGAACTTCGACGAGCGTGTCAAACTATGATCACGGCCGATCGTAACGGCAGGGGTCTCCTGTGGCGAACCGACGTCCTGCGCCGCCACTCGGTGCGGTTCACGCTCGGCCTCCTCGCCGCGTTCATCGTGCCCTCCGTCCTGCTCTGCGCCCTCCTCGGCCGCGCCTGGGTCGCGTCCGAGCAGGAACGCCTCACGGAGTCCGTCTCCGCGCAGGTCGCGCGGGCGGCGGACGAGGTCGATCAGTATCTGTCGAGCCACCTCGCGCTGCTCAAGGCGCTCGGCACCTCCCCCGCCCTCGACACGCACGACTTCACCCGCCTGCGCGACCAGATCGGCCAGCTCTTTGCCCCGGAGCGGATCGGGGTCGCCCTCCGCGACGGCGCGGGGCAAATGCTGTTCCGCACCGGCGGGCCGCCGGACGGCAGCACCGGCCCGGGCCTGAGGGCCGGGCGCAGCGAGGTCTCGTTCTCGGACCTGATCCGGCGGGGCAGCGGCGACTACGTCGTGCTGTCCGTGCCGGTGATGCGCGGGGACGCGGTGCGCTTCGTCCTGGAGGCGGAGGTGGACGCCCTGGCCTTCGCCGAGGTCCTGCGGCGCAGCGGCCTCGGCCCCCAGCAGCTCGCGAGCCTCGCGGATCGCCAGGGGCGGGTCATCGCCTGGACCGAGGGCGACCCGCCGGCCCACGGCCAGATGATCGCGGGCTTCGCGGAGCGCGTCGGCACGAAGGGCGTCTGGGCCGGCAGGAACCCGCGCGGCCTGCCGGTGCGCATGTCCTACGAGCGGCTGCCCGAGGCCGGCTGGATGGTCAGCGTCGGCATGACCGAGGAGGCGTTCCGAGCGCCTCTCATCCGCTCCACCCAATGGCTCGCGGCGATCAGCGGGCTGATCATCCTCGTTGCGATCCTGCTCCTCGTCCCCCTGGTCCGCCAGCGGCTCGCCTTCCAGCGGGCGGTCGCCGAGGCGCAGGGCCGCCTGCGCCTCAGCGAGGAGCGCCTCGCCCTCGCCCTCGACAGCGGCGACGACGGCCTGTTCGACTGGGACCTCGTGAGCGACGCGGTGTGGCTCTCGCCCCGCTGGTCGGTCAAGCTCGGCTATGCCGCCGACGCGCCGACCCGGCCCGGCGCCCTCTACGCGGAATCGGTCCACCCCGACGACCGCGAGGAGGTGGCCGCGCTGATACAGGCGCATCTGGCCGGCACGATCCCGGCCATCGAGGCCGAGTACCGCCGCCGCTGCGCGGACGGACACTACCTCTGGGTGCTCCTGCGCGCCCGCGTGGTGGAGCGCGACGCGGGTGGCCACGCCCTGCGGATCGTCGGGACGCTCATGGACATCTCGCGCCGCAAGGAGGCCGAGTTGCACGTGATCCATCTGGCGCATCACGATACCCTGACCGGCCTCGCCAACCGCGCCCTGTTCCACCAGCGCCTGAGCGAGGTGCTGGAGCGCAGCCGCCGCGGCTCCGCCCGCTACGCGGTGCTCGCCTGCGACCTCGACCGGTTCAAGGCCGTCAACGACACGTTCGGCCACGCGGAGGGCGACCGGCTGCTCTGCACCGTGGCGGAGCGCATCTGCGCGGTGATGGGCCCGCAGGACACCGTGGCCCGGCTCGGCGGCGACGAGTTCGCGGTGATCCTCGGCGAGGTCCCCGACGACGGGGCGATCGACGCGGCCTGCGAGCGGATCATCGCCGCGATCGGCGCGCCGATGCCGCATCACGGCGGCACGATCGACATCGCGGTGAGCATCGGCGTCGCCCTCGTCTCGGGGGGCGAGGCCACGGCCGAGGAGGTGTTCCGGCAGGCCGACATGGCGATGTACCAGGCGAAGGCGTCCGGGCGGAACACCTACTGCCGGTTCGAGGCCACCGTGCTCACCCGCAACTCGACGCGCGGCCTGCTCGCCCTCGACATGAAGGACGCGATCCGGCGGGGCGACTTCTTCCTCGTCTACCAGCCGGTCCTCGACGTGGTCTCCGGCGCGGTGGTGAGCTTCGAGGCGCTGATGCGCTGGCAGCACCCGACGCGCGGCATGATCTCCCCCGCCGACTTCATCCCCGTCGCGGAGGAGACCGGGATGATCGCCCAGCTCGGCGCCTGGGCCCTCGTGGAGGCCTGCCGCGAGGCCCGGACCTGGGACGAGGACTTGTGGATCGGCGTCAACGTCTCGCCGGTGCAGTTCCGCTGCGGCCTGGAACAGGCGGTGCTGGCCGCCCTCGCCGCCACGGGCCTGCCGGCCGGGCGCCTGAAGCTCGAAGTGACCGAAGGCGTGCTGATGCAGGACGCGGACGGGGCGATCGCCTGCCTGCACCGGCTGCGGGCGCTGGGGGTGCGCATCGCGCTGGACGATTTCGGCACCGGCTATTCCAGCCTGAGCTACCTGCGCCGCTTCCCCTTCGACAAGCTGAAGATCGACCGGGCCTTCATCCGCGACATCACCGAGCCCGACGCCGCCGCGATCATCCGCGCCGTCGTCGGCATCGGCCAGAGCCTCGGCATGAGCATCGTCGCCGAGGGCGTCGAGACGCCGGAGCAGTTGGAGGCGGTGCGGCGCGAGGGCTGCAACGAGGTCCAGGGCTTCCTCTTCAGCAAGCCCCTTCCGGCAGCGGAGGCCCGCGCCTTCGTCGCCAACCGCGCCGCCCGCGCGGCCTGACGGGACGACCCGCCGATGGCACACGCGCCGTTCGACAGCCCCTTGCCCGCCGACGCCGCCATCGACGGGCGCGTGTCGATCGCCGGGCAAGCCGAGGCGGCCTGCCGGGCGCTGTTCCTCGGGCCGGACGAAGCGCTCGTCGCCACGGCGGCGGCGGGCCGGGCGGGGCAGGACGCGATCTGCTACCTCGACGCCATCGGCGCCCTGCCCGGCCGGATCGGCGGACGGCGCGAGGACGGGTTCGTGCTGCACCTGAGCCTGACCCGGGCGCGCGCGGCGCGGGTGGCGGCGCGGCTCCTGTGGCAGGCGGAGCAGCGCGGGCGCCCCGTGGAGCAGCGCGGCGACCCGCGCATCGTCCCCCAGCACAGGCAGGTGACGGTGCGGCTCCCCGACGGATCGGCGGCGGAGGGCCGGATCGACAACCTGTCGAAATCCGGCGCCCTCGTCACCCTCGCCGCCCCCGTGCGCCTGCGCGTCGGCGCGGGCGTGACGCTGGGCAAGCGCTACGCCACCGTGGTGCGGCTCCAGCGCGACGCCATCGCCGTGCAGTTCCGCCTGCCCTTCTGCGACGGGACCTTCCACCCCGGCCTCGTCCTGTGAGGCCGAGGGCGGCCACCGTGTCCCACACGCCGATGATGTACGCCCCTCCCCGACTCGACTGAGTCGCGGCGGTCAGTATTGCACCGTCGCGCGCATCCCGAGCACCACGGCGTTCTTCACCCGGCCGGCATTGGGATCGCGGGGGTTGGCGATGCCGCCGCCGGGATGGAGCACGAGCTGCGCGTCCGGCTGGAGGGTGAAGCCGGGAACCACCACCGCCTGATAGGTCGCCTCCATGATGCTCTCCGCGCGGCGGCGGGGCATCGCCTGCCCGGTGACGCGGATCATGTCCGTGTCGGCGCGGCGGGCGTCGTCGCCGAGGCGGGCATAGGCGACGCTGAGGCCGACGGTGTCGTCGTCGCGGCCGGGGATCAGGCCCTTGTAGGCGAGGCCGGCGTCGAGATACGCGCTCACGAGGCTCGACCGGGTGGGCGAGTAGGCGGCGCGCACGAAGAAGCCGAGGCCCTCGTCGTCCTTGCCGGTTTCCCGGTAGAGGGTCTGGTCGTAGACGACGTAGATCCCCGCATTGCCGCGCAACGGGCGGCCGATGCCGGTGGCGTTGGGATCGGCGAGCGACAGCCCGGTGATGTCCGTGCGCAGGGAATCGAACCGGCCGAAATGCTGCCAGCCGCCGAGGGTGATGTCCCCCGGCAGCTCCCGCGATCCGGCCTCGGTGTTGTAGGCGTAGGTCGCCTCCGCCACGACGAGGGCGGGGTCGCCCAGGCGGAAATTGGTGCCGGTGCGGTTGAGGCGCTGGGCCTCCGGATCGTCGCCGGGGCGGCTGGCCCCGGCGGGGTCCCCGTCATAGAGGCCGACCTGCAGGGAGAAGCCGTTGCCCGGCACGTATTTCGCCCGGATCGCCGGGGTCGCGAGGGGATAGGCGGGCCCGCCGCTCGGCAGGTCGAGGCCGGTGATGGCGGGCCAGCCGAAGGTCGAGTTCACGAACAGCGTCGCGGTCTGGCTGACGAAGAACTCGGTGTCGGCGGCCTGCTGGCCGATGCGCAGTCCGAGGGTGTTGTCGAACAATTGCTGGTCGAGCCACAGCACGTAGAGGCGGCTCGACGGCAGCGCCTCGATCACGCTGACCGGCAGCAGGTTGCCCACATAGTAGCGCGACAGGCCGGTGCCGTGGATGAAGTAGGCGTTGGCGTGGATGGTGGCCCCCTCCCAGCCCGCCAGCCGCTCCAGATCGAGGTTGAGCCGCAGGTTCAGCCGGTCCTCCACCGCCGCGCCCCGGCGGACACCCCCGACCGGATTGCCGAGGACGTCCGCGACGTAGGTCACGCTGTACTCGATGCCCTTTTCCTTCAGGATCGGGCGCAGGCCGAACGGGTCCCCGAACGGACCGAGGGAGGGCTCGATGGAGCGGCTGTAGCCGCCGGAGGCCTGGCTCGTCGTCTCGGGCTGCGAGACGGAGATGCGCGGATCGCCGCCGGCCCCCTCGAAGACCGGGCGGCTCTGTTCCGCCCGGGGCGAGCCGGCACCGAGGAGGCAGAGCCCGAGGACGCCGCCGACGAGGGAGACCCGACCGGATCCGCGCGCGCCGCGCCGGATGGGCATGACGACACCCTCGCCCCGTTCCATGAGGGAAGAGCGTTAGCGCGCGCCGGGACCCTTGCCTATCGCGCCGGCACCACAGGGGGCTCGGCCACGGTGGAGGACCCGAGCGTGATCCGCGTGGGCCGCGACGAACCGAACGGGGCGAAGGCCGGATAGATGCAGACCGACACCGCCAGCACGAGGAGCAGCATCTCCGGCAGCGTCAGGCTGCGGGCGGAGGATGGCGGAGCGGGCTTTTCGGCTTGCACGACACTCCCTCCCGGCGGCCTGGCGCCCTGAGTTAATCGACCGAAAGTTAATCCTCTCTTTTCAGAGCGTATCTGCGGTTGCATCAGCGCCCGCGCGCCAGGGCGTCGTCGCGGATGGCGTCGAGGGTCCGGGTCGGGGTGAGGGCCTGCGGGTCCACGAGGCAGTGGAGCATCGCGGGCAGGCCGGAGGCGAGGGCCCGCTCGAAGGCGGGGGCGAAATCCTCGGTGCGCTCGACCCGCTCGCCGTGCCCGCCGAAGGCCGTCGCCAGGGCGCGGAAATCGGGGTTCCTGAGGCTCGTCGCCGAGACGCGGCCGGGATATTCGCGCTCCTGATGCATGCGGATCGTGCCGTACATGCCGTTGTCGAGCACCACCACGACGATGGCCGCGCCGTATTGCACGGCGGTGGCGAATTCCTGCACGCACATCATCACGTCGCCGTCGCCCGCGAAGGCCACGACGATCCGCTCCGGGTTCATGCGCTTGGCCATCACGGCGGCGGGCAGGCCGTAGCCCATCGAGCCGGAGGTCGGGGCGAGCTGCGTCCCGAATGCGCGGAACCGGTGGTAGCGGTGGACCCAGGTCGCGAAGTTGCCCGCGCCGTTGCAGATCATCGCCTCGGGCGGCAGGCGCCCGCGCAGCCACAGGATCGCCTCGCCGTACTGGAACGCGCCGGGCTGGGGCGCGGGCGTCTCCGACCACGCGCGATAGGCGGCATGGGCCTCCGCCGCCCGCCCGCCGCCATGCTCCGGCGCGTCGAGGCCGGCGAGCGCCGCGCAGAACGGGCCGGGGGCCGACGGGATGGCCAGCAGCGGCTGGTAGACCCGCCCCAACTCCTCCGCATCGGGATGGACATGGACGAGGGGCACGCCGGGCTCGGGGATGCCGAGCAATGTGTAGCCCTGCGCGGGCATCTCCGAGAGCCGCCCGCCGACCATCAGCAGCAGGTCCGATTGCCGGATGCGCGCGACGAGGGCGGGGTTCGGCCCGATGCCGAGTTCGCCCGCGTAGTTCGGGTGATCCGCCGGGAACAGGCCGGCGCGGCGGAAGGAATTGGCGACCGGCAGGTCGAACCGCTCCGCGAAGGCGGCGAGCGCCGCGCTATCGGCGGCCCGCCAGCGGGAGCCGCCAACCAGCGCCAGTGGCGCGCGGGCTTGGACCAGGAGGGCGGCGAGCCTGTCGAGGTCGGCAGGGGACGGCGCCGGTTCGGCGGGCTCGACGCGGGGGGCGTCGCCGACCTCCGCCACCTCGTCCAGCATGTCCTCCGGCAGGGCGAGCACGACGGGGCCGGGCCTGCCCTGCATCGCTACCCGGAAGGCGCGGGCGACGATCTCCGGGATGCGCGCGGCCTCATCGATCTCCACCGCCCATTTGGCGAGGTCGCCGAAGGTCTGGCGGTAATCCACCTCCTGGAACGCCCCGCGCCCGCGCATCGACCGGGCGATCTGCCCGACGAACAGGATCATCGGCGTCGAATCCTGGCGGGCGATGTGCACCCCCGAAGCCGCGTTGGTGGCGCCGGGTCCGCGCGTCACGAAGCAGATGCCCGGCCGCCCGGTGAGCTTGCCGGCGGCCTCGGCCATCATCGCCGCGCCCCCCTCCTGGCGGCAGACCATCACGTCCACGGCGGCGTCGTGCAGGGCGTCGAGCACCGCGAGGTAGCTCTCGCCCGGCACGCAGGTCAGCCGCTCGACCCCCTGCGCGACGAGTTGGTCCACGAGGATGCGGGCGCCGGTGCGGGGACGATGGGCCGTCATGGATCCCTCTCAACCTGTCTCGATCCCTCGCTGCCACCGTGCGGGCGGCAAAGCAATGCGGGCGGCAAGACTTCGCGACGGCGGTATTGTCTCGCAGCTGCGAAGAGAAACAGGGCCCGGAACGAGAGATCGGGAAACGTCAGCGAAATCCCGGGCGGGCTCTTGCATCCGGCTACGGAGGGTTTCACACAATGAGACAAAATAAAGAATGACGACATAGTCGAGAGGAAACGCCATGTTCGACAAGGTCGGGCGGATACTATCCGCTGCGGTGACGGCGACGCTCGTTCTCAACGCGTCCGCGCAGGCGGCGGACCCGATCAGGATCGGCGTCATCGCCGAGGCGCAATCGGTGGCGGGGGCCTCGATCCCGCAGGCGGTGCAGCTCGCCGCCGACGAGATCAACGCCACGGGCGGGGTCGAGGGGCGGATGATCCAGGTCGTCACCTACGACGACAAGTCCTCGGCGGCCGACGCGGTGCGCGCCTTCCAGCGGGCGGTGAGCGAGGACAAGGTGCAGCTCGTCATCGCGAGCTACATCTCGGAAGTCGTGCTGGCGCTGATGCCCTGGGCGGCGCGGCTGAAGAC
>Ga0182229_1000055_pt1 | contig 27255 bp, 21 predicted proteins | sample G6R1MG_32_FD_129663 | JGI IMG/M metagenome (GOLD analysis project Ga0182229, IMG submission 129663) | Miscanthus phyllosphere microbial communities from Michigan, USA - G6R4_MAIN_07NOV2016_LD1 MG | ecosystem: Host-associated > Plants > Phyllosphere > Phylloplane/Leaf | place: USA: Michigan...
CTTCGGATCGACGCCCGCGATCACGGAGAACCCGATGGCCTCCGGGATGAGAGCGAGCGCGACGACGATGCCGGAGAGAATTTCGGCGCGAGGGTTCGCGAACCAGCCGCGCAGGGACGAGGTGACAACAGGCATGATGGGTTCCGCAAAGGGACGCGCGTCAGTCGCTCGGGCGACGATGAGGGGCGTCGAATCGTTTGCGTGGTCCGGCGGATCGGCGGCCGGAAGAGCCACCCGGTCTTGCACCGGGTCCTTGTGAGTACGCCTCCTTAGAGCACGTGCTTGCTGCGACGCAACAACCGTGTCGAGCCCCGACGGCTGGCGTCGCCGGCCAGCTGAGACCCCGTTCCCCTGGACGCCGACCTCGAATGGCGGTCGACATACGATCGCGATTGGGAAGCCGTAGCGACCCCTGTCGTACCCGAGATGGGTCGGGAACGGATCGTCTGCGTCCAGATCATGGATTCAAGGTCCGGTTTCCGCCCCGTGCAGACCGTTGCCCCGCCCGTTCCAGATCGGGCTTCTACGCGATGCCGTCGACGGCGATGCGCAGGGTCTTGGGGCCGCGCAGCGCCGCGCCGGGGCGGTAGGGCGGCGGGTCCTCGACCAGCCGCGGGTTCTTCAGGCGTCGGGCCAGGGCGACGAGGGCGGCCTCCGCCTCGAAGCGGGCGAGCGGGGCGCCGACGCAGTAGTGCAGGCTGCCGCCGAAGCCGAGATGGCGGTTGTCGGGGCGGTCGGGGTCGAAGCGCTCGGGGTCGCGGTAGGCCGCCGGGTCGCGGTTGCCCGACGCCAGCAGCAGCACGATGGAGGCGCCCTCGGGGATGGTCGTGCCCGCGATCTCGATGTCGGCCAGCGCCTTGCGCAGCCTAAACTGCACCGGCGGCTCGTAGCGCAGCAGTTCCTCGATCAGGCGCGGGGCGCGGCTCGGGTCCTCGGCCAGGCGCTTCAGCTCCTGCGGGTGGCGCAGCAGGGTCAGCATGCCGTTGGTGATCAGGTTCACCGTGGTCTCGTGGCCGGCCACCAGCATCAGGATCGAGGTGGCGATCAGGTCGAAATCGCCCATGCGCTCGGCCTCCGGCGCGGCCTCGTTGGCGAGCCCCGACAGCATGTCGTCCGTCGGGTGGCGGCGTTTCTCCTTGATGAGCTCGCTCATGTAGGCCGAGATCCGGTCGAAGGTCCGGCTGTTCTCGGCCCGGATCTCGTCGTCGGACAGGCTGTCGGGCTCGAGCGCGGTGGCGAGCTGCGTCGCCCATTCGTGGAACTTGGGCTCGTCCTCCCGCGGCACGCCGAACAGCTCGCAGATCACCGTGACGGGCAGCGGGTAGGAGAGGTCGTCGACGAGGTCGATCTCGCGTGCGCCGCGCTTCTTGTCGAGGAGGTCGGCCACGAGCTTGTCCGAGCGCTCGCGCATGCCGCGCACGCGTGCGATCGAGAACTGGTGCATCACGTTGGCCCGCAACGTGTCGTGGTCGGGGGGATCGCGGAAGATGAAGGGCCGGTGCGTGTCGGTGATGTGGTCGCGCACCGGCTTGACGATCCAGTCCGTGAACGGATTGCCGGTGCGCGGCCGGTCGGCGGGCGGCAGCGTCTCCGAGCTGACCCGCGGATCGCCGAGCAGGCTCGCGATCGCCGCATGCGTCGAGGCGACGTAGCTGCCGTCCTCCTGCAGCGCCACCGGCGTCTCGCGCAGGCGCGCGAACAGCGGGTAGGGGTCGGCCCGGTTCGCCTCGTCCTTCACCTGGGCGAAGAGGGTGGCGTCGGCCATGAACTATCCTCGTGACAGGGTGGACGGGCAAAGAAACATCGTCCGGCGGACCTGTGGCCCGCAGGGTCACACGCCAACCGTCGCCGAAAACCGGAGTTCCCTCGGTGAGCGATCGGGACGGGGCCGATGCCGGCCAGCTCATTGGAATCGTTCCATAACATACGGTTTGCGCGGGTCCGCTCCCGGCTGCTATCCGGCCCCATCGGTGCCGACGTCCCGCGCGGTTCGGCACGGGTCGGCGGACGGGCATGGCCGAAGGCAGCATGGCGAGGAACCGGGACATCGGCTGGGGATACCGGGGCATGGTCGCGGGCCGGGTGCTGCTCGCGGCCTTCGGCGGCTACGCGCTGGCCGCGCTCTCCACCGCCCTGTTCTCCCTGATCCTGCCGCTGGAGCGCTCGGAAGCCGTGGCGGCGGCGACGCTCGCGAGCTTCGCGATCATGGCCTTCGCGGTGATGGCCGTCTTCGCCGCGCGCTCCCTGCCCGTCGCCCTGCTCTGGCTCGGCCTGCCGATCGCGGCCCTGGGGGGCGGCCTCTGGCTCGCGCTCGCGGTGTTCGGGATGGGGCAGCCGGCATGAAGCAACTGGCATGAGGCGATCGTCATGAGAACCGGCGTTCGCCAGTCCATGGCGTGGCTGCACGGCTGGTCCGGCCTCGTGGTCGGCTGGGTGTTCTTCTGCGTCTTCGTCACCGGGACGGCGAGCTACTACCGCGCCGACATCTCGCACTGGATGCGGCCCGAGCAGCGCGAGCGCGTCGTCGCGACCACGCCCGAGGCGCTGGGGCAGGCGGCGGAGGTCGCCGTCGCCCACCTGAAGGCCGCGGCCCCCACGGCCATCGGCTGGTACATCACCCTGCCTCGGCCCGGGCAGCCGATGCTCGACCTCGCCTGGATGACCTCGCTCGACGCCCCCTTCGGCCACGCCACGCTCGATCCCGCCACCGGCACCGAGCCCGCCACGCGCGCGACCCGCGGCGGCGACTTCCTCTACGCCTTCCACTTCGAGCTCGGCCTGCCGCCGCTGATCGGGCGCTGGATCGTCGGCGCCTGCGCCATGATCGTGCTGGTGGCGATGCTCTCGGGCATCGTGACGCACCGGCGCATCGTCTCGGACTTCTTCACCTTCCGGCGGGACCGGTCGGCCCAGCGCGGCTGGCTCGACGCCCACAACATGACCGGCGTGCTCGCGCTGCCGTTCCACCTGATGATCGTCTATACCGGCGTGGTGACGATGGCGCTGATGTACATGCCCTGGGGGGTGAGCAGCGCCTACCGGGGCGACGAACTGCGCCTCTACGCCGAGGCGCGCCAGATGCCGGCCTACCGCATGCCGGTGGGCCGACCGGGCACCCTGGCCCCCGTGGCCCCGATGGTGGAGAAGGCCGCCGGCCTGTCGCCGGAGGCCCTGGAGATGCTGATCGTCAACAATCCGGGGGATGCCGCCGCGACCGTGTCGGCGGTGTTCGAGGAGCCCCACGGGCTCTCGCACGTCCATCCCCAGGTCGGCTTCGACGGCGCCACCGGCGCGGTCACCGACACGCTGCTCGATTCCCCCAAACCCGCGACGCTGACCCATGCGGCGATGATGGGCCTGCACATGGCCCATTTCGCGGGGCCGGCCCTGCGCGTCCTGTTCTTCCTGTGCGGCGTGCTCGGCAGCGCCACCGTCGCCACCGGCCTCGTGCTGTGGTCGGTCGCCCGCCTGCCGAGGACGGGAGAGGCCCGGCCCTTCGGCTTGCGTCTCGTGCAGACGCTCAACGTCGGCACGGTCGCCGGCCTGCCCGCGGCCATCGCCGCCTACTTCCTGGCCAACCGCCTGCTTCCCGTCGATCTCGCGGCGCGGGCGGAGTGGGAGGTGGGGGCCTTCTTCGCGGTCTGGCTCATGGCCGCGCTGGTGCCGCTCGCCCTCTCGCACCGTCAGGCGTGGCAGGCGGTGCTCGGGGTCGCCGCCGCCCTGTTCCTCGCCGTGCCGATGGCGAACGCCCTCACCACCGGGCGGCACGGACTGGGCGGCGATCCCCTGTTCTTCTGGTTCGACGCGGCCATGCTCGCGCTCGCCGCCCTCCTCGGCCTAGGGGCGGCGAAGGCCGGGCGCGCGGTGGCGGCGCGCGAGCGGCGCGCCCACCGGCCCGCACGGGGCACCCCCGCCCTGAACCGCGCCTGACCCGCCCTCCCCGCCGCCCGGTGCCCGCGTGACGCCCCTCGTCCTCGTCCTGAACCTCTGCCTCAGCTTCGCCGGACTCGCCGCGCTCTGCCTGAGCATGAACCGCCACCACGCCCAGGCCTTCGTCGGCCGGCCCTCGCGGCGGCGGGCGCTGGCCCTGCGCATCGCGGGCTGGGCGGGCATCGCCGTGTCCTTCGCCGTCGCGGTCACGCTGGAGGGCTGGAACTTCGGGCCGGTGCAGTGGCTCGGCGCGCTCTCGGGGGCGGCGCTGCTCGTCGTCGGACTGATCTCCTACCGGCCGGGCTGGGTCCGCCCCATCGCGCTCGCCGCCCTGCCGCTGGCGCTGCTCGTCGCCCTCGCGGTTTGACGTCCATCACCGGTTGCAGGCGGGAGACAGCGGGCCGTTTTCCGTCGGCACCGGGCTGCCATGTCCGATCCGGCCTTGCCCCCCTCCCGCGCCTGCGCCACGACTGGGACATGCTCAAACTCGCCCGTCTGACGGCCTGGACCCTGGTCGCCGCGCTGGTCTTCGTGACGCTGGCGCCGATCGGGATGAGGCCGGTCGTGGTCGAATCGGCCAACCTCGAGCGGGCGATGGCCTACGCGCTGATGGGCTTCATGCTGGCGCTGGCCTATCCGCGCCACTGGCTGTGGGCGCTCGTGGCGGGCGTGGCCCTTGCCGGCCTGCTGGAGGCGGCCCAGGGGCTCACGGCCTCGCGCCACGGCCGCGTGGTCGATTTTCTGGTCAAGGCGGTGGCAGCGAGCCTGGGTGCGCTGGGCGCACAGGTGGTCCTCTTCGCCGGCACCCGCTGGGAGCGGCGCCGCGCCGTCCGCACTCTGGCCGATTGACGTGTGGACGCGCATCCCCTGGCGGGGAATGCGTAACCCCTCCCCGTGCTAGGGTCGGCTCCCGCGAGACGGACGGAGCCAGAATGACGGTCGGCATCGAGATGGGCGTGGGCACGGGCGGAGAGCCGGTGCCCCTCGACCTGGAGGAACTGCTCGCGACCCGTCTCCTCGTCCAGGGCAATTCCGGCTCGGGCAAGTCGCACCTGCTGCGCCGCCTGCTGGAGCAGAGCGCCGGCTCGGTGCAGCAGGTCATCGTCGATCCCGAGGGCGACTTCGTCACCCTGGCCGAGGCCTACGGCCACGTCGTGGTCGAGGGCGGCCACGGCGAGGCCGACCTCCAGGCCATCGCCGCCCGGGTACGGGCCCACCGCGTCTCGGTGGTACTGAACCTCGAATCCCTCGACATGGAGGCGCAGATGCGCGCCTGCGCCGCCTTCCTCGGCGGCCTGTTCGAGGCCGAGCGCGAGCACTGGTATCCGATCCTCGTGGTGGTGGACGAGGCGCAGATCTTCGCCCCGGCGGCCGCCGGCGACGTCTCGGACGAGGCGCGAAAAGCCTCGCTCGGGGCGATGACCAACCTGATGTGCCGCGGGCGCAAGCGGGGCTTGGCCGGCGTGATCGCGACGCAGCGGCTCGCCAAGCTCGCCAAGAACGTGGCGGCGGAGGCCACCAACTTCCTGATGGGCCGCACCTTCCTCGACATCGACATGGCGCGCGCCGCCGACCTGCTCGGCCTCGACCGGCGCGGGGCCGAGCGCTTCCGCGATCTCGGCCGGGGCGAGTTCGTGGCGCTCGGGCCCGCACTCTCCAAGCGCCCGCTGGCGCTGCGCATCGGGCCGGTGGCGACCTCGGCGCGCTCGGGCTCGCCCAAGCTCATCCCGCTGCCGCAGCCGGCCGACGCCGATCTGCGCTCGCTGATCCTGACCCGCTCGCCCGACGGGGCGATCCCCGGCTGGGCGCCGGCGCCGCGCACGCCGGCCCAGCCGCGCACCAGCCCCGCCGACCTCCTGCGCGAACTCAGCGCCTACCGTCCCGAACCGGTCGAGACGGCCCCTGCCCTGAGCGAGGACGAGATCCGCGCCGGGCTCGACGGGGTGCTGCGCGGCATCGCCGACGACCGGGACGCCGCCGGCCAGCCCGTTGCGGTGGTCTACCAGGACTTCCTCGTGCGCTGCCGCATGCGCGGCCTCGACGGCGAATCCCTGAGCCTCGTCGCCTTCCGCCGCCGGCTGGGCGTGGCGCGGGCCGGCATCGACGAGAGCGTGCTCGCCCCCGACGCCGAGACGGAGGGGCGCTGGGAGGAGGCGCAGGCGGCCGCCGCCGCCCTGCCCGAGGAGGTCCAGGGCGTGTTCCTGCTGCTCGCCCGCGCGGCTTTGGCCGGCGAGCCCTGCCCCGGCGACGCGGCGCTGGCGCGCGCCATCGGCTCGCGCTCGCCCGGCCGCGCCCGGCGCCTGCTCGGCTACGTCGAGACCCGCGGCCTCATCGTCTGCCGCACCGACTACCGCGGCAACCGCGTCGTGGCCCTGCCGGGCCTCGGGTGCGAGACCGCGCCCGGCGACCCCAAGGTGCTGCCGGCCGAGCCGGCCGGACCGCCGGACGAGGCCGCCCCGCTCGGCCTGTTCGCGGCGGAGTAGGGTCGCGCGCGGGCCGGATCAGACGGAAAAGTAATCCCGGTACCAGCGCACGAAGGCCGGGATGCCGACCGAGAGCGGGGTCTCGGGCACCGCGCCGACGAGGTCGCGCAGCAACGCGGTGCTGGCATGGGTGCGCGCCACGTCGCCCGGCGGCAGGGGCTTGAGGATGCGCTGCGCCTCGCGCCCGAGGGCTGCCTCCAGCGCGTCGATCATCGCGTCGAGCCGCACCGGGCGCCCGCCGCCGATGTTGACCATCCTGTAGGGCGCCACCGAACTCAGGGTGTCGGCCGCCGAGACCGGGCCGCCCGCGCCGGGCGCGGGCGGAGGGCTGTCGGCCAGCCGCCGCATCGCCTCGACGAGGTCGTCGATGTAGGTGAAGTCGCGCTCCGCCGCGCCTTGCGCGAACACCTCGATCGGCTCGCCCGCCAGGATCTTCCGGGTGAACAGGAACAGCGCCATGTCCGGCCGGCCCCAGGGGCCGTAGACCGTGAAGAAGCGGAAGGCGGTGGTCGGGATCGCGAACAGGTGGGCGTAGGAATGCGCCATCGCCTCGCCCGCGAGCTTTGTGGCGGCGTAGAGCGTCAGCGGCGAGACCGCCCGGTCGGTCTCGCGGAAGGGGATCTCGGCGTTGCCGCCGTAGGCCGAGCTGGTCGAGGCCAGCAGCAGGTGGCGCACGGGGTGCGCGCGCACCGCCTCCAGCAAGTTCGCCGTTCCGATCAGGTTGGCCTGCACGTAGGCGTCCGGGTTCTCCAGGCTGTAGCGCACCCCGGCCTGGGCGGCGAGATGGACCACGATCTCGGGGGCGGCCCGCGCCAGGGTCTCGCGCAGGGCGCCCGGCGTCTCCAGCCGGGCCTCCACCGCCGCGAAGCCGGGGCTCGCGGCGAGGTCGGCGTGCCGGGCGCGCTTGAGCCCGACGTCGTAATAGTCCGAGAACCCGTCGAAGCCGGTGACCGCGTGGCCCTCGGCCAGCAGGCGGCGGCTCAGGGCGTGGCCGATGAAGCCGGCCGAGCCGGTGACGAGGACGCGCATGATGTCGGGACCCGGGTTCGATGATGCCGGCCCGCCTTGTCCCCCAGTCGACGCCCGAACGGAAGCCCCGGCGGCGCGGACCTCACGGCGCATGCCGGCCGGATCGCGACGGTATTCGCTCCGGGCGAGGCCAATCCAGCCAAGGTGGCGCCGCACGCAATACGTGGGAAAGCGGATGCAGCGACAGCATCGGGTCGAGCACGGCAGGCTGCGGCGTTCGACGGCCTGGGTGCGACCCCGGTCCTGGTCGGCACACCTTGTTTGTTTCGGGCAGACCCCCAGTTATACCAGCAACATAACGAGTGTCCGTCCCGGTAAATCCCGGTCCGGTCCCGGTGCGTACACTCCGTCATCTCCGCCAGGGATAGCCCCGAGGTCGTGGCCCCGCGGTCCTGGCATCGCACGCGAGTCCGTATTTCAATGAACCAATTGGTCCGCATGGCACAGATCGGCGAGGCCGATGCCATCGATGAGCCTTCCGCCGAGCTGCGCGTTCCCTTCGCGCAATCGGGGGCCTTCGTCTGCAAGTACATCATCGGCGAGCCCAACGACCGGGCCGTCTGCTGCGGCGCGCCCGTCGCCGACGGCAAGAGCTGGTGCCGGTTCCACCGCCGGATCGTGTTCGAACCCGCCCGCCCGGCCCGCGCGCGCTGAGCCCATCCGATCGGGGGGGCGGCCGAAGGCGTCGGGCGAGCGCCGACGCATCAGTCGAACCCGTCCTCGCCCATCGGCCCGAGCGGGCGCAGCGTGCGCACGACGGACCCGTCCGAGTAGACCACATCGCGGGCCCGCATGACGAGATAACCGGCCGCCCGCGCCCGCTCGATGCGCCGCGCGCGCTCGTCGCCCAGCAACCCGTACCAGCCAGCCCGGCGTGAACCCGGCCCGTAGGCGTCTCCGGCGAAGCGCGCGCGTGGCCCGTATCGGCGCGGCTCCCGCCTGGCCTCGACGGGGACCGGCCGTGGCGCCGGACGATGCAGCACGGTCCGGCGCGGCGCCGGGGGCGCCACGTCTTCCCGCGGGGACGGCCGCGACCGGTCCAGCCGGGCCTGTTGCCGCCTGACGACGACGGCGCGGTCCGCCCGGCGACGGATCGGGGCGGCCTCCGTGACCTTGCGCGACCGCGCGGCGGCCTCGCGACGGGGCGCCTCCGGTTCGGCCCCGGCCCGATCGGACGGGGCGGGGCGCGGAGGTTCGGCCACCTCCGGCCTGGGCGGCGTCGCGGCCTCCCGCGCCGGGGGATCGCTCCAGGTCGAGGGCTCCGCGCGTGCGGAGAGGGACACGATCCCGACGAGACTCCCCAGAAGAAGCGCCGAACCGATCCGCACGCCGATCGACATGGACATCCTCCCGACGACCGCGCCCCTGATGAAACGCTCCGCGCGGCGGCAGCGGACGGCGCTCGCGTCTCAACGAAGTCTTAACCGGACCGGACCCGTTCGTCCACGTCGTCCCGGGCCCTGTTCCGAACGCCCCTCCGGCGCCGTCGCGGCGAATTCAGGGCTGGGGCGCGAACCATGACGGTCCTTCCCGCATTCCCGCTCCGATCATCCTGACCGGGTGCCGCGGGCCGCCTCCTCCGGGAGCGCGACCGATGGTACGACGGGGTCACGATGAGGTTATCATCGCGGGCCGGTCGCCCGACGGTGGGGCGGGCGACTGGGCCCGGCGGGGAGACGGATCCGAGACATGACTGCACCGCGCGAGATCGAGCTGAAGCTCGAATGCGATGGACTCGACCTGTCGGTGCTGGCCGCCCATCCCCTGCTCCAGGTCGCGCAGGCGAGCGAGCCCCGGATCCTGCAGGCGACCTACTACGACACCGCCGACCGCGACCTGGGCGGGGCCGGCCTGTCCCTGCGCCTGCGCCGCGAGGGCGAGCGCTGGGTCCAGACCCTGAAGGCCGCGCCCTCGGGCGGCATCGGCCTGTTCGACCGGTCGGAATGGGAGCGCGAGATCGACGGCCCCAGTCTCGACCGCGCCGCGCTCGCCGGGACGCCGGCGGAGGCGATCCTCGACGGCCGCGACCTCGCCGGGTTGACGCCGCTGTTCCGCACGGTGGTGGAGCGCACCACGCGCCCGATCCGCTACGGGGCCTCGGCCATCTCCGCGACGCTCGACGCGGGCCGGGTCGAGTCCGACCTCGGCGACGCGCCCCTGTGCGAGCTGGAACTCGAACTGGAGGACGGCACGCCCGCCGACCTGTTCGCGCTGGCCCAGGCGCTCGCCGAGACCGTGCCCCTGCGGCTCGGCGCCCTCAGCAAGGGCGAGCGCGGCGACGCCCTGGTCGGCGGGCGGCTCTACCGCCCCTCCAAGGCGGAGAAGCTCGCCCTCGCTCCGGAGGCGACGACGGGCGAGGCCTTCGCGCGCATCGCCCATGCCTGCCTGCGCCACATGCGCCTCAACGAGGCGGTGTTCGTGCACAACCGCGACCCGGAGGCGCTGCACCAGCTGCGGGTGGCGCTGCGCCGCCTGCGCTCGGCCTTCACCCTGTTCAAGCCGATGCTGGGCGGGGACGCGACCGCGCAGCGGCTGCGGGCCGAACTCAAGCGGGTCACCGAGCCCTTCGGCACGGCGCGCAACCTCGATGTCTTCCTCGGCGAGACCCTGAGCGCCGAGATCGAGCGCCGCCCGGACGAGCCCGGCCTGCACGAACTGCGCGACCGCCTGGGCGCGCAGCGGATCACGGCCTACGAGGCCGTGACGGCGATCCTGCAGAGCCCGGCCTGGCGCGGCCTCGTCATCGACCTCGTCACCTGGATCGAGGCCGGCCCCTGGCGCAGCGAACGGGGCGTGCCCCGGCGCGACGAGCCGGCTCGCGACTTCGCCGCGTGGGCGCTGGACCGGATGCGCCGCCGGATCAAGCGGCGCGGGCGCCATCTCGCCCGGCTGGAGCCCGACGCGCGCCACGAGGTCCGCATCGAGGCGAAGAAGCTGCGCTACGGCGCCGAGTTCTTCGGCACGCTGTTCACGGGCAAGAAGGCGCCCAAGCGCCACAAGGCGTTCGGGGCGGCGCTCTCGGACCTGCAGGACCATCTCGGCGCGATGAACGATCTGGCCACCGCGCACGCCATCGCCGCGGGCCTCGCCGAGGCGCGCGGGGGTTCGGGCGAGCCGCCGGTCTCGGGCGCGGCGCTGTTCGCCGCCGGCCTCACGGCGGCCGACAACGAGGCGGGCTCGGCCAAGCTGCTCGCCAAGGCCGAGCAGGCCCACGAGGACCTGCTGGAGGTGCGCCCGTTCTGGCGCTGAGCCTGAGATTTAGGGGGTGTTGCGCGCCAGGGCGTAGAGGGTGATGGCGGCGGCGTTCGAGACGTTGAGGCTGCGGATCTCGCCCGTGAAGGCGATGCGGGCCAGCACGTCGCAGCACTCGCGGGTGCGCTGGCGCAACCCCTTGCCCTCGGCGCCGAGCACGATCACGGCCGGGCGGCGCGGCTCCACCGCGTCCAGCGGCGTCTCCGCCTCGGAATCGAGGCCGATGCGGGTGAAGCCGCGTTCCCCCAGGCTGATCAGCGCCTCGGCGAGGTTGCGCACCACCACGAGGGGCACGTGCTCCAGGCCGCCCGAGGCGGACTTGGCCATGACGCCGGTGGCGTTGGGCGAGTGGCGCGCGGTGGTGACGATGGCGGTGACGCCGAAGGCGGCCGCCGTGCGCACGATGGCCCCGACGTTGTGCGGATCGGTGAGTTGGTCGAAGGCGAGCAGCAGGGCGTCGTCGGGCAGGGCCGCGAGGTCGGGGGCGGGCAGCGGCTCGGCCTCGAGGTAGAGCCCCTGGTGCACGGCATCCGCCCCGAGCAGCGCGTCGATGTCGCGCGGGCGCACCAGCTCGGGCTCGATGCGCAAGGGCCCGACCTCCTCGCGCAGCCGCGCGGCCCCGTTCTCGGTGGCGAGCAGCCGGTGCAGGCGCCGGCCCGCGTTGGCCATGGCCTGCGAGACCGGATGCCAGCCGTAGAGCACGACGTGGTCCAGGCCCTCGCGCGCGGAGGGGCCCGGCGGGCGCGGCGGCCCGCGCCGGAAGGGCGGCCTCCCCTTGAACCCGGGCCGGGGCGGCCGGGGCGGGCCATCGCGTGGCGGCGTCATGCTGGTCTCGTCGGGCGGGAACGGGGCGGATGGCGCGACAAGCCGGGCCGATCGGCCCGCGTCAAGCCGCAAATGCCCGCGCGCGCCCGTTGCCGTCGGCCTCCATCCCGCTTATAGACCACCTCGCCTGAGCAAGCGCCCTTCGTCTATCGGTTAGGACGTCAGCCTTTCACGCTGAAAAGGCGGGTTCGATTCCCGCAGGGCGCGCCAGTCTTCTAAGACAGTGAGTTCGGAAGGTTGCCGCAGGCCTCCCTGTCGGTGTCACGCCTTTGTGGCGGGGTTCGCTGTATGAGCGATCGAAACCCCTGCGGGCCGGCGGCGACCACGGTCACGGCGAAGCGAGCCCAAAGACCTGGGACGAACTCAACTCGTGGGCTGCGGCGTAAGGGGAAACCCTGGAACAGCGCTGAAAGGTCTTGGTCGCGGTGGTGGGCTTGCGTGCTTGATGGGCCGTGACCTCAAGGTCCCTCGCCCTCGCAAGAAGCCGGGGTCCAAGCCGGAGCCAGGTTTCGACCACCTCATCGCCGTCGAGCAGGCTGAGCGTCGGGGGATGAAGGGCGCTGCAACGTGGCAAGCGGCTCACACAATTCTGGGCAATGGGGACCCTGGTGTCGGTGAAACACCGAGTGTGGCGTCCTGGGAGGGGGCTGACCTGGCCGTGGTCGACGATGACGGTGTGGACGGGGCCGTCCGTCGACCGGCTCACCAATAATACTGCAGCCGCATCTCGGCGACGTCGACGGCGAGGTCCCCGCCGTTGGCGAGGGTGCGGCGGACGTCGAAGCGGGAGTAATCCAGCTTGACCTTGACGTTCGGTTCGGGACGCCACGCCAGTTCGGCGGTCCAGCTCCGCTCGAATCCGCCGCCGTCCCTGGCTTCGGTGAGGTCGAGATACGCGAGGCGGCCTGCGAGTTCGAACACGCCGATGCCGCCGCGGCTGATGCGCTTCTCGTCGGGCAACTCCATGTCGCCGAAGATACCGAAATGGGTGCCGTAGCTCGGTGCGAGCCGGTACTGCCGCTGCGGACCGTTGAGCGGAACCGACAGGATGACGTAGGCGCCGTCGAAGCGCAGCGGCCGACGGTCCGGTGCCGCGGCCGGCAGGAGGTCGCGCTCGACCTCGTTGACGATGTACTCGCCCTGCGCGCGAAACGGGCCGAGCTGCAGCACCGCCTCGGCACCGAGCCGTGTGAGGGAACTCGCGCCGCGCACCGCCCGGGAGGTGATGAAGGCCGCGCCGAACGCGTCGTTGACGGCGGCCGAGTCGAACACCGTGGCACGGTCGTTCCGGTCGAAGGCACGGTAGCTGCCCGCCGCCCCGAGATGCAGGACGTCCGTGCCGGCGAGGAACGGCGCGTAGGTCGTGCGTGCGGTGACCGCGATCCCGTCCCGCTCGACGCCGCGGTTGACGCTGCCGCCGAACACCCCGGCCACACCCGTCCAGCGCTCGACCTCGGCCCCGACGCTGCCCCCGAAGCGCCAGGCGGGCGTCAACGCATCGACCGGAGCGCGCTCGATGAAGATCTCCTCGTTGAGGGAGCTCATCTGCTGCAGGCTGAACGGCTCGCGGATCTGGCCGACCGTGACGATGAACGGCGACGTTCCCTTGTAGCTGACCGCCGCGTCGAAGACGGGTTCGACAAAGTTGGCCGTGTCGTACTGGAACGCGGCCAGCCACTGGTCGCGGACGTTGAGGTAGTTGTCCGTGCGCCCGCGGCGGATCAGGACCCGCTCGCCGACGCTGTCGGGCAGCCGCCGCGGATCGACGCCGTTGAAGTCGATGTGGAGGCGTCCCCCCGACCGGAACTTGACCGTGCGGTCCTCGGAGACGAGGTTGACGCCCCGCTCGTTGATGGAAAATCCCGTCTGGGCGGCGCTCTGCGGCGGCCGGGCCCCGTATTCGCCGACCTGATACTGTCGCGGCAGGGGTTGCCCGTCCTGCGCGGGCGCCGCCCCGCCGGCCGTGTTCGGCTCCGGACTTGGTGCGGCCGCTCTGCGGATGCGGGCAGCCCGCGACGGGCGGCGGCCCGACTCATCCTGCGCCGACGCGGCTCGGCGGCCCTCCACCGGGCGCGCGATCGCCTCGATGCCGATCGCCGGCGATCCGAGCAGGATGCAGGCGACGGGCAGCCGCAGGCGGCGTCGAGCGGATCGAACCACCGGTCCGTCGGCCACCGGCGCCAAGCTGCGGGTTCGGACCATTGGGAATTTTATTGCGAATCGGGTTGCGCCGCGCGATCGGGCACGGCTATCCGCACCCGCCACACGCCAACTAAGCATTAAAATTCAGAAGAGCGTAGTGATTAAATTTTCTGTGAGGAGGGACTGCAGCACGGTCTCATTCGCAATCCAGTCGAGCCGCATGGCGGTACTGGGGATCGAGATTACCGGCGTGCCGTGCGGTACGGTCGCACGCGCAACCCGGTCGCGCGACGCGATCGTGCCCGTCTCGGATGAACCTTTCGAGAGCAGAGCTTCCCCGGATGCAGTCGGGCCCAATGTAGGCGGTCGCTGCACCGCGTTCACCACTTGAACGGACATCGCCCCGGCGAAGCCACTCAAGGGAGGTCGGCGCGTGACGACCCTCGTCGTCCGCGCCGATCGACGCTCGAACCGACAGGAACACGTCCCATGACCCCGCTCACGCCCCCCGACGACGCGTCGAACGCGCTCGTGTCCGATCGCGATGCCGGCCTGCGTACCTTCGAGATGCATATCGACGGCGGCTGGCGGGCCTCGTCGAACGGACGCTGGATCGAGACCAAGAATCCCTACACGGGCCGGGTCTGGGCCCGCATCCCGGAGGGCGACGAGCGCGACGTGGACGCCGCGGTGCGCGCGGCCCACGCGGCCTTCACCGCGGGCCCGTGGGCCGAGATGACGCCGAGCGACCGCGGCCTGCTGCTGCATCGGCTCGCCGACGTGATCGCCGACAACGCCCAGATGCTCGCCGACTTGGAGGTCGAGGACAACGGCAAGCTGATGGTCGAGATGCTCGGCCAGATGAAGTACCTGCCGCGCTGGTTCCAGTATTACGGCGGGCTCGCCGACAAGATCGAGGGCAGCGTGCCGCCCACCGACAAGGCCGGCATGCTCCAGTACGTCGTGCACGAGCCGATCGGCGTCGTCGGCGCGATCACGCCCTGGAACTCGCCCCTGCTGCTCACCGTCTGGAAGCTCGCCCCCGCGCTCGCGGCCGGCAACACCGTGGTGGTCAAGCCCTCGGAATTCGCCTCCGCCTCCATGCTCGGGCTGGCCAAGCTCTTCGAGCAGGCGGGCTTCCCCAAGGGTGTCCTCAACGTGGTGACCGGCACCGGGGCGGAGGCCGGCCGGGCGCTGGTCGAGCATCCGCTGGTTGAGCGCATCGCCTTCACGGGCTCCGACATCGGCGGCGCCAAGATCTCGGAAGCGGCCGGCCGCCGGTTCAAGCGGGTGTCGCTCGAGCTTGGGGGCAAGTCTCCGCACATCGTGTTCGCGGACGCCGACATCGACGCGGCGGTCAAGGGCGTGATCTCCGGCATCTTCGCCGCCGCCGGACAGACCTGCATGGCGGGCTCGCGGCTGCTGCTGCACGCCTCGATCCACGACGCCTTCGTCGAGACGCTGGTGGCGCGCATGCGCGAGGCTAGGCTGGGCGACCCGCGCGAGGCCGACACCGACATCGGCCCGATCGCCACGGAGCCGCAGCTCGCCAAGGTGATGGAGTACATCGCGATCGCCAAGGCAGAGGGCGCGGTCTGCGTGCTGGGGGGTCGCCGCGCCAGCGATCCCCGGCTCGGCGAGGGCTGGTTCGTGGAGCCCACGATCTTCACCGGCGTGAACAACGGGATGCGGATCGCCCGCGAGGAGGTGTTCGGCCCGCTTCTCTCGATCATGACCTTCGAGACCGACGACGAGGCGGTGGAGATCGCCAACGACACGCCCTACGGGCTGGCCGCCGGCTTCTGGACCCAGGACCTGCACCGGGCGCTCAGCCTGCCCAAGCGCCTGCGCGCGGGCACGGTCTGGGTGAACGCCTACCGGGTGGTGAGCTACCTCGCCCCCTTCGGCGGCTTCAAGAACTCCGGCATCGGGCGCGAGAACGGGATCGCGGCGATCCACGAATACCTCGAGACAAAGAGCGTGTTCATCAACGCACGCTCGGCGATCGCGAACCCGTTCACGCTGCAGTAGGGCCTCGTCCCGGACATCGCGTCCGGGACGAGGCTCCAGGGTGGTGTGCTGCATCGGCTTTGCCCGAAAGCCGGCATCCACCGTTCGGGCCGATGCTCCGGGCCTCACGCCGCGACGCGGGCGCGCATCCAGGCGATGACGCCGCCCGCGAGCAGCACCTCGATCTGGCGCGGCGACAGGCCGTGGCGCAGGCGGATCTCACCGCCGCCCTGGAGACCGGCCGTGATCTCGGGGCCCGCCGCCAGCGCCCCGGCCACGTCCTCGATCGCGATCACGTCGCCGAGGTCGAGCCGGTCGTAGTCGGCCGGGTCGGCGAAGGTCAGCGGCAGCACGCCGAAATTGATCAGGTTCTGCCAGTGGATGCGCGCGAAGCTCTTGGCCAGCACCGTCTCCAGGCCGAGGTAGCGCGGCGCCAGCGCCGCGTTCTCCCGGCTCGACCCCTGGCCGTAGTTGGAGCCGCCGACGATGGCGTGGCCCGCCCGCTCCCTGCCGCTTTGCCGGGTCCGCTCGACGTAGCTGTCGTCGATCGGCTCGAAGGTGAATTGGGCGGTCTTGGGGATGTTCGACCAGTAGGGCATCACGCGTGCGCCCGCCGGCATGATGTCGTCGGTGGAGATGTCGTCGCCGGTCTTGAGCAGCACCGGCACGCGGATCGAGGCGCCGAGCCGGCCCAACTCCGGCAGCGTCGTGATGTTGTCGGATTTCTCGAGCCGCACCCCGCGCGCCTCGTCCTCGGGGAGCGGGGCCACCAGCATCGCGGCGTTGGCCGCCACCATCCTCGGGGCCTCGATCCGCGGACACGGCATTCCGAGGGTGCGGGGGTCGGTGATGACGCCGGTGAGCGCGGACGCCGCCGCCGTCTCCGGGCTGCACAGGAACACGCTGTCCTCGCGGGTGCCGGAGCGGCCGGGAAAGTTGCGCGGCACGGTGCGCAGGGAGTTGCGGCCCGAGGCCGGGGCCTGCCCCATGCCGATGCAGCCGTTGCAGCCCGCCTGATGCACCCGCGCGCCCGCGTGGATCAGGTCGGAGAGCTGCCCCTCCCGGATCAGCGTCTCCAGCACGACGCGGGTCGAGGGGTTGATGTCGAAGGAGACCCGGTCGTGGGTCTGCCGGCCCTTCACGATCGCCGCGGCAACCGCGAAGTCGCGAAACCCCGGATTGGCCGACGAGCCGATGTAGGACTGGTAGATCTCGGTGCCCGCGACCTCGGACACCGGCACCACGTTGCCGGGGCTCCGGGGCTTGGCGATCATCGGCACGAGGCGCGACAGGTCGATCTCCTCGGACTCGTCGTAGGTCGCGCCCTCGTCGGCGGTCAGCGGGATCCAGTCGGCCCCGCGCCCGACGCCGTCGAGGAAGGCCTTGGTCGCCGCGTCGGAGGGGAACACGCTGGTGGTGGCGCCCATCTCGGCGCCCATGTTGGCGATGACGTGCCGGTCCATCGCCGTCAGGCCCGCGAGCCCCGGCCCGTGATACTCGATGATCCGGCCGAACGCCCCCTCGACGCCGTGGCGGGCGAGCAGGGTCAGGATGACGTCCTTGGCGCTGACCCAGTCGGGCAGGCTGCCCGTCAGGCGGATCCCCCGGACCTTGGGCATGCGCAGGTGAAGCGACTCGCCGGCCATGGCCAGCGCCACCTCGACGCCGCCCGCGCCGAAGGCGAGCATACCGAGCGAGCCGGCGGCCGGCGTGTGGCTGTCGGAGCCGACGAGCGTCTGCCCCGGACGGCCGAAGCTCTGCATGTGCACGGGATGGCTGATGCCGTTGCCGGGGCGCGAGTACCACACGCCGAAGCGGCGGCAGGCCGAGCGCAGGAACAGGTGCTCGTCTGCGTTGAGGTGGTCGTTCTGGACGAGGTTGTGATCGACGTACTGAGCGGCCAGCCCCACCACCCGCTCGACGCCCATCGCCTCGAGTTCGAGCATCACGAGGCCGCCGAGCACGTCCTGAAGCAGGGTCTGGTCGATCCTGAGTGCGATGTCGGCGCCGGGCGTCGGGTCGCCCTCGACGAGGTGCGAGCGGACGAGCTTCTGCGTGAGGTTCAGGGCCACGTCGGGTCTCCCGGTCTCCGTTGGAGGGTTGGATTCAAGGCGTGCGGTCGTTGCGGCGCAGGCTCTCGGGCATCGCGAACAGGGCGAGCACCGCGGCCACGAGGCAGAGCACCGCGATCCCGTAGATCGCGGGCGTCGTCGAGCCGGTGAGGTCCTTGACCCAGCCGATCGCGGTGGGGCTGACGATGCCGCCCACCTGCCCCAGGGTGTTGATGAGCGCGATGCCGCCGGCCGCGCCCGCGCCTGTGACGAGCTTGGGGGGCAGGGTCCAGAACAGCGGGATCGAGGCGACGATGCCGGAGCCCAGCAGCGCCAGCGCGATCATCAGGGGCACGATCTGCCGGTCGAACAGGCCCGCGCCCAGGAAGCCGAGGGCGGCGGCGGTGGCCAGGGCCGCCACGAACTTCAGACGCTCGCCCGTGGCGTCCGACAGCCGCCCGATCGCGATCATGCTGACCGCGCCGCAGATGTAGGGGATCGCGGTGAGGAAGCCGACGGAGGCCGCCTCGCCCCCGCTCGCCGTCTTGATCAGGTCCGGCCCCCAGAAGTTCAGCCCGTAGGAGCCGACCTGGAGCAGGACGTAGACCAGCGTCATCGCGAGGAAGCCGGGCTGGCGGATCGCGCCGAGCAGGGACTGGTCGGCGATGTCGCGGTTGGTCTGCGAGATCTGCGCCGACAGCACGTCCTTCTCGCGGGCCGAGAGCCAGCGCGCATCCTCGATCCGGTCGTCGAGGCGGAGGAACACCAGGACGCCGAGCACGAGGCAGGGCAGGCCCCCCGCCAGGAACAGCCATTGCCAGCCCGCGAGCCCCTGCACGCCGTCGAGGCCGTCGAGGATGAGGCCCGCCACCGGCGCCCCGACGATGCCGGAGAAGGCCGAGGCCACGAACATGAACGAGGTCACGCGGCCCCGGAACGAGGCGGGAAACCACAGCGTGAGGTAGTACAGGATGCCCGGCGCGAAGCCCGCCTCCATCGCCCCGATGAGGAAGCGCAGGCCGTAGAAGTGCCACTCGGTGGTGACGAACACCATCAGCGAGGTGGCGATGCCCCAGGAGACGAGGATGCGCGCGATCCAGCGACGCGCGCCCACCCGGTAGAGCATCAGGTTCGAGGGCACCTCGAACAGGACGTAGCCCACCACGAACAGGCTCGCGCCGAGCCCGTAGGCGACGTTGCTGAAGCCGAGGTCGCTCTGGAGCTGGAACTTGGCGAAGCTGATGTTGATGCGGTCGAAGAACGCGAACATGTAGCAGATCATGATCAGCGGCATCAGCCGCCACGCGGCCTTGCGGACCACGCTCTGCTCTGTCACGTCCTCTGCGCCCGCGAGCGGGCCGGCGGTGGCGGTCATGCTTCCTCCTTTGATCTGACGCGGGCCTCCGGCGGGGTTGCTCCCCGTCTCGGAGGCTTGCCGGGCCGATCGCGCCGTCTTCTGCGGGGGCGTCGATCGCGGGCGTGGTTCGTCGGCGCGGTCGTTCGGCGGGCGGCCCCGGCACGGGCCGCCCGGTCAGGCGGCGCGCGGCACCGGGTGCAGGTCGCAGGGGCGGCCGGCCTTGGCCACCTGACCCGGCACGTCGTGGCCGACGAGGCGGGGCAGGTCGCGCGACAGGCCGATCAGCGCGTCGAGGTCGAGGCCCGTGCCGATCCCCATCTCGTGGGCCATGCTGACGAGGTCCTCGGTGCAGATGTTGCCGGTGGCGCCCGGCGCGAACGGGCATCCGCCCAAGCCCCCGAGCGCCGCGTCGAAGCGGCGTGCGCCCGCGCGGTAGGCTGCGAGCACGTTGGCGAGGCCGAGGCCGCGGGTGTTGTGAAAGTGCAGCGTCAGGCGCTCGGCCGGCACGAGGTCGAGCGCGCGGGCGACGAGGGCCTCGACCTGGCGCGGGTTGGCCATGCCGGTGGTGTCGGCGAGCGTCACCCCCCCGATCCCGAGTTCCAGATAGCGCTCGACCTGTGCCAGGACCGTGTCGGCGGGCTGCGCGCCCTCGAACGGGCAGCCGAAGGCGGTGGCGACCGTGGCGTTGGTGGAGACGCGCTCGCCCCGCACGGTCTCCATGATCCGGGCGAAGCCTTCGAGCGAGGCCTCCACGCCCATGCCCATGTTGGCGCGGTTGTGGGTCTCGCTCACGGAGGCGACGAGGTTGATCTCGTCGGCGCCCGCCGCCACCGCCCGCTCGGCGCCCTTCGGGTTCGGCACGAGCGCCACGTAGACCGTGCCGGGCCGGCGCGCGATCCCCGCGAACACCTCGGCCGCGTCGCGCAGCGTCGGCACGGCCCTGGGCGAGACGAAGGACGAGACCTCGATGCGCGAAAAACCCGCGGCCGAGAGCGCGTCGATCAGAGCGATCTTGTCGGGCGTCTCGACGAAGGTCGGCTCGATCTGGAAGCCGTCGCGGGTCGCGACCTCCTGGACGATCATGGCGTCATCGCTCATTGCACGGCCCCCTCGCGGCGCAGGCGCTCGATGGTCTCGGCATCGCGGCCGAGATCGCTCAGGACGGACTCGGTGTGGGCCCCCAGCGCCGGTCCCTGCCAGCGCACCCGGCCGGGCGTGGCCGAGAGCTTGGGCACGATGCCCGGCATCTTCACCCGCGTGCCGCCGGGAAGCTCCGCCTCCAGGATCATCTCGCGGTCGCGGTAGTGCGGGTCGGCGACGATGTCGGCCGCCGAGTAGATCCGGCCGGCCGGCACGTCCGCCGCCTCCAGTTCCGCCAGCGCCTCCTCGACGCCGCGCGCCCGGGTCCAGTCACTGATGGCCGCGTCGAGCATCGCGGCCACCGCGCTGCGGCCGTCGTTGCCGGCCAACGCCGGGTCCTCGGCGAGGTCGGATCGTCCGATCAGGCGCATCAGGCGGCGGAAGATCGGATCGGAGTTGCCGGCGATGACGACGAAACCGCCGTCCCCGGACGGGTAGGTGTTCGACGGCGTGATGCCCGGCAGCGCCCCGCCGGTGCGGGTGCGGACCTCGCCGAGCAGGTCGTACTCGGGAACGAGGCTCTCCATGACGTTGAACACGCTCTCGACGAGCGAGACGTCGACGATCTGTCCGGGGCCGCCCGCGGTCTTGACGTGCAGCAGCGCCATCAGCGCGCCGATGACGCCGTGGAGCGAGGCGAGGGTGTCGCCGATGCTGACGCCGACGCGGGCGGGCGGGCTGTCGGGGCTGCCGGTGGTGAAGCGGATGCCGCCCATCGCCTCGCCGATCGCGCCGAAGCCCGGCCGGTCGCGATAGGGCCCGGTCTGGCCGTAGCCGGAGATGCGGACCATGACGAGCCGCGGATTGAGGGCCGAGAGCACGTCCCAGCCGAGCCCGAGTTTCTCCAGGCCGCCGGGGCGGAAGTTCTCGACCACGACGTCGGCGCCCCGGGCCAGGTCTCTCACCACGGCGAGGCCGTCCTCGGACTTGAGGTCGACGGCGATCGACTTCTTGTTGCGCGACTGCAGGTACCACCAGAGCGAGGTGCCCTCGTGCATCTTGCGCCACGTGCGCAAGGGATCGCCGCCGTTCGGCGGCTCGACCTTGATCACCTCGGCGCCGAACTCGGCCAGCATCTTGGTGGCGAACGGCGCGGCGATGAGCTGGCCGAGTTCGAGCACCCTGATCCCGTGCAGCGGTCCGGTGCCCTGGACTGTCTCCGGGCCGGACGCGGACGGTTCCGCCATGGTTGTCGCCTCCGTTGTTGTTGGATCGATTGATATGGTCCCCGGCTCGTCAAGTCCAAACGCCATCGGCGAGCGCGTGTTCTCGTGAGGAGAACGCTCGGGCTCGATCATCTCAGTCGGGCCCGCGCAGGTGTTCGAGCAGGAGCGCGGCGGCGGGCGGCAGGACGCCGGGCCGGACGACGAGTTCGAGCGTGCGCCGGGCGAAGGCGTCGGTGAGGGGCACGGCCGCCAGGCCCATCTGCGGTCCGAGGATCGCGTGGACGCGCTCGGGCACGACGCCGAGCCCCATCCCGGCCTGCGCCATCCGGCAGATCGCGTCGAAGCCCGGCACGTGGATGCGCAGGCGCAACGGGCGTCCGAGGCGCCGCGCCTCGGCGTTCAGGGCCGCGTGGATCGAGCTCTCCCGGTGCAGGCCGACATGGTCGTGATCGAGGATCTCGGAGAGCGCGACCCCCGCCCGCTCGGCCAGGGGATGGGTCGAGGGCACGACGAGGACGAGCCGGTCGTTCCGGTAGGGGTAGGCCAGCAGCTGGTCCGTCCCGCGGCCTCCCGCGCAGATGCCGAGATCGGCCGCGCCCTCCGCGATGCCGGTGGCGACGGCATGGCTCGGCCGCTCCTCCAGCTCGACCCGGATCCCCGGCTGGACCGCCAGGAAGGCCTGCAGATCCTCGGGCAGGAACTGCACGATCGCCGAGAGGTTGGCGAGCACCCGCACGAAGCCGCGCGCGCCGCGGGCGTGCTCGGCGAGTTCGAGGGCGATCTGCTCGGCGCCGGCCAGCATCCGCCGGGTGTGATGCAGCAGGGTCTCGCCCGCGGGCGTCGGGCGCATTCCCCTCGGTTCGCGGGTGAGCAACTCGCACCCCAGGGCGCGCTCCATCTCGGCGAGCCGCTTGCTGACGGCGGACGGGGCGATGGCGGCCCGCCGCGCCGCGCCGTTGAGCGTCCCCTCCTCGCAGATCAGGGCGAACAGGCGCAGCGTCTTGAGGTCGAGGCGGTTCAGGACGGACGCGGTGACGACGGATTCCGGCATGGTCCGCTCCATCGGTTCCTCCCCCCTCTCGCTCCGGATCGCCTCATCATCGGCAACTGGGTTTAGATCACCGCCAAGGCCTGCGACGTCGAGCCCTCGACTTCCGCGGGACGTGAGGGCCGTTGAATCCACGGCCCGGAGATGGGCGCACCCGACCGCGTCGAGGCCCCCGCGTCCGGCTCGATGGAAGCGACCCGTTCGTGATGCCAGGACCGTCTCGGGCCTGTCGCCTGCCGGGGTATCGCCGGATCACCCGGCATGCGCACGGGGTGAGGCGGGCTGGGCCCGGCGCCTGCGATGCCCTGCAACGAGCCGGGCTCGCCCGGGGATTGCTTAGGTCTCGCCGATCGCCCCACCCTGCGCCCTGCCTCCGGTGAACGGATCCGCCCATGCCCGAATGTCTCGTCTTCCGCCTGCCCACCCGGCATCCGTCCGATGTCTCCGGCCTGACCGCTCTGATCGACGCGGGTCACGTGGAGGCCGCCGAGATCCTGGCCGTCTTCGGCAAGACCGAGGGCAACGGTTGCGTCAACGACTTCTCGCGGCCGCTGGCCGTGACGGCGCTGGAGGCAATGCTCGCCGAGCGGCTCGGCTGCACGCGGGAGGCGGTGGCCGCCCGCGTCGCGCTCGTCATGTCCGGCGGCACCGAGGGCGGGCTCTCGCCCCATCTCCTCGTCGTCGCCCGCCGCGAGACGGAGCAGGCGGAGGGAGCCGGCCCGCCCGCCGGGGCGCTGGCCGTGGGGACCGCCTTCACGCCGGAGTTCGGGCCCGAGGAGATCGGGCGCATGGCGCAGGTCCGCGCCACCGCCGGGGCGGTGCGACGCGCCATGGACGCGGCCGGCCTCACCGATCCGTCCGACGTGCACTTCGTCCAGGTGAAGTGCCCGCTGCTCACGAGCGCCCGGATCGGCGAGGCCGAGGCACGGGGGCACACGGTGGCCACGCACGACACCTACGCCTCCATGGGCCTGTCGCGCGGCGCCTCGGCGCTCGGGATCGGGCTGGCGCTGGGCGAGATCGCGCCGGCCGGGATCGACGATTCCGCGATCGGCCGGCGCTCCGACCTGTATTCGGGCCGCGCCAGCACCTCGGCGGGCATCGAGCTGATGCGCAACGAGGTCATCGTGCTCGGCAACGCGCCGGGCTGGAGCGGTCCCCTGCGCATCGCCCACCGCGTCATGCGCGACGGCATCGACCTGTCCGCGATCCGGGAGGCGCTGGCCGATCTCGGCCTGTCCGCCCCGGGCCAGCTCGCCCCGGAGCAGGCGCGCCGCGTCCTCGCCGTGCTCGCCAAGGCCGAGCCCACCCGCGACGGCCGCATCCGCGGCCTGCGCCACATCATGAGCGACGACAGCGACATCAACGCGACGCGTCACGCCCGCGCGCTGGTCGGCGGGGTGGCCGCGGCGGCGATCGGGCGGACCGACCTGTTCGTCTCCGGCGGCGCCGAGCACCAGGGTCCCGACGGCGGCGGACCCGTCGCGATCATCGCTCACGTCGTCACCCAGATCGGGGCATAGGCCATGCCCGCGTTCGACCTCGCCATCCGCGGCGGCACGGTGGCGACCGCCACGGACACATTCCGCGCCGACATCGGCGTCCGCGACGGGCGCATCGCGGCCGTGGCCGAGTGGATCGCGGATGCGGCGCGCACCATCGACGCGACCGGCCTGCTCGTCCTGCCCGGCGGCATCGACAGCCACGTCCACATCGCCCAGCCCTGCGGCCCCGGCATCGTCATGGCCGACGATTTCGCCTCCGCGACGCGGGCCGCGGCGGCGGGCGGCACCACCTGCGTCATGCCCTTCGCGCTGCAGCCGCGCGGCGCGTCCCTGCGCGAGGCGGCGCTGGCCTACCGGGCGCTGGCGGAGGGGCGGTGCCACGTCGACGTGGCGATCCACCTCATCGTCTCGGATCCGACCCCCGCCGTGCTGGGTCAGGAACTGCCGGCCCTGATCGAGGCCGGCTACACCTCGTTCAAGGTCTTCATGACCTACGACGACCTCGTCCTGAACGACCGCCAGATCCTCGACGTGTTCGACGTCGCGCGGGCCGAGGGCGCCCGCGTCATGGTCCACGCGGAGGGCTACGACGCGATCCGCTACATGACCGAGCGGCTGGAGCGGTCGGGCGAGACCCGGCCCTACGGCCACGCCCTGTCCCGGCCGCCGGTCGTGGAGCGCGAGGCGGCGCACCGCGCCATCGCGCATGCCGAACTCGTCGATCTGCCCATCGTGATCGTGCACGTCTCGGGTGCGGAGGCGATGGAGCAGATCGCGGGGGCGCAGGCTCGCGGCCTCAGGGTCCACGCCGAGACCTGCCCGCAATACCTCACGCTGACGGCCGACGACATGAAGGGCTTGGGCTCCGACGACGCCATGGCCGGCGCCAAGTACGTCTGCTCGCCGCCGCCGCGCGACCGGCAGAGCCAGGACGCGCTCTGGTCGGGCCTGCGGCGCGGCATCTTCGACGTGGTCTCCTCGGACCATTGCCCGTTCCGCTACGCCGACGCGGCGGGCAAGCTGAACCCGCGCGCAAGAACGGCGTTCCGCTGGATCCCCAACGGCATCCCCGGCATCGAGACGCGGCTGCCGATCCTGTTCTCGGAGGGGGTGTCGAAGGGCCGGATCTCGCTCAACCAGTTCGTGGCGCTCACCGCGACGAACCACGCCAAGCTCTACGGCCTCTACCCGCGAAAGGGCTCGATCGGCCCCGGCTTCGATGCCGACCTCACCCTCTGGGACCCCGGCCGGCGCGAGACGATCCGGCAGGAGCGTCTGCATCACGGCGCCGACTACACGCCGTGGGAAGGCGTCGCGGTCACGGGCTGGCCGGTGGCCACGATCGCGCGCGGCGAGGTGATCGCCGAGAACGGACGCGTCCTGTCGCAGCCCGGACGCGGGCGGATCATCGACCGCAGCCCCGACCCCGCAGGCGGACGTCCGGACGGATCGCCCGAGGTTTGGCCCGGCCCTTGCTGACGTCCCCGGCATGAACGTCGAGTTGATCCGCCTGACCAAGCGCTACGGCGACACCAAGGCCGTCGATGCGATCGACCTCAAGGTTTCCTCCGGCGCCTATTGCTGCCTGCTCGGCCCCTCGGGCTGCGGCAAGTCCACCACGCTGCGCATGATCGGCGGCCACGAGACCGCGACCTCCGGCGACGTGGTGATCGGCCCGCGCGCGGTGGGCGACGCGCCGCCCTCCGCGCGCGGCACCGCGATGATGTTCCAGAGCTACGCCCTGTTCCCGCACCTGACCTGCCGGGACAACGTCGCCTTCAGCCTCAGGATGCGCGGCGTGCCCAAGGCCGAGCGCCGCAGGAAGGCCGGCGAGATGCTCGACCTCGTCCAGATGGGCCACCTGGCCGAGCGCCTGCCCGCGCAGCTGTCCGGCGGCCAGCAGCAGCGGGTGGCCCTGGCACGCGCGCTGGTCACCGGCCCCAAGGTGCTGCTCCTCGACGAGCCGCTCTCGGCGCTCGATCCGTTCCTGCGGGTCCGGGTCCGGGCCGAGCTGAAGCGCATCCAGTCCGAGCTCGGGCTGACCTTCATCCACGTCACCCACAGCCAGGAGGAGGCGATGGCGCTGTCCGACCTCGTCGTGGTGATGAACGGCGGACGGATCGAGCAGGCCGCCGACCCGCGCACGGTGTTCGAGCGGCCGGCCTCCGCCTTCGTCGCGCGCTTCATCGGCGGGCACAACGTCATCCGCGCGGGCGAGGGCGAGATCGCCGTGCGGGCCGACCGGATGCGGCTCGGGTCGCAGGCCGGCGAGAACGCCCTCGCGGCCCGCGTCGTCGCGGTGGAGTACCAGGGCGCGAGCGTCCACGTCGCCCTGAGCCCCGAACGCCCGGGCGCGTCCGCCCCGCTCACCGCGATCCTGAGCGACGCGGCCTTCGCCGGGGCGCCGCTCGCCCCGGGGGATGCGGTCCCGGTCGGCTGGGACGCGGCCGCCGCCCACCGCCTCCACGCCTGAACGCCCGACACCACACGTCGAACACGAGGACGTCCGCGATGACCGATCCCACCACGCCGACCCGGCGCGGCCTGCTCAAGGGCGCGGGGGCGACGGGCCTCGCCCTCGGCTCGGGCGCGATCACCGGCTTTCCCGCCGTGATCTCCTCCGAGCCCGTGACCCTGCGCTACCTCGGCACGGCGGTGAACCAGTCCGGCGCCATCGCCCGCAAGGTCAAGGAGGATCTCGGCATCACGCTCGAATACATCCCCGTCGTCACCGACGAGGTGACCAAGCGCGTGGTGACGCAGCCCAACTCGTTCGACATCCTCGACACCGAGTTCTTCAGCCTGAAGAAGATCATCCCCTCGGGCAACATCGTCGGCATGGATGCCAGGCGCATCAAGAACGCCGACAAGATCACCGGCGTCTTCACCAGGGGCGAGGTCGACGGCAAGAGGATCGGCGACCAGGGCACGGCGCCCAGGAAGGTGTTCTACCTGGAGGGCCAGACCGCCAAGACCTTCGCGGGCGAGCCCACCGAGTGGATCACGCTGATTCCCGTCACCTACAACGCCGACACGCTGGGCATCCGCCCGGACCTGATCAAGCGCCCGATCACGAGCTGGAGGGAGCTCCTGAACCCCGAGTTCAAGGGCAGGGCCTCGATCCTCAACATCCCCTCGATCGGCATCATGGACGCCGCGATGGTGGTGGAATCCACGGGCGACTACACCTACGGCGACAAGGGCAACATGACGAAGGCCGAGATCGACCGCACCATCAAGGTGCTGATCGAGGCCAAGCGCGCCGGCCAGTTCCGCGCCTTCTGGCAGGACTTCAACGAATCCGTGAACCTGATGGC
>Ga0182229_1000056_pt1 | contig 27068 bp, 22 predicted proteins | sample G6R1MG_32_FD_129663 | JGI IMG/M metagenome (GOLD analysis project Ga0182229, IMG submission 129663) | Miscanthus phyllosphere microbial communities from Michigan, USA - G6R4_MAIN_07NOV2016_LD1 MG | ecosystem: Host-associated > Plants > Phyllosphere > Phylloplane/Leaf | place: USA: Michigan...
CATGATGGCCTGCGTCTTCACCTACGGCTTCACCAGCCCGCCCGATAAGACCGCCGAGTTCATCTCGAACATCGGTGAGAAGCGCACCCTCGGCTACGCCGCCCACGGCTTCGGCGGCTGGATGACGCTGTTCCTGCGCGGGATGCTCTGCAACTGGATGGTCTCGACCGGCGTCGTCGGCGCGATGATCTCGACCCACGTGAGCGGCAAGGTGATCGCCATGTGGATGCCGATCATGCTGTTCTTCTTCATGACCTTCGAGCACTCGGTCGTGAACATGTTCCTGTTCCCGTCGGGCCTGATGCTCGGCGCGAAGTTCTCCATCATGGACTACTTCCTCTGGAACGAGATCCCGACCGTGCTCGGCAACCTCGTGGGCGGCCTCGCCTTCACCGGCCTGACCCTCTACTCGACCCATGTGCGCACGGCGCCGAAGCGCCCGCTCCCGGCCTCCGCCGAGGGCGTCCGCCGCCTCGCCGCGTAAGGGTTGTCAGCAGTACGGCGCCCCGGACCACCTCCGGGGCGCCGCCTCACGGTCGGGCGATGACGCGGACACTGACGGTCACGATCGGCCAGCACAGCGAGCGCGGCCGCAAGGACGAGAACCAGGACTTCCACGGCGCCCTCGTGCCGGAAGGCCCCGCCCTCAGGCTCAAGGGCATCGCGGCGCTCGTCGCGGACGGGATCAGCAGCAGCGCCCTCGGCGCGATGGCGAGCGAGACCGCCGTCAAGAGCTTCCTCTCCGACTATTACGCCACCCCCGATTCCTGGACCGTGCGCAACGCCGCCAAGCGCGTGCTGGCCGCCACCAATTCCTGGCTCCATGCCGAGACCCGCCGGGCGGCGGCCCCCGGCGATTCCGACCGGGGCTGCGTGACGACGCTCACCGCCCTCGTCCTGCGCTCGCGCACCGCCCACGTCTTCCATTGCGGCGACAGTCGCCTCTCCCGCCTCGCCGGCCGCTCCCTCGAACAGATCACTGAGGACCACCGGGTCGTCATCTCCTCGCAGGAGAGCTACCTCGGCCGGGCGCTCGGGGCCGACGCCCATGTCGAGATCGACTGCACCACGGTGCCGGTGCAGGCCGGAGACGTCTTCATCCTCACGACCGATGGCGTGCACGAGTACCTGCCGCCGCGCGACATCGCCGAGGCCGTGAACGCGGCCGGAGACGACCTGCAGGGCGCCGCCCGGCGGATCGTGGATGCTGCCTATGAATCAGGCAGCGGCGACAATCTGACGGCACTGATCGTCCGGGTGGACTCCCTGCCCGACGGCGAGCCCGGCGAGGTGATGGGCGAGGTCGGCGACCTGCCCCCTGCCCCCCTCCTCGACCCGCCGACGCGGTTCGAGGGCTACGACATCCTGCGGCGGCTCCATGCGGGAGGCCGGGGCCACGTCTACCTCGCCACCGACCGCGAGACCGGGGCGCGCGTCGCCCTGAAGGTGCCCGGCCTCGAACTGCGCGGCGATCGCGACTACCTGCGCCACTTCATGATGGAGGAGTGGATCGCCCGGCGGATCGACAGCCCGCACGTCCTCAAGGCGCATGAGAGCCGCACCCCGCGCGGCCACCTCTACACGGTGATGCGCTACGTCGAGGGCCGCACCCTCGCCCAATGGATGGCCGACCGGAGCGAGCCCGATCTGGAGAGCGTGCGCGGGATCGTGGAGCAGATCGCGCGGGGCCTTCAGGCCTTCCACCGCCGGGAGATGGTCCATGGCGACCTCCGGCCGGAGAACGTGCTGATCGATGGCGACGGCACGGTGCAGATCATCGATTTCGGAGCGACCCGCGTCGCCGGCCTCGTGGAGGAAGGCGGGCGCACGGACGATGCCCTGCCGCAGGGCGCCATCCAGTACACCGCGCCGGAATGCTTCCTCGGCTACCCGCCCTCGCCGGGCTCGGACATCTTCGCGCTGGGTATCCTCGCCTACCAGATGCTCACCGGCCGGCTGCCCTATGGCGGCGAGGCCGCCCGCGCCCGCACGGCCGGGAAGCAGAAGCGGTTGCGTTACGTCTCCGCGCGCCATGCGCGCCCGCTCCTGCCCGCCTGGGTCGACGGCGCCCTGCGCCGAGCGACGCATTCCGACCCGCAGCGCCGCTACGAGGTGCTGTCCGAATTCGTCCACGACCTGCGCCACCCGAACCCGGCCTTCACCGAGACGCGGGGCGTCCCGCTGATCGAGCGCGACCCGCTGCTGTTTTGGCGCAGCCTGTCGCTGGTCCTGGGCGTGACGGTGATCGTGCTGCTGGCGCTGCTGGCTCGCTAGTGCCGGAACCAGCGATTCTGTCCGGCGGGGTTAACCGTGCTGGACGGGAATTGCCTGAAACAGCACATATCGTCTCGATATCGTGACCTGAAAGCTGTTCGATACCTTTGCGATCAGCTTGATCGAACATCTCCGCCACGGGATCAACCGAATTCCCGAACCGGTTTCAGGAAGCACGACATGAGCAAGCGCCCCCTCCTCGCCACGATCACTCTGGCTTTCGTGTGCGGGGGATTGAGCGCGCCTGCCCAGGCCGGTGAACGCAAGCTTTTCGAGAACGTTCGCGGTTGGGAGATCGAGCGGAATCTTGGCCAGACAGGCCGCAACACCTGCCAGATGTCGTATTCCTACCGCGACAAGGACGACAACAACGCGGAGAACGCCATCGTCCTTTCGCTGGATGAGGGAAAGGTCAACCTCGTCCTCGGCTACGCGAACTGGACCTGGGACAAGGATGAGGCCGTGAAGGCGTCCTTCTCCATCGACAAGCAGGTGATCTTCGCCAAGCAGGGCTGGACCGGAGAGGCCAACCTGCTGTGGTCGCAACTGCCTGACAGCGTCCTCCCGAAGCTGGTGAAGGGGAAGCAGATCGTCCTCAAGTTCGATGACGGCGCGGCCGATTTCAGCATCCCCGGCTTCGCCGACGCCTATGACGGGCTGAAGCGCTGCAACACCGCGGCCTCGTCCGCGCCGCAGGCCTTGGCCGCGCCGGCCGAGAAGCCGAACCAGATCCGGCTCCAGGCCTATTTCATGGGCCTCATCCTGCAAAAGACCGCCGCGAGCTGCGCCGTGAGCACCACCGCCCCGCAACGGGCGGCGGTCGATGCGAAGGTGGCCACCCTGCGCACCGAATTCGCGGCGATCGACGGGGCGGTTCAGGACCAGATCAAGAAGCCGGGCTGGACGCCGGATTGCCCGAAGGACACGGGCGATGCCGCCACCTTCGACACGGAGTTGAAATCCTACGTGGATCTCGGGCCGGAGGAGTATGTCGCCGCGGCCGACAAGCGCTCCGCCGAGCGTGAGGCCACCAAGAAGGCAGCGGCCGAAGCCCAGGCGAAAGCCGACCTCGAGGCGAAGATGCGCGCCGACATCGAGACCAAGATGCGCGCCGAGGCGGAGGCGAAGAGCAAGGCCGAAGCCGACGCCAAGGCGCGCGCCGAGATGGAAGCCCGCATCCGCGCGGAGGTCGAGGCCAAGCTGAAGGCGGAAGCCGAGGCCAAGGCGGCGCCGAAGGTCGAGGCCGGAGCCGAATCCAAGCCCTGATCGGCCCAGCCGCCTACCGGGTCTGATCGAACAGCGACAGCCTCAGCGAATCCTCGACCAGCCGCACCTCCACCGGCTGGTTGCGGAAGGCGGGGTCGAGATCGTCGGCGGCCTTGTACAGGCCGTCGATGGCCACGAGTTCCGGCTCGAACCGGCGGCACCAGATCCGCGCGGTGGGGTTGCCCGAGGCGCCCGCCACCGCCCGGCCGCGCAGGGCGCCGTAGACGTGGATCGAGCCCCCGGCGATCACCTCCGAGCCGGAGGCGACCGCCCCGAGCACGGTGACGTCGCCGTCGAGATGCAGGATCGTCTGGCCCGAGCGGACGGGGCTGTCGAGGATGAGCGACCGGGCCGGCATCACGCGGGCGGAGGGCTCCGGCGCGGGGGCGTCGGGCGTCGCCACCTCCCCCGAGGGGCGGCCACCCGAGAGCGAGGGCGGCAGGCCGGGGCCGAGCATGCCGGGCGGCGCGCCCTCGATGCCGTGGATGGGGATGTTGCGCGCGGTGAGGTCCGCCACGAGCCCGTCGAGATCCTCCCGCGTCAGCGACAGGCCGGTGAGATCGAGAATGGTCGGGCGCCCGGCGAAGAAGGCCGGGGCCCGCCGACAGAGGGCGTCGAGGTCGGCGAACCAGTCCGAGACCGGCGGCACGGGCGCCAGCACGGTCGCCATGAACGAGCGGCCGCGAAAGCGGATCGGCGGACGGGCCTCGTTGGAATTGGTCATCGTCACCGGCGGATCGGGTGGTTTCGCAGGCAAACGCCCTCGCCCATCCATGCGGCGGCGCAGGCGCCTCCGCAATCCCGGTGCGTCACGGAGATGGCGCGCAAGGCGAACACCTCGTGTACAAGTCGGGTCTCACGAGGATCGCGCGGACGGACACCTTGGATTCCTCAGCCGGACGGACCCTGCCAGACACTGCCCGGACGATCGTCGTCGATCCGCTGACCCGCGAGAACCAGCGCAGGGCGGCCGATCCACGCGCCTCGGCCTGGGTCTCGGCCAATGCCGGCGCGGGCAAGACCAAGGTGCTGACCGACCGGGTGGTGCGGTTGCTCCTCGACGGATCGCCCCCCGGCCGCATCCTCTGCCTCACCTTCACCAAGGCCGCCGCCGCCAACATGGCGATCCGCGTGTTCCAGCGCCTCGGCCGCTGGGTGACGCTGGACGATGCCGCCCTCTCGGACGAACTCATCGAACTGACCGGCGAACGGCCCACGGCCGACCGCCTGCGCATGGCACGCCGCCTCTTCGCCCGCGCCGTGGAGACGCCGGGCGGCCTCAAGATCGAGACCCTGCACGCGCTCTGCGAGCGTCTGCTGCACATGTTCCCCTTCGAGGCGAACGTGCCGGCCCGCTTCGTGGTGCTGGACGAGACGCAGGCGCAGGAGATGTTCGCCCTGGAGACGGCGAACGTGCTCGCCGACGCGACCCAGGCCGGCGAAAGCCCATTGGGCGCGGCGCTGGCCCGCGTGACCGCCGAGGCGACGGGGGAGGCCCTGCACGATGCGGTGCGCGCGGCGGTGCGCGCCCATGCCCTGATGGCGAGCCGGAATGGCCTCGACGGCGCCTTCAGTCGCCTGCGCGGCGAACTGGGCCTCGCCGCAGGGGAGAGTGCCGAGCGGATCGAGGCCGCGATCCTCGATGACGGGCTCGACGACCTCACCGCCATCGCCACCGCCTTGCAGACCGGCAAGGCCAGCGATGCCACCCTGGCCGAGACGGTCATGGAGGCCCACGCCGCGCTGAGCCGCCCCGACCGGAGCGAGGCGGTCGAGCACTACAAGGCGATCTTCTTCACGCAGAAGGACGAGCCGAAGGCCGACAAGAGCCTCGGCACCAAATCCGTCCCCGAGCCGGTGAAGCTCGCCCTGATCGAGGAGCGGGACCGCCTCGTCCCCCTGTTCGACCGGCTGCGCGCCGCCCGCGCCCATGCGCGGACGGAAGCGCTGTTCACCCTCGCCGCCGAGATCCACCGCCGGGTGGAGGGGCAGAAGGCCCGCCTCGGCGCCCTCGATTTCGACGATCTGATCCGCCGCGCCCTCGATCTGCTGTCGCGGGTCGGGGCGGGCTGGGTGCTCTACAAGCTCGACAAGGGCATCGACCACGTCCTCGTGGACGAGGCGCAGGACACGAACCCCGAGCAATGGGCGATCCTGCGTACCCTCACCCAGGAATTCGCCGCCGGGGCCGGCGCGCGGGAGGGCCACCGCACCCGCTTCGCGGTGGGCGACCCGAAGCAGTCGATCTACGGCTTCCAGGGCGCCGACCCGCGGGAATTCGCGGTGACGCGCAAGGCCTGGATCACCGAATCGCGGGCGGCGAACATCGTCTTCGAGGACGTGCCCCTCACCCTCTCGTTCCGCTCCACGACGATGGTGCTGAAGGCGGTCGATGCGGTTTTCGCCATCGACGCGCACAATGACGGCCTGTCCGAGGAGGACATCCGCAAGCCCGTCCACGCGAGCGCCCGCCCCCAGGCGGCGGGCTCCGTGGAGATGTGGGACATCGCCGAGCCGGAGGCCACCGACGAGGTGAGCGCCTGGACCGCCCCGGTCGATACGCCCGATCCCGGCGCCCCGGCGCTGCGGGTCGCGCGGCGGGTGGCCTCTGCCGTGCAGGCCTGGACCCGCGACGGCGACGCCACCGGCCGGATCTGGCGGCCGGGCGACATCCTGATCCTCGTGCGCAAGCGCGGCCCCGCCTTCGAGGAGGTGATCCGCGCCCTGAAGGGCCTCGGCGTCCCGGTCGCCGGCCAGGACCGGCTGGAGGTCTCGGCCCATATCGCGGTGATGGATCTCGTCGCCATCGGCCGCGCCGGGCTGCTGCCCGCCGACGACCTGACTCTCGCGACGGCCCTCAAGACGCCCCTCGTGGGGCTGACCGACGAGGACCTCGTGCGCCTCGCCTCCCGCCGGGACGAAGCCGAGACACTGCAGGACGCCCTCACCCGCCACGCCGAGGCGGGCGACGCCGCAGCGATCACGGCGCGGGACGCCCTGAACACCTGGATCGGCCTTGCCGGCGCGCTGGGGCCGTTCGGCTTCTACGCGCGCCTGCTCGGCCCGATGGAGGGACGGGCGAAGCTCGTGGCGCGGCTCGGTGGCGAGGCGGGCGACGCCATCGACGTGTTCCTGGCGGCGGCGGCGCAATCCGAGGGCAGCGACGAGGCGCCGTCGCTCGGCGGCTTCCTGGCGCGCTATGTCGGCGCCGAGGCCGGGCACACGGTGAAGCGCGATCTGGAATCGGGCCGTGACGAGGTGCGCGTGATGACCGTGCACGGCTCGAAGGGGCTGGAAGCGCCGGTCGTCGTCATCCTCGACGGCTGCGAGGCCTTCGCCGGGAAGGACCCGCCGCTGCTGCCGATGCTCGGGCGCGACGCGGTGCTGCCGCCGGTCTGGGCCGGCAAGTCGCAGGATTGCGCGGCGACGGAGCAGGTCCGCGCGGCCCTTTCCGCGCGGTCGCGGCAGGAGCACAACCGCCTCCTCTACGTCGCCATGACCCGCGCCGCCGACCGGCTGATCGTCGCCCCCTTCCGGGGCAAGATCCGCGAGACGGACGCCGCATGGTGCCGGATGATCCGCGCCGGGATGGAAGCCGCCCTCGGCGAGGGCGAGACCGTCGAACTGTCCTACGGCCCGGCGATGCTCTGGCGCGAGGGCGCCACGGGCAAGGGCGAGGTGCCCGCGTCCCGCACCCGCGAGGACCGGCCCGAGGCTCCCGCCTGGCTGCGCCGCCGCGTCGAGACGGAAGCCGTGGCGGAGGCGCCGCTGCATCCCTCCGGCATGCTCGATGCCGCAGACGGCGCGCGACTGCCCCCGCCGCGCCTCGCCGACGCCAACGCCCGCCGCCGGGGCCTCCTCGTCCACGCCCTCTTGCAGCACCTGCCGCGCGTGGAGCCGGCGACGCGGCGCAAGGCCGGGTTCGCCTATCTGCAATCCCGCGCGCCCGGCCTCGGCGAACCAGCCCTGCGGGGCATCCTCGGGGCGGTGATGCGTCTGATCGAGGATCCCGCCCTCGCGCCGCTCTTCACGGACGACGCCCGGGCGGAGGTGAGCCTGTCCGGCCGCGTCAGCGTCGGCGGGGTGGAGCGCCCGGTGACGGGCCGCCTCGACCGCCTCGCCGTCACCGCCGACACGGTGACGCTCGCCGACTTCAAGACCGGCCGTCCCCCCGCCGAGGATGCCCCCCTCCCCGAGATGGAGGCGAGCCAGATCGCCCTCTACGCCCGGTTGCTCGCGCGGATCTATCCGGGCAAGCGGATCCTGCCGATGCTGGTCTGGACCTCCGGCCCGGTCATCCGCGAACTGGACGACGCCACCGTCGAGGCCGCCCTGGCGCGGGTGGGGATCGCGGGCTGAGAAAGCCGTGGACGCAATCGGCTCGGGCATGATTGGCGTGCCCCACCGTCATGCGTCCCGCGCCGCGCTCCTTGACCACCCGGACGCCCGTCGCCAATTCTGCCTCGACCGTTCGGGCAAGAGTCCGTCCGTGGCCGCCCGGCATCCCCAGCCGGCGGCGTTGCGAAAGGTAGTACGATGGCGACGGTGAAGGTTACCGACGCGAGCTTCGAGCAGGACGTTCTCCAGTCCGCCGAGCCGGTCGTCGTGGATTTCTGGGCCGAATGGTGCGGCCCCTGTCGGCAGATCGGCCCGGCGCTCGAAGAGATCGCGGCCGATCTCCAGGGCAAGGTGAAGATCGCCAAGGTCAACGTCGACGAGAACCCGGGGATCGCCTCTCAGTACGGCATCCGCTCGATCCCGACGCTGCTCCTGTTCAAGAACGGTGAGCGGGTCGATCAGAAGGTCGGCGCGTCTCCGAAGGGCGACCTGTCCCGCTGGATCTCGGCTCAGACCGCCTCGGCCTGATCCGCTCGAGGCGTCGGGCCCCTCGGCCCGGCGCCCTCACGGTGCATAGCCGGCGAGGAAGATCCGCACCGCCTCATCGACGCGGTGGTTGAGTTCGCCCTCGCTCTCGATGCCCCCGGCCGAGAACAGCAGCCGCGTGAACAAGCCCGCCTGACACAGGTGCAGGAAGTGCTTGGCGGCGAGCGTCGTGTCCGCCTCCCGCAGGCGCCCCGCCGCGACCTGCGCGTCGAGATAGGCCGCGAGCCGCCCGACCCCGAGCGCCGGCCCCGCCTCGAAGAAGGCCCGCCCGAGATGCGGGAACTTCTCGCAGGCGCCGATCACCATCCGCACCAGCGAGACGTGCTCGGGCTTGCTCATCTCTCTGAGATAGATCCGCCCGAGGCGCGTGAGCACGCCGCGCATGTCGGGATCCTCGACATTCAGCGCGAACAAGGCCTCCGCGAGGTCGCGCTTCTGCGCGATGGTCAGCGCCTCGAACAGCGCGTCCTTGCTGTCGAAATAGACGTAGAGCGTCCCCTTCGACACGCCTGCGGCTTTGGCGATCTCGCCCATGCTCGCCCCGTCGAAGCCCGACGCCGTGAACACACGGCGCGCGCCCTCCAGGATCTGCCGCCGCTTCTCCGTCTCGACCCCGTCGCGCTCGACGGCACCCGTGCCCGCCACCTTCCCTGCCCCCAAGCTCATTGACCGAACGGTTCGGTCAAAATATGCTGAGGGAATTCGGGGTCGGCGTCAACGCCCGTCCCGCGCATTGACCGAACGGTTCGGTCAAACTGGAGTGTATTCGGATGTCCCTCCGTGAGGATGCCGGGCGGCCGACCGAGGTCGCGGACGACGAGAGCCTCACCGCGGCGTCTCCGCCGCATGCCGATTCCCGTTCGGTCGCCACATTGCCCGCGCAGGCCCTGGCCCCGGCCGAGCCGGTGAAGCGCCGGCGCCCGCTCCGCACGCTCCTGCTCCTCGGCCTGCTGGCGGCGGCCGTCGGCGGGGGCGGCTACGAGGGGTGGCAATGGTGGAGCGTCGGGCGGTTCTTCATCTCGACCGACGACGCCTATGTGCAGGCCGACATCTCGGTGCTGGCCGCCAAGGTCTCGGGCTATCTCGAAGCCGCGCCCGTGGTGAACGGCCAGACCGTCGCGCGGGGCGATGTCATCGCCAAGCTCGATGACGGCGATTACCGCCTCGCCCTGCGATCGGCGCGGGACAAGCTCGCCACCCAGCAGAGCACCATCGAGCGGATCGGCCGGCAGGCGGATGCCGCCGAGGCGCAGGTCGCGCAGGCCTCCGCGCAGGTGGAGGCGAGCCGCGCCGACGCCGTTCGCGCCGATGCCGATTACCGCCGCGCCACGCAGATGCAGGCCGATTACGTCGCCAAGTCGCGCATCGATCAGACCAAGGCGGACCGCGACCGAACCGAGGCGGCGGTGAAGGGCGCCGAGGCCGCCCTGCTCGCCGCCCGCGCCAACGTCGATGTCCTGCGGGCGCAGCAGAAGGAGGCCCGGAACCTCTCGGCCGAGCTGAGCACCGCCGTGGACCGCGCCCAGCGCGACCTCGACTTCACGGTGATCCGCGCCCCCTTCGACGGCGTGGTCGGCAACAAGGCGGTGGAGGCGGGCGCCTACGTCGCGCCGGGCACCCGCGTGGCCGCCCTCGTGCCGCTGCAGAGCGTGCGCATCGACGCGAACTTCAAGGAGACGCAGGTCGAGCGGATGCGCCCCGGCCAGGCGGTGATCGTGACCGTCGACGCCTATCCCGACCGGCCGATCCGGGGCGTGGTGGAATCCTTCTCGCCGGCCTCCGGCTCGGTGTTCAGCCTGCTGCCGCCGGACAACGCCACGGGCAACTTCACCAAGATCGTGCAGCGCCTGCCGGTGCGGGTGAAGGTGCCCCTCGACGTCGCCCGCGAGGGCATCCTGCGGCCGGGCCTCTCGGCGGTGGTGAAGGTGGACACCCGCGAGGCGGGCGGGCGCGCGAACGCCCAGGTCGCCGAGGCGCATTAGAGCCCGACGCCATGGCCGCCTCCGCCGCCCTGTCCCCCGCCGCCATCCCGGTGCCGGCCGATCCGCCGATCGACCGGCGGCGGATGATCGCCTTCCTGTGCATGGTGTTCGGGATGTTCATGGCGATCCTGGACATCCAGATCGTCTCGGCCTCCCTCAACGAGATCCAGGCCGGGCTCTCGGCCTCCGGCGACGAGATCCCCTGGGTCCAGACCAGCTATCTCATCGCGGAGGTCATCTCGATTCCGCTCTCGGGCACCCTCTCGCGGGTGCTCTCGACCCGGTGGATGTTCGCCATCTCGGCGGGCGGCTTCACCCTCATGAGCCTGATGTGCGCCTCCTCCTCGACCATCGGCGAGATGATCGTCTGGCGGGCGCTCCAGGGCTTCATCGGCGGCGGGATGATTCCGACCGTCTTCGCCTCGGCCTTCACGATCTTCCCGCCCTCGAAGCGGACCATCGTCTCGCCGATGATCGGCCTCGTGGCGACCCTGGCGCCGACCATCGGCCCCACGGTCGGCGGCTATCTCACCGACCTCATGTCCTGGCACTGGCTGTTCCTCGTGAATGTCGTGCCCGGCATCCTCGTCACGGTCTCGACCGCGATCCTCGTGGATTTCGACAAGCCGAACCTCTCGCTCCTCGACGATTTCGACTGGTTCGGCCTGGCCGCGATGGCCGCCTTCCTCGGCTGCATGGAATACGTGCTGGAGGAAGGCCCGAACCATGACTGGCTGCAGGACGAGGCGGTCTTCGCCTGCGCGATCATCTGCGTCGCGAGCGGCCTGCTGTTCTTCTGGCGGGCCTTCACCGCCCGCCAGCCCATCGTGGACCTGCACGCGTTCTCCGACCGCAACTTCGCCAGCGGCTGCGTGGCGAGCTTCGTCATGGGGATCGGCCTCTACGGACTGACCTACCTCTACCCGGTCTATCTCGCCCGGGTGCGCGGCTACTCCGCGTTGATGATCGGCGAGACGATGTTCGTCTCCGGCCTCTGCATGTTCGCCACCGCGCCCATCGCAGGGCGATTCTCCGGCAAGGTCGATCCCCGCGTGCTGATGGCGATCGGCTTCGCCGGCTTCGCGGCGGGCACCTGGATCGTCACCGGCCTGACCAAGGATTGGGACTTCTGGGAACTGCTCTGGCCGCAGGTGCTGCGCGGCTGCTCGCTGATGCTGTGCATGATCCCGATCAACAACATCGCGCTCGGCACCCTACCCCCGGCGCGGATGAAGAACGCCGCCGGGCTCTACAACCTCACCCGCAACCTCGGCGGCGCGGTGGGGCTCGCGCTCATCAACACCCTGCTCAACGACCGCTGGGACCTGCATCTCACCCGCCTGCACGAGCGCTTCACATGGTCCCACGCCCCGGCCCTGGAGCGCCTCGACGCCCTGCAGCGGGGCTTTTCGGATTACGGCAGCGCCGCCTCGTCCATGGCGCTGAAGGCCATGACCAACACGGTGCGTATCCAAGGGCTGGTGATGGCCTTCGAGGACGTGTTCCTCGTCCTGACCGTGCTGTTCCTCGCCATGGCCTGCGCGGTGCCGCTGATCCGCAAGCCAAGGGCCGGCGCGGGCGGGGGCGGCGGCCATTGAGGGGTGGATTGCGGGGGGCGCCGCGGATGCGGCAGGATTGAATAGCCTCCGCCAGTACCGATCTGCTAATGACGGATCACGGGACCGACGGAAGACGGCCCCGCGCCGACGGCCGGGACGGGACGCATGGATTTTCTCAACGCTATGGGCGGCACCGCCGGAAGCTTCTTCGGCGCCGTCATCCCGTTTCTATTCGTGCTCACGGTCGTCGTATTCGTGCACGAAATGGGCCATTTCCTCGTCGGCCGCTGGTGCGGCGTGGGCGTCCACGCCTTCTCCATCGGCTTCGGTCCGGAGCTGTTCGGCTTCAACGACCGTCGCGGCACCCGCTGGAAGCTCTGCGCCATCCCCCTCGGCGGCTATGTGAAGTTCCACGGCGACGCCAACGGCGCCAGCGTACCGGCCCCCGAACTGATCGCGCAGATGACCCCGCAGGAGCGGGCGATCAGCTTCCCGACCCAGCCGGTCGCCAAGCGCGCGGCCATCGTCGCCGCCGGGCCGGTGGCGAACTTCATCCTCGCCATCGCGCTGTTCGCCGGGGCGATCTGGCTCGGCGGGCGCTACGAATTGCCGGCCCGCGTCTCGTCCGTGGAGGCGAGCAGCGTCGCCGACCAAGCCGGCTTCAAGCCCGGCGACCTCATCACCGCCATCGACGGCGAGCCGGTCGGCGACTTCAACGCCATGTACCGGACGGTGACGGGCTCGGCCGGCACCCCCCTCGTCTTCACCGTCGAGCGGGACGGCCGCAATCTCACCATCAACGCGACGCCGGCCACCATCGAGGAGCGCACGCCCTTCGGCCGACACCGGATCGGCCGGCTCGGCATCCGCTCGCCGAACGGCAGCGAGGCGAAGCTCGTCCAGTACAACATCGCCGACTCCCTGAAGCTCGGGGTGAGCGAAACCTACTTCGTGGTGGAGCGGACCTTCTCCTACCTCGGCAAGCTGATCACCGGCCGTGAATCCGCCGATCAGCTCTCCGGCCCCATCGGCATCGCCCGCGTCTCGGGCGAGGTCGCCAAGACCGGCGGCGTTGGCGGGCTGGTCGGGCTCATCGCCCTGCTCTCGGTGTCGATCGGGCTGCTGAACCTCTTCCCCGTGCCGCTCCTCGATGGCGGGCACCTGCTGTTCTACGCCTTCGAGGTGGTGCGCGGCCGCCCGCTCAGCGAGCGCGCGCAGGAGGTCGGCTTCCGCATCGGCCTCGCCCTGGTGCTGATGCTGATGCTGTTCGCCGCCTGGAACGACATCCTCAACCTCGGCGCCTCCCTGCGGAACACCTGATCCGCCCCTGCGGGGGCGGTGGATAGGGTGCAAAAATAAACCCGCCCGCCCCCGCCCCGGCGCCCAGCGAGCGCCACAATCTTGGCCGTAGCCTCTACCCGGGCGAGTTTCCGGGAGGGTTCACAACCGGTGAACGCATCGGACGAGGCCACCGGAAAGCGCTGCCGCTACAGGCGTTTACGCCTCGTTCAGCATGATTGTCGCTTTCGTTGCACGGTGACCGCCGCGTTAAGTGGCGCGAAGGCCACGACCCCGCAAAATCCCCTCCTGAACGGTACGGCCACGTTTGCTTGGCGGGGGAATCCCTTTAAGAGCTTTGCTTGGACCGAAGCCACGCTTGGACCACGGGAATGGGACGATCGACCAACGGTCGCCCGCGCAGGCAAGGCCTGCGACCAGATCAGAAACGGGCGATTGCATGATGTCGTTGACGGGCAAGCATCGGCGTAAGTCGATGCGGAAGACCATCGTCCTGATCTCCGCCGGGGCGGGTATGGTCCTGGGCGGAGCCGCCCAGGCTCAGCAGATTGTCGTGCAGGGCAACCAGCGCGTCGATTCCGACACCATTCGGTCCTACGTCACCGGCACCGCTTCGGGCTCCGCAGAGGAAGCCCGGCGCAACCTGCTCGCCAGCGGCATGTTCTCGGACGTGAAGGTGTCCCAGGGTGGCGGACGCACGGTCGTGACCGTGCGCGAGAACAACCTGATCAACCGGGTGGTCTTCGAAGGCAACAAGAAGGTCGAGAAGGCGACGCTGGAAAGCGTGGTCGAGTCGAAGTCGCGCGGCCCCTACAGCGAGGCCACGATCAACGCCGACCTCGCCCGCATCCGCGACGTCTACAAGCGCTTCGGCCGCGGTCTCGCCAAGGCCACCTACCGCACGGTCACGCTGCCCAACGGCCGCGTCGATGTGATCTACGACATCGACGAAGGCGATAAGACCGGCATCCTGTCGATCAACTTCGTGGGCAACGAGGCCTATTCCGAGCGGACGCTGCGCGGGCTGATGAGCTCGTCGGAGATGAACTTCCTGTCGTTCATCAAGACCTCGGACGTCTACGATCCGGACCGGATCAGCCAGGACCTCGAGCAGGTGCGCCGCTACTACCTGAAGAACGGCTATGCCGACTTCCAGGTGGTGAACGCCGATGCGCGCTACGTCGAGGGTGAGCAGTCCGGCTACGTCATCACCATCACCCTGAACGAGGGCCAGCAATACGCGGTCGGCGCCGTGGCGGTGGATTCGCGCCTGCCCGGCCTCGACACCGAGGCCCTGCGCAGCGACATCGCGACCAATGTCGGCGACACCTACAACGCCGACGACGTCGAGCGGACGCTCAACACCCTGACCCGCGACGTGAACCGGGCGGGCTATCCCTTCGCCCAGGTCCGTCCGACCGGCCAGCGCGACCCGGCGACCCAGAAGGTCTCCCTCGGCTTCGTGGTCGAGGACGGCCCGCACGTCTACGTCGAGCGCATCAACGTCCGCGGCAACACCCGCACCCGCGATTACGTCATCCGCCGCGAGCTCGATTTCGCCGAGGGCGACGCCTACAACCGCGTGCTCACCGACCGCGCCGAGCGCCGCCTGAACGGCCTGGGCTTCTTCAAGAAGGTCCGGTTCTCGAATGAGCCCGGTTCCTCCCCCGACCGCGTCGTCGTGAACATCGATGTCGAGGATCAGCCCACGGGTTCGTTCTCGGTGGCGGGCGGCTACTCCACCCAGGACGGCATCATCGGCGAAGTCTCGGTGTCCGAGTCGAACTTCCTCGGCCGTGGCCAGTACGTGCGCCTCGCCGGTACCGGCGGCCAGTACTCGCGCGGTGTCGATTTCTCGTTCACCGAGCCGTACTTCCTCGGCTACCGCCTCGCGGCCGGCTTCGACGCCTTCTACAAGTACTCGGACCTGACCCGGTACTCGCGCTACGAGACGACCGTCTACGGCGGCCAGCTCCGCATCGGCCTGCCGATCACCGAGGAATTCGGCGTCACCCTTCGCTACTCGCTGTACAACACCGAGCTGAAGGTCCCGAACAGCCTCAAGAAGCCGTACAACGATTGCTCGATCCCGATCCCGGGCTACACGCAGACCTACGCGGGCGGCACGATCCTGAACGGGCGCGACGTCGGCGGTCAGTCGATCTACCCGAACTGCGCGTATGACGGTGAAGCCTCGATCGCCATCAAGGGTTCGCAGGGCAACACCCTCACCTCGCTGGCCGGTCTGACCCTCGCCTACTCGACGCTCGACGTCATCGGCGCGCCGCGCAACGGCATCTACGCCGAGTTGAAGCCGGACGTGGCGGGCCTGGGCGGCGACTCGAAGTTCTTCCGCGTGACGGCCGACGCCCGTTACTACAAGGAACTCTACGAGGACGTCGTCGGCTTCGTCCGCTTCCAGGGCGGTCACGTCGAGGCGCTGGACGGCAAGCCGCTGCGCGTCACCGACCAGTTCTTCCTCGGCCCGTCGCTGGTGCGCGGCTTCGCGCCGAACGGCATCGGCCCCCGCGACGTCGGCATCGCCGACGCCCGGTCCAACGCCATCGGTGGCTCGACCTATGTCGGCGGTACCGTGGAAATCCAGTTCCCGCTCTACGGCGTGCCGCGCGATCTGGGCCTGAAGGGCGCCGTGTTCGCCGATGCCGGTACGCTGTTCGGCTATCACGGCCAGCGCACCTTCGACGTGAACGGCGACCAGTTCATCAACGGCTTCGCCGCCGGTCGATGCAACTTCAACGCCTTCACCCTCGGCGTCGAGCCGGAATGCGTGAACGTCCGCGACAAGGCCGTCATCCGGTCCTCGATCGGCGCGTCCATCCTCTGGAACTCGCCGCTGGGCCCGATCCGGTTCGACTACGCCTACGCCCTGAGCAAGGACGAGGGTGAGAAGGTCATCATCCCGGGCACCGGCAAGATCGGCCATATCGGCCGCGACCAGACCCAGGCGTTCCGCTTCTCCGGCGGCTCGCGCTTCTAAAACCCTGCTTCGATGCTCCGGCCGGGGATGCCCCGGCCGGAGTTTCTCGTTTATAGAGCGCCTTGACGCTCCCCTTTGCCGACCGTCCCCCGCGTGGGGACGTTTCGATTCCGGGAGCCCCCTCGCCGGACGCGCCGAGCCCGACGACGGGCGTTATCGGCGCGGTTTGGTTCGAGATGTCCGACACAGAGTTCTTCACGCCCTCGGCCGCGCTCACCTACGCCGACATCGCTGCCGCGGCCGGCACCGCCCTCCCCGAGGGTGTGGACCCCGCCCGCACAATCGCCGGGGCCGCGCCGCTGGAGAGCGCCGGACCCGCCGACCTCGCCTACATGGACAATGCCCGCTACGGCGAGGCCCTGGCGCAGACCCGCGCCGGCATCTGCCTCGTGGGGCCGCGCTTCGCCGCCCGCGTTCCGGCGGAGACGGTCGCCATCGTCTGCCGCGATCCCTACCGGGTCTACGCCGCCCTGCTCGGGCGCCTGCATCCCGACGCCCTGCGGCCGGGGCCGCAATTCGGCGGCCGGGGCCTCGCCTCCGGCGCGCATGTCCATCCGGAGGCGCGGCTGGAGGAAGGCGTGACGGTCGATCCCGGCGCGGTGGTCGGGCCCCGCGCCGAGATCGGGTCGGGCACGGTGATCGGCCCGAACGCCGTGATCGGCCCGGGGGTGCGGATCGGCCGGGATTGCGCCATCGGCGCCGGCACGACGCTGAGCCATGCCCTCGTCGGCAACCGGGTCATCGTCCATCCGGGCGCCCGGATCGGGCAGGACGGGTTCGGCTTCGCCATGGGCGCGACGCACCTGAAGGTGCCGCAGGTCGGCCGGGTGATCGTGCAGGACGATGTCGAGATCGGCGCAAACACCACCGTCGATCGAGGCGCCTCCCGCGATACGGTGATCGGCGAGGGCACGAAGATCGATAACCTCGTGCAGATCGCCCACAACGTCGTGATCGGGCGTCATTGCGTGATCGTGTCCGGCGTGGGCATCTCCGGCTCCACCACCCTGGAGGATTACGTGGTGCTCGGCGGGCAGGTCGGCGTGGTCGGGCACCTGCGCATCGGGCGCGGCTCGCAGATCGCCGGCTCCTCGAACGTCAATCGCGACGTGCCGCCGGGCTCGCGCTGGGGCGGCACGCCGGCCAAGCCCGTCCGGGCCTGGTTCCGGGAACTGACGACCCTCGCCCGCCTCGCGGAACGGTCGGGCCAGGATGCCGCCGAGGGCGAGAAGTCCTGAGGGGCGCGGGCCCTAAAACGCCGCTCCGCCCTTGCACATCCACGCATTTCTGCAAAAGAGAGGCCGCCGCCGGCACGGCGCCGGCAGACATCGAGGGCGGCACAACACGATGAGCGAGGCGGATCAGGTTCTCGGGACGGCCGACATCCACAAGTTGTTGGAATTACTGCCGCACCGCTACCCGTTCCTGATGGTCGACCGCATCGTGGAGATCGACCGGGACGAATCCTGCGTCGGCATCAAGAACGTGACGGCCAACGAGCCGCAGTTCCAGGGCCATTTCCCCAATCTGCCGGTCTTCCCCGGCGTGCTCATCATCGAGGGCATGGCGCAGACGGCCGGCGCGATCTGCTGCCGCCACATCATGACGGACGAGCTTCGCACGAAGCAGGTGTTCTTCATGACGATCGACAAGTGCAAGTTCCGCAAGCCGGTCATCCCAGGCGACCAGATCCGCTTCGAAATGCGCAAGATCAACCACCGCCGCACCATGTGGTGGTTCCGGGGCGAGGCGAAGGTGGACGGCGTGCTGGTGGCCGAGGCCGAGATCGGCGCCATGCTGGTGACGGAGTGAACCGATGAGCGCACCCGCGATCCACCCGAGCGCCGTGGTCGAATCCGGTGCCGAGATCGGCGACGGGGTGCGGATCGGCCCGTTCTGCCATGTCGGGCCGGATGTGGTGCTCGGCGAGGGCTGCGAGTTGGTGAGCCACGTCGTGGTGGCCGGGCGCACCCGCGTCGGCGCGCGCACGCGGATCTTCCCCTTCGCCTCCATCGGCCACCCGCCGCAGGACCTGAAGTATCGCGGCGAGCCCTCGACCCTGACGATCGGCGAGGAATGCCTGATCCGCGAGGGCGTCACCATGAACCCCGGCACGGCGGGCGGCGGGTTGCAGACCGTGATCGGCGACCGCTGCGCGTTCCTCGCCAATTCCCATGTCGGGCACGACTGCCATGTCGGCTCGAACGTGGTCTTCTCGAACAACGTGATGCTCGCCGGCCATTGCTGGGTCGGCGATTACGCGATCCTCGGCGGCGGCGCGGCGGTGATCCAGTTCGCCCGCGTCGGCGCCCACGCCTTCGTCGGCGGCCTGTCCGGGCTAGAGAACGATTGCATCCCCTACGGCATGGTGCTCGGCAACCGGGCCTACCTCTCGGGGCTGAACATCGTCGGCCTGCAACGGCGGGGCTTCGCCCGCGAGGACATCCACACCCTGCGCCGGGCCTACCGGCTGCTCTTCGCGCAGGAGGGCACCCTGATGGAGCGGGTGGAGGACGTGGCCGCGACCTTCGAATCCCACACGGCGGTGCGCGAGATCATCGAATTCATCCGCGCGGGCGGCAAGCGCTCCATCTGCACGCCCCGCGAGGCCCCCATCCCGGTGGGCGGCGCCTGACACCCTCGCCATGGAGCAGGCCGCTTCGCCTGGCGGGGGAAACCTCGTCCTGATCGCCGGCGCCGGCCGCCTGCCGGAACTCGTCGCCGATTCCCTGGTCCGGGCGGGCAAGCCGTTCCGCATGATTGCCCTGCGCGGCTTCACCGGCCGCCCCCTGCGCGGGCGGGCGGATGCGGTGGTGGACCTCCTCGACCTCGCCGCGACGCTCGCCCACCTCAAGAGCTGGGGACCGGCGGTGGTGGTGCCGGCGGGCAGCGTCGCCCGGCCGAGCGCGGCGGCGATCTTCAATGCCGGCGCGGCGTGGCGCAACCGCGAGGCCCTGCGCGAGATCGCGGGCGGCGGCGATGATCGCCTGCTGCGCGCCGCCGTGTCGCTGGTGGAGGAGAACGGGCACCGGGTGCTCGGCGTCCACGAGGCCGCACCCGATCTGCTTTGCCCGGAAGGCCCCCTCGGCCTCGTGAAGGCCGATGCCGAGGCCATGGCCTCGATCCGTACCGGGCAGGCCGTGCTCTCTGCGCTGGCGCAATTCGATGTCGGGCAGGCGGTGGCAGTGGCCGGGGACAGAATCCTCGCCGTCGAGGGGCCGGAGGGCACGGACAAGATGCTCGCCCGCGCCCGTGCCCTGGGGCGGAAGCCCTTCGGCCGGGGGCGCCCCAATGCCGGCACGGTGCTGGTGAAGGCGCCCAAGCAGGGTCAGGACCTGCGCATCGATCTGCCGGCCGTCGGCCCCCGCACAATCCGCAACGCCCATGCGGCCGGCTGCGCCGGGCTCGCCCTGAAGGCCGGCGGGACCCTCATCATCGACCGGGCTGCGACGGCGGCCGAGGCCGACAGGCTCGGCCTGTTCGTGATCGGCTTCGGAGGCGACGCATGAGCGGCCCCCGGATCTGGCTGGTGGCGGGCGAGGATTCCGGCGACCAGCTCGGCGCGAAGCTGATGCGGGCCCTGCGCGAGGCGGCGCCCGGCGTCACCTTCGGCGGCGTCGGCGGCGAGGCCATGGCCGATGCGGGCTTCGCCTCGCTGTTCCCCCTCGATGACGTGGCGGTGATGGGCTACCTGCCGGTGCTCGCCCGCGCGCGGACGCTGCTGCGGCGCATCCGCGAGACGGCCGACGACATCGTCGCGGCCCGGCCAGACGTACTCGTCATCATCGACAGCCCCGGCTTCACCCATGCGGTCGCCAAGCGCGTGCGCAGGGCGGTGCCCGCCATCCCCATCGTGGATTACGTCTCGCCGAGCGTCTGGGCGTGGCGCCCGTGGCGGGCGAAGGGCATGCGCCCCTTCATCGACCATGTGCTTGCGCTGCTGCCGTTCGAGCCGGAGGCGCATCGGCGCCTGGGCGGCCCGGCCTGCACCTATGTCGGCCATCCGCTCATCGAACGGCTCGGCGAGTTGCAGCCCGATGCGGCGGCGCAGGCGCGGCGCGAGCGGGCCCCCTACCCTCTCGTGGTGCTGCCGGGCTCCCGCCGCTCCGAGATCGAGCGGCTGATGCCGGTCTTCGGGCCGACCCTGGCGCGGGTCGCGCGGGAGGTCGCGGTGGAGGCGGTGCTGCCGGCGGTCTCGCGCCACCGGGCGCGGATCGAAGAACTGGCGAAGGCCTGGGACGTGCCGGTGCGGATCGTCTCGGGTGAGTCCGAGAAGTACGCGGCGTTCCGCTCCGGCCGGGCTGCGCTCGCGGCCTCGGGCACCGTGACCCTCGAACTGGCGCTGGCCGGCGTGCCGAGCGTCGTGGCCTACAAGGTCTCGCGGGCGGAGGAGTTCATCGCCCGGCGGCTGATCCAGGTGCCTAGCATCGTCCTGCCGAACCTGATCCTGAACCGGAATGCGATGCCGGAATTCGTGCAGGCCGATTGCTCTCCAGAAAACCTCTCGGCGTCGCTGCTGCCGTTGCTGCGCGGCGGGCCGGAACGCGAGGCGCAGGTCGCCGCCTTGGACCGGATGGACGACCTCACCATCCTGCCGGACGGCGACACCCCGAGCCGGGCGGCCGCGCGGGTGGTGCTCGCGATGCTGCGCGCTCCGGCGGTGGCCAGGGGGACACAGGCCGGGGATGGCGGCGCGGCGTGAGGCGCCGACAGCTTGACCGCAGAGTGGGGCGCGGTTCAATGCGTTCACGGGTCCCCGAGCGGGTCGGGATGGCCCGGTTGAGAGAGGGATGGCGGATCGTGCGGCGGTTTCCGCTCCTCGTCCTGGCGGCCCCGGTGCTGGCGGCGGCGCTCGCCGGCTGCTCCGCGACGAGCTTCTCCTACATCTCGAAGACCTATGTCGGTCTGCCGTCGCAGGTCGTGACCATCGGCTGCAAGGAGCCTTACGAGATCTATGACAACCGGCAGCAGCGCCGGATGCTCATCGTCTCGAACGCCCTGCGCGAAGTCGCTGGTTGCAACCTGAACGACCTGCGCATCGATCCCGATCCGGCCGCGTCCCGCACCGGCCGGTTCCGCACGGCGGCCCGCACCTATCTGGACGAGACCGTCCGGGAGGATTGCACGATCACGGGCGAGACGGATTTCGACGCGCTGAAGATCGAGTTCGCCTATTCCTGCGCGGCGCCCATCGAGAAGCGCGGCACCAAGGTTCCGCGTCTGCCGGGCCGTCGCCCCGGCCTCCAGGCGCAATAAGCGTTCAGAGTTCCGGGCGCGGGAAGGTGCGCTCGGCCGCATCGCCCGCCGCCGCGAGCAGGGCGCGGGCGAAGGCCCGGGCCTCGGCCCGATCGAGGATCACCGCCGCCGTCACCGGCTGGCCCGCGAAATCCGGCAGGGTCAGTTCGAGGCGCACGCCCTCGCTGATGGCGCTGGCTTGAAGGCTCCAGCCTGCTTCTCGTCCCGGCTGCTCGGCCATGATACTCCCCTCGTGAGAAATGACGCACCCCGCCCTCGCGCGGAACCGGTGCCGGCACGGCCTGTTCCCGCCCCATGCCGACGCGCCAAGCCTCTACGGCCTCCTCACTGCCCCGCCTGTCGGGTTTCCTCAAGGTCGCCGGACCCGGCCTCGTGGTGATGCTGGCCGATACGGATGTCGGCAGCCTCATCACTGCGGCGCAGAGCGGCGCGAAATGGGGATACTCGCTGCTCCTGCTGCAGCTTCTGCTGATCCCGATCCTCTACATCGTCCAGGAACTGACCGTCCGCCTCGGGACGGCGACGGGGCGCGGCCACGGCGAGCTGATCCGCGACCAGTACGGGCCGGTGCTGGCCTGGATCTCCTATGCCGGCCTCGTCGTGGCGGGAGTAGGCGCCATCGTCACCGAGTTCTCCGGCATCGCCGGGATCGGGGACCTGTTCGGGGTGCCGCGCCTCGTCAGCCTCGGACTTCCGGCCGTCCTCCTGCTGCTCCTCGTCTTCACCGGGAGCTACCGGCGGGTCGAACGGGTCGCGCTGGTGGTGGGGCTGTTCGAACTGGTCTTCATCGGGCTCGCCATCGCGGCGAAGCCGGATCCCGACGCGATCCTCAAGTCGTTCGCGCACATACCCCTCGGCAACGGCGATTTCCGCGTGTTGATCGCCGCCAACATCGGCGCGGTCATCATGCCGTGGATGATCTTCTACCAGCAATCGGCCATCGTGGATAAAGGGTTGGGCTGGGATCACATGCGCCGCGCGCGGCTCGATACGTTCATCGGCGCGGTGATCTCGCAATGCGTGATGGGCGCGATCCTCATCACGGCGGCGGCCACGATCGGCCAATCCGGCCAGGGCAGCAAGCAGGGGCTGGAGACGGTGGGCGACCTCGCCAAGGCGTTCACGCCGGCCCTGGGCCCGCTGCTCGGGCAGGCGGTGTTCGGGATCGGGATCATCGCCGCCGCCTTCATCGCCCTGAACGTGGTCGCGCTGGCGCTGGCCTGGGGCTTCGGCGACGTGATGCGGCAGCCGCATTCCCTGGAGAAATCCCCCCGCGAGGCGCCGGCCTTCTACGCCATCTTCACCGTCGCGGTGGTCGCGGGCGCCATCGCCGTGCAACTCGTCTCGAATCTCGTGGCGCTGAACGTCGCCGTCGAGGTGATGAACGCCCTGCTGCTGCCCCTGGCGCTCGGCCTGCTCATCCTCCTCGCGACGCGGGCGCTGCCCGAGGACAAGCGCGTGAAGGGGGCCTACAAATGGGTCGTCTACGCGGTTTCGGGCGTGACGGTCGCCTTCGCGATGGTGGGTGTCCTCGACGGAATCGGTTTGATCTGACGAGTCCCGGTTGACGGCGTGGGAGGGATGATGTCTCCCCGGCGCGACAAGGAGGCGTTCATGTCAGAGATTTGGTTCCGCGCCGGTGAGGCGACCGTGCTGGCCGCCGAGGGTCAGTACACCGACGCCATGCCCGAGGTGTTGATCGGTTCGGTGCGCGGCCCGGTGGGCCAGGCCTTCGCCTCGATGATGGGGCAGGCCCAGGGCCACACCCGCATGTACGTGGTGCGTGATCTCAACCAGCTCGTGCGGCCGGTGACGATGATGACCAGCAAGGTCACGATCCAGAGCGCCGATTACGTCGAGCTTCTGGGCGGCGTCGTCCAGGCGGCGACGGGTGATGCCATCGTGGATTGCATCATCGAGGGCATCCTCCCGAAGGAGGGCCTCGACGACCTCTGCATGATCATCATGATCTGGCTCGATATCCGCTGCGCGGACGACGACAACCTCGACCGCAAGGACCTCTACCGGACCAATTACGAGGCGACCAAGATCGCCATCGCCCGCGCCCTGAAGGGCGAGCCGACGGTGGACGAGCTGATCGCCAACCGGAAGACGGTGAAGCACTACGCGCTGGAAGACCTGATCGAGTACTAAGCCTCGACATCCGGCTTAAACCTCATCCTGAGGCGCGAGCCTCGAAGGAGGGTTCCAGGGATCGCCGCGTCCTCTGGAAATCTCCTTCGAGGCCGTTTCGCGGCACCTCAGGATGAGGATTGCGGCCGGGATGATTGTCCCTGAGCGATCACCACCCGTTGATCCGCGGCCATTCCGCGTAGCGCCGTCCTTCGGCGTCGAGGACGTGGTAGCAATCGTATTGCGCGGCGGTGGCGCAGGCGTGGTTCGGCAGGATCCGCACCAGCGTGCCCACCGGCAGGTCGGGGCGCTCGGCGCCTGAGCCCTTCCGCAGGGCGAGCACCCCGTGCTCCTGGTTCGCCTGGGCGACGATCAGGTCCTCGAAGGGACGCCCCGCCCGGTCGCAGACGATTCCATAGCCCTGGTCCACGGCCTGCGCGGCCGTGCCCCGGTCGCGGGACATCGCCATCCAGCCGGCATCGGTGATGATCCAGCCCTTGTCCGGCCGGTGGCCGATGACGCTGGCGAGCACCGAGACGGCGATGTCGTCCACGGCGCAGGAGCCGATCCCGGCCTGGACCAGATCCCCGAACATGTAGACGCCGGCCCGCACCTCGGTGACGCCGTCGAGATGGCGGGCGTGCCGCGCGGTCGGGGTCGAGCCGACGCTCACCACCGGGCAGGTCAGCCCCGCCGCCCGCAAAGTCTCGGCCGCCTGGACCGCCGCCCGGCGCTCGCCCTCGGCGGCCTCCGCCAGCGCCTCGGGATCCGACAGGCCGTAGCTCTCGCCCGCATGGAGCAGCACGCCGCGCAGTTCCGCGCCCTCGGCGAGCGTCGCGCCGATGCCGCGCAGGAGGTCGGAATCGCCGGGCTTCACGCCGGAGCGGTGGCCATCGGGATCGACCTCGATGAAGACGGGCAGCCGGTCCCCGGTGGCCCGGCTCCATCGCGCGACGGCCTCGGCCTGCGCCAGCGAATCGAGAACCACCGCGAGGTCCGCGCCCCAGCGGCTGCGGATCGCGCCGACCCGGTCGAGCTTGTGGGGGGCGATGCCGACCGCGTAGGTCAGGTCGCGCACGCCGCGCTCGGCGAAATACTCGGCCTCCTTCAGCGTCGAGACCGTGGCGGGGCCGTCCGGACCCGTCATCGCCATGCGGGCGACGTCGATGGACTTCGCGGTCTTGAGATGTGGGCGGAAGGTCACGCCGTGCCGCTCCACCTGCACACGCATGCCGGCGAGGTTGGCGGAAAGCTTGCCCTCGTCGAGGAGAAGGCAGGGCGTCTGCAGGCCATCGAGCCCGTCCTGTGATCCTGTCATCGCGTCACCACTCCAAAACCCCCGCCGCCCCTTTAGGCCTTCCGGTCAGCCGGCAAAACCAGGGCGGGCGTATCAGCGGCCGTGGATTGTTTGTGGCGCCCCACCGAATCCGGTGGACGGCGTGAGTCAGCTTCGTTCATAGAGCCTTAAACAACGCGGGGAGGGCCGCTCTTGGGACGGGACGTGATCCTGGCAACTCAAGGGTTGACCATGGAATTCAAGGGATTTCGTGCGGTCAACAATGTTGCGCTGCAAGTCGAACGCGGCACGATCCACGCGTTGATCGGCCCCAACGGGGCCGGCAAAACGACCTGTTTCAATCTTCTCACCAAATTCCTGCAGCCCACCGCAGGCTCGATCCGCTATAAGGATCGCGACATCACCGGCCTGAAGCCCGCCGACGTGGCGCGTCTTGGGCTCGTCCGGTCATTCCAGATCTCGGCGGTGTTCCCGCACTTCACGGTGATGGAGAACGTCCGCATCGCCCTCCAGCGGCGGCGGCACGGCGATTCGTTCGACTTCTGGCGCGGGGAGACAATCCTGCGTGCCTTCGACGCCGAGGCGCTGGAACTGGTGGAGGCGGTCGGACTCTCCGAGTTCGCCAGGACGCTGGCGGTGGAGCTCTCCTACGGCCGCAAGCGCGCCCTGGAGATCGCCACGACCCTGGCCCTCGACCCCGAGATGCTGCTCCTCGACGAGCCGATGGCCGGCATGGGCCACGAGGACGTGGACCGCACCGCGCAGCTGATCCGCCGGGTCGGCAAGGACCGCACGATCCTGATGGTGGAGCACAACCTGTCGGTAGTGGCCTCCCTGTCGGACCGGATCACCGTCCTGGCGCGCGGGCAGGTGCTGGCCGAGGGCGATTACGCCACCGTCTCGAAGGATCCCCGCGTGATCGAGGCTTACATCGGGGCGGGACATGCGTGAGGCGGCCGTGAAGGCATCCCCTGCCGCCGCCGCGGCCTCGCTCCTCACCGTGCGCGGCCTCGAAGGCTGGTACGGCGAGAGCCACGTGCTCCACGGCATCGACATCGACGTGAAGGCCGGCGAGGTCATCACGCTCCTCGGCCGCAACGGCGCCGGCAAGACCACGACGCTGCGGGCCATCATCGGCATCCTCGGGCGCCGCACGGGCTCCGTCGTCTATGACGGGGTCGAGACCATCGGCATGGCCTCGCGCAAGATCGCCAAACTCGGCCTCGGCTACGTGCCGGAGGAGCGCGGCATCTTCTCGAGCCTCACGGTACACGAGAACCTGATGCTGCCGCCCCGGGTGAAGCCCGGCGGCATGACGGTGGCCGAGATCCACACCCTGTTCCCGAACCTCAAGGAGCGGGCGGGCAGCCAGGGCACCAAGTTGTCGGGGGGCGAACAGCAGATGCTCGCCATCGGCCGCATCCTGCGCACGGGGGCGAAGCTGATCCTGCTCGATGAACCCACCGAAGGACTGGCTCCGGTGATCGTCCAGCAGATCGGCCGCACGATCCAGAAGCTGAAGGCGGACGGCTATACCATCGTCCTCGTGGAGCAGAACTTCCGCTTCGCGCAGACGCTGGCCGACCGTCACTTCGTGATCGAGCAAGGCCGCGTCGTCGACCAGATCGCCAACGCCGATCTTGACGCGAATATCGACAAACTCCACGCCTATCTCGGCGTGTGAGCATCACTGATCCTGCCTCTACTGTTGACCGGCCGATCCGGCCCCAAGGAGTGACACCGATGAACGGACGCTTTCCGCTCGCCGCGCTCGCGGGCGCCTTCCTCGCGGGCGTTGCCATGGTCGCGCCGGCCTCGGCGCAGACCGCCGTGAAGATCGGCATCCTGGGCGACCGCTCGGGCGCTTATTCGGACATCAGCGGCGAGGGCTCGGTGGTCGCCGCCAAGCTCGCCCTGGAGGATTTCAAGCCCGAGGAGAAGGGTCTGAAGGTCGAGATCGTCTCCGCCGACCACCAGAACAAGCCGGATGTCGGCGCGGCCATCGCCCGGCAATGGTACGACCGCGATAAGGTCGACATGATCACCGACGGCGTCACCTCCTCCGTCGCCCTGGCGATCAGCCAGGTGACGAAGGAGAAGAACAAGGTCTTCATCGACAC
>Ga0182229_1000057_pt1 | contig 27062 bp, 28 predicted proteins | sample G6R1MG_32_FD_129663 | JGI IMG/M metagenome (GOLD analysis project Ga0182229, IMG submission 129663) | Miscanthus phyllosphere microbial communities from Michigan, USA - G6R4_MAIN_07NOV2016_LD1 MG | ecosystem: Host-associated > Plants > Phyllosphere > Phylloplane/Leaf | place: USA: Michigan...
ATCCACATGGCGATCACCTTGCCGCCGACCGTGGTCGAGATCATCGCGCCGACGACGCCCGTCGAGACCATCCAGTTGCACAGCATCCCGCGGATGAAGATCGTGAACCAGCCGCCCGTCCCGTGCGCGGCGTAGCCGACCGTGCGGCGCTCGCCGATGCCCGCGATGAAGGTGCCGACCTGATCGGGCGGCGTGGTGAAGCCGTAGGTGAAGACGCAAGCCATCATGAAGGCCACGGTGAGCGCGCCGAGGAAGTTGCCGACGAAGACGAGGCCCCAGTTGCGCAGCACGCCGCCGACGGTGACGCCGGGGCGCTTGTCGAGGAGGGCCAGCGGCGCCAGCACGAACACGCCGGTCAGAAGGTCGAAGCCCAGCAGGTAGAGCATGCAGAAGCCGACCGGGAACAGGGCGGCACCGACGATCGGCTGGCCGGTCTGCTGGGTGATCGTCACGGCGAAGACGGCGGCCAGCGCCAGGATCGCGCCGGCCATATACGCGCGGATGAGGGTGTCGCGCGTCGACATGAATACTTTCGCCTCGCCGGCATCGACCATTTTCACGGCGAATTCTGAAGGTGCCAGGTAAGCCATCGTGTCTCCTACTAGATCGTGTGCGATCGGCGGCGCTTCGGGGTCCAATCGACGTTGACGGAGTGTCCGAGCGACGGCCTGACCGGCCGTCTCCTGCCGTGATCGCCAGGCGCCGCCGTTCTCGAAGCAAGAGGCGAGCCCGTTTCCGGCACGGGATGCCGCAGGAAATACCTGTCGCGTTCATGCAACAGGAAATGGCATCGGCCGCTGGCGGAGGACGATCCAAGGATCCCGGCAAAATTTGCCGGGAGGATCACAAACTTAACCCTTCGGTAACCATACCCGCCGTCAATGGTCCGGTAAGGACTGTTAACAGGCGGCCATGAGCGCAGCTTCACCAGAGCCGATCATTCAAGAGCCCGCCGCTGCAGAGCCGCGGGTGACCCTCCGGCCGCTGAGCTTCCGCGGCCGGGTCTTCAAGGCCCTGGCGCTGACGCCGGAGCCCCCGGTCGGAGACTGGCTCGCCGGTCTCGACCTCGCGCTGAAGCGGTCGCCGACCCTGTTGAAGGGCCGGGCCCTGATCCTCGACCTCGCGGAGCTGAAGCCGTCCCTGGACGATCTCCAGGGCCTGCTCGACGAGCTGCGCGGTCGCGACATCCGCGTCCTCGGCATCGAGGGGTCGGACCAAGCGGGCGAGGGCCTGCCGCCGATCCTCCTGCAGGGGCGCCCCGGCGCCTCCATCGAGGTCCCGGCCGTGCCCGCCGAGCCCGAGCCGCAGATCGTCACCTCGATCACCGTCGAGGGGTCGATCCGTTCCGGCCAGAGCATCGTCAACCCGACCGGGGACGTGACCGTGATGGGCCACGTCTCTTCCGGGGCCGAGGTTCTCGCCGGCGGTTCCATTCACGTTTACGGCGCCCTGCGGGGGCGCGCCATCGCCGGCGCCGCCCGCAACCCACGCGCCCGAATTTACTGCCGCAAGTTCGAGCCCGAGCTGCTGGGGATCGACCGCCTCGTGCGGACTGCGGAAGACATGGGATCGGCTCTGCGCGGCATGGCCGCTCAGGTCTGGCTCGATGGCGGCACCATGAAACTGGCTAAGCTGGATTAAGGGAGAGCGACGCGTGGCAAAGGTTCTCGTCGTCACATCGGGCAAGGGCGGCGTCGGCAAGACGACGACCACCGCTGCCCTCGGAGCGGCCCTCGCGCAGGGTGGCCAGAGCGTGTGCGTCGTCGATTTCGACGTCGGCCTGCGTAACCTCGACCTCGTCATGGGTGCCGAGCGCCGGGTGGTCTACGATCTCATCAACGTCGTGAACGGCGACGCCAAGCTCCCGCAGGCCCTCATCAAGGACAAGCGCCTCGATGGCCTGCACCTGCTCCCGGCCTCGCAGACCCGCGACAAGGATGCCCTGACCGACGAGGGCGTGGCCCGCGTCATGGACGAGCTTCGCGCGAAGTTCGACTGGGTGGTCTGCGACTCGCCGGCCGGCATCGAGCGCGGCGCCCAGCTCGCCATGCACCACGCCGACGTCGCCATCGTCGTCACGAACCCCGAGGTCTCCTCGGTGCGCGACTCCGACCGGATCATCGGCCTGCTCGACTCCAAGACGGCCAAGGCCGAGCGCGGCGAGGAGATGGAGAAGCACCTGATCCTCACCCGCTACGACCCGACCCGCGCGGACCGGGGCGACATGCTGAAGACCGAGGACGTGCTCGAGATCCTCTCGATCCCGCTGCTCGCGATCATCCCGGAAAGCCAGGAAGTGCTCCGCGCCTCCAACGTCGGCTGCCCGGTGACGCTGAACAACCCCCTCTGCGCCCCGGCCCGCGCCTACGCCGACGCGGCCAAGCGGCTCCGGGGCGAGGACGTGCCGATGGTGCTCCCCACCGAGCGCAAGTCCTTCCTCGACAAGCTCTTCATGCGGAGGGCGGCATGAGCATCCTTGGGATCTTCCAGAAGCGCACGTCGAGCGCGGTCGCTCGCGACCGGCTCCAGCTGATCCTCGCCCATGAACGCGCCGAATCCGGTCGCCCGGACCTCGTGATCCAGCTCCGCGAGGAGATCCTGGCGGTGATCGCCAACCATGTCGCGGTGGAGCCCGACAAGGTGAAGGTCACGCTGGAGCGCGGCGCGGGTGTCTCGACGCTCGGCCTCGACATCGAGCTTCCCCTCGGTGCCTCGGCCAAGCTCGACGCGAAGCTCGCGAGCAAGCTCGCCGAAGTCGCCAAGCAGAGCACGAAGAAGGCGGCGTAAGCCTCCGCGCCCCTTCCCCTCGCGGGGGAGGGGCGTCAATCGCGCGAATGCAGCCTGAAAGCCCCCGGGTTTTCGGGCTGCGTCGTCACGACCGCCGCCGGCAGGATCGGCGTGTCGTCGACCTTCTCGATGCGGAAGGCGGCGCAGAGGCGGGCCAGCGCCAGCACCGCCTCGCTCAGCGCGAATTGCGCGCCGATGCAGACGCGCGGCCCCGCGCCGAAGGGCAGGTAGCTGAACCGCGCCGGGGCCGGACGGCCGGGCAGGAAGCGGCCCGGATCGAACGCGTCGGGATCGTCCCAAAGCTTGCGGTGCCGGTGCAGCACCCAGGGGCTGACGATCACGATGTCGTCCTTGCGGATCGCGTGGCCCGCCGCCTCGTCGGCGGCGAGCGCCCGCCGCACCACCACGAAGGCCGCCGGGTAGAGCCGCAGCGTCTCGTCGATCACCGCGCGGGTCAGCGGCAGGCGTCCGTCCGCATGGCTGCCGGTCGGGTCGGTGAGGTCGGCCGCGCGCGCCTCGGCGGCGACGCGCTCCTGCACCTCCGGGAACAGCGCCAGCATGTAGCTCGCCCAGAACAACGTGCCCGCCGTGGTCTCGTGGCCCGCGAGGATCATGGTCGCGACCTGATCGCGCAATTCGCGGAGGGTGAACGGCTCCCCCGTCTCCGGGCTGCGCGCGGCGACCAGCAGGTCGAGGAGGTCGCCCCGGTGGTTCGCGGCCTCCTCGGCGCGGGCCGCGATCAGCGAATCGAGGAAGGGAATCCAGCGCCGCCGGAAGCGGGCGCGGGGCCAGTCGAGCGGGGCGGGCCAGCCGGGCGGCATCAGCACGTCCAGGACGTGCGGGCGGCCGATCCGCTCGCTGTATTCCGCGATGAAGGCGCGTAGCGCCGGCCCCTGCCGGTCCATCCCCACGGAGAACATCGAGCGGCCGGCGATGTCGAGGGCCAGGCTGTGAAAGGCGCCGAACAGGTCGAGGGGCCCTTCCGCCGCCCTGGGGCGCAGGGCGTCGATCCCGTCGATCACCGCCCGGTCGATATGCGGCACCAGCCCATCGATGGCGCGGGGCGTGAAGGCGGGGGCGAGCGTCCGCCGCTGGTGGCGCCACGCGGAACCCTCGCTGATGAGGAGCCCGTCGCCGAGGATCGGCCGGAGGATGCGCGTGGTGCCCACGGTGCGGGCGTAGTTCGCCTGATTCTCCACGAGGACACGGCGGATCGCATCCGGGTCGCTGAAGATGAAGCTGGAGCGGCCGAGCAGCCCGCGACGGGTGACGGTCTCCTCGAAGGCCGCCTTGGGGAAGCCGATCAGGCCGTTGTCGCGGATCGAGCGCAGATAGGCCGGCAGCGACAGGTCGCGCGCGGGCGGCTCCCGGTGCGGTGGCACCATCCGCGGCGCACGCTCGGCGGCCTCGCGGCCAGGGGGGGCGGCTTCCATCGGCATCGTGTCCATCAGGGCGAGGGTGATGGCCGAGGCGGGCGCGAGAGTAAACGCCCGCGAGTCATTCGGCCGCGTTTCGCAGCGGCTCGGCCGTCTGCTCCACGCGCAGGGTGCCGGGGAACAGGGCCGTCTCGGCGTCGCCGGAGACGGAGGCGATGACGCTCGCGCGCGGCACGATGTCCTCCACGACCTTCAGCAGCGTGCCGGCCCCGCCTTCGAGATGGTCGGTGGCGCGGTCCACCACGAGGATTTCCGGCTGGCGCAGCAGGGCGCGCGTCAGGCCGAGGCGCACCCGCACCCGTTCCGGCAGCAGGATCCCGCGGTTGCCCACCTGCCGTTCGAGGCCCCGGCGCCGGATGCCGTTCTCGAGGTCGAACTCGCGGCAGACGGCCAGCACCTCGCGCTGGATGATCTCCTCGCCATGCATCCGCGCCGTGTCGATGCGGCCGAACAGGACGTTGTCGAGCACGCTGGCGCGGGGATTGATGCGGACGGGGTCGTAGGTTTCGATGTCGCAGTTCTCCTCCCCGTCCATCGCGTCCTGCACGATGCCCCGCGCCCCGACGATCCGCGCCCTGAGGATCGGGTCGAGGAGGCCGAAACGCATGCGCGGCTCGATATAGGCGAGGGTGAGGGCCAGGAACGCCTCGCTGTCCTTCTCGGTGAGGCGGCCGGTGGCGGTGAGGCGGGTGAGCCGCGCCTCGTAATCCGGCACCATCTCCGGGGTGATGAGCGAGAAGCGCCGGAACAGCGGATGGCCGGGGGGGACGTCCTTGAAGATCTCGCTGAGGTTCCGGGCGATCTCGACGCCCATCCGGTCGAGATCGTCGAGCAGGCGTGCCCGCCCCAGTGCCATGCGGAAGGGCGCCATCGCCGCCAGCCGCAGGGGCTCGGTCAGCGCGGGATCGCGCGGGACGCCGAACAGCAGGTTCTCGCCGAGCGTGGCCTGCTCGTTGTAGGCGCCGCGCGAGAACGGGATCACGAGCCCCGCCAATCCCTGCCGCTCGAAATGCTCGCGAAGATGCTCGCGGGCGCCGATGACGCGCTGCCCGATCTCCGAATCGTGGCTCACCGAACTCAGGGCGCCGAGCCCGTAGCGGTAGAGGTCGTCGCCGAGACCCAGCCGGGTCAGGATGTCCACGAGACGTGCGTCGAGCCCGTCCGCATCCCCGACGCCGAGGGCGTCGTAGTCGATCCAGGGGTCGCTGATGCTGTCGAGGGGATTGCCGGTCTGGATCGCCTCGCGGATCCTCTGCTTGGTGAAATCGAGCCGGCGGCTGGCCAGGGGTTTGACGCGCAGTCCGTAGAGCAGGTTGTCCCTGATTGAGCCGGGGAACAGCACGGGCGTGATGCCGGCGAAGGCGACCCGCGACGAGAAGATCGAGCGCGGCAGGGTGGCGAGGTCGTAGGGGCCGACCCGCATCGTGCCCCCGCGCGCCACCTGCAGCCCCGCGAGCACCAGGGCGAATTCCTGGGCGATGGGCCCCGGCGGAACCAGGGCGACCTTCGCCGGAAGGGTGATCTCCACGGTGCCGACATCGACGGCCGAGCTTCCGCGCGGATCGCGCAGGACCAGACCCTCGGTCGAGAGCGGCGAGCCCAGCGTCAGGCTCGGGCCGCCGTCGTCCTGATAGGGCGTGAGGCGGTCGGGGCCGAAATGCGCGGCGACCGTCTCGTACTTCACCTCCACGTCCAGGCGCTGCTGATCCCAATCGATCAGCTCCTTCAGGGGAGGGGGCAGGTCGCGATAGGCCGCGAGGACGGCCACCAGCTGGCCGATGTCGAGTTCGCCCTTCAGGGCGAAGACCCCGCCGATGGCGTAGAACAGGAACGGCGTCACCTGCGCGAGCAGGTTGTTCAGGTACTTCACCGCGAACTTGCGCCGGTAGATCCGCAGGCGCAGGTCGTAGAGGGAATAGAGCCGCCCGCCGATCTCGGCCCGCTCCCAGCGGCCGGTGTTGTTCAGCGTCACGGCAGGCAGGCCGTCGAGCACCTCCGCCACCCGCCCGGCGAAGGCGCGGGACGCGATCTGCCGCTTGCGGCTCAGCACGATGATCTGGCGCCGCAGGCGGGGAATCACCGTCATCTGCACGCCGACCATCCCGCCGGCCACGAGGCCGAGCCACACGTTCTGCATCAGGATGAAGGCCAGCGCGGTCAGGGCCTGCGTGCCGAGCTGGGCCGGCACCACGATGGCGTCGCCGATGAAGGAGCCGATGGGCTCGACCTCGTCGCGGATGATCGTAGCGGTCTCGGAGGATTTGACCTCGCTCTGCGCCTCCGGGGTGAAGCGCAGCATCAGGGCGAAGAGCTGGAAACGTAGCCGGCGCAGCATCCGCTCCCCGAGGATGCCCTTCTGCAGGTTGATCCAGAACTTGAAGGCCCCGTTCACGATCACGAGGCCGAGGAACATCAGCGACAGGCCGAACAGCAGTTCCAGGCGGTCCACCTGGAAGCCGTCGAACAGTTCCGTGCGCCCCCCGCCGAGGAAGGCGGGCCAATCGACCTTGATCTCGAGGAACGTCGCCGTGTCCTGGCCATGGGAGAAGGCGCGGCCGGTGATGGCGTCGTTGACGATGCGCTTGGGCAGATCGAGCGAGGCGAAATAAAATGGCAGCGACGCCAGCACGACGGCGCAGATCGCGATCTGATCCCGCTTCGAATGGCGCCAGATGTAGGAGAACAGCCGCGGCTCGAGCTCGCGCATGACGTCCTTCTCGTCGGTGGGCTGCGCGACACCCGAACGCTGACCGCGACGTGCCCTATTTATAGCGCAACTCCGGGTCGTCGCGTGCCGAACTGCATGCCTCCCCCGCGAAAACCCGCCCGTTTCGCTGCGTGGGCTTGCCGTAAGCGGTGTGTCTCTCTATTGCAGCGCAACCGCCACACATCTGCCCATGGCCCGGGGCGGACGACATGATGTCGTCCGGTGCTCCGTCACAGCCAGGGCCACCGAGCGTGAACCCGGCCATGGACCTGCGCAACATCGCCATCATCGCCCACGTCGACCACGGGAAAACCACCCTGGTCGACAAGCTGCTGCAGCAGTCCGGCACCTTCCGCGAAAACCAGCGCGTCGAAGAACGCGCCATGGATTCGAACGACCTGGAGAAGGAACGGGGCATCACCATCCTGGCCAAGGCGACCTCGGTCGTCTGGAAGGATACCCGCGTCAACGTGGTCGACACCCCCGGCCACGCCGATTTCGGCGGCGAGGTGGAGCGCATCCTCTCGATGGTCGACGGCGTGATCGTGCTGGTCGACGCCGCCGAGGGGCCGATGCCGCAGACCAAGTTCGTGGTCGGCAAGGCCCTCAAGATCGGCCTGCGCCCCATCGTGGCGGTGAATAAGGTCGACCGGCCGGATGCCCGCATCAACGAGGTCGTGAACGAGGTGTTCGACCTCTTCGCCGCCCTTGATGCCACCGACGAGCAGCTCGACTTCCCGATTCTGTACGGGTCCGGCCGCAACGGCTGGATGGGCCTGTCGCCGGAGGCTGATCCCGAAGAAGGGCTCGCCCCGCTGTTCGACCTCGTGCTGAAGCACGTTCCGCCGGCCAAGACCGAGCCCGGCCCGTTCCGGATGCTCGGCACCCTGCTCGAAGCCAACCCGTTCCTCGGCCGCATCATCACCGGGCGCATCGCCTCCGGCACGGTGAAGCCGAACCAGTCGATCAAGGTCCTCGACCGCGAGGGCAAGGTCGTGGAGACCGGCCGCGTCTCGAAGATCCTGGCCTTCCGTGGCCTGGAGCGCGCCCCCATCGACGTGGGCGAGGCGGGGGACATCGTCTCCATCGCCGGCCTCGTGAAGGGCACCGTGGCCGACACGTTCTGCGATCCGTCGATCAGCGACCCGATCCAGGCCCAGCCGATCGACCCGCCGACCGTCACCATGTCGTTCATCGTGAACGATTCGCCCCTGGCCGGCACCGAAGGTGACAAGGTCACGAGCCGCATGATCCGCGACCGCCTGTTCAAGGAGGCCGAGGGCAACGTCACGCTCAAGATCGAGGAAGCGGCCGACAAGGATTCGTTCTACGTCTCCGGCCGTGGCGAATTGCAGCTCGCGATCCTGATCGAGACCATGCGCCGCGAGGGCTTCGAGATCGCCGTGTCGCGTCCGCGCGTGGTGTTCGAGAAGGACGAGGCCGGCGAGCTTCTGGAGCCCGTCGAGGAAGTCGTCATCGACGTGGACGAGGAGCACTCGGGCGTCGTCGTCCAGAAGATGTCCGAGCGGAAGGCCGAGATGATCGAGATGCGGCCGTCGGGCGGTGATCGCCTGCGCCTCGTCTTCCACGCCCCGACCCGTGGCCTCATCGGCTACCAGGGCGAGCTGATGACCGACACGCGCGGCACGGCGATCATGAACCGCCTGTTCAAGGCCTACGAGCCCTTCAAGGGCGAGATCCCCGGCCGCCGCAACGGCGTGCTGATCTCGAACGACAAGGGCGAGGCCGTGGCCTACGCCATGTGGAACCTCGAGGATCGCGGCCCGATGATGATCGAGCCCGGGGCCAAGGTGTACCAGGGCATGATCGTCGGCGAGCACAACCGCGAGAACGATCTCGAGGTGAACGTGCTCAAGGGCAAGAAGCTCACCAACATCCGCACCACGTCGAAGGACGAGGCGGTGCGCCTGACCCCGCCGATCCGCATGACGCTGGAGAAGTCGCTCGCCTGGATCCAGGATGACGAGCTGATGGAAGTCACGCCGAAGTCCATCCGCCTGCGCAAGACGGTCCTCGATCCGAACGACCGCAAGCGCGCCGAGCGCTCCAAGGAAGCCTGAGTGACGAAAACCCCCGGAGCGCCAAGCGCTCCGGGGGTTTTTTCAGCTGCCGCCGGGGTCGGTCTCGCCCTTCTGCCCCTTCGGGCCTTCGCCCGGCTTGCCGCTCGTCTTCTCGTTCGGGTCCTTCACCGCGTCGGGGGCGGTATTCTTCGGACGATCTTCGGACGTCTCGCGCTCACTCATCGCCGTCTCTCCTCTCCGCTCGGGAATGGCCTCCGGCCACCTTCTCGCCGGCCTCTGGGCCGCGCGACGCCGTTTGATCGGAATGCCCGCCGGACGAGCCGCCGATGGCCGGCGGGGACGCACCCGCCGCTCCGCTGCTCATGTCCTTCCTGCGGTCAGATTCGTCCTTGCCGCCGCTGCCCATGCCGGTGATCTCGGCCTGCTGCGCGGTCTGATGGCCGCCGCCGGCCGGCGGCGAGCCGGACGAGCCGACCTTGTCGTCGGGCTTGCGGGTGACGGTGCCGGAATCGCTGGTCTCGCGCGGCATCAGCGCTTCCCATCGTCCTGGCCGACCGAGGCGGTCGCCCGGTCGATCGCCTCGGACGCGGACGAATCCTCGCCGCGCAGGCGGCGAAGGTTCTCCGGCGGAGTCTCCGCTTCGGTGGCGTCGGTGGCGTCCTGGCCGGGCGTGCCCGAGGCGATGCGGGCGGTTTCGGCCTCACCCGACGGATCGCTCTTCAAGTCGGCCTGCGTCCGCTGCGGGAGGCCGACATCCAGGGGCGAATCCTGGCCGCGATCCTGCCCGTTGCGGTCGGCGTAGGCGTCGAAATCCTTGAGCGACTGACGCTGATTGGTGTCCGCCATGATGGCCTCTCACGTGTCCCTGATATGCGGGACAACGGGGCCGGCGGGTGATCGTTGCGGCCCGGCGCGGAGCACCGGGCCGCAGAGGGTCGGACTAGCCGATCCCGTCGAAGAGGGCCGACGAGATGTAGCGCTCGGCGAAGGAGCAGGCGATCGTCACGATTCGCTTGCCCTGGAATTCCGGCCGCTTGGCCAGTTCGAGAGCCGCCGCGACGTTGCCGCCGGTCGAGATGCCGCCGGGGATGCCTTCCAGCTTGGCGAGGGCGCGGGCCGTCTCGAAGGCGGTGTCGTTCGAGACCTTGAGCACGCCATCAAGGACGTCGGTGTGCAGGTTCTCCGGGATGAAGCCGGCGCCGATGCCCTGGATCTTATGCGGGCCGGGCTGGCCACCGGAGATGACCGGCGAATCCACCGGCTCCACCGCGAAGACCTTCAGGCCCGGCAGGCGGGGCTTCAGCACCTCGGAGACGCCGGTGATCGTGCCGCCGGTGCCGACGCCGGCCACGAAGGCATCGAGCTTGCCGTTCGTGTCGGCCCAGATCTCCTCGGCCGTGGTGCGGCGGTGGATGTCCGGGTTGGCCGGATTCGAGAATTGCTGCGGCATCACCGCGCCGGGAATCTCGCGCAGGAGTTCCTCGGCCTTGGCGATGGCGCCCTTCATGCCCTGCGCGCCGGGGGTGAGGGCGAGTTCGGCGCCCAGGAAGGCGAGCATCTTGCGCCGCTCGATCGACATCGTCTCCGGCATCACGAGGATCAGCCGGTAGCCCCGCGCGGCGGCGGTGAAGGCCAGCGCGATGCCGGTGTTGCCGGAGGTCGGCTCCACCAGCGTACCGCCGGGCTGCAACTTGCCCGAGGCTTCAAGCGCATCGATCATGTTGACGCCGATGCGGTCCTTGACGCTCGCGATCGGGTTGAAGAATTCGAGCTTCAGGAGGATCTCGGCATCGACGCCGTGCTCCTTGGGCAGGCGGTTCAGTTTCACGAGCGGCGTATTGCCGATGGTCTCGGTGATCGAACCGTAGATGCGACCGTGGCCGACCTTGGCCGGCGCGTTGAGGGAATCGGCCATCGCGTGCTTCCTGTCTGCGTTCCTACCGATGTCGGATGCGAAAGCCCCATGCCAAGGGGGTGGGGGGCTTTCGCATCCGCGCCGACGCCTGCGATAGACGCTCGAATTGGATCGGGCAATCGCCGTAAGTGCCTTGTCCGCCAAATCATTTTATTATCGCGGGGGATTAAGCCCCTCCGTGGAAGAAACTGTTTTGTGACTGTCGTAACGATAGAAAATCCTTCTTGAGAGGCCGGCCATGATCCACCCCACCCGCCGAACCGGCCTCGCTCTCCTGGCAGCGTTCGCGGTGTCTCCGGTACGGGCCGGGGTGTTGCGCGTCACCCTCGCTACCGCCACCCCCGGGGGCGGGTTCCCGGCCTTCGGCGTTGCCTTCGCCGCCTCGGTCCACGCGGTGGAGCCCGATCTCGTGATCGAGACCCGCCCCAGCGGCGGCTCGGCGGAAAATCTCCGGCTGCTTTCGCGGGGCGAGGTCGATCTCGCCCTGGTCCAGGGCGCCTATGCCTATCCGGCACTCGACCGGGGCGACGGCCCGACCGTGCTGGTGCCCATGTACGCAACCCCCGGTTTGTTCGTCCTGCGGGCCGATTCCCCGTTGCAATCGATCGCCGATTTGCGGGGCAAGCCGGTGGCGCTGGGCACGCACAATTCCGGGCTCACGGTGATGGGCCGCGCGGTGCTCGCCGCCTCCGGCCTCGATCCCGAGCAGGACATTCGCCCGATCCTCCTCGACCATGCCGGGGACGGCCCGGCCATGGTGCTGGATGGGAGGGTAGCCGCCCTCTGGGGTGGGGGAATCGGCTGGCCGGGCTTCGTCGCCGTCGCCAAGGCGCCCGGCGGCGCGCGCTTCATCGGCCCCTCCGAGGAGGCCATGGCGAAAGTGGTTGCGAAGGACCCGGCCCTACGGCGCCTCACCGTGCCGGCCGGTAGCTTTCCGGGGCAGGACAGCCCGATCGCGACCGTTGGGTCGTGGAGTTTCATCCTGGCCCGGCCGGGCTTCCCGCCCGACGCCGCCTACCGGATCGTCAGCGCCCTGGCGAAGGCCAATGCCGAGATGCGCTCCCGCCATCCGCAGGGCGGCGAGAGCGATCCACGCGAGCTCGACGGCCTCGTGCCGCCGGCCGCGCTCAACGAGGGGACGCGCCGCTACCTCGCCGAGGCGAGGGCAGGGCGCTAGCGGAAGCCGGCCGCGCGCCGGTCGCGCTTGCGCTCGGTTGCCGGCTGGTAGGCGATCTCGGCGTGATGGGTGCAGTAGGGCAGGCCGGTGATGGACCGGGCGCCGCAGAAGCGGAATTCCGGCGTGGTCGGATCGCCGAGCGGCCAGCGGCACATGGATTCACGGAGATCCATGATCGTGACCCGCTTGGACACAGCGATGGCGGCCGGCTCCGAGGCCGACGCGGCCACGGGAACGGGCGCCGCGGCCTGCGGAAATTCCGGGGCGGGGCGATGCGAGACGACGACGGCCGGCTCCGGCGCGGCCGCCACGATGGCCGGCTTCTCGGGCTCGGCGGGTTTCAGGGCAACGATGGGCGCGTCCTCGCCGGACTTCACCCGACCGGCGAGCCCGAGACGATGGACTTTCCCGATGACGGCATTGCGCGTCACCCCGCCAAGCTGCGCAGCGATCTTGCTGGCGCTCTGGCCGTCCTCCCACAGGCGGCGAAGCAGCGCGACGCGCTCTTCCGTCCAGCTAAGGCCCGCTTCCATCGTCCCCCTCCGACCCCTCGCCCAGCGGCGCACGCGACGCGTCCGAGCCGGCCAGCGGAAGCCGGGCCGGTGCGACACCGTGTCTCTCCGAGCCGTCCCCTAGACCCTACGACGCCGTTCGCGGCCGTTGCAAGGGCGGCAGCCCCACGCTTTTCGGGCGCCATCGGGGCTGTCCACCGCCAAGACTCGGCCGGGACGCAGGGGCACGGGGGATCGTGTCCGCACTGCAACATCGGTGTTATAAGCCAAACTTGGCCTTTACGGCGGGAACGTGAAACGGCCAAGCTCGTTCCCATAAGGCTATCGCGGCGCTTACCAAGCGAGCCGGCCGTTCGGGACGAGGACGATGGGTAAGGTTCGGACCGGGCTGCGCATCGCCGCCGCCCTCGGTTTGGCGGCGCAGATGGCGGCATGCGGCTCCGTGCCGCGTACGGCCTACACCGCACAGGAGGCCGCCGACGCGACCGTGCCGGGCATCCCCGATGCGCGCGTGTTCGCCGATGCCTCCTTCGACACGATCGCGCGCCTGTCGAGCGTTCCGCAGCGGAAACAGGACCGTTTCACCTACCTCGCCCTCTCGGGCGGCGGTGGAGACGGCGCCTATGGCGCGGGCGTGCTGAACGGTTGGACCGCTTCGGGCACCCGGCCTGAGTTCAACCTCGTCTCCGGCGTGTCGACGGGGGCGCTCATCGCGCCCTTCGCCTTCCTCGGCTCGGCCTACGATTCCTACCTCACCGAATTCTACACGAGCGGCGTGGCCGAGACCCTGGTCTCGCAGCCGAGCATCACGAGCGTGCTGTTCGGCTCCGGCCTGTTCGGCGACGGGCGTCTGCGCGACCTGATCGGGCGCTACGTGTCGAACGACCTGCTCGATGCCATCGCCGCCGAGCATGCAAAGGGCCGCCGCCTCCTCGTGGTGACGACGAACCTCGATTCCCAGCGTGCCGTGATCTGGAACATGGGCGCTATCGCGTCGAGCAACGTGCCGAACCGGCTCGACCTGTTCCGTGACGTGCTCGCCGCTTCGGCCAGCATCCCGGCGGTGTTCCCGCCGCAATTCATCGACGTGAGCGCCGGCCCGGCGCAGTTCAAGGAAATGCACGTCGACGGATCGGTGGTGACGCCGGTCTTCACCCTGCCGCAGAGCCTGCTGTTGCGCGACGGCAAGCTGCCCACCACGGGCAAGGGCCAGATCTTCGTGGTGATCAATGGCCGGCTGGAGCCGGATTTCGAGGTGACGCAGAACAACACCCTGGCCATCGTCGGCCGGTCCTTCACGACGGCGAGCCGGGCGCGGTCCCGCGCGGCGCTGGCCGCGACCTATGCCCTGGCCCGCACCAACAACATCGGCTTCAACCTGACCTACGTCGATGAGTCGGGGCCGAAGGCGCCGACCGCGCAGGGCTTCAGCACCGCCTATATGCGCAGCCTCTACCAGAACGGCTTCGATAAGGCCCGCACCGGGAACCTGTGGGAACACACGGTGCCCGCCGCGCCCATCGTGAAGACGCAGATCGCGCAGACGGTGAACCGCTAGGGTGCCCGGCGCGGGCGCCGGGCTTACTTCCGCAGGATCTTCGTGACGAGACGGCCGATGGGCGACGCCGTGCTCGCATTGCGATCATCGCGGACAACCGGCCGGTCTTCGTTGCCGAGGAGCTTGGTGACGATTCGTCCGATAAGGCTCATCCGGGGGTCCTCTCGCATCATGCGCCAAAACGGCGCAGCTTGCGGTTCAACGGGCGACGGTGGCGCCCTGTTCCGCACCATGCGCCCCTCGCCATGACGAAGGGCTCTGCGCCGATGCAGGTTCTCGTCCTCGACGGGCACCCGGATGCCGGGCGGCTCGTGACGCATCTCCTCGACCGCTACGCAGCCGCCCTCGATGGCGCCCGCGTGGAGCGTGTCGCCCTGCGTGATCTCGCCTTCTCGCCGAACCTGCGACGGGGCTATGCCGAGGAGCAACCTTTGGAGCCCGATCTGACGCGCCTCGCCGGGCTGCTGGACGGGTGCGATCACCTCGTCGTCGCCTTTCCCCTGTGGTGGGGCGGCGAACCGGCCCTGGTGAAAGGTCTCATCGACCGGCTGCTGTTGCCGGGCTTCGCGTTCCGCTACCATCGCGACGATCCGTTCTGGGATCGGCTGATGGTCGGGCGGTCGGCCGACCTCATCGTCACGATGGATACGCCGCCCTGGTACCTGCGCCTCGTCTACGGCGATCCGGTGGGGCGGCGGTGGCGGCGGCAGATCCTCGGCTTCTGCGGCTTCCACCCCGTCCGCATCCTGCGCCTCGGCCCGACGCGGCAGGGCGGAACCGCGAGGCGGCTTGCGGCCTGGGACAGGCGTGTGTCCCGATTGGCCCGCTCGGCGGCGGGCCTGAAGCGCGGGCGTAAAGGACAGGCATGAGAGAGGCCGTGACGTTCCGTTCGACCCTGCTGGCGGCGCTCCTCCTCCTGGGCCCGGCCCATGCCGAACCCTGCATCGAGGCCCTCGTCGAGCCGGCGGTGGAGGCCGGCGTGCTCCGCGACCTCGTTCAGGCGCAGCTCGGCACACTCACCCCCGATCCCGAGGTGCTGGCGGCAACCCAGAACCAGGCCGAGTTCACGAAGCCGGTCTGGGCCTATGTCGAAGCCTCCGTCACGCCGGAGAAGATCGCGGAGGGCCAGCGCAAGCTGCAGCAATGGTCGGGCGCCCTCGATGCCATCGAGGCCCGCTACGGCGTGGACCGCTACACGCTGGTGGCGTTCTGGGGCGTGGAATCGAGCTACGGCGCCGTACTCGATGACCTGACCGTCGTCCGCCCGGCAATCCGCTCCCTCGCGACGCTCGCCTGCGGCGATCCGGGGCGGCCGGATTACTGGAAGGCCGAGTTGATCGCCGCCTTGAAGATCCTCGCGGCGGGCGATGCGACGCCGGAGCGGCTGACCGGTTCCTGGGCGGGCGCGCTCGGCAACACGCAGTTCATGCCGAGCGTGTTCCTCTCGCGGGCGGTGGATTTCGACGGCGACGGACGCCGCGACCTCTGGGGCTCTGTGCCCGATTCCCTGGCCTCGACGGCGAACTTCCTGGTGGCCGAAGGCTGGAAGACCGGCGAGCGCTGGGGCAGCGAGGCGACCCTCCCGCCGGATTTCAATCTCGCCCTGGCCGACGAGACCACGGCACGCACCCTGGCGGAATGGCGCGACATGGGCGTGCGCCCGGTTCGCGGCGACGGGTTGAAGGACGAGAACAGGGCGACGCTGTTCCTGCCCACGGGCGCGCGCGGCCCGGCCTTCCTGCTGCTGCCGAACTTCGCGGTGATCCTGCGCTACAACACGTCCTTCTCCTACGCGCTCACGGTGGCGCATCTGTCGGACCGCCTGCGCGGCCTGCCGGGCTTCGGGCGAGACTGGCCGCGCGGCGACAGGATGCTCGGGGCGGACGAGCGCCGCGGTCTCCAGACACTCCTGACCGAGCACGGCCATCCGGTGGGCACCGTGGATGGCAAGATCGGGCCGCGCACGCGGGCGGCCCTGCGCGCCTTCCAAGCCGCCGCCGGCCTTCCGCCCGACGGCTATGCCGACGCCACCATGCTCGACACGCTGCGGGCGAAGGCGCGTTAGGAGGCGGGCCGGACCTGGAGGATGGTGTCGGCTGGCCCGGCGGCCTCCGTGAAGACGCCCGCCGTCAGCGCGCCGCCATAGACCGCCGCCGTGTCGAGATTGGTGCGGAAGCGCCGCTGCTCCGGCCGACCGCTCCGCTGCGGCGTGTGGCCGTGGACGACGTGGCGGCCGAAATCATGCTCCTCGTCGAGGAAGCTGTCGCGGATCCAGAGGCGGTCGTGCGGGTCGCTCTCCAGTGCCGGAACGCCCGGCCTGAGCCCGGCGTGGACGTACCAGTGCCCGGCATCCGAATGCAGGGTCGGCAGGCCCTCGATCCAGTCGAGGATAGCGCGGGGCAGATCCGCCACCTCCCGCGCGCCGAAGGAGTCGAGGGTGGCCTCGCCGCCATTGGCCAGCCAATGCAGCGCGGATTCCTCGGTGGTGAGGGAATCGAGCAGCATCCGCTCGTGATTGCCCATCAGGCAGGTGACGTAATCGGGCTCCGCCCAGTGCAACCGGCTGATCGTGCGCAGCACGGCCGCCGAATCGGGCCCCCGGTCGATATAGTCGCCGAGGAAGACGAGCCGCCTCTCGCGACCATCCGCATGGGCCTCGATGCGTTCGAGAAGCGCGTCGAGGAGGTCGCTACACCCGTGAATGTCGCCGATGGCGTACGTGAGGACCGTCGATTGCATCAGCTGTTGTCCACGGGCGCGGGACGCTGTGCAAGACGGCGGAAGCGCTCAGTCTTCCGCCTTAGGGGGAGGTTATCGCGCCCATGCCGCCGCCGGACCCCGCGCCGGTCCCTTGCGAGGTCGCGCCGACGCCGCCACCGCTGGACGCCAGGGCGCGCCGCTTGTCGGCCTGCCCGCTGGTGGGGTCGAAATATTTGGCGGCGTCGCCGAGCTGGGCCGAGGGCTGGCAGTTCGGCGTGCAGGACAGCGACTCGCGGTCCATCCCGCGCTGGACCGTGATGGTCGCCTCGCGGGACGCCTCGACGCGGATCATCGTCTCGGCGATGAGCGCCCCCGCGCTGTCCAGGGCGATGAGGTTGGTGGACCCGAAGCTCTTGCCGGTGAGGATCAAAACGCCGTTCTTCTGAGGCGTGACCTCGGCGATGAACGGATTGCCGACCACGACCGTCTGCGTCTTTTCCGGCAGGCGGATCACCTTCGCGTTGTCGACGATCACCGTCACCACCGGCAGCGCCTCGGGCTGGGCGGCGGAGACGACGCCCGGCAGAAGGCCCACCACGGAGAGGGCGACGCCGAACAAGCCGGCCGGCAAAGGGGTGCGACGCATAGAAACATGCCCGTACAAGGCGCGCGGCGAGACCGAGCCCCTACAGCAAGCACGAAACTGGTAAACGCTTCCCTAAAACCTATACCGGTCTTCCTGCTTATACTGCCGAGCTTTGCCCGCTTTTTAGATCAACTTCTCTTGAAACCCCCTGAAATGTGTCACCCGCTCCCATGGTTGTGAGATCCGTTTAACTCAATCTCAAGGCGTGCTGGCCAGTGTGAGGGAGCCGCCGATCGAGGCGTAACACTTCGTCGGTCAATTCGCTTCTATCGAAATGGGACCTTCATCATGAAGAGCATCGTCAAGCGCTTCGCCGGCGACGAATCCGGCGCCACTGCCATCGAGTACGGCATGATCGCCGCCCTCATCGCCGTCGTGATCATCGGTACGCTGAAGGTCATCGGCTCGCAGCTCAACTCCAAGTTCGCCTCCATTTCGGCTCAGCTGCAGTAATCGGTTAACCGATCTACTCCGATCCGCGGCACGGCGAGTGACCGTCGCGTCCCGAGAGGGACGGGGCGGAAGCTCACCGTGCCGGAGCCGTTCGGACCGACACCGGGGTACATGATGAGCGGAACCGTCATCGCCGAATTCGGCCTGCTGGTGCTGTTCCCGTTCCTGATGGCCTATGCCGCAGCGAGCGACCTGCTCACCATGCTCATTCCGAACCGGATTTCGCTGGCGCTGGTCGCCGGCTTCGCCGTGCTGGCAGCGAGCGGGTTGATGACCCCCGGCGAGATCGGCCTGCATGTCGGCGCCGCCGCCCTCGTCCTGACGGCGACCTTCACCCTCTTCGCCCTGAACATCATCGGGGGCGGGGATGCCAAGCTCGCGGCCGCGACGGCCCTGTGGCTCGGCTTCGACGGCTTGATCGATTATCTCCTCGCGGCCTCCGTCCTCGGCGGCCTGCTGACGCTGGCCCTGCTCGCCGCGCGCTCGCATCCTTTGCCGAACCCGTTGGCCCGGCTGCCCTTCGCCCTGCACCTGCACGACCGCAAGACCGGCGTGCCCTACGGCATCGCGCTGGCCTCCGCCGCCCTGCTCGTCCTGCCCGAGACCTCAGTCTGGACCGCCCTGGCCGGCGCCTGAGGCAAATGGCCAAGGATCTGGAGCCGGCGCCCCGGCGCCGCTAAAAGGGGTCCATGCCCCTCGCATTCCTGCGACGCCCCGATCCCGATCACCTCGACGTCCACCACGAGGGCGCGCTGCTGCGCGTCGCCCTGCGTCGGCGGGACGCCGCCCGCCGCATCACCCTGCGCGTGTCCGCCGCGACCGGCGAGGCCGTCATCACCCTGCCGCCGCGCATGGCCGTGAGCACCGCCCAGCGCTTCGCCGCGAGCCATGCCGGCTGGATCGCCGCACGTCTCGCCCGCGTGCCGGAGCGAATTTCCTTCGAGCCCGGCGCCGAGATCCCGATCCGGGGCGAGCCGCACCGGCTCGTCCTGCGCGGAATCCGCGGCGGCACCGCGCGCTGGGGGGAGGAGGGCGGCGCCAAGGTGCTGTCCCTCGCCTGCGAGGAGGCCCACTTCCCCCGGCGGATCCGCGATGCCCTGATGCGCGCGGCCCGCGCCGACATCGAAGCCGCCATCGACCGCCATGCCGCGACCCTCGGCCAGCGCCCCGTGCGGATCACCCTGCGGGATACGCGCAGCCGCTGGGGCTCCTGCACCGCACGGGGGGAGTTGAACTTTTCCTGGCGGCTGATCCTCGCGCCGCCGATGGTGCTCGACTACCTCGTCGCGCACGAGATGGCGCATCTGCGCGAGATGAACCATTCCTCGCGCTTCTGGGCCGTGGCGCACCACCTCTGCGGCCATGTCGACGCCGCCGAGGCGTGGCTGAAGCGGAACGGCACCGAGCTGCACCGCTTCGGTTAGGGCTCAGCCCTTCACGCGCAGGACGCGGCGGGCCGTGACGACCTCCGCCGGCCAGACGGGGCGCGGGTTGACCTCGCCGGGGTCGAGGGTTCGCGGCGCGGTGCTGTCGCAGATCTCGCGCTGGCGCAGGATCACCGGGTTCCCGAACTGGTCGTGACGCCGGATGATGCCACCCTCCCGGCAATTGCCGGCCAGGGCGGCCGAGCCGCCGCGACGGCCATAGGGGTTCACCGCCACCGGGGGATGCTCGACGGTGAGCGCGTCGGAATGATTCAGCGAGCGCTCGACATAGGTCGTCTCGCCCACGGGCAGTCCCTGGGCGCCGGCTTGGGCGAGGGTGGCGACAAGAAAGGCGGCCGAGAGGGCGGGAAGTCGCATGATCGGGTTCCGAATTGTGGCGGGCGCAGGTGCGTTCGCCACAATCTAGGCCATAAGCGGCCCGCCGGGTAGCCGGTGCCGCATCCATGCATGGGTCGCTCGCTTGACAGCGCGGGTGCCCGCATGGTCGGAACACCCTCGCTTACCGGGCCGCCGCCGTCAGGGCGCGGTCTCTCCGACAGGGTCAGATGGTGCCGTTCCTCGTGAGGCTCGATCGATTCCGGCATGCGGCTGCGCTGTCCGGGCTCCTCATCCTGATGTCGGTCCTGGCCGCCGCGCCCGCCGCCGCGCAGGGGACCGTCCGCAAGACGTTCGACGATTGGCAATTGCGCTGCGAGACGCCGGCCGGCGCCAAGGCCGAGCAATGCGCCCTCGTCCAGTATCTCGCCGCCGAGGACCGGCCGAACCTGACCCTGGTGGTCATCGTGCTCAAGACTGCCGACAACAGGGGCTACCTTCTGCGCGTCGTGGCGCCCCTCGGCGTCCTGCTGCCCTCCGGCCTCGGGCTGAAGATCGACCAGACGGATATCGGCCGCGCCGGCTTCGTCCGCTGCCTCACCACCGGCTGCGTCGCCGAGGTGGTGATGGATGGCGGCCTGATCCAGCAATTCAAGAACGGCTCGAAGGCGACCTTCATCGTCTTCCAGACGCCCGAGGAGGGCGTCGGCATCCCGCTCTCGATGAAGGGCTTCGCAGCCGGCTTCGACAGCCTCAAGTAAACCGCCTGGCCGGGTTCTCGCTCATGGTTGGACATCGGATCCGTCGTCTCGGCCTCCTCGTCGCGGTGGGCTTCGCCGTCTCTCCGGCTGCGGCACAGGAGGAGGGCAACGTCTTCTCGAACATCTTCAAGTACGGCGGTACGACGGTTCCTCCGTCGCAGCCGAAGGAGACCGAGGCGGCGTATTGCCCGAACGTCGACGTGATGGAGGGCGGCGCGGCCCTGCGCATCATGGCCGGCGGCAACGTGCGCACGCAGATCGGCCTGGGGCGCCTCGCCCGCGAATGTTCCCGCCGGGAAGACGGCTCGGTCGTGGTGAAGGTCGGCGTCGAGGCGCGCGTACTGCTCGGGCCCGCCGGTGCGCCCGGCCGGTTCGAGGTGCCCATCAGCTTCTCCATCAAGCATGACGACAAGACCGTGATGACCCGCACCGCCCGCACCAATGCGGAGATCGGCAAGGGGGAGGCGCAGGGCTTCGCGCAGATCGTCGTGGATGATCTCGTCGTTCCGGCCGCCCTGTCGCGGGATTACGAGATCGAGGTCGGGCTCGGCGCCGCCAAGGCGACCTCCGCCAAGGCGAAGCCCCGCCGCAAGCCGGCCGCCGCCGCCGCACCGGCCGGCGGAGGCGACGCTGCCCAGTGAGCCGCGCGCACGGTCGGTCGCCTTCCGCCTCGAACCGAGCGGCGATCCCGTCTTCGAGTCGCGGCTGATCCTGCCCGGCCGCCCCGGCGGCTGGTTCGCCTTGAGCTTTTCGGCCGATCCCCTCGCGCCGCCCCGCCGCCCGGTGCTGCGCATCACCCGCGCCGGGGGCGAGGAGCAGGTGATCGTCTGCCCCGGCCCGGCCTTGGGCCGTGCGCAGTGGATGGGGCTGATCCCGGACGACGCGACGCAGATCCTCCTCGCCGCCGCTCCCAGCGCGAGGCTCGACCGGGTCGAGCGTTGCAGCGAGGCGAGCGTCCTCCTGGCCTGCGCATGGCGGAAGCCGGGGAATTTCCTGGCCGCCCTGTGGGCCCGGGCGAAGGGGCAACCACGCCGCTATCGGGATATTGTGCGCGGCGGCGTGGCCGTGACCCGGCGACAGTACTTCGCGGCCTGGGCCGCCACGCGGCGCGTGCCCTTCGAGGGCCCGGTGCCGAATCTCGCGATCCGCTGTATCGTTCTCGCGCATGGCGCCGCGCCTAAGGCTCTGGAGCGCACCCTCGCGACGGTGCGGGCGCAAACCCTGGCGGCGGAGACGGTCGGCCTTACCGATCTGTCCGTGGGGAGCCCTTCGGACTTGCTGTCTGATGCGGCGGCGCTCTGCATCCTGAATGCCGGCGACGCCCTCGAACCGGATGCCTTCGCCCTCCTGGCGGCGAACCTCGGTAATGCCGATCTCGCCTATGCCGACGAACTGGGTGCCGATGGTGCGCCGCGCCTGAAACCCGATTGGAGCCCGGACCTCGCCATGGGTACGGGCTATGTCGGCCGCGTTGCCCTCGTCTCGCGCGCGCTGATCGAACGCCTCCCGGACGAGCCTCTGGGTCCTGTCGCGCGAGCAGCGGATACCCTCGGCCGCGTCGTGGCCAAAGCCTGCCGGCGCGCCGTCCATTGCCCGCGACCGCTCGCGACCGTCGTCGCTTCACCATCCGGCGCGTTCCGCGAAGTGGCGTGGCCGCTCCCCGATCCCGCGCCCGTCGCCAGCGTAATCATTCCCTCCCGCGACCGGCTCGACCTCATCTCCACGGTCAGTCGCGGCGTGCTCGAGGCGACGGACTATCCCGCCATCGAGCTGATCGTAGTCGATAACGGCTCCACCGATCCCGCCGTCCTCGCTTTCTACGAGGAACTGAAGCGCGATTCTCGCGTGCGGATCGTCAGCTTCCCGCAGCCCTTCAACTTCTCGGCGATGGTCAATGCGGGGGTGGCGGCCGCATCCGGGCAGGTCGTCGTGCTGCTCAACAACGACATCGGTGTGCGGGGGCCGGGCTGGCTCGGCGCGATGGTCCGCCACGCGATCCGGCCGGAGGTCGGGGCGGTCGGGGCTAAGCTGCTGTTCGGCAACGGCACGCTGCAACATGCCGGCGTCGTGGTCGGGCTCGCGGGGCGGGCGGGCCACATCCTGCGACGGCGTCCGGCCGATACGCCGGGGCATCTCGGCCGCTTGCGCGTTACGCACGAAGTCTCGGCGGTGACAGCGGCTTGCCTCGCCGTCTCCCGCGACAAGTATCTCGCGGTGAGCGGCTTCGATGCCGAGACCTTCCCCATCGACTTCAACGACGTCGATTTCTGCCTGCGCCTCGGCGCGAAGGGCTGGAGGACGATCTGGACGCCGGAGGCGGAGCTCTTCCACTTCGAATCCGTGAGCCGCGGCCCCTCGGTGGGCGCCAAGCGCGAGCGCTTCGAACGCGAGGCGGCTCTGTTCACCGCCCGATGGCTCGACGTGATCCGGCACGATCCCTTCTATCACCCGGCCCTGTCGCTCACGACCTTCGGCGAGGACCTGGAGTGAGTCGCCCCGATCCGACTGGCGGCGCCTTTCTCGGCGACGGCCCCAAGCCATCGCCCATCGCCCTCGCGGCCGAATTGCTGCGCCAGCCCCGCGCGGCCCTCGACATCCTCGCTGCCCGCCTCACCGGCAAGCGCCTGCGCGCCCGCCAACGCCTCGCGGCGCTCGTGGGGATCGACCATCGCCTCGCCCTGCCGCCCTCCGCGTTGAACCGCGCGACGGAGGAGCCGCCGGGGGAGGGGAGTTTCACCCTCGTCGGCAGCGGGACGCTCCTGCAAGGCGCCTCTGAACGGATCACCCGCGCCTTCGCGGAAGACCCGACGCTTCAGGCGATCTACGGCGACGGTCTGGTCCAAAGGCGAGCCGGCGCCCCGGCCCATCCCGTCCTCCCGCCGGCCTTCGACGCGGATCTCCTGATGGCGGTCGATTACCTCGGGCCGCTCGCCCTGCGCCGTGGCGCTCTCGCCCCGGTGGCCAGCCCGGTCGCAGCGGCGCTGGCGATTGCCGATAGATACGGTGCCGAAGCGATCGGCCACCTGCCGGGCCTGCTCTATTGCCGTCGCCCCGGCGACGACGCCTCGGCCGACCGCCTGACCGCCGTGCGACAGCACCTCGACCGCACCGGTCGCGAGGACGCGACCGTGATGATGGACGCGGATGGGATCGTCCGCGTGACGCATCCCCTCGCTGACACGCCCCTCGTCAGCGTCATCGTCCCCACCCGTGACAGGCTCGATCTCCTGCGGCCCTGCCTCGATGCGCTGCGCAGCCGCACCGTGTGGCCGAGGCTGGAGATCCTCGTTTGCGACAACGACAGCCGCGAGCCGGAGACCCTCGCCTATCTCGAAACCCTGGCGGGGGAGGGGAGGGGGGTCGTCGTGCCCTGTCCCGGCCCGTTCAATTTCGCCGCGATGAACAACGCGGCGGCGGCGAAGGCACGCGGCAAACTCCTCGTTTTCATGAACAACGACGTGGAGGCGTTCCGCGCGGATTGGCTTGTGGCGATGGCCCGCCATGCCCTGCGGCCGGGTGTCGGTGCGGTGGGTGCCAAGCTCCTCGATGGGGCGGGCCGCATCCAGCACGGTGGAATCGTCCTCGGCACGGGCGGCCTCGTCACGCACGCCCACCGCCACTTCCCCGGCGACGCGCCGGGCTATCTCTCCACTCTGCGCGCGGCGCATCGAGTCTCGGCGGTGACGGCCGCCTGTTTGATGGTCGAGGCCGAGAAGTTCAGGGCGGTCGGCGGCTTCGACGCGGAGACCTTCGCGGTCGATTTCAACGACGTCGACCTGTGCCTGCGTCTCAACGCGGCCGGCTTCCGCACGGTCATGGCGCCCGAGGCGGTGCTCCACCACCGCGAGGCGGCGAGCCGTCGCTGGACGGAGGAAGCCCGCGCCCGCCACGAGCGCGAGGTCGCGGCCTTCAAAAAGCGATGGGGGCCGCTGCTGGTGCAGGACCCCCATTATAACGCAGGCTTCGAGCGTAACCTGTCGACCCACGCGAGGCTCGCCAGCGACTTCCCGCAGGCCGGCGCGATCCGCCGGCCTGCCTGACGCTCACTGCACGAGGCGCGGGCCGCCCATCTGCACCTTCTCGTTCTCGGCCATGATGCCGAGGCGCTTGGCGACCTCGGTATAGGCCTCGATCAGCCCGCCCAGGTCCTTGCGGAACCGGTCCTTGTCGAGCTTGTCGGAGGACTTGATGTCCCAGAGGCGGCAGGAATCGGGGGAGATCTCGTCGGCCACGACGATGCGCATCATGTCGCCTTCCCAGAGCCGGCCGGTCTCCATCTTGAAGTCCACGAGCCGGATGCCGACGCCGAGGAAGAGGCCGGACAGGAAGTCGTTGACGCGGATCGCCAGCGCCATGATGTCGTCGATCTCCTGGGGCGTCGCCCAGCCGAACGCGGTGATGTGCTCCTCCGACACCATCGGGTCGTTGAGCTGGTCGTTCTTGTAATAGAACTCGATGATCGAGCGCGGCAGCTGCGTGCCTTCCTCCAGGCCGAGGCGGGTCGCCAGCGAACCGGCCGCGACGTTGCGGACGACCACTTCGAGGGGGATGATCTCGACTTCCCGGATCAGCTGCTCGCGCATGTTCAGCCGCCGGATGAAGTGCGTGGGCACCCCGATGTCGTTGAGGTTCTGAAAGACGAATTCCGAGATTCGGTTGTTCAGAACGCCCTTGCCGTCGATGACTTCGTGCTTCTTCGCGTTGAACGCGGTCGCGTCATCCTTGAAGTGCTGGATGAGGGTGCCCGGCTCCGGCCCCTCGTAGAGGACCTTCGCCTTGCCCTCGTAGATGCGACGGCGGCGGTTCATGGGCGTATACCGTGGTTTGAGGAAGTCCATGGCCGGGGCTCCTGGGTAGCGCGACGAGTGAAGCGGGATCCACGGCGCGGCGACCGTACGTTTGGTCGTGCAGCCGAAGGCCCCTCGGAAGGGCCCGGCGGCCACACCGAAACTACCCGAAGCGGACTGGTAGCACAACGCGTTAGCCCCCCGCGCCGCGCGGCGGCAGGGCTGTCACACGGTCTTGGCCGGATAGCGGCAGAGATCGCGGATCTGGCAGGAGGGGCAATCGGGCTTGCGCGCCTTGCACACGTACCGGCCGTGCAGGATCAGCCAGTGGTGGGCGTGCAGCAGGTAGTGCTCCGGGACGATCGCTTCCAGCTTCGCCTGGATCTTGTCGGTGGTGGAGGCCACCGCGAGGGGAATGCGGTTGGCGACGCGGAAGATATGGGTGTCGACCGCGATTCGCGGGACGCCGAAGGCCACGTTCAACACGACGCTCGCCGTCTTCGCCCCGACGCCGGGCAGGACCTGCAACGCGTCGAGGCTCGCCGGCACTTCGCCCCCGTGCTCCTCGATGAGGATGCGGGACAGGGCGATGACGTTTTTCGCCTTGGTGTTGAACAGGCCGATGGTGCGGGTGAAATGGCGCACCGTCTCCTCGCCGAGCCCCAGCATCGCCTGCGGCGTATCCGCCACGGCGAAGAGTGGCCCGGTCGCGAGGTTCACACCCTTGTCGGTGGCTTGGGCGGATAGCACCACCGCTACGAGCAGCGTGTAGGGGTTCGTGTAGCGCAGATCGCTTTTCGGCTCGGGATTCGCCTCTTGGAGGCGCCGGAAGATCTCCTCCACACTCGCCGCATCGACCGGCTCCGGCGCGGCCACGGCATGGCCGTCGAGGGCGGGCGTGGGGAGGCGGGGCGCGAGCCGTCCACGAACGGTGGCGGCGGACGGCTTTCTGTCGGGCATTCGCGCGTTATATCTGTGGGATGGCGAGCTACAATCCTTCAGTCCATCCGGACGGGCTCGATCCGGACAGCTTCGACCGGCCCGTCTTCACGGCGACCATCCGGCCGCACCAGAGTTTGAGCCGAACCGGCTTCCGCGTGGTCATGGCCGGGCTCTGCCTGGTGTCGTTCACCGTCTCGGTCTGGGCATGGCGGATGGGCTTCTGGCCGATCGCCGGCTTCTTCGGCCTCGACATGCTCGGCATCTACCTCGCCCTCAAGGTCAGTTTCCGGCGCGGGGCCTCCTTCGAGGAGGTGATGATCTCGCAGATCGAGATTCTCCTCGCCCGGGTGAGCCACCGGGGCGAACGGTGCGAATGGCGCTTCAACCCCCTCTGGACCAAGATCGTCTCGGTCGATGACGACGAGTACGGCTTGCAGCGACTCGCCCTCGTGTCCCGCCGACAGGAAGTCGCCGTCGCCCGCGATGCGGGGCCCGAAGAGCGCGCGCGGATCGCGGACGGCCTGAGCCGGGCATTGGCCGACATCAAGAAGGGCCGCTGAGGGTCTGGAGCGGGCGTCACGCGGCCGTCACCGGCCTCTGGCAGAAAAATCGACGGACCTCGAAAAAGGCGGTTGACGCCGCCGGGGACGATCCGTATACCCCTGTTCATCGGCGCCGGCCGCGGAAGCGAACCGGACGCTGCACTGTCTGTCTCTGGTGCTGCTGATGTGGCGCTGAGGCGGGCGACCTTACCGAACAATCGAATGGGACGTGCCTGGCGGTGGTTTAAGCCGGGTGTGGGTCGGTTCGTGAGTTTCGTAAGGTATGAGGTCTCCGCCACCGGGTGTGAGGCTTCTGCTCTTTGACATTGTGATATGA
>Ga0182229_1000058_pt1 | contig 26954 bp, 53 predicted proteins | sample G6R1MG_32_FD_129663 | JGI IMG/M metagenome (GOLD analysis project Ga0182229, IMG submission 129663) | Miscanthus phyllosphere microbial communities from Michigan, USA - G6R4_MAIN_07NOV2016_LD1 MG | ecosystem: Host-associated > Plants > Phyllosphere > Phylloplane/Leaf | place: USA: Michigan...
GCGGCCCAGCGCGCCGCAGATGCCGTCAACGTCCTGAACACGATGCTCGGTGCGCTGATCGACTACCCGCGCATCCTGTCCGAGTGCGCCACCTTCGCTGACCTATCCGCCTTCACTGCCCAGGTCGAATACCGAGTGCGCACTGCCCGCGTCCTCGCCGACGAGCTGGAGATGGCAATCGTCGCCATGCGCGGCGAGCCCAAGATCCGGAGGGTTGCGTGATGCATCCAGACGAGCAGATCGACCTCACCGGCCGCACCCTCATGGTCTTCGGCGCGCTGATCATCCTGTGCATCCCGATCACCGCCCTTTGGCTCGCGGTGACGGCGTGAGCAGGCGCCTACAGATCCCGCAGGGCACCACTTTTGGGCGCCTCACTACTGTCGCTGACGCCAGCCCGCTGCGTCTGCCCTCCGGTCAGTCGAAGCGCATGATGCTTTGCAAGTGCGAGTGCGGCACGGAAACCATTGTCCTGCTGGACAACCTGCGCCGAGGTCTGACCAAAAGTTGCGGCTGTGGTGAGATAGAGAGCCGGATCAAGCATGGGCTCTCAGGTCAGCCGCTCTACCAGATCTGGATTGGAATGCATTCGCGCTGCCGTACGCATCCTAATTATGCGGACAGGGGCATCAAGGTTCACGATGTTTGGCATGGTGATGACGGGATGCATCGTTTCATCGCTTGGGCTCAGGCGAACGGTCACGCAGCCGGCCTAGAGATTGATCGGCGCGATAACGACAAAGATTATGAACCAAGCAATTGCCGGTTCGTAACGCCAGCCATCAATCAGCGCAACAAGCGCGATACTCTGTGTGCATTGGATCCTGCATCAGGTCAGATGGTCTCTGTCTACTCCTATTGGGAAGAGAACCGGGATCCGTCCGTTAATTATGAAACGGCAAGATGTCGCCTGAAGTATCACGGTTGGGACCTAGTCCGCGCGGTAACTGCGCCGCCATATGCTTCACATTTCGGCCACGCGAACCGCAGGGCACCACAATGATACTTCCTGATTATATGATCCGAGAGCGGCGCGGCATGATTTTACCGTATGTCAGTCGCACGGTTCATGAGACCGGACTCAGTTTCGGCGAAAGCCACGGCGGCTACGATGTCCGCATCAAGCAGAACCTCACGCTGTCACAGGGCGAGTTTCGCCTTGCCTCGACGCTGGAGCGGTTCGTGATCCCGCCCGACGTCATGGCCTTCGTGCTCGATAAAAGCACGCTGGCCCGACAGGGCGTCAGCCTCTTCAACACGTGCCTTGAACCGTCGTGGGAAGGGTTCCTGACCCTCGAAATCGTCTGCCACGCGCCAGGACCAGTCGTCCTGAAGGCCGGCCAACCCATCGCGCAGATCGTCTTTCACCAGATGATGGCGCCGCCCGAGCGCGGGTACTCAGGAAAATACAGCAACCAGCCCGACGAACCCGTAGCCGCTCGCACGGAGCCACAGTCATGAGCCTCAACATCCCCAATCTGGACCATCTGATCTCTCATCTGGAGGGTTTACCGGAAGAGAAGTTCAATATCAGGCATCTCGTGACCCACGACGATCATTGTGGAACAGTCGCCTGCATTGCCGGGTGGTGCAACATCCTTGCTGGAGATACCTTGGGTGACGCCTGCACTGCTCAGGAGTGGCTTGAGATTGGCGTGGGGCGGGCGCGAGACGATCTGTTTTGCCCAGATGGCTATTACGGGGAGCCCGAACTCTACCCCCTCTCCCGCGCCATCCGCACCCTCAAGCACATGCGCTCCGAACACCTGCGCACGGGCCAGGTCGTCGTGGATTGGGATGCCCCGGAGCCGGTGACGAAGGCGGCTTGGGTTGCGCCGCGCGCCGTCGAGCAAGCGAAGCCCGCCCTGCCGGCCGAGATCGTCCGCTTCCTGAACTCCGCTGATCTTGAGGTGTCGGCATGACCACCCCCGTTCTAACCGAAGACGGCAAGAGGCTCGCCGAGGTGGCGAAGCCGCGCGACTACTGGGCCATCGTCGGCCTCACCCCCACGGACGAGCACGGGCACAACAGCGCCCGCGTCATCGACCGATCCCCGGACTGCAAGAACTATGACGTCTGCGTTGAAACCCTCACGGAGGACGATGGGGACGATCTGGGCTGGGCGAAGGGCAAACCGGCCGGCCTCTACCGGATCACCATGCGCCCCTACGGCGACGAGGACAGCTACAGCCTGAACGTCACCAAGGCTGAGATGCTGTTTCCCCTCAACGCCGCCGCCGCGCGCCTTCGCCCCGTCAACGGCGAGATGGCGGATGACAATGAAAAATTGCAGACGATCTGCGATGAAGTAGAGCGCGAGTTTCAGTGCGGCGGCCTGAGTGGCGGCCTCTATGGCGACTTCGCTCAAGAGGTAGCTCGTCGCTATACCACCGCCGCGAGCCTCCGCCTCCCGATTGAGGGCGATGCGAGCCTGCGGGAGGCGGCGCAGATGTTCGCCGATCACTATCCGCACGGGCTGAACCCGCGCCTGGATGAGGCTTACAACCTCGCCCGCGCCGCCCTCGCCCGCCCGCAACCCGAGGCCAAAGGGCCGGTCGCGGCGGGGGTGGAGCGCCAGAACCGCGAACTGACGCAGGACGAAAGCCGTCTCGTCATGAGCGCGCTACTCAGTTCCGCTCCAGAAGTCGTCGCTGAGATGAGCGCTGATTGGAAATGCCCGAAATGCCGCTGCCGGACGTTCGCTGCTGTAGATGAGCGAAAGCCAGATGGCAGTTTCGGCCCCGGCGACCTTCTGCGCTGCGTCAACTGCAAAGGAGTGTTCTTCCGCGCATCTCTCGCGCCCCCGGCAGAAGCCAAAACGCCGGATGCCGGGGTGGGTCTGCGGGAAGCAGCGCAGGCGCTCCTTGACGCCTCGATTGCCGATTACGGTCTGAGCGACGACGACACAGACCCAGAGCCGGTTGCCATGGGCTTCCGTGGCGGCACCGCCGTTACCTTCGGGCATCTCCGGCGTCTCAAGGCCGCCCTCACCCCAACCGGATCGGCGGGTGAAGACGATACGGGGGTGACCCATGCGATGGTTACTGCGGGCGTAGAAGCACTGAATGCCGCCGCTGACCACGGTCGAACTCAAGCGGTTGCCGACATCTACCGTGCGATGCGCTCCCTCGCCCAACCGCCCAAGGCCGAGACGCCGGCAGGGGTGGGGGAAGCCGCCGACAAGCTTTCGAACGCCGCGCTGGAACTGGCCGAATATGCTTCTTACGCGGAGACCATTGGCGCGATCAGTCACAATCGATCCACCATCCGAACTTGGTGCGATGCTGTTTTCAAAGCGTCGCGTGAGTACGAGGCCATCGCCGCCCTCTCCACTGCCCCAGCGGCACGGCCAGGAGACGGGGTGGAGCGCGTCCGCCATGTGAAGCGCGGCACCGAGTACGAGGTGCTGGGCGAGGCAGAGGCGCAGGTTTCAAAGGGGACCCATAGCGTCTGGCCTAAAGGCATCGCCTTCCATGTCGATGCTGAGTCCGTCCCTGGTCGCCTGCTCTCAGATGGCTGGGAGATTACCGTCTACCGCTGCGTCACCACCGGCAAGCTCTGGTGCCGCTTCACCGACGAGTTCCGCGATGGTCGCTTCGTCCCCGCCGCCGCACCGGCCGCTGACGGAGGCCGGGCGTGATGGGTGAGCTTTTCCCGATCATGGCGCTCAGCTACCGACCCGACAAGGAAATCTGCGAGCTTCGGAGCGCGGGCGTCGCCGAAATCATCATCGGCCTGCCCTGGGCGATGATAGCTCCCCATGAAGCGCAAGCACAAAGAAACCACGGCCAAACGCTGAAGCGTCTTGCTGAACGCGGTGGCCTCGCAGTCTGTGAGGCGTTGGCTGTGCTTGAGGACCGTCGCTGGGAACGGATGCCGAAGGCAAAGGCCATGGGCGAATTGGCGCTGCGGCTGGCCGAGTTCACCGCACGGCAGGAGCCCTCCGCATGAACGCCCCCGAAGACCAGAACGGCCTGCGCGAGGCGTTGGCGCCCACCTACAAAAAGTGCCCGGAGTGCGCAGGCTCCGGCACATGGGAGTGCTTCGGCGAAGATCATTGCTGTGAGGAATGTAGTGGATCGGGGTCCGTCGAGGATCTGGAGCCGGTCATCCTCGCGGAGCGTGACGCCTACCGTGACCGCGCCCGCGCCGCCGAAGCCGAGATCACCCGCCTCAAGGAGGGGATGGAGGCGCGCGACGAAGCACTCCGGCCCTTCGCAGCCGGCGGACCGTGGGGCGGCTGGCTCTCGTGGCTCATCAACGGAGCGCCAGACCGCGAGCAAGGGAAGGCCGCCGCCAAGCAGATCGTCCACTGGCGAGCCGCCGTGGACGTCGTCCTCTTTCCGAAGGAGCAGCCGTGATGGCCGAGCACGAAAGCAGCGTCGGCGCGTCCGACTTGTGGTTCACCCCGCCGGAAATCTTCACGGCCCTTGGGCTGACGTTCGATCTTGATCCGTGCTCACCGGGGATCGGCGCCCCGCATTGCTGTGTCCCGGCGCGGGCGGTGTTCACCCAAGCGGACGACGGACTGGCGCAGCCCTGGCACGGGTTGGTGTTCATGAACCCGCCGTTCGGCGAGCGGCACGGGCACGTTCCTTGGCTGCGCAAGTTCCTCGACCACGCCAACGGCATCGCCATCGTGCGGGCCTACACCTCGTCGGACTGGTTCCACGAGGTGGTGGTGCCCCGCGCCGAAACGCTCCTCTTCCCGCTCGGCAAGACCAAGTTCGTGCGCGGCGAGCCGATGGTGTCGCGGGACAAGGCTGGGAAGGTTATCGCGACGCATCCGGCCGGCTCGCTCGGCGGCTCGCCTGGCCACGGCGTCGTTCTCATCGGCATAGGCGCCACTGCCAACGCGGCCCTGGCGCAATCCGGCCTCGGCTACTTCCAACCCGTCCTGCGGAGAGCGGCATGAGCAACCCCATGGCTGAGACACAGAGCGCGCCGAGCTTGCGGGAGCTTTCTGAGCGGGCCTCGCCGGGCGAGTGGCACCACTGCCAGCCGTTCATGACGGTGCCGGCCGAGCGTACGGTGCACGGCCGGGTGCCCGCCGCTCGGGTGGACTACATTTCGACGTGGCCGGGGTCTGGCACACCGCCGGGGCACCGCGTCGTAGTTCCGATGGAAGGGCGCGAGAGCACGATGTCGAGCCACGACATGGCCTTCGTCGCCCGGCTCGTCTCCGACTTCCGCGCCGGCCGCCTCATCGATCCCACCACCCTATCCGAGGCTGTCGCCTCCGCACGGGCTGAGGGCTGGCAGCCCATCGAGACGGCGCCGAAGGATGAGACGGAAGTGCTGCTGTGGTGCGGCCCAAGAGAGATGCAGCTTGGCGTATGGCAGGCATCTCCGTCAGTTGAGGGCGGCGGATGGTGGATGACCACGGCTGAATGCTCCACAATTTATCCCACCCACTGGCAGCCCCTCCCCGCCCCGCCAACCACCCCCGGAGGCCAGATCGATGGTTAAGGGCACGGGATTGACGGAGGCACGCTTCTACCAACTGCCCGACGACGAGGTGATCCAGATCGGCGGAACACGGTTCGCTGGCTGGGTCCATAGGCGCCACCCTGACGGCTTCCTCGTCAGCAAGCGCCAGCCTGACGCCGAGTTCGTCGCCCGCGCCGAGCGTGCGGCTCGGTCTGGCGCACTCACGGAAGTCCCGCGCCACACCGATCCCGACAAAGACCCCTTCCGCTTCCTTGGAGGCCGCAATGGTCATTAGCTCGACGCTGAAGAAGTGGACCGGCCGAGGCGCCGTATGCCTGCTCTCTCCGATCTGGTTTCCAGGGATGGCGATACTGTTCGCCATGCTTTGGGTTGGCGAATGGTACGACCGCACGTTCGGTCCGAAGGTCGGCGAGTGGCAGCCGTGGTTCGCGTGGCGGCCGACCGAACTTGGTACATGGGACGGCGACACGGTGTGGCTGGAGCGCGTTGAGCGCACCCGCATCGGACATGCCGACATCTACCGCCGTCCGGGCGATCCGACCGTGCCGGACCCGTGGGTTTCTGCCGGCCGCGCCGCCCTCGCTGAACGCGGAGGGGCAGCCCCCCTCCCCCACCAGTCCCGTAGCGAAGGATGAGCGCCATGGCGAAGGCTAGGAGTAACCCGGCTGACAAGCCATCGCCGAGCGATTGGCCGTTACCGCCAGGCATGATCCCGCTGGGCCTCTCTCGATCCGAAGCGGCGTGCTTCGTCGGCGTCTCCACGACGATGTACGACGCCATGGTCAAGGACGGCCGCATGCCGAAGCCAAAGCGGATCGGGGCACGTACGATCTGGGATCGGCACAGCGTGGAGCGGGCATTCCGAGAGCTGCCCGGTGACGACGTCGAAGACCAGCCGAAGAACGATATCTGGGGCAACCCGAGAGTATAGGTCAGGGACCCTAGATGCCGCGCAAGCTGCCGCCATACTGTGTCGAGGACGTTGATCGTTACGGCAACGTGCGGATCTACGTCCGGCGCAAGGGTCTGCCGAAGGTGCGCCTTGAAGGTACGCCGTGGGCCCCTTCATTCATGGCTGCATACGAAGCGGCAATGGCCCAAGACACACCTCCGCTGAAGCGCGTCGGGAACGCAGCAGCAGAGGGCTCATGGCGGTGGCTGTGCCAGCAGTACTTCGCATCCGTGGCTTTCGGAGGGCTGGACCCGGCGACCAGATCTCGCCGCCGAGCCTCACTGGAGGCGACATTCGCCGAGCCTGTGCAGCCTGGCTCAGCCCAGACTTACGCCGACTACCCGCTGGGTCGAATGACCCCTGTCGCCATCCGCGTTCTACGTGACCGAAAAGCAGCTACCCCAGAGGGTGCAAATAATAGGCTGAAGGCGATTAGGGGTGTCTTCAAATGGGCAACCTCAAAAGAAATTGAGCTTGTTGCAACCAACCCAGCACGCGATGTCGGCAAGATCACCGTTTCTACCGACGGGCATCACACTTGGTCGATTTCAGAAGTGAAGAGGTACATTGAGAGGCACCCAAAGGGGTCAAAGGGCTATCTTGCGTTATGCCTACTTCTATTCGCGGGCGGGCGAAGATCCGATGCGGTCCTGTTCGGGCCACAGCATTTTGAGGGCGGATGGCTGCGCTACACGCAGCACAAGGGGCGCAATAAGAACCCGATGACCTTGGAGGTTCCGGTTCTGCCTGTCTTAGCGGCGGCGATTGCGGCGACGCCAGTGACCGGGACCACCACTTTCCTTGTCACGCACGCTGGCAAGCCGTTCACATCAAACGGGTTTGGCAACTGGTTGAAAGATCGGTGCATTGAGGCCGGGCTGCCGCACTGCTCCGCACACGGCCTCCGGAAAGCAGGGGCGACGATTGCCGCTGAAAACGGAGCGACAGTAAAGCAACTCATGGCGATGTTCGGGTGGCGGACATCGCAAATGGCAGAGCTCTACACGAAGAAGGCGGAACAGAAGCGCCTTGCGCATGGTGGCATGGCATTTATTGACTTTGAGCGGTCGGGAGACCTGCTTATAAAATAACAGTCCAAAGTCCAATAATTTGTTGGACTTTGAAGTCGGCGTGGGTAAACTAGCGTATCTTTAGAAGGTACGGCAATGCCAAGGGCTCATAACCTTCCAAAATTTGTGATCCGGGACGTGGACCGTTATGGATCTGAGCGGTTTTATTATCGCCGGGCCGGCAAACCCAAAGTTCGAATGCCGAACGACAGAGACTCGCCGGCCTTCATGGAAATGTACAATGCCTTGAGGAATGGCTTGGTTGTCGTGAAAGTGGCGCCTGTATCTCGGCCACCCAAGCGTCAGAAACTGAGCACCGGGTACGTCTACTTCCTGCGCACCGAGCAGGGCATCAAGATCGGCTTCAGTGAAGACCCAGGCCCCCGCATCGGCGCCCTCAAGACCGGGTTGGCTGGGCCAATCCTCGGCCTTGTCGTGATGCCCGGATCCATTAGGACGGAGCGCCAGCTTCACCGGCTTTTTGACGCCTCCCGACGCAACGGGGAATGGTTCAAGGAGACGCCAGACATCACTAAGGCGATGGCCCAAGCCGCCGCCTACGGGCAGGTCCGCGACCTCGAAAAGCGTGAAGCTGATGCCCCGCTAGGACCCGGTTCGTCCATCACAGATGTCCCACTGGCAATTTTGCCATAAGTATCAACCACCTATAACAGAAGGTGGCGACCCCGGTTGGGGCGCCAGAACCAAGATGGATCAAGCACTTGCTGAAAAGTTGGACCACGATCCGTCCAACGGCGCGATAGGGCTTTCGCCGGAACAGTCCAACACACTTAGCCGCACATGGCTGCGCCTGACGAACCTGTTCAACAGGCGTTGCGAGGCGTGGGGCTGGCGCGACACGGCAACCGAATATCCCGACGCCCTGGCGGCGTTCGAGGCCGGGCGCATCGCGGTCCATATCCGGCGCCTGCCGTTGGATGCCGTGGTCACGGCTTCGCGCGATAAGATCTGGCGGCATGGCAACGAGGGCGTAGACCATGCTCGTATCAAGCGCGCCGCGCTTCTCTGGATGCAGGGGGCAGGCGCCGCCGACGCGAAGGCCGAAGTCCGTGGCGTGGTCGGCATCGCCGACGCCTATAGCGACAGCGCGAATTGGATTGTGGAGTGCGGCAACACGCGGTTCGGCAAGCTGGCCGAGGCGATCACGTGGGAAGACACGCCGCGCTTCACGCTCATCCCCTTTCAGGATCTCGAACGGGACGACGGTACACCCCGGCGGCTGATCGCTATCGATTTCTCGTGGTCGAGGGACGTGACTGAGGATGTCGAGAACGCCCAGATAGAGCGTAGACGCCGGGCCGTCCGCTCGCTGCAAAGCGCCGTCTTCCCCACCCCCTCAATCCCACCGGACGGGCGTTCTGTTTCTTCCGTTTCGGGGAGGGGGTGAGCGATGGCATATCAGGATATTCGCGAAGCCAGCGAGCGACTGGTCGCCCATCTCCGAGAGCGCGGCATCCCTCATCCTATCGTAGGGGCCGGCGTGGACATGATTTTTGTCTATGCGGAAAAGCGGGACAAGGAGCGTGTCCGCGGGCTCTCTGAATGGGAGGGCGTCCCTGTTTCGGTGAGTATCGTCGGGCCAATTCGCGCTTACGCAGATCGACCCGTCCCCGCCCCCTCCCTCTCCGCAGGGGAGAGCGGACGATGAGCGAGCATCCGAGCTTTCGCATCCGATGCGCGATCTGCGACCGGCCCGTAGAGCGATGGGAGTGCTGGGAAGACCCTAGGACGATGAGCCAGAAGCTCGTCGTCTACTGCCACGGCGACAAGGACGCGATGTCACTCAGCTTCAGGGACATGGCTGAGATGGGACCGGGCGAGCTTCGCCGGATGGCTGCCAGCGAGGGCGTGGCCTTCACCACCAAGCGCCTCCCCACTCCCCCCGTCGCTCCTAACCTCGCGCAGGGAGGAGAAACGCTGTGAGCGAAATAGACGCCTACGAACCACCGCCGGGCTATGGCGACACTATCGGCAAATGCCTGACGTTCGCGGAGATCGAAGCCCTCTTGGCCGCCGAGCGGGAGCGGTGCGCAGCCGTAGCTATCCAGTGTGGCGGCACACTCGTCCGAATGAACATGCGCAAGACATCAGAATTCATCGCCCGAGCCATCCGCGCCTTGCCGTCACCCCTCCCCGCACCCGCAACCCCGCATGATGGAGAAGCGCCGTGAGCGAGCGTGAAGCCGTCGAGGAATGGAAGCCGACCTGCCATCTCCGTTGGCTCGTGAGCCCGACGCCGGGAGAGCGCGACGAGCTTCAGCAGCTCTGGACCAAGCCGAGCCCCTACGAGGGGTATGACGATGAACAGGAGTGGCGACCAATCCCTCGTGAGGCGGCGTTCTAGGTTCCCCCTCCCCTCAATCGGTATCCGGTTTGGGGCGGGGGCGGTTGGGGTCAATCCTTAAGACGGACGCCCTTGCCGCCGGTTCGCATGTCGCCCGGCTCCATGAAGACGACGCCGGCCGCCTCGAACGCTTCTTGGATCGCCTTGAGGGTGCTGCCGCGCGTGTCCCGTACCGCCGCCTCGACGTTCTTGATCGTCGCCAAGGATGCACCAGACCGCTCGGCAAGATCTTTCTGCGTCCAGTTGAGCAGCCCGCGAGCCGCCCGCATTTGAGCGGCGTCAATCATGGCCGTTTCGTACACGATCTGCGGCCTTTGGGCGAGCAAGTTAGCCTCTATAGCTAATTGGCGTTGACGCCTCAGTTGTTAGACCTTATAGCTAACATCGTCAACCGGAGAGCGACAATGCCCCAGACTGAAATAGTCCTCACCCCCGCCGTGGTTGATAGGCTGATGGGCCACTGTCTCTACGGAGAGGGCCGCCCGGCGGACGGTGCAATCCTCGTCCAGGGCATCGTTCGCAACTTTGGCTTCGACCGCGACCGGATCGCCGAAAGCCTCCCGGAGATTGAGCGCCTGATCGGCGAACTGCCGCCCCCGTTCCTGATGTCGGAAGGCGGCGGCTGGTCGTTCCTGAACCTTTGCCAGGACCGGCACGACCAGCAATGGACTGGGTCTCACGCGACGATGGAGGCGCTGTGCTGCCTCGCCATTGCGGCCGAGCGGGCCGCTTGGCTCCTGCCCCGCGAGATGTGGGGCCTGTTGCCCGGCAGCATGCCCTACGTCGGCTTTCAGATCGGGCGCGCCGTAGAAGTCGCGGAGGCCGCCTAATGGCCTTCGCTCAGATCGCCGTCACCGCGTGCTTCATTCTGCCGATCCTGCTCTTCCTCGCGCTGGCAGTGCACGCGCTCGTCACCGCCGTCCGCAACGAGATGGCCGCCCCGGACCTTCCGGCCGCCGATGGCAACGTGTCGAAGGTCATCGGCGGCCTTGTGTCTCTGCTGATCACCGCTGGCCTCATCGCGATCTGTGCCGGCACCGTTCGCTGGTTGGCCTAACCCCTTCCCCCGCTCGAACAGGAGACCGGACGCTATGGCTGAGACGACGAACGCGAACGGTGTGACGCTTCTGGAAGGTCTAGAGGAATGGGAGAAGCACCAGCGCGCCGAGGGCGCCCACTGCAATGCCGAACTGCTGAAATGGGCGCGGGATGAGATCGTCGGCCGCCGTCAGGCCGTCGAGGACTACCGCTCCGGCGCCCGCGAAGCCGATCGGCAAATCGCTACGCTGCTCGGCGAGGTCCGACGCCTCACCGGACCAGCCGAACACATGCGCCACACCAAGACGCACACCTATTACACCGTGCTCGCTCGCGGAGCACAGATGCAATGCGCGTTCCCCGTCAGTGACTACGACAAGGTGACGGTCTACCGGGGCGCCGATGGCACGCTGTGGGTTCGACCCGACGCCGAGTTCTGGGATGGGAAGCGGTTCGTCCCGTCTGACACGCCGTTCAAGGTCGACCCCCTCGATCTCTCGACGGCTGTGGAGGGCTGAGACGATGGGTGAGGCGACCTTCATCACAGGCTTTGAAACCGTCCAGAAAGCCCTCAAGGCCGGCGAGAAGTTCTACGCCAAGGCCAACGGGCAGAAGGGGCGGTTCCAGCGCGATTTTCACATCGTGGAGAACGAGCATGGCCGGTTTCATTTCGAGGCAGGCCCTCGCCCACCCGACGCCGCTCGCTCGACAGAGGAAGGGGAATGAGGGGGATGGACGACTACCGAGCCCGCAAGGCTGAGCGCGTCGCCCGCCACAAGGCCCTCCACGGCCTCAAGATGGAGACGTGCACGGCGTGCAGCGGTAGCGGCGTCTACGACATTCACGGTAGCCCGACTTGCGGCTGCTGCAACGGCACCGGCAAGACGCGCCAGCGCCGCGCCGCCCCTAACCTCCCCGGAGCCCAGCATGACCACACCCCAGGCTGAACGCCCCCTGATCCTGCCGCCGCTGCGGAGGACGGCGAAAGACGCGGAAGCCTTCGCGCGGATCGTCCATGAGGGGCAGGTCGACAAGGCGGGGCGCCCGTACATCGAGCATCTGGAGCGGGTGGCCGGCCCAATCTCATGGGCGCCCCTGCACAAGAGCAACGAGAGCGATGAGGCAACCCAAATCGCATGGCTCCACGACGTGATCGAAGACACACTGCACGACGAGGACGACCTTCGGCGCGAGGGCTTCAGCCCTGATGTCGTGAAGGGCGTGGAGATGCTGTCCTGGCCCGGCACCAGCTACCTGCGTTGGATCGACTGGTTGGCCGCCCATGCCCCGCTCCCGGTCATCCTCGTCAAGATCGCCGACATCGAAGACAACTCCGATCCCGAACGCCTCGCGCTTCTGGATGAGCCCACACGGGAGCGGCTGAAGAAGAAGTACGGCGCCGCCCTCCCGATCTTGAAGGAAGCCGCCGCGCGGATGGGATGGAGGCAGGGGAATGGGTGAGACGGTGAAGCTGACTGAGAAGCGCCGGAGCGCGTTGGCGAAAGCGGCGACGCCGGATGGTCCGGACTGGTATTGGGGGGACCGCGCGCACAGCGCGATCTGCAACTGGCTCTTCAAGCAAAAGCTCGTCTTGTGGGGCTACGCGAACCGGAAAGAGGTGCTTGTCGCTACTCCCGCCGGCCGCGCCGCCCTCCCGCCTACGGAGACCCAAAATGGATGAGACTGTGAAGCTGATCAATCTCAAGACCGGAGAGGTCATCAACGCCGATAGCTACGAGCTTGCGCGGCGCGGGATGCCGGAAGGGTACGAGCGTGCGGACGGCGTTTCAATCGAGAGATGGATCGAAGCCCTGAGGCCCGCAAAGGGACTTACGGAGACCCCCGATGCCTGAGACCCCGGAGATGGTGGAGGCCGTGGCTCGGGCGATCAGCGGGGCACCGTTCTCGACAGCATCCTCGCGCCGCAAGGCCCGCGCTGCCATCGAGGCGGTCCGTGATTATGCCTATCCGCAAGCCGAGTTAATCCTTGCCGATGGCAATGTGCCTGTCGTCACTTTGTCCGGCGAGGCGCCAGCCAAGATCCTGCGCGCTCTGATTAACTTGGCTACGACGCAAGCGTTTGCCCTCGCTTCGCCCGAAGAGGGGAGAGAGCCGTGAGTGTCCCGGAAGCGGGCCAGCCGTTGGCCGCGCTTCGTCTCCTGCTGAAGGCGGTCACGGAGGCGAAGAAGCCCAACCGGACCCTGGACGCGATGATCGCAGCCTCGCTGCCGGAAGACGTTATGCTCAAGGGGCGCCGCCTTGGCGAACGCCGGCTGTCATTCGCGTTCACGAGAAGCGTCGAGTGCGCCGTGCGCTTCGTAGAGATCGCGCTTCCCGGCTGGGAATGGTCGGTCGGGAACAATGCGAAGACAGGCGATTATCAGGCGACGGTCTGGGGGCCTGCCGCGTCAGATGATCTTGGGAGCGGAGCTACGCCAGCCCTCGCAATCATAGCTGCCGCGCTGGCCTGCGCCATTGAAGAGGGTGGGTATCCTGTGGGCCGCCCGCCCGCCACCCCCGATCCCGTGGCCTGAGCGAAGGAGAGAGACCGTGAGCGACGATCCCAACACCACCGTGGAAGGCGCTAGGCAGCACATTCGCGAGGCGCTGCGCCAGTTCGTGATTGACCCGACAGACACAGATTTCCAGCAAGGGTTCTTGGAAGCCCTCTACGTCATCGGCCGCGAAGGTCTGGGCATGGATCTAGGCGACGACTCCGCGTCGCAGTGGCTACAGCCCAAGCCTCCCGTGGCGCACCTTAAGCTAGTGACGTAGCCTCACCCCCATGACCCCAGCCCAAGCCCTCCTAGCCGAAGCCGTCGACTTCCTCCTGGCCCAAGGTGTCCCGCTGACGATCACCAGCCGAGGCTACGAGGTCGACGGTGCGCCGGTTTCCCAGGGTGAGATCGTCGCCAGGGCGTTCGCGCTGGGCATGGCGGGTGCGGAGCGGATGCAGTGACCACCCGCCGCTTCCCGCCGCCCTGGCGCCTCGTCGAACTCGACGCCGCCTTTCGCATCGAGGACGCCAACGGCTTCCCCGTGGCCTTCGTGTACTTCGAACGGAACGACGAGCGCCGGGCCGCGATGATCGACAGAATGACCTACGACGAGGCCCGGCGGATCGCGGTGAACGTGGCGCGGCTGCCGGGACTGCTGGGGGCCAAAACAGATGAGCCCGGCACGTCAGAGTGACGGCCGGGCTCGGGATGGGGCAGAAACAACAAAAGCCGAGGTTACCCCCGGCTCCGTTGCGGTCCCCATACGGTGAACCTCGCAGGCTATGCCTGCCAGCAATCTAGCACCCTGCATTTTGTGCGCAAGTCCCTACCGCCTCACCACCCCGCCCGCGACAACCCCCATCAGGAACGCCAGGACAGCCCAGACGAGGGTGAGGTCTTGGGGCTCGGTGGGTGGGCAGGTCATGCAAACCAAGCCCGCATCCCAGCACCCGCCCGATCCACCAGCCCGAGGAACCACGAGGCCGTGTCTTCGAGGAAGAACCGACACCCTTCGAGGTAGATGGAGATATCCGGCCGGGTCCACAGCACGACGCAGATGCCCATGACGGCGATACCCATGCCGACACCGAGGACGATCCGGTTCCGCCGAGGCACGATGCCGTCGACCGCGCCGGGCGCCACGATGTGCAGGATGCCGGAAATCGCGCTCATGAGGATCCAGAGCGAGTTCGCATCAATGTTGGTGAACCACAGCGGCATCCCGGCGAGCCGGAACACCACGGAGAACATCGCTTGGCACAGGGTCGCGCACCAGCCGAGGGTGACGCCGACGATGAGGTAGTCCCCGCGCTCGGGTGACTCCGATTTCCAGGCGGCCCGCGCGTCCGGCCAGTAGACTACGACGACGGTGGCCGCGACCGACGCCTGAAAGATGCGCTCGGCTAGGATCAGGTCAGCGTTGGGCACGAAGAAGTTGAGCATGAACACCGTGCCGACGAGCACGATGGTGGCGAACACGATTTGTTTCTTGATGGTCTCCGGCGAAGTGTCGTCGTATCGCGGCATCATAATTCGACGTCCTCGCTTTCGATCCGTTCGTGCCGGAGGCGGTCGACAGCGGAGTTCGCGACCTTCCTCATGTCACCGACCCGCAGGCCGGTTTTCTTGCTCTCGGTCGCCGCGTCCTGCGCCGACAGGATGTGCAGCTTTTCGGCCCGCTCCAGGCGGTCCTCACCGGGCGTGTTGTGGTGCTCGCCGATGTGAGGGCACAGAGCCCGGCAGACGCTTTCTCGGATGCGGTCGAGGATCATAGCGAGCGCGCCCCCGTGTTCCGGTCGATGGCAGCGCGCGCTTCGGCGATCTCCTTGAGGATGGCCTTGTCGTTGGCGGCCCCGGTCAAGGCGGCTTCGGTCGCGGTCTTCAGGATCGAAGCCTGCCCATCGCGCAGGTCCTTGATGGCCTCGGTGAGATCGACGTTGGTGGAGGACTGCCGCTCGATGGCCGTGGCGACGCGCTCCACCATGGCCTGCTTGTCGTCCAGGCGGGCCTGCCAGGAGTCCTTGAGCCACTTCACGAGCACGCCCATAGCGGCGAGCGCCAGGGCCAGGGCGCCGACGACGCCGTAGTCCTTGATGAGGCCGGCGATTGCGGCTGCGGCCATCGGCTCGGCCTCCGGCGTCATGGGCTACCGCCGCCCCGGCGTCTGCGGCCCGCCCGGAATGGCCCCCGGCACGCCGTTGACCCGCTCGTAGGACCGTTGGGCACCGAGGCCGAGCAATCCGAGCAGCACCGGCATCAGGTCGCCTGTGGAGAGGGTCGGAGGCACCGGGAAGGCGATCCCGGCCGCGGCCCCGATGATCGCGGCGGCCCATGTCATGATGGGTGCGAATACGAACTGGTAAGCGAAGCCCGCGACGCACACCCACGCGGCGGCCGGGCGCCAGCGCGACGAGAACCGGTCGTTGCCCTGAGCCTCCGCGAGGTTCACGGCGTTCTGCGCCGCGTTCTGTTCGGAGATCGCCTGCATCACGGCGGCCTCACGCGCCGAGATGACTTCCTCGAGCTCCTTCTGCGCCTGAGCGCGCGCCGCCGGGTCCGGCACCAGCCGATCCACGAGGATCTTCGCCGTGTCCGTGATGGACGGGAGAACGCCGGGGAGCACGGCGCCGATGATGCCCCCTAAGATACCGCCTGCCATGGTGATCAGCCCTCGAACGGATATTTGGCGCGAAGCCGGCCGAGAATGCGGGCCAGCAGGTTGGGTTGAGCGACGACGGTGGGCGGCGGCAGCACCTCGGCCGGCGGCAGCACCCCGCTCTTGCGCGGCGCAGGCGCGACCAGCGGGCCGACCGTGACGGGCGGGGTGGGGGCGGCCTCGACCCCGCCGGGGGCGTGCTTGGCGGCCAGCAACGCAGCGCGAAAGTCGCGGAAGTACCCCGCGATCAGGTCGGCCTTGTCCGTGCCGTTGATGATGGCCCGCGCGCCCACGGGGATCGCCGCGCCGGACCCGAAGTACTGGGACAGCTTGCGGCCGGTGAACCACCCCTCACTCATGCCTCGGAACATGATGGCGGCAGCCAGGTCGGGCACCATCGCCATGTCGGGCGTCACGGTCAGGTCCATGGTCCGGTCGAGGATGCCGAGCGCCTGAAGCTCGCCCGTCGCCCGGCGGTAGTTCGCCCGGCCCGTGAGCTGCACGTAGCCCCGGCCGGCGAACTTCACGCCGTCGCCCGGTGCCGTGTTGCCGAGGGCTTTGGCGACCTGCGGGCGGTCGCCCTGCGGATCGTACATCCGGCGATAGTAGGCCTCGCCGCCGTACTCCTTCACGGGGAGCATGGTCCGCGCGGTTTCATGCAGCGCCGTCGCGAGGCAGTAGGCCAGGGCGTCGGTGCCGAGAAGCGGCGGGCAGGCGTCCAGCAGGCTTTCCATGCCGGAGACCTGCCCTTGCGTAAGGGCGCCACCGAACGGCTTGCCGCGCACAGCAGTGAAGAACGCGGCTCGGTTGAGCGCAGCGGCCATGGATCTTTCTCCGGGGAATGTCAGGCTGGGAAGCGCGGTGGGGATGGGCGCGCTGGAAGGAAATCAGGCATGTCGAGCTAGGGTCGACACCCCTCCCCTCATCGGGGGTAGGGGGTCACCTTGCGACCCGAGCCGCAGCGTGGTGTAGTGGGCGGGTCAGTGCGGCGGCGTGGAAGGACACGCAGGACGTAGACCGGGGCAGGCGACCAACCGGAAGCAAGCAGCCTCAACAAATAGGGCCCGCCCTAAGACCCCTCGTGGGTCGGACACGCGGGAGCACCTGACGTAGCCTTTGGGCTTCGGGAGGCAGCCGGTATCAAGCCCGGCCCGCACTGACCCCCCACCGCTCCCACCAAAGCTCCACCCCGACCAGCCAGACGGTCCAGTACAGGGTGAGGTAGGCGCGTTCGGTGTCGCTGAGGGGGAAGGACAGCCTCGTCATTTGCGTCATCTCTCAAGCCCGCGAAGCGCTCGACATTTCTAGCGCGTGCGTGATTAGGTGCGGCTAGGCAAAGGGCGGACTGGGACAGCGCGGATGGGAGTTATTCACGACTACGAACGGGCGCCAATCACCGAAGAGGACTTTATTGCATACCTCAAGGCGAAAGGTGTCAAAGGCGAGTGCGAAGCCTGTGGCTCAAATAGCTGGTCCGTCAGTGCAGACAACGAAATGAATTATACTCTTGGTCTTCCTATGGTTAGCTTGGTTAATATCGAAGAATTGACGCGTGGTGGTATTAATATGTTAGCCACAATGTGCAATAATTGCTCAAACACTAGGCTATTTTGGCGGTTTAAGGTGGCGGAGTGGAAGAGCAAACAGGCGGCGGTGGGAGGGGAAGTTGAGTGAGCCCACTTATACGCGAACCGTCCTGCCGTTTCCTGATAGGGGGCGCGGAGGCGGGGACTTGTCGGGAGGCGACGGCGGGGGCACATCTGATGGCATGGAACCCCGCGTCAAAGCCCTTGAAGCCGGCATGGAGAAGGTGCTGGGCAAGCTCGACGAGATCTCGAAGTCGATTGCGGACGGCCGACTTGATACCGAGAAGCGTTTCGGCGCCCTTGAGGTCCGTCTGGCCACCATTGAGGGGAAGCTGGACACTAAGGCTAGCGCCGCTAGCCTCGAGCGGATCGACGGCCAGATAAAGAGCATACCTACCACTTGGCAGACGATCGCGATCCTCGTGTCCCTCCTGGGCGGCATCACGGCAATCGCTTTTGCGATATCGAAGCTGATGCACCCGTGAGCGTCGGCGACTGACAGGCGATGGCTGAATAGCACCGGCGTCCAGGCGATCTCCATTGCGATTAGGTGCGGCGTCAAAGAGGTTGTGCTATTTTGTGGGTATCAGCGCGGGGACGGTGGGTATCGTCTTGGCGGCCGTCCAGACAGCGGCAGCCTTGGCCGAAAGGCGGGTGGGTTCGATTCCCACCCGCGCTGCTTTTCACGCCCCAATAGCCACGACGGTCACCACCGTCCCGTTCGGCGCCGTCGTGAACGGGGCCGTGTTCAGCAGTAGCGTGCCCTGAGAGACCATCGCCTGGACCGTGCAGCCGGCGGCCGTGGTCGCCGTGACCATGCCGCAGATCATCTGCCCGCCGGACCAGCTCTCGACCACAAAGGCCAGGGGCACCGCCTTGAACGCCGGGCTGAACGTGACCTGTGCCACGCCCGCGCCGCCCGTGACCGTGCCTGTGAAGGTCTGGAAGCGCAGGCCCGTGGCGAGGGTGTCGGCGGCCTGAAGCTGTTGCGGCAGCCCATCCGATCCGACGACGAGCGGCGTGCGCGCGGCCATGGTCGGACCTACAGCAGGATCGGAAGCTCGACGTCGACCTCGAGCTCCGTGCTGGACAGAGCCGAGCCGATGCAGACGTTGACCTGGCCGGCCGTGGTCGGCGGGGTGACGGTGATCCGGCCCGCATTGGCCGCGTCGAGGAAGTAGTAGGCGCCGACGGCGAGCCCGCCGCTGGTGCCGGCCACCGCGTCCCACTGCGCCGTGGTGCCGGTGAGGATGCCGGACTGCGCGACGCTGCCCGTGGCGCCGGCCGCGACCGAGGCGTCATAGACCAAACCGACGATCTTCGCCGTGGCCTTGGCGTTGGCTTGGCCGCGCTTCACCGTCGTGCCGGTGGCGGCATAGACCGGGGTTCCGAACGGAAGGGCCGTGGCGGTCTCTCCGTTCGTCGTAGTGCGCAGGGACGGGGCGTTGGTGGGCGCGGAGATCGTGTCGTTGGGCTGCAGGGCCTGGGGGAGGCCGTCGTCGCCGATGACGAGGGGCTTGCGAAGCGCCATGGGGGGTGTCTCCTTCTACAGCAGGATCGGATCGGCCTGGACGGGCGCCAGGGTCTGTGGGCCGGTGGCGTTGCCGATGCGGACGAGGCAGCGGCCCGCGGTGAGGTCGGGAGTGAGGGCCAGGCCACCGGTGAGGCCGAGAAAGTACGGTTGGCCAAGAGCGAGCGACGGCGTGCCGGCGACCGCAGTCCAGTCGTTGAGGGTCAGGGCGTTGCGTGTAGCCGTCCCGACGAACCCCTCCGCCACCGGCGCGATGAGCAGGCCGACGACGAAGGCCTCCGTGTAGGTGTCGGCGCGCGCGGGGCGCAGGCTGCCGTCGAACCTTGAGATGCACACCGGCAGGCCGGCCGGAAGGTCCGCAGCTGCGCGCGCCGTGGCGGTCGGAAGATCCAGGGATCGCTGCTTGGCGAACTCCCCGTCCAGATACGCCTTCGCCTCCACGGCCGAGAGGAACCCCTGCCCCGCCCGGTCCATCAGGTTCGTGTGGGCCGTCATGACGATGTCGGCGCCGACCCACTCCTTGAGGCGGATTCCGATCTTGCCCGTGGTGGGATCGATGAAGGACACCAGCGAACGGCGCGCGTAGGACCGATCCTCGTCGGTGATCCAGATTTCGTCGCAGTCGGGGTCGTACCAGACGGCGATCATCATCAGGCCCCCGCGTGGATGCTCTTCGGCATCAGCAAAAGCGTTTCGCTGATGACGGTCACGGGCCGGGTGCTCTGCAGGAAGAACACCGCGCCATTGGCGAGGAAGGTCGCCAGCACCTGAATGGAGAACGAGAACGTGACGCGCTCGGTGACGCCAGCCCCGGCGAACAGGCTCGTGGTGTCGGACTGGAGGGGGCCGAGGGCGGATCCCGTGTCGATGTCGAGGCGCAGCTGTCCGCCGGCCTGGTCTGCGGTCACCAGCAGGTTCACCCGCATGTCGTAGAGGTCGAACATGGCCCGGGGCACGATGCGGTTGTCGACGAAGAACTGATGGCCGGCGAAGGGCGGGTTGAGCAGGTCTTGGGTCTGCAGCGCGCTGGGGGCGAACACCAGCTGTTGCCGGACGTTCGGCAGGAAGGTGTCTTCCACGCCGATGGTGCGGTCGGTGTAGGTGACTTGGCCGAAGCCGGTCTGCTGGCCGGGCGCGCCGGGCCGGCCCTGCGGAGGATACGCGAACGGCGTCGGCATGATGCACCTCGCACGGAGAAGTGAAGCGGGCATCGTCGGCTGGCTCTTTCATACCAGTAGATTTGCACCACGTTGCCTGGGACGATCTGGCAATCGGAGCTGCGCAAATGCACGACGATCAGGGCCCGACGGGCGTCCGTCGCACACTACTGGTCTGGTGTGCCTTCGTTCGGATCGGGATCTGGATAGCGAAGGCCGCACGTTCGCGTCGCTCGGCTTCGTCATGGTCGCGTCTTGGGGCGGCCAAAGGTAAGGGCCCGGTCAATCCGCGCGTCAGAACGCGCGAATGGCAGCTCTAGGTGCGGCCATGGAGGGCGAAGAACAGCTTAGGACCAATTGGCAGCCGATCTCAACTGCACCGCGGGATCGTAAATTCCTAGGGTTCATCCAGAGTGATAGCAGCTCTTGGATCAGGGTCTGTACATGGAGCAAACGGCACAGGGGATTCATGCCTGCGTCGCCTGTGCCTGACAGTGCATCGTGGCACTTAGACGGGAAGGCAAAGGGCCTCAGAATCACCCACTGGATGCCGCTGTCGAACTTTCCGGACGAAGCCTGAAGACGCGGCGTTCTTCTGGGTGGTGGGTATCTAGAACGCCCAGGTCGGCACACCACCCACGATGCGCAGCGCCTTGCCCTCGTCGGTGAGGGGGTTGAACGCGGGATAGGCTGGTGGCCCCTGCGGGCCGATGAGCATCGGCGTCGTGACGATCCGGCCGTCGTAGGGCTGGGCGTCGAGAAGGACGGGCGACTGCGCCGCGAGGGCGATTGCGGCCGACGATGAGCCCGGCAGGATCAGAAGCTCGACGCGCCCCAACCACTCGATCTGAGCCGGGTTTGACGGATCCGGCCGGCGCAGGATGTCCCCGCGCACCGCCGTCGGCCGCTCGACGCGCCACACGCGGCCCGCCACCGGCAAATCAATCCGGAAGTACGGCGTGGCCCCACCGACGAACGCCAGCGTCCCATCCGCCGTCGAGGCCGACATGACCACCGGGCCACCTCGGATCGGGGTGAAGTCGACGGACAGGGCCGTACCGGAGAAATCGATGGTTTCGCCGGGCACGACCGCGATGGGCTGGGCCAGCAATATGTCGGCCGTGTCGATGACGGCGGTGGCGTTCATGCGACGGGCCTCAGAGCTTCGACGCCAAGCGCCAGATGCGGTCGAGGGCGGCCGAGTCCTTGCCGAGCAGGTAGCCGACGAGATCGACGGTCGGCGTCGAGCGATAGAACTCGTTGGCGCCGATCACCTCCATGCGGACATCGAAACGAATGCCCTCAGGCAGGCTGTCGATGACCGTGGAGAGGGCCGCTGGCAGCGCGCCAGTTTGCACGTAGGCAAGGGCCTCGGCCTCGGTGCAGTCGCCATCCTTGGCGAGCTGCTGGAAGAACTGACGCGCGGAAACGATCTCCGGCACCGGATTGCGCGCTGCGATCTCGTCCGCCGTCAGCGTCACCACCTCCCGAACCGCCGGAATGGTCTTGGTCTTCGGATCGGGCTCGCCCTCGACGGGATCGGAGAGACGGTGGGTGTCGGGATCGAACGCGGGAGCGTCCGCGACGATAATGGGGAAGTAGCCCTGCCCCGTGCGACCGGACCAGCCGAGATCGGTGATCTGATCCTCGGATGGGTTGGCGGCCACGAGCCAGGCCGGGAGCGGGCCGGCGGACTCCAGAGGTGTCAGGGTGGAGAGGGTGAGGAGGCGATAGTCGGTCATGGGGTTTCGTCCACGATGCGCACCAGACCGGAGCCGGACCACGAGATCGACCCGCCTGTCAGTCGCGCGCCTGCGCCAGGCGTTTCACCGCCATATGGCGTGGAGGCCTGAGAGGCGCTTCGCCCTCCCTTCCCGAAGAGGGTGCCGTCGCTTGCGGCGGCTCCTCCATCGCCATTTCCGCCGTTGCCGGGGCTGCCGGTCAAGTTAAGATCACCACCTGTCGCCGTGCCACCGGGGCCTGCTGCGGCACCGCTGCCTGCGCCGCCGGCTGTGACATTCAACGATACGCCCGGTCCGGAAACCGTAGTCGGTCCGCTCGGATCATAACCAGCACCGTCCGTGCCGCTGGTGGCCGCGCCTTGCCCGATAGAGAGCGTAAGGACGCTGCCCTTCGCCAAGCTGACAGTGATGCGGGCAAGGCCACTTCCGCCGCCCGGAAAAGCGCTGGGTGTGGTGCGCCCGCCCGGACCCCACGCATAGATCGTGTATTTGCTGGCACGTGGCGCGGTCCATGACGTGTCGAGCGGGCCGAGCGATGCCACAAGCTGACGCCCGGCGGTCGTACTCTGATTGATCGCCAGCGACCCGATCTGATGCGGCTGCGGTCCCCACGCACCCATCAGTAATCCCCCGGCAGCGGGGTAATATCGACGTACCCATTCGCAGGAAGCGTCGAGAGAAGCGCAGCGAAGAAGCCGGATCCGGGACCGATGGCGAGGGCGCGGTTCGGGGAGGCGTCCATGAAGGGCTTGGAGTCGGTGAAGAGGTCGAGGGCGGCGGTGCCGGCGGTCGAGCCCGCACCGGATGCCAGGGTGGACGTGGCGAGGAGGTGCAGGCGCCAGAACTCGGCGGTGGCCGGCGGGGTCTCAGCCGTGAAGGTGCTCGCCGCGAAGGTGAGCGTGGTCGCGGACACAGCGGTGATCTGAGCGTTGTCAACGGCGGCCACGTTCGCGGTGTTGCGGAGCCCGACGCTGTCCCCGACGAGCCAGCCATCGGTGATGAAGCTGCCCGTGGTCCGCGTGATCGTATTCGTCGTGATCGACGCGGTGCCCATGTCCGACACCTTCGTCAGGCGCCGAGCCGCGAACAGGCGAACGGACAGCGCGGCCGGGGTGCTCTGGAACTGCGCAGCCGTGAGGGCGAACAGGCGCGAGCCGCCAGCCAACGGAGGCGTCACGCCCGCCGACGCATCCGCCGACGCGAATACGAACACCGGCCGCGTGGTGTGCACCGGGAGGATGCGCGCAGGAGAGAACGGCCGGAATGACCCGACGTGGTTTGGATCCAGTGCCATGGAGGGTCCTCAGGGAAAATTGGCGGCGGTGTGGAGGCGGGTGACGCGGAGGGCGCGGGCGGTGTCGCTGTTGACCGGGAAGGACCAGGCCGACACGCCGTCCGACATCAGCAAGGCCTCGGATCGCGGCGAGGCCAGGACGCGCGCCGGCAGGCCGTTGATCGTGTCGCCGCCCGCCGCCGCGATGGTGAGCGTGTTGGCGCTCGAGATGCCGCCCGCGATGTCGAGGATGCGGTACTGGATGCCATTGGACACGGAGGCGGCTGTCGGCAGGGTCCACGTGCGCGGCGCCGTCAGGGGCGTCGCCACGACGATGATGCGGTCGGTGTTGAGCAGCGTCGTGTTCGCGTCGCCGGGGCTCTTGTAGGAGATGCCCTGCGCGACCTGGGCCACCAGGGCGGTGACGAAGGCCGTGGTGGCGAGCCGTTGCGAGTTGTCGCCCTGGGGCTGGGTCGGCGCCGTGGGCATGCCGGTGAAGGTCGGAGACGCCAGCGGCGCCTTGGAGGCCAGGGCGGTGGCGATCGTCGTCGCGAAGTTCGGGTCATTCCCGATCGCGAGGGCCAGTTCGTTGATGGTGTTCAGGGCATCGGGGGCGCCCGCGACCACAGCCGTTACGGCGGCCTGGATGTCGGCCGGCGTCGCCTTGCCGTCGAGGGCCGCTTGCAGTCCCGCCACGTCCCCGATGACCAGAGCGGCGATGGCCGCCGCCACCGCGTCCACCACCTTCGGATCGATGGCCGCGATGGCGTCGTAGAGTTCGGTGAAGTTGGCGTTGGCCTTCTGGAACGCGCTGCGGATCGGATCGCCGGTCCGATCGTTCGCATTCGAGCCGACGAGGATGAGCTGTTGCGGCATCGGGCGCTCAGTCCATCAGCTCGGCGAACGCCTTGTCGACGCCCGACTTCGCCCGGATGCTGTTCGCGGCGATCTTGGCGCGGACCTGCTCGGCCACGGCGGTGCACGCCTTCATGTGCTGGCCGATGGCGATGATCCGGGCCTTGGCCTCGGCGAGCGACAGGCTGACGGCCCCGGTCGCATGCGAGTAGGTAACCGTCTCATCGCCCACCAGACTGGCGAAGGTGAAGGCGTTCGTGAGGTGGCTCTGGCTGTCGAGGTCGGTCGGGACGCGGACGCCGTTCACCTCGACGCCGGCCGCCTGCGCATCGGCGAGCACCTTGGCGGCGTAGTCGTCGAGGGAGGCGTAGGTGCCTTCGGGCAGGACGGCCTGCAGCGAGGCCATCGTCTGGTTGCCCTCGGCGTCCTTCGGCCAGGGCGTGGCGCGCTGGCCGGTGCCGGTCCAGGCGGCGTAATCGGCATCGCTCTGGGCGACGACCGCGCCCTTCTCGGAGGAATAGACCGCGCCGTCCTCGCGCAACCAGTACCAGACGCCGGGCTTGAACAGCGGCGGCACGGTGCGGGGCATCAGGTCTTCGGCGGCTTGATTGTCAGGCATACTGCCCCCCGTTCGAGGTCGAGCCCGCGACCGAGCCTGGGAACACGGACTGACCGGCCCCGTAGACGATGATCACGGCGTTGAGGTTGGCGAAGTAACGGGTGCCGGTAGCGGCGCCCGAGAAGCTGCATCCGGGCGTCACGAAGATCTGCCCGAGCGCGTTGGAGTACGCCGCCGCGATGGAGAAGGTCGGCGACCCCTGGATGATGACCACGGCCGGAGCGAAGATGATCGCGCCGCCGCCGGCCGAGAACAGGGAGGCTGACGAGCCCGAGAAGATGCAGCCCGCCTGGATGTTGATGGCCGAGCCAGGGCCGGCGTTGATGTGGGCGCCCGAGGTCGTCGTCGTCGTGGTGACGGTGACGTTCATCAGGGCGACGTTGACGCCGCCGTTGGTGGTCAGGCAGTTGCCCGACGCGCTGTTGTTCTGGAGGGTGAGCCCGCGGAAATCGATGCCGGCGCTGCCCGCGACGCCGACCGATCCGCTGATGATGTAGGCCGCTTGGTTGCTCAGGTCGCCCTGGATCACGACGTTCGAGTTGGGGCGCAGTCCGCCGGGCGCCGCGTAGGTGCCGGGTGTCCCGAGCTGGATCGTGAGCGGCTGGCCCGTCAGCACGAGGTAGGTGATGCCGTAGAGGTAGGCCGCGCCGATGGAGGCGAACGCCTTGGAGGGCGTGTTATCCGATCCTCGATTGGCATCCGATCCATCGGTGCGGACGTAGAGGATCGGGCTGGCAACGACGCGCTGGGCCTCGCCCTGCGCCAGGCTGGTCAACCGGAAGAAGCCGCTGGTGGTGCTGCCGACGTAGCGCAGAACGGCCGGGGCGCCCTGCGGAAGGTCGCCACTCTGGAGTGGGGTGCCGTTGTTGCGCCGGATCTCGCGATTGCCGACGCCGTTGACCGACAGGAACGCCGCGTCCGTGTTCGTGGACTGCGGGACGAGGCACACCTGCAGGCCCTCGTAGTAGGCCTCCAATTCGGGATCGACGCGGGCGACGTAGTTGTTGACGACGCCAGTATCGTTCGCGAACTTCGAAATGTCCTGAAAGCGCGCCACAGCCGCCGCGAAGCTCTCCTCGAGCGCGCCGATATCCCCGTCGTCCAATGCGCTCTTGGGGCCGCGCGCCGAGGTGAAGGCGCCTAGCGCCGAGGCCATGGCCGCGCCTTGTCGAAGGGCCTTGTTGACCTGCTCGGACGAGGCGGTGCCGCGCTGGAAGCCGGACTGCCGGGCCGGCAGCGCCGCGTAAGCCGACTGCGGCAGCACGTTGGCCCCCGTGGACGTGCCGAACGGGAGGAAGTGGTTATCGTTCGCCATGGGGGCTCCCAACGGGCAGGTCTGGAAACCCCGCCGGCTGGCAGGGTCGTGAGGATGGGCGGAGCGGAGAACGAGCGGCCTAGACGGACGCGCCCTGGAGGTACTGCGGGGTCACCCCGAAGGCGCCGCGGTCGAAGCCGCCGACGGATTCGCCGTTGAGGTCGAAGCCGAACAGCGGGGCGTCATCGGTCGAGATGACCATCGTCTCCATCTGAACGCCGGCCGGCTTGATCGGCAGGAGGCGGTTGGCGAGGATGGCAAGGTCGATGGCGTCCGGCATCTTGCCCGACACCGTGACGGTGATCTCCATGTCGAGGGCGAGACGGCTGCCGTCGCTCTCGTTCGGAGCGATCCAGCGAGCCACATCGAAGCCGCGGTCCGGCGTGTCGAACGCGAAGATGTGCGGCTCAATAAGCGATTCGTCGAAGCCTCGCCCGTCGATGTCGAAGGCGAAGAACGTCTCCGGCGTGTGGGCTTCGGTCCGGTCTTCGATCACCACCCGCGTGTCTGGATCGGTGAAGTATGCGTCCAGCACGTCCTGCGCGCCAGCCAGCGTGCCGTCCTGGCGGTTGGCGATGGCCTTGGCCTTGAGAAGCCGGCGGTAGCGTTCATCCTCCAGGGTGAAGGCGCCGATGATCGTGTCGAACGGCCCGCGCCAGACGCCAACGTCGAGGCCGCGGTCGGGATCGTCCAGGGCAAAGTAGTTGCCCCGGACCGGGTAGGAGATCTCGCGCGTGCGGCCGATGTAGCCACCGAGAGTGTCGAGCTGCACGCCGATGGCGCTGTCGAGGTCGAAAGCCGGGCCGACGCCCGCGATGGCCGTCTGCACCTCGGCGACGGGGCCGA